>Ga0207952_1000305_pt1 | contig 45798 bp, 48 predicted proteins | sample SubbioR12Aug_8Ca_FD_184831 | JGI IMG/M metagenome (GOLD analysis project Ga0207952, IMG submission 184831) | Serpentinite rock and fluid subsurface biosphere microbial communities from McLaughlin Reserve, California, USA - CR12Aug_8Ca (SPAdes) | ecosystem: Environmental > Terrestrial > Deep... | reverse complement strand
CGCCGCCGTCGAAGTCCCGGGCAGGATCGCTCAGGAGGATGGTCGCCTGTAGCGGAAAGACGAGGTCGCCGTAGAGATCCCGGTGCAGGCAGTTGTAGTCGCCCGGACCATAGCGCAGCAGCAGCGGCGTCGGCCGCTTCTGACCGCCGGCATGGCACTCGCGTAGCCAGTCTTTCAGCTTCGGCGGAAAACGCTTATCCCGGCCGAGCTGCCCGTTCCAGCGGTTGGCCACCTCGGCCAGCGGCGGATAGAGCGCCTGGCGCAGCCGCTCGACCGGCCCGGGCAGCGGATAGGTGAAATACTGGTACTCGCCCCGCCCGTAGCCGTGGCGCTGCATGACCACGTGGCTACGAAAATTGGCCCTGTCGGGCCAGAGCGCCGCCAGGTCCCGGCATTGCCCAGGGTCGATCAGGCCTGGAATTACGGCGAAACCGCGGGTGGTCAGCGAGTCCGTGTCGATCATCTGGGCATCCTGCCCCGCCGCAGGAAACACTTCTATCCGGCACGCGACTGATATAATGGCTTCCTGACCTTGGCCCTCTCCCCCTCTTCCTCAGGAGGCTGGCGGAGAGGGCTTTTCATGATCGGGGCGCGAGACATGGCCGAGCCGGTTCAGACCGACAAGGAACAGAGGCGGCTCATCCGCATGGCGGAGACCATCTCCAAGGCGCTGCCCTACATGCGCCGGCACAACGACGCCACCTTCGTCGTGAAGTACGGCGGCCACGCCATGACAGATCCCAAGCTCGGCGATCTGGTCGCGCGCGACGTCGTGCTGATGAAGCAGGTCGGCATGAATCCCATCGTGGTTCATGGCGGCGGTCCGCAGATCAACAAGATGCTCGACCGGGTCGGCCTCAAGAGCACCTTCGTCAATGGCCTGCGCGTCACCGACGCCGCGACCATGGAGATCGTCGAGATGGTCCTGGCCGGCTCGATCAACAAGGCGATCGTGGCCGACATCAACGAATGCGGCGGCATCGCCGTCGGCATCTGCGGCAAGGACGGCAACCTGATCCTCGCCCGCAAGGTGACGCAAATGCGCGACCCCAAGACCGGGGAACTCCTGAAGGTCGATCTCAAGCAGGTGGGCGAGCCCGCCAAGATCAACGTCATGGTGCTGGAGCAGCTGCGTCGGGCCGATGTCATCCCGGTGGTGGCGCCGATCGGCTTCGGCGTCGACGACGAGCTTACCTACAACATCAATGCCGACACGTCGGCCGGCGCCATCGCCGGTGCCATGCGGGCCAAGCGCCTCCTGTTCCTGACCGATGTGCCGGGCGTGCTCGGCAAGGACGGCAAGCTGATCCAGGACATGACGATCGAGCAGGCCCGGGCCCTGATCGCCGACGGCACGATCTCGGGCGGCATGATCCCCAAGGTCGAGAACTGCATCGATGCGGTGAACAGCGGCGTTGAGGCCGCCGTCATCATGGACGGCCGGGTGCCGCATGCGCTGCTGCTGGAGGTCTTCACCGAATCCGGCGTCGGCACCATGGTCAAGCGCTCCTGATGGACCTTGAATAGCCTGATATTGCTGCATATTTACCCGCCATGGCTCTCCTCCCCATCCTGACGGCCCCCGATCCGCGCCTGAAGAAGAAGTCCTTGCCTGTCGCCGCGGTCGATGCGGACGTGCGCCAGCTCATGGACGACATGCTGGAGACCATGTACGCCGCGCCCGGCATCGGCCTCGCCGCCCCGCAGGTGGGCGCGCTGAAGCGCGTCATCGTGCTCGATATCGATCGCGAGGAGACCAAGACGGGGCCGCTGTTCATGGCCAATCCCGAGATCGTCGAGGCCTCGGACGAGGACGTCGTCTACGAAGAGGGCTGCCTGTCGGTGCCCGAGCACTATTCCGACGTTGCGCGACCGGCGACGGTGCGGGTGCGCTACCTCGACCGCGACGGCAAGAAGCAGGAGCTGGCCTGCGAGGGGCTGCTCGCCACCTGCGTGCAGCACGAGATCGACCATCTCGACGGCATCCTGTTCATCGATCACATCTCATCGCTGAAGCGCAACATGATCCTGCGCAAGCTCCTGAAGGCACGGAAAGAGAAGGAGCGCGACGAGGCCGAGGGTAAGCCGCCCGCCAAGGATCAGGCCAAGGATCCGGAGCACGCGCTTTAGGCTGCGGCACGGAATTTGCGGCGTATCTCGCGGCTCAGCTCGGGAGACTCCGCCGATGACACCGCAACAGATCGAACTGGTTCAAACGAGCTTCAAGAAGGTCGTGCCGATCGCTGGCACGGCGGCGGACCTGTTCTACGGCCGCCTGGACCGAGACCTACACCGCCCTCGCTGGGGTCATGACGTCAACCTGAACTACTGTGCGGCGATTCTTGACGCCGCCGGCGCGAAGTCCCGCTCCATCTCGCGACGCAGTTTCACGGCCGTCAGCGTCTCGTCCATCGCGACGTCGGCGTAGGTGAGTGACTGGCCGGCCTTGATCGGCTTCAGGAGCTTCACATTGTGGGCGAGGCCGAGCGGCAGGCTGCCCAGAGTCGTCGACTTCTCCGACGGGAACAGCTTGCCGTAGACGGTGTAGCCGCCCTCGCCGTCCAGCATCTCGCCGGGCTTGAGGTCGCGCTTGGCGGTGGCGATCACGTCGGCATGGAAGCCGATCGGGCAGCCGGTCGGCTCCTTGCGCAGGCCGATCGAGGCCACCGACATGCCGACCTCCAGGCCGATCAGGTGCCAGCGCTTGTACATGACGGAATACCGGCCCGACGGGTCGGTGCAGAGCATGTACTCCTCGAAGCAGTTCTTCTGGTAGTCGGTGGCGGCCTCGAACACGACCCACACGCCCTTGCGGATCTCGTAGGGGATGGCGCGGCCGTCCTTCTCCAGCGACGAGGCCACTTCGACCTGGCCCTTGTGATGGAGCTGGCCGCCCTCGGAGATCGGCCGCATCACGAATGGCAGGTCGTCGACCGCGCAGGGCGGGAAGGCGAGGCCATCCGGCGCCGGCGTGAGGCCGGTGGCGTTGGAGACGGCGGTGCTCTCGATGGCGGGCTTGGAGCCGTCGAGGAAGGAATTGAACATCTTGGGGTTTAGCCCGCCGCGCTTGGCCTGCTCTTCGTTCAGGCCCCAGTACTTCCACACGGTTTCAGGTGTCGACTGCGCGAAGTGCGGCAGCCACTTGTGGCCACGCCCGGCCGCCGTTACCTCGAAGCCCGAGGTGCGGGCCCAATCGACCAGCTCGCAGATCAACGCCGGCTGATCGCCGTAGGCGAGGCTGTAGATCACGCCGGCCTGGGCCGCGCGCTTGGCAAGCAGCGGACCGCAGAAGGCGTCGGCCTCGACGGTGACCATGACCACGCTCTTGCCGTGCCTGAAAGCTTCCAGCGCGTGCTCGACGGCGGCGATCGGATCGCCCGTCGATTCCACGATGATGTCGATCTCGGGATGGCTGACCAGGGCGCGCCAGTCCTCGGTGAGGTAGGTGCTGCCATGCTTACGCGCCTCGGCGAATGACGTGGCGCCGGTCACCTCGGGCTTCCAGCCAAGCCGCGCCAGGTTCTCGCGCGCCTTGGGCGGGGAGAGATCGGCGATGCCCAGCAGATGGATGCCCGGCGTCGTCGGGATCTGCGACAGATACATCGAGCCGAATTTTCCCGCGCCGATCACGCCGATGCGCAGCGGCTTGGCTTCGGCCGCGCGGGCCAGGAGCATGCGATGGAGGCTCATTGTTTCTCTCCGAGTTCGTTGTTATTCCGCCGCGGCCTTGCGCTGTGCGGCACGCGTCACGCAATCGTCTTCCCAGGCGTCGAGCGGCGTGAAATCGCGGTGCGCGATATGGGCCGGGCGCTTGAAGCGGCGGATGGCGTTGGCGACGGAGTTGTAGGTCACGTAGATGATCTGGCGGTCCCACGGCGACATGTTGGGCGGGCTGCCGTGCACCAGGGTGCCGTGGAAGAAGATCGCCGAACCTGCCGGGCCCTTGGGCGCCACGATGCCGCCCTGTTTCACCAGCTTGGCGATGGTGTCGTTGTCGATCACCCACAGCGGATACGAGGTTGTGGTGAGGTCGTGCTTGGCCTCGATCGCGCCCTTCTTGTGGCTCTTGGGAATGAACCACAGCGGGCCGTTGAACTCGTTCACCTCGTCGATAAACACCGCGAGGTTCATGGCGCGTGCCTCGGGCATGTCGTCGTCGGCCTTCCAGGTGCCGTAGTCCTGGTGCCACTGCCAGACGTCGCCGTCGAAGGCGGCTTTGCCGTTGATCTTGAACTGGTGGATGTAGGTCTTGTCCCGGAGCAGCTGCTCGGCCGGCTCGACGAAGCGCGGGCTGTGCACCAGCGCCTCGAACACGAGATTGTAGGTGTGCACGGCGAAGGCGGTGCGGACCACGTCGCCGGTCTTCTCGCGCACGTTCTCGTCGCGGCGCTGGGCGAAGACGCCGGGGATCTCCGACTTCAGGATCGCCGTTTCTTCCGGCGAGAAATAATTCGGGAAGAAGAGATAGCCGTCGTCGTCGAACTGCTTGAGCTGCTCCGGTGTGAGCTTCATGGCGGTTCCTCCTTTGCTTCGTTCGTGCGGCGGCGGTGTCAGGCCGCTTTCGAGATCACGACCTTCAGGCGTCCCGTCAGGATGTCGGCCATCTGCACGGCGTGGCCATGGCAGAGCGCGGCGGCCTCGGCCCCCTGGCCAGCTTCCAGCGCGCGCAGGATGCCTTCGTGCTCGTCCCACACGCTGACGCGCAGGTCCTCCTCGCTCAACGCCGCCGCCATCACCCGGCGCAGGTGCTGCCAGTGCGGCTGGGCGGTTTCGCCGATCAGCGGATTGCCCGAGGCTTCGTAGATGAAGAGGTGAAAATCGATGTCGGCCTCGATCACCGAGGGCACGTGGCCGGTCGCCACCGCGCGCCGTCCCACGTCGATGAGCTCGCGACCGCGCTGGACCAGGTGCGGCGTATAGCGCGCCGCCGCGAGCCGCGCCGCCGCGCCGTCGAGGGCCGCCCGCACGACATAGAGATTGCGCGCATGATCGACGTCGAGCGGCGTCACGCATACGCCCTTGCGACCGGCATCGATCAGGAAGCCCTCGCGCCTCAGCAGCATCATCGCCTGCAAGACCGGCTGGCGCGAGACACCGAACTGCTGGGCGAGTTCTTCCTGTGTGATCCGGGTCCCGGCCTTGATCGCGCCGGAACAGATGGCATTGAGGACGGAATCGTGGATGCGTTCCGACAGGTCGGGCTCGGGCGTGAATGGGCGCATGGGTTTTGTATACAGAACACAGAGCCGCCGGAGTCAACCGCTTAGCGGATTTTTAAGCCCTTGGCCGCCAAAATGGGCAATGCCCGGTCGGGATAGTCGGTGATCAGCCCGTCGACGCCGAGGTCGATCAGCCGGGTCATCTCGGCCGGCACGTTCACGGTCCAAGGGACGACCTTCAGGCCGAGCGCCTGGGCTTCCTTCACGTTGGCGGCATCGATGTTGCGCCAGAACGGCGACCAGGTGGCGCAGCCGGCGGCCTTGGCCAGCCGCGGCACCGACCCGCCGTGGGCCGCCAGGTCGAGGCCTCCCAGCCAGGGCGAGGGCCGGCCGCTGGCGCGCTGGACGGTGTCGAAGTTGTTGCTCTCGATGCTGAGGCAGCCGGTGGCGATCTCGGGCGCGAGCTTCTTCACCTCGAGGACGTTGCGCCAGTCGAATGACTGGACCGTGCTGCGCCCAGCCGCCTTGCCCTTGCGGATCGCATCGACGGCAAGGACCGCAGACCGCGCGGGATCGACCGTGAGGTCCGGCTTGTTGGGATCGGTCTTGATCTCGATGTTGAAGCGCACATCGGGCCCGGCCATCGCGAAGAACTCGGCGAGCGTCGGGAAGCGCTGGCCGTCGACTGGCTTCTGCTCGGGCCATTGCTGCCCGTACTTGCTCGCGGGATTGAGGCGGCCGATGTCGTAGCGTTTGAGCTGATCGAGCGAGAGCGTGCGGATGACCGGACCATGTGTCGCGAGCCACTGGCCGTCGGAACCGCGCGTGATGTCGGGATTGAGGAGCGGGTCGTGGCTGATGACGACATCGTCGTCCTTGGTCAGGGCGAGGTCGGTCTCGAGCGTGGTGACGCCGAGATCGAGGGCAGTCTTGAAACCCGCCAGCGTGTTCTCCGGCGCGAGGCCGCGGGCACCGCGATGGCCCTGCAGGTCGAAGGCCGCGGCGACGCCGAGGCTAGCTGCCCAGATTACGCAGGCGAGCGATGCGATCCTCGATGTCGGGATGGGTGGCCAGAAGCGCCGGCGTCTTGCTGGTGAAGGTCTGGACCGGATTGACGATGAAGAGATGCTGCGTGGCACGACTCACTCCAGGAAAAGGCGCGGCCTTGTCGGCGAGCTTGCCGAGGGCCGAGATCAGGCCGTTGGGATTGCGGGTGAACTGCACCGACGTCGCATCGGCAAGATACTCGCGTTGCCGCGACACCGCCATCTGAACCGCCTTGGCCGCCAGCGGCGCGAAGATCGCGACCACGATCAACACGATGATCAGGATGCCGCCGCCGGAGCTCTTCTTGCCGCTGCTGCGCCCATGTCCGCCCCAGGCCATGGTCCTGAGCAGCATGTCGCAGACCAGCGCGATCAGGCCCACCGTGACACCGACCACCACCATGTAGCGCGTGTCGAGATTGGCGAGATGCGCCATCTCGTGCGCCACCACGCCCTGCAGCTCGTCGCGGCTGAGCGTGTCGATCAGCCCACGCGTGACGGCGATGGTGCCGCCACCGACCCTGTTGCCGGTGGCGAAGGCGTTCAGCGCATCGGTCTCCAGCACCATCACCTTGGGCATCGGCACGCCCGCGGCGATCGAGATCTCTTCGACTACGTTGTAGAGCTGCGGGGCATCGGCTTTCCCGATTTCCTTGGCGCCCGACATGGCCAGCACCATCTTGTCGCCCACCGCGAGCGACAGCGCGCTCCAGCCGATGCTGACGACCGCCATCAGGCCGGCCGCCGCCACGCCGGCCGTGTTCACCAGCGGCAGGGCGCCGGAGGTTTCGCCCTCGAGCAGCCAGCCGATGCCGTAACCCACCGCTGCGGCCAGCACCGTCAGGATGGCCAGCAGCAGGAACGTGTTGCGCCGGTTCTGCTTCTGCGCGGCGACGAAGTCGGTGGTGGCGGCCACTAGCGCAGCGCGACCTTTGGAACCTCGCGCTCGGTCTCCGGCATGTTGAAGAGTTCGATCGGCCCGAAGCCGAGCGAGGCCGCAGCCAGCACCGCCGGGAAGCTCTGGCGACGGGTGTTATAGGCGTTCACCGAGTCGTTGTAGAACTGGCGCGCGAAGGCGATCTTGTTCTCGGTCGTCGTCAGCTCCTCCTGGAGCTGTTTGACGTTGTCGTTGGCTTTTAGCTGCGGGTAGTTCTCCATCAGCGCGAACAGACCGCGAGTGGCCTGGGTCAGGGCGGCTTCGGCGGGCCCCGCCTGGGCCGGGCCGTTCGCTGCCACGGCGTTGTTGCGCGCCTGGACGATCTTGGTGAGCGTCTCCTGCTCGTAACCCATGGCGTCCTTCACCACCTGCACCAGATTGGGAATGAGATCGTGGCGGCGCTTCAGCTGCACGTCGATCTGGCTCCACGCCGTCTGCGACTGGTTGCGGCCGCCGACCAGGCCGTTGTAGAGCGCAATCAGCCACAGGCCGATGGCCACGAGAACGCCTAGGACGATCCAAAAGCTCATCAGACTGGCTCCCTCTCGGCACGCTTGGCCGCGGCCGCCAGTCTAGTCATGATTGCGGCAATCCGGGAGGACCAACGATGGATATCTCAGCCCTGCTGAAAAGCTTCTGCTCCGCCGTCGAACGTCGCGACGGCAAGACTTTTGCGACCCTGTTCACCGAGGACGGCGTCTATCACGACATCTTCTATGGCTCCTTCAAGGGCCGCGCGAAGATCGCGGAGCTGATCGACGACTGGTTCCACCGCACGGCGCGCGACTTCCGCTGGGACATGCACCGGCCGGTGAGCGACGGAAAGATGCTCTACGCCTATTACACCTTCAGCTACGTCTCGACCTTGCCCGAGGCCGAGGGCAAGCGCGTGGGCTTCGAGGGCTGCTCGATGATGACCTTGCGCGACGGCAAGATCGCCGAATACCGCGAGGTCGCCAATGTCGGGCCGGCTTTCGTCGAACTGGGCTTTGCGCCCGAGCGCACCGCCAAGATCCTGGCCAAGGAAGGCGCGCACCTGAAGAAGCAGCCGGAGTGGAAGCGGCACCGCTGACGGGTCGTCAGCCGTTGTAGGCGCGGCCGCCGCTGTCGCGCAGCCACAGCCGGATCAGCAGGCGCTTGCGCGCGGCATCCGGCCAGTCCTTGAACGCCGTGCGCCTGTGGCCGAGCGCGCGGTTGTCGATGAGCTGGATCTGGCCCGGCTCGAAATGGAAGCTGGCGGCTAAGCCCGGTTCGTTCAGGATCGCCTCGAAGGCTTCGATCGCCGCCTTGCCCTCGGGATCGAGATCGACGCCGGCGATCTTGTGGCCGTTCTTCACCTGGAAATACGACAGGCGCGCGGTCAACCGTTCGCCCCCACCCTCATCCTCTTGGCGTTCGAACATCGGATGGTGCGTGGTCATGACGTCGCCCGGCGCGTGCTCGCGCTGGCGGTCGAAGTAGAACGGCTGGAAGAGGCGCTGAAGCAGATCGGGATGACGCTTGCGCATCTCCTCGTGCGCGGCCGCGAAGCTCACGATGCCGCTCACGCCGCCTTCCATTGCGGTGCGGATGCAGAACAGGCCGACATAGTGCGGCGGCACGTTGTTGTAGCTGTTGTCGGTATGGAAGTTCTGCTCGTAGTTGGTGACGTCGGGCCGCACGCCGTTGCCGGGTGGCTTGCCGAGATCGGTGACGTCATAGATCGAGGTGCCGTCCCACTTCTGGGCGACCGGGCGGGCGACCAGCGAGGCCAGCAACCACCACACGGCTTTCGCACCGTCCTGCGACCAGCGATCGACGGGCAGGCGGTCGACGATGGCGAAGCCCGGCCCCTCGTCGATGGTGCGCTTCACCTCGCGCATGAAGTCGCGCGAGGCCTTTAGGGCGAAGTCGTCGGGGCGCAGGACGAGGAGCGGCAGCGGATCGCGGTCGAGCGCCGCGGCGACCGCGTCGAGTTCCTTCACCACGTCGCTCGGAACGGCGATGCGTCCGGCAGTTGCCGGCAGCGTGTCGCCGCGCCAGAGCAGGCGATCGGACATGTCAGTCGCGCAGCAGCTCGTTGATCGAGGTCTTGGAGCGCGTGCGCTCGTCGACGGTCTTCACGATCACCGCGCAGTAGGTCGAGGGCCGGTCGGGGCCGCCGCCGATGTTGCCGGGCACCACCACCGAATAGGGCGGCACCTTGCCGACATGGATCTGGCCGGTGGCGCGATCGACCACCTTGGTGGTGGCCGAGATGAACACGCCCATCGACAGCACCGCGCCGGTGCCCACGATCACGCCTTCGACGACCTCGGAGCGGGCACCGATGAAGCAATTGTCCTCGATGATCACCGGGTTGGCCTGCAGCGGCTCCAGCACGCCGCCGATGCCGACGCCGCCCGAGAGATGGCAATTCTTGCCGATCTGGGCGCACGAGCCGACGGTCGCCCAGGTGTCCACCATGGTGGAGCTGTCGACATAGGCGCCGAGGTTCACGAACGACGGCATCAGCACGACCGACGGCGCGATATAGGAGCCGCGACGCACGACCGAGCCCGGCACGGCGCGGAAGCCCGCCTTGGCGAAGCGCGCCGCATCCCAGCCCGTGGTCTTGAGCGGCACCTTGTCGAACCACGGCGCGGCGCCGAGGCCCGGGAACGACGCGCCGCCGTCCATCGGCACCGAATCGTAGAGCCGGAACGAGAGCAGCACGGCCTTCTTCAGCCACTGGTTCACCACCCATTCGTCGCCGAACTTCTGGGCGGTGCGGAACGAGCCGTCATCGAGGCCGGCGATCGCCGCCTCGACCGCCTCGCGGACCTCACCCTTGGTGGCGCTGCTGATGCCGTCGCGCTTTTCCCACGCCGCATCGATGGTGGCTTCCAGCTGCTTGCTCATTGTCCCCTCGGAATTCTGCCGCGGGACCTTATATGCTGCTCCCGATGGCCTTCAAGCTTCCTGAATCGGTGCTGGTCGTGGTCCATACCCCACGGCTCGACGTGTTGTTGCTGGAGCGCACCGGAACGGGCTTCTGGCAGTCCGTGACGGGCTCGCGCGAGCCCGACGATCCCGACCTCGAGGCGACGGCACGGCGCGAGCTTTTTGAGGAGACCGGCCTGTCGGTGGGTGTCCTAACCGACTGGCGGCAAACCAACCGCTACGAGATCTGGGCGCAGTGGCGATCGCGCTACGCGCCCGACGTCACGCACAATGTCGAGCATGTCTTCGGCTTCCAGGTGGCGGAACGGACCGTGGCGACCCTCGATCCGGTCGAGCACGTGGCCCAGCTCTGGCTGCCCTGGCAGGAGGCGATGAAGAAGGTGTTTTCGCCCACAAACCGCGACGCGATCTGGCAATTGCCGAAGCGGTCCAAGGATCCCTCGCTACGCTCGGGATGACAATAATGCTGTCATCCCGAGCGTAGCGAGGGATCCTTCCTCATGGACAATGGCGCTGCCCGTTATGAAGGCCGCCGACTCTCGGGCATACTCCCGGCGCATGACCGAGACACCGCGCGAAGCTTCCAAGCTCGGCCAGTTCAGCTGGGCCCTGTTCGATTGGGCCAACCAGCCCTTCTTCACCATCATCACCACCTTCATCTTCGCGCCCTACTTCGCCAACGTGCTGGTGGGCGATCCGGTGAAGGGCCAGTCGGCCTGGGCGTTCACCCAATCCGCGTCGGGCATCCTGATCGCGCTGATGAGCCCCTTCCTGGGCGCCATGGCCGACGCCGGCGGGCGGCGCAAACCCTACATCTTCGCCTTCCAGCTCCTGCTCGCGGTGGGCTGCGCCGGCCTGTGGTTCGCCTATCCCAACCGGCCCGACCTCATCATGCCGATCAGCTGGGCGGTGATCGCGGCCACCATCGGCGCCGAGATGTCGATCGTGTTCAACAATGCGCAGCTGCCTAGCATCGTGCGCCCTGAGCGCATGGGGCGCCTCAGCGGCTTCGGCTGGGGCCTCGGCTACTGCGGCGGCCTCGTTTCGCTGTTCGTGGTGCTGGCCGTCAGCATGCCGGCAATGTTTGGCCTGGCGCCCAACAACGACACGCCGCTGTTCGGCCTCGATGTGCAAAGCCACGAGCTTGAACGGCTGGTCGGGCCGGCGTCGGCGCTGTGGCTGGCCGTCTTCGTGCTGCCGATGTTCCTGTTCACACCCGATTCGGCCGGCGCGCGGCGCCAGTCGCTGTGGGTGGCGGCCAAACAGGGCGGCGCCTCGCTGGTCACGACGGTACGCCGGCTGGGCAACTTCAAGAACGCGCTCACCTATCTGATCGCCTTCATGCTCTACAACGATGGCCTCGCCGCCATCATCGCCTTCGGCGGCGTCTATGCCGCGGCGACCTTCGGCTGGAGCACGGTGACGCTGGGCATCTTCGGCATCATCCTGACGGTGTTCGCCATCCCCGGTGCCTTCCTGGGCGGCCGGCTCGACGACTGGATCGGCAGCAAGCGCACCGTCCAGCTCGCCATCGCCGGCGTGATCGTGGCGACGCTCGGCATCGTGGGCGTCACTGCCAATCACGTGCTCTACGTCATCCCCGCCGATCCCATCAGCCCGACGCGCGGCCTGTTCGGCTCGGTGCAGGAAAAGACCCTGATGGGCTTCGCGTTGCTCCTGGGTTTCTGCATGGGCCCGATGCAGGCCGCCAGCCGCACCCTGATCGGCAGGCTGGCACCGCGCGAGATGTCGGGGGAATTCTTCGGCCTGTTCGCGCTGTCGGGCCGCGCCACCGCCTGGATGGCGCCGCTCGCCATCGGCATCGTCACCGCCGCGACCGGCTCGACGCGGCTCGGCATGGCGTGCGTGGCGATTTTCCTGGTGCTAGGCTTCGTGCTGCTCTGGGGTGTGCGCGAGGAACGCGCGACGGCCTGAAGCAGAGGGACATTCATGAAATTCCTGCTCGGTCTCGGATATGTTGCCGGCGCACTGGTCGTGCCGGCCCTGGCGGGTGCTCAGTCGCTCGCACCACAGACCGCCTGGATGAACGACCATGGTTCGGTACTGGTGATCCAGTCGATCGCTCCGGACGGCCGTCTGACGGGCACCTACAGCAACAGCATGCCCGGCACGCCGTGCGACAACGTCGCCTTTCCGTTGACGGGTTGGGTCGACGGCGAGCGGATCACCTATTCGATCCGTCGCAAGAACGCTTCGGTCGACTGCGGGTCGGTCAGTTCGTGGACTGGCTATCTCGTCAAGGGACGGATCTACGCCGAGTGGAGCACTGGGCAGTGGGATGCCCATACGGGCCAGGCGCTGCTGACGCGAGGGACTGACATCTATCGTCCGAAGTAACACCGAAAGGGAGGCGACGCATGATCACCGCCATCGTCAACTTCAAGCTGCCGGACGGAATCGATTCCAAGAAGGCCGCCGAACTCTTCAAGGGCTCGGCGCCCAAGTACCGCGGCATGAAGGGTCTCGTCCGCAAGTACTACCTGTTCGACGGCGACAAGCGGATCGGCGGCGGCGTCTATCTCTGGAAGAGCCGCGCCGATGCCGAGGCGGTCTACACGGTGCAATGGCAGGCCTACATCGCGGAGCGCTATGGCGCTCCGCCGGACATCCGCTATTTCGAGACCCCGGTGATCGTCGACAACGAGAGCGACAGGATCGACGAAGCGGCTTGATCCGTTTCCTCCCCTTCGCGGAATCCGCGAAGGGGAGGTGCCCCCGTAATCGGGGGCGGAGGGGTCATGGGTCAAAGATCACTGTGGCCTATGACCCCTCCGCCCGCTACGCGGGCACCTCCCCCGCGCGGGTTCCGCGCCGGGGAGGAGTTTGATTTTCAAGCGTCGAGGATCGGGGCAAAGCCGCCGTAGATCATGCGCTTGCCGTCGAACGGCATCGTGTGGTTCTTCATGCGCTCGTCGGCCATCATCTTCTTCCAGCCCTCGTCGCGCACTGCCTTCGAGGGCCACTCGACCCACGAATAGACGATCTTCTCGTCGGGCGTCGCCTTCACCGCGCCCTTGAAGTCGGTGACCTTGCCGTCTGGCACGTCGTCGCCCCAGGCCTCGACGACGCGCACGGCGCCGAACTCCTTGAACAGGGCCGCCGCCTTCGCCGCCGCCTCGCGATAGGCCTCCTTGTTGCCGGCCGGAACGGGCACCAGGTAGCCGTCGACATAGCCGGTCTTGCCGCTGCTGCGCTCATCGACGATCGGCGCGAAGCCGCCATAGATCATGCGCTTGCCGTCGAACGGCATCGACGCGCCCATCTCCTTCATGCGCGGGTCGTTCATCATCTTGCCGTAGGCCGCCGTGGCCGCTTCCTTGCTGGCATATTCGTGCCACGAGAAGACGACGACCTCGCCCGGCTCGGCCTTCACCGAACCCTTGAAGTCGGTCAGCTTGCCGTCGGGCACATCATCGCCCCAGGCCTCGACGACGCGGGTCGCGCCGAATTCCCTGAACACCGGCGCGAAATCGGCGGCGAGCTTGGCGTAGGCTTCCTTGTTCGCGGCGGGCACTGCCACGACGAATCCCTGCACGTAAGCCATGGCTTATCTCCTGCTGGTTGGGCTTGACATGATGGGTTGATATCAACATAAATGGGTCATGTCAAAGATAGACAACGCCTCCTTCGCCACGACGTTGCACGTCTACGATCATTGCCTCTGTTTCGCGGCCCAACGCGCGGCCCGCGCGCTGGCGCGCCGGTTCGACGAGGCATTGGCGCCGCTCGGCCTCACCAGTGGCCAGTTCTCGCTGCTGACCTCGCTTAACCGGCCCGAGCCGCCGTCGATCGGATCGGTCGCGGCTTTGCTCGTGATGGATCGCACCACCTTGACCGCCAACCTGAAGCCGCTCGAACGGCGTGGACTGGTGACGATCGGCGTCGACCCGGCCGATCGGCGTGGGCGGCGGCTGACTTTGACCAAGGCCGGCCGGAAGCTGCTGCGGTCGGCCATGCCGACCTGGCGGCGCACGCACGCCGAAACCGACCGGCTGGTGGCAGAGACCGATGCCGGGGCCCTGCGCGCCGGCCTGCGGGCTCTGGCGTGATCTCTTCCTCCCCATTCAAATGGGGAGGTACCCCGGAGGGGTGGAGGGGTCATGACCCCATCGCCCTCGTAAGACGAGGGCACTTTCCCCTTTGAAGGGGGAAGAGAATGAGTCCACCTACACCACCACCGTCTTTCCCTTGAAGGTGCAGAGATCGGCCACGACGCAGGCCGGGCAGAGCGGCGTGCGCGCCTTGCAGGTGTAGCGGCCGTGCAGGATCAGCCAGTGGTGCGCGTGCAGACGGTATTCCTCGGGCACGCGCTTCAGGAGTTTCAGCTCGACCTGCAGCGGGTTCTTGCCCGGTGCCAGGCCAGTGCGGTTGCCGACGCGAAAAATGTGCGTGTCGACGGCGATGGTCGCCTCGCCGAACGCCACGTTCATCACCACGTTGGCGGTCTTGCGGCCGACGCCGGGCAGCGCCTGCAGCGCCGCGTGGTCGCTCGGGACCTTGCCCTCGTGCCGCTCGATCAGGAGATGGCTGAGCGCAATCACGTTCCTGGCCTTGGTGCGAAACAGACCGATGGTCTTGATGTAGCCAATCAGTCTCTTCTCGCCCAAGGCGACCATCTCGGCCGGCGTCTTGATCTTTTCGAACAACGGCTTGGTCGCCCGATTGACGCCGACGTCGGTGGCCTGGGCCGAGAGCACGACTGCCACGAGCAGGTGGTAGAAATTTTCATACTCCAGCTCGGTCTCGGGCTCGGGCATCGCCTTCTTCAGGCGGGCAAAGAACTCGGGGATGACGGCGGTCTTCATCAGGGCCATATAGCTTCATACCATGACCGAGATGCATATCCCCTCCGGCCCCGCGGCGGTTCATTTCGCCACCTCGCTCAGCCCGCACCGAAGCCTCTCCCCGGAGAGCTTCAAGTGGGTGATCCGCGGCGCCGTGGCGGCCAACCTACTGGTCGGCGTGCCGATGCTGGTCGTCGGTGCCTGGCCCGTCCTGGGCTTCATGGGCCTCGACATCTGGTTGCTGTGGTGGCTGTTCAAGCGCAGCTATCTCGATGCCCGGCGCAGCGAGACGCTGGTGCTGACCGACAGCGAGTTGCTGGTTGATCGCGTGGCGCCCGACGGCGAGCGCGAGGAGCACCGGCTCGATGCCTATTGGCTGCGGATCGAGGCGACCGAAGAGCGTCTGGTCGTGATCTCCAAGGGCAATCGCCTGGTGATCGGCCGCTTTCTCTCGCCCGATGCCCGCCTGGCCCTGGCCGAGCAGCTGAAGACGGCGCTCGCCGAGATGCGCGCCCCGCGCTTCGAGCACGAGTGGGATTGAAGTCCCCCTCCGGCGCTTCGCGCCACCTCCCCCGAGACGGGGGAGGAGTTTGATTGTCTTCTCCTCCCCCGTCTCGGGGGAGGTGCCGCGTCATACGCGGCGGAGGGGGGGTCAGAGCCCCAGCACGTCCTTCATGCCGTAGAGGCCGGGCTTCCTGCCCTCCAGCCACTTGGCGGCCATGACCGCGCCCATTGCATAGCCCTCGCGGCTGAACGAGCGATGGCTGAGTTCCAGCCGCTCGCCGGCCGACGCGAACATCACGGTGTGCACGCCCACCTCCTCGCCGCCGCGCAGCGCCGCGAAGCCGATCTCGCCGGTCGGCCGCGCGCCGGTGTGGCCGTCGCGGCTGCGGCGCCACACCTTCTCGAGCTCGACCTTGCGGCCCGCCGCCGCCGAGTGGCCGAGCGCCAGGGCGGTCCCTGAGGGCGCGTCGATCTTGTGGCGGTGGTGCATCTCGAAGATCTCGATGTCGTAGCTGGGATCGAGCAGGGCCGCGGTCTTCTCGACCAGCGCCATCAGGATATTGACGCCCAACGCCATGTTGGCCGCCCACATGATCGGCACCTTCTTCGCCGCCGAGTGGATCAGCGCGCTCTGCTCCGGGCTGAGGCCGGTGGTGCCGATCACCATGGCCACGCCCTTGTCGGCGGCGATCTTCGCATGCGCCACCGTCGCGGCCGGCACGGTGAAGTCGATCACGACCTGGGCGGCGCCGATGGCGGCGGCGCTGTCGGACACGATCTTCACGCCTTTTGCGCCCACGCCCGCGACCTCGCCGGCATCGCGGCCCAAGGCGTTGCTGCCGGCCGCCTCGAGGGCGCCGGCCAGGCTGCAGCCGTCGGTGTTGGCGATCCGCTGGATCAGCATCTGGCCCATGCGGCCGGCGGCGCCGGCAATGGCGATCTTCATGTCGTTCCCCTCTGGTCGGGCGCGGATGCTACCCTAGGCAACGGCAAGGTGACAGGCGGGGAGACAGGCATGCTGTTCATGGTGGTCGAGAAGTTCAAAGGTCAGGACGGCAAGGCCGTCTACCGCAAGCTGCGCGATAGCGGCCGGGCGCTGCCCGACGGGCTGAAATTCGTCGCGAGCTGGGTCACGGCCGATTTGAGCCGCTGCTTCCAGCTCATGGAGACCGACGACATCACCACCTTCCAGCGCTGGATCGCCGACTGGCAGGAGGTTGTGGAGTTCGAGGTCGTGCCCGTGGTCGAGGGCAAAACGACCCGCGAAGCCCTCGAACCACTGCTCTAATAGTATTTTTACGGAACTATTGACAGGATCAGCAGGAAAAAGCTAAGAAAAAGCCTACTCTGGCGGACCTCGTATCCGCCTTTTCAACCCGCCCGGCACCCGCCGCGGCGGGCTTTTTCATGCCTGCGGAGATACCACACATGGGAAGTATTCTTATCCCGGGCCTGCCTGAGGCAGAGCCCGCGGCGGAGCCGTGGCCGCCCCACTCAGACAATGTTGATGAGCACACGATCCGCGTCGACGAGATGTTCGCGCGCCAGCTCGACAACGAATTTTCAGCCGGGGTGCGCGGCCTCTTGCACCATCCCGAGACCGGGGTCTCGGCCCAGCGCGGCGAGGCGGCACTGGAAGCCATCGCCGGCGCGCTGCCGGCGCTCAATGACCTCAAGGAGCGCACGCTTTCCCAGGCTATCGGCCCGCGCCAACGCAGCATTCTGGAGCCGCTGATCGAGACGCGGCTCGACTGGGCGGCCGGCACGCTGGGCCAGCTGGCGCAACGTGCCACGGTCGAGGTCGATGACGCCAGCGTCGCCGACCGCGTGGCGGGCCTGCAGCGGGACGCGGCAACGGCCTGGCATGACCCGGCCTACCTGCGGAAGCTTGGCCGGACCGCCGTTGAGGAACTGCGCTATCAGGGCGAACGCCGCGGCTGGGATCCCGCCGAAACCGACACGCATGTCCGCACCGGCCTCAGCAATCTCTATGCCGGCGCGGTCGAAGCCGCGATCGGCCAGGAAGATCTTGATGGCGCTTCGGGTCTCTACGACCACGCCCGCGAGGTCATCGCCCCTGAGCGCCAGGCCGCGCTCGACCGCCGCTTCGTCCGGGCGCATGAGGTCGCCCTCTACCGCGACATCGATCGCGACATGACGAGTATCCCGATCGAGCCGGCGGGGCCGCCGGGCGCCGAGATCTTCGCGGAACGTGCTGCCGAGTTGACGCCCGAGGACGCGAGCGACGAGGTGCGCGCCGGCATCGCCGAGGTCGCCGCCTTCGCCCAGCGCCGTGCCGAGCGGCAGTGGCAGAAGAACCAGTCGGCGGCCGGCGTCGCCGCGCTGGACTGGTTCGGAAAGAACCCCGGCAGGTCGTTTCTGGCGATACCGCTAGAAATCCGCGACTGGCTCGCCCCGGACCAGTGGCTAGGCCTGGAGGCTCTCTTCATCGAGGGCCGCCTCACGACCGACCGCGACCTCTTCGAGCAGCTCGACCACCAGATGATCTACGAGCCCGACGCCTTCGCCGGAGTCGACCTCGACCGTCATCGCCTGTCGCTCGACGACGAAGATCGCGCGCGCTTCGCCGCCGCGCAGAAGGCGATTACCGAAGGGCGGATCGATCCGGACTTCGCACGCTATGGCCGGATGCGGCGCGGCATCGATCGGGCCGTCAAGACCTTGGGCATCGACACCGATGACCCCGAAGCGGCCGATGCTCGCGCCGATGCGCGCGACCGGCTTGCCGGCTTCGAGGTCATCGAAGGCCGCCCACCCAACGGACGGGACATCGACGCCATCGTAAGGGAGGAGGTCGAGCGCGCGGGAAACGCCATTGCGCCGGATGCCAATCAATCGGCACCAGCGTATGCGGGTGAACTCTTGGGTCTGCCGGATGAGGTGACGGACGCCGATGAACGGCCTGCCAACTCCGTACTCATCGAAGCAAAAGCCGTCGAGGACGACGGCGAAATCACATCAGGTGATTTCGCTGGCGATCCCAACATCGTCCTGGCGGGCAGCGGACGACCACCTTCGCGCCGGGGTGGTGGCGCACCTCTTACGCCGTTCGAGCAGATGCGAGCGGCAAACTTCCGCACGACTCTCGAAACCATCCGGCAACTCGAACCGAACAATCGAGAGTTGTCTTATGTCGCGCCACCTGGATGGGTACCCAGTGAACGCGATGTTGCAAGGGTTCGGGAGGAACTCGCCCATGCCCGGCAGAGGGCGGCAACCTCCGGGGAGAGACCGGCCAACGGCAACGAGTCGAGGACAGGTAGCGAGGCGTTCCACTACACTCGCGAGAATATTCGATCTTCGATTGAGCGTTCAGGACTGTATTCGGGCTCTTATGCCACAACGACCGGGGCGCTCAGTCCACTGCAAGCACAAATAGATCTCGCTTTGCCGCCCAACCGAGGGTTGCCCGGCGCGATCCTCCGCATCGATTTGGAAGCCATGAGGGCGGCAGGATATGAAATACCGACGCCAACACGTGTCGGCCGAAGTTACAACATGCCGGGTGGGGGCTACGAAATGAAGTTCCCTTATCTGATCAAGCCTGAATTCATAACGGTGATCAAATGACCTTCGAAGAATTTCGCGCCGAAATGGACGCGTACTGGCAATCGGCCAAGGAAGAGGCCGACTCTTTCAAGGATCCCTACATTGTACTTGAGCGGTTGCGTGCGCTCTATGCCAAGCTCGACTCCGGAGAGCGTACCATGGCTGATCGAGTGATCGCCGAATGGGCTCTGGAGGGCGACGAGGGCCACCGGTCATATGCGCTCACTCTCATAGAGGACTTGAGGATCGGACACGCAGTGCCCTCTCTGCGCGCCTTGGCCGAGCGCCTGGCACACAGCACTGAACTCGGCGCGTCGTTCTGGGTGAACCGTGCGACGAAGATTGCCGACGATCTGGCGAAACAGGGGCGGTCATAGCAGTAACTCTCGCCTTGATCTCACCGGCGCCGACACGCCGTGGGGGATTCATCGACACGCAGGTGTCGGAAAACGGCCGGCGGAAAACCTTGCGGATCAACGCCTTGAATTTTCCGACACGATTTTCCCGACACCGGGGCGTCGGGAAAAGCCTCAGATCGCGGACGCTACTTCCAGGGGTCGGCGACCTTGGGCCAGAACGGCGTCTTGCGCTTGGTGTAGGGCCAGCGCGTGACGTCGGGGTCGGCGGCGCCGGGCGAGGCGACGTAGAGGATCTCCTTCGCCAGCCCCACGAAGCCATTGTAGAAATGCTGCGCCGACTTCACGACCACGACGCGGTAGTCGGCGGGATCGGCGCCGACCGCCTTGAAGGCATCGGCATGGAAGGTCTGATTGCGCCGCGTGCAGATCGCGACGTCGACATGCTCCGAGGACAAGAGCGCCATGTCGCCCAGCGGCGACATCACCGGCCCGTAGGGCTGGAAGACATTGCGCGCGATCTTCTTCACCGTGACGTCGAGATCGACCGGCTCGCCGCTCACGGCGCCTGATTTGCCACCCAGCCGCATGCGGATGCGGGCGCCCTCGCCCGCCTCCTCGGCGATCTGGAAGGCCATCGGGTCCCACATCACGCCGAACAGGGCCGGGCCGATCTCGCGGGCGACCAGCGCCTTCAGCACGAAGGTCGAATCGCCGGGAGCCCCTGAGCCGGGATTGTCGGCGCGGTCGGCCAGCACCAACGGGCCCTGGTTGTGCGAGGCGGCGCGGTCCATCGCCTCGGCGATGGTGAGATACTTGGTGGCGTAGCGTTCGCGGTTGTCCCACAGCTCCTGGCCGAGCTGCTTCGCCAGCGCCTCGGCCTTGGCCATGTCGCCGTCGGCGACCACCAGCGTGCGCGTGCCGACATCCTCGACGTCGGCGAAGGAGAAGCCGTGGCTCAGGGAGACGGAGAGGATGCCGTCCTTGCCTTCGAGCGACTTCATGCGCACCACGAACTCGTTGATCGGCGGCACGGAGGTGCGGTACTGCGCGATCATGCGGCAGTCGTAGCGTGCCATGACGGGCTTCACCTTGCCGTCGACCGTATCGGCGATGACGGCGAACAGCTCGGCCGCACGTTCCATCGTGTCGGTGTGCGGGTATTCCTTGTAGCCCACCAGCACGTCGGCGCTGTCGAGCATCAGGGCGCTCAGATGACAGTGCAGGTCGAACTCGGCGCCGATCGCCACCTTGGGGCCTGCGATGGCGCGCACCTTGGAAAGAAGGTCGCCTTCGCAGTCGTCATAGCCGTCGGCCACCATGGCGCCGTGGACGTTGATCAGCACGCCGTCGAGCGGCAGGGCGGCCTTCACGCCGGCCAGGATCTCGTCGCGGAAATCCTCGTAGACCTTGCGCACGGTGGTGCCCGACGGGGCGGCGAAAGTCGCGAGCCCTTCGATCACGGCCCAGCCGCGCGCCTCGGCGGCCTTGCGCCAGACATGTAGCGGCGCCGTGAAGCTGGTCGGCTCATGCTTGGTGGCATCGCCGCGCCACACGCCATACTCCTCGTAGGAGCGCAGGCCGGTCGGGAAAGGCACGAACTGGTTGGTCTCGGTGCCCAACGCGGCGATAAAAATACGCTTGGTCAAAACTCACTCCTTGCGGCGATGACAGCCCACGACATGGTCGTCGACGAGGCCGGACGCCTGCATGAAGGCGTAGCAGATGGTCGAGCCCACGAACTTGAAACCTTCCTTGGCGAGCGCCTTGGCCAGGGCGTCGCTCTCGGGCGTGCGCGCCGGCACGTCCTTCAGGGTCTTCGGGCGGACGTGGGGCTGCTCGCCCACGATCTTGCGCAGCCAGCGATGGAACGAGCCTTCGCGCTCGACCAGTTTCAGGAAGGCCTGGGCGTTGCTCACGCTCGCCGCGATCTTGCCGCGGTGGCGGATGATGCCGGGATCGGCCAGCAGCCTGGCGAGCTTGGCCGGCGTGTAGCGCGCGATCTTCGCGGGGTCGAAGCCGTCATAGACCTTGCGGTAGTGCTCGCGCTTGCGCAGCACGGTGATCCAGGAGAGGCCCGCCTGGCAGCCTTCGAGGATCAGCAGTTCGAACAGGGCGTGATCGTCCTTGAGCGGACGTCCCCATTCCCTGTCGTGATACTTTTCGTACAGCGGATCGGCGCTTGCCCAGCCGCAGCGAGCCTTGCCGTCCGTTCCAACAACCGTGTTCTGTCTGGGCGCCATGCGCGGACCCTACCCAAGCGCGTCGCGGGACGCCACACTGCGTCAAACGGAGGAACGACCCATGGCTAGGAATCTCGCGGACCTGAAAGTCTGCATCTTCGACGTGTTCGGCACGGTGGTGGATTGGCGCGGCAGCCTGATCGCGGACCTGCCGAAGCTCGGCAAGAAATACGGGCTCGAGACCGACTGGACGAGCTTCGCCGACGACTGGCGCGGCCTCTACCAGCCGCAGATGACGCGCGTGCGCAAGGGCGAGTTGCCGTGGACGCGCATCGACGACCTTCACAAGGAAGCGTTCGAGATGTTGTTGAAAAAGCGCGGCCTAAAGCACCCGGGCGAGGAAGGGTCGTGGGAGTTTACCCATCTCTGGCACAAGCTCCGGCCGTGGCCCGATTCGGTCGAGGGCATCGGCCTGATGAAGAAGAAGTATGTCGTGAGCACCCTCAGCAACGGCAACGTCGCGTTGCTGATCAACATGGCCAAGAACAGCGGCATCCCGTGGGACCACTGCTTCTCGGGCGAGACCTTCCATCACTACAAGCCCGATCCCGAGGCCTATCTCGGCGTCGTCGACAGCATGTACCTGAAGCCGCACCAGGTGATGCTGGTGGCCGCCCACAACGGCGACCTGGCGGCGGCGCAGAAATGCGGCCTGTCGACGGGCTACGTCAATCGCCCCTATGAACACGGTCCCAAGCAGACGCACGATTTCAAGGCCGAGGGCGACTGGGACGCCGTCGGCGACACGATCATCGAGGTCGCGAAGAAGATCGGCTGCTAGAGCGCCGGGCGGCGTTGACGCCACGGCGTCGCGCGTTCGTAGGCGGCGCCCGCGGCGAACACGCTCGCTTCGTCGAAGGCGCGGCCGGCGAGCTGGAAGGCGAGCGGCAAGCCATCGGCACCGAAGCCGCAGCATACGGTCGCCGCCGGCTGGCCGGTAACGTTGAACGGCATGGTGAGCGAGGGCTTGCCGAGGAAGTGGAAGATCTGCTGTGGCTCCTCGAAGATCTCCGGCGCCCCCCAGTGGTTGGCCGTCATCACCAGGTCGTAGCCGCGCATGGCCTCGTGCGTGTCCTGGTGCAGCTTGCGGCGGAAGCGGAGCGCGGAGATGTACTGCTCGGCCGAGATGAACGCGCCGAGCTGGAAGCGACGCCGCGTCGTGTAGCCGAACTTCTCGGGCCGCTCGATCACGTCGCGGCGGTGGATGGCGTGGGCCTCGGCCGTGATGATGACGCGGCCGCAGATGTGATAGTCGCGCACGTCGGGGAAAGCGACCTCCTCGACGACGGCGCCGAGATCGCGGAACACGCGCACCGCGTCCTCCATAGCCTTGGCCATATCGGGTGAGAGCTCGCCGTCCGGGCCTTCGTACCAGTCACGCGCCAGCGCGATGCGCATGCCCTTGATCGGGCGGCGCGCCGCCGCGCCGTAGTCGACGATCGCGGTCCTGGCCGAGGCCTGGTCGTTGGGGTCGTAGCCTGCAAGCGCACCCAGGATCAGCGCGCAATCCTCGGTCGTCCAGGCGAGCGGGCCTGCCGTGTCGAGGCTGAAGGCGAGCGGGAAGATGCCGCACCGGCTTACGAGTCCATAGGTCGGCTTGATGCCGGCCGCGGCGCAGTAGCCTGCCGGATTGCGGATCGAGCCGCCGGTGTCGGAGCCCATCGCGCCCATGCAGAGCGCCGCCGCGACGGCTGCGCCCGAGCCGCTCGACGACCCGCCGGGCTGGTACTTGGGGTTCCATGGATTGAGCACGGGTGGGAACGGCTGGTCCGGTGTCATCGCGCCGTTGGCGAACTCGTGCGTTCCGAGCTTGCCGAGGATGATGGCACCGGCTTCCTTCAGCCGGCGCACCGAAGCCGCGTCGATCGCGGGTACGTAGTCGACCTTGAGATGCGAATGCCCGGTCGTCTTAACGCCGGCCGTCTCGTAGATGTCCTTCAGGGCAATCGGAATGCCGTGCAGCGGCCCGCGACGGAGGCCGCCCTTCATCTCCATGTCGGCTTGCCTGGTGGCAGTCAGGGCGAGATCGGCGGTGACGGTGATGTAGCTCGCAATCTTGTGATCGACGGCGGCAATGCGCGCGAGGAATGCCTCGGTGAGGGCCGTCGAGGTGAGCTCGCCCGACGCCATGAGGCGCCCTGCCTCGGCGATGCTGAGGGTCGTGAGGTCGGTCATGACAAATCTATTCGTCGGCGCGGAAGACGTGCGGTGGTTCGGCCGCCCAGGCCCAGCGTTCGGGAATGCGCTCCATCAAGGAGACCAATCCGACATAGCCTTTGTGAAGGTGACCGATATCCTCTTCGGTCAGGTTGAGGCCTGTCAGCGCTGCGCGTGCACGAAATTCTTCCAGCGTTGGCGGCTTATTCGACGACGTCATGCAAGTCCTCCGCCCGCTCGAAGATGCAATCGACATGCCGCGTCGTTCGCACGCCGCCGCACGGCATTGGCTTACTGCTTGCATGACGGTACGGCGAGCGCGCCCTGCTGGTAAGCGCCGAACCAAGGAGCAGTGAATGTTCAAACGCCTTCGAGTTGCTGCCGCCGGCTTCGGCCTCCTTGCAGCGACAGCAGTGCCTGCCCTTTCGCAGGGCACTCTGCGCATCGGCATGACAGCCGCCGATATTCCGCAGACCACGGGCCAGCCAGACCAGGGCTTCGAAGGCTTCCGGTTTGCCGGCTACACGATCTACGACGCGCTGGTGAACTGGGACCTCTCCAAGGCCGACTCCATCGCCGACATTCGTCCCGGTCTCGCGCTTTCGTGGGCACCGATCGAGGGCGAGCCCACCAAATGGGTTTTCAAGTTGCGCGAGGGCGTGAAATTCCACGATGGCTCCGACTTCGACGCCGGCGCCGTCGTCTGGAACCTCGACAAGGTGCTGAACGACAAATCTCCGCAGTTCGACCGCAAGCAGATGGCGCAGGCCCGCGCCCGCATTCCGACCCTCGTAGGCTACAAGGCAATCGACAAATACACCGTCGAACTGACGACTCGTGTGGTCAATTCGCTGTTTCCCTACGACATGTCGTACATCTTCTATTCGAGCCCGGCGCAGTGGGAGAAGCTCGGCAAGGACTGGAACAAGTTCGCGCTGCAGCCGTCCGGGACCGGCCCGTTCAAGGTCGATCGCGTCGTGCCGCGCGAACGCCTGGAGTTATCGCGCAACGCCGATTACTGGGAGAAGGCGCGCGTTCCCAAGCTCGACAAGGTTCTGCTGTTCCCGATGCCGGAGGCCGCCACGCGCACGGCGGCGCTGCTCGCCGGCCAGGTCGACTGGATCGAAGTGCCGGCACCCGATGCCATCCCGCGCCTGAAGCAGGGCGGCATGAGCATCGTCACCAACAAGTATCCGCACAACTGGGCCTACCAGCCCAGCATGATCGAGGGTTCACCGTGGACCGACATCCGGGTGCGCAAGGCGGCCAACCTCGCCATCGACCGCGCCGGCATCAACAAGCTTCTGGGTGGCCTGATGATCGAGGCCAAAGGCGCGGTTTATCCCGGGCATCCCTGGTTCGGCTCGCCCAGCTTCGACATCAAGTACGATCCGGCAGCGGCGAAGAAGCTGCTTGCCGAAGCCGGTTACAGCGCGACCAAGAAGCCCAAGATCAAGATCGCGATCTCGACCTCGGGTTCCGGCCAGATGCTGCCGCTGCCGATGAACGAGTACGTCCAGGAGAACCTGAATGCCGTGGGCTTCGACGCCGAGTTCGAGGTCATGGAGTGGAACTCGCTGATCAGCTTTTCCTTCCAGCCGGCGACCGGTCCTGACGCCAAGGCCAAGGGCGTGAACGGCATCAACATCAGCCGCGCCACGGTCGATCCCTATTCGGCCTTCATGCGGCTCTATCATTCGAGTTTCGTTTCGCCGGCCGGCGCCAACTGGGGAATCCTGAAGGACCCCAAGGTCGACGAGATGATCAACAAGGCTCACACCACCTTCGACCGCGCCGCCCAGACCAAGGCACTGGCCGACGTCCACACCTACATCGTCGACCAGTCCTACTGGGTCTACATCGCCCACGATCTCAATCCGCGCGCGATGAGCCCCAAGGTGAAAGGCTTCGTGCAGGCCCAGAGTTGGTTCCAGGATCTCACCCCCATCGAGATGGCGAGGTAGCGACGGAGGACGGGCGGCCATGTTGCTCTACGCGCTGCGACGACTGCTCTACCTGGTGCCGGTCGCCTTCGGCGTGTCGCTGCTCGTCTTTGCGCTGGTGCACCTGGCGCCGGGAGATCCGATCTCGGCCATCGTGCCGCCGGATTCGCCTCAGGAAGTCGTCGACAAGCTTAAGGAGTACTACGGCTTCGACAAGCCACTGCCCGTCCAGTACTTCCGCTGGCTCGCGGTGACGCTGACCGGCGACCTCGGCACGTCCATCGGCACCGGCCGGCCGGTAGCGGCCGAGGTGGCATCGGCCTTCGGCAACACCATCATCCTGGCCATTGCCGCCACGCTCTTCGCCTTCTCGCTCGCCGTCGTTCTTGGCACTTCGGCGGCCTATGCCAAGTCGCGGATCATCGACCGGCTGGTCACGACGATCTCGCTGGTGGGCGTGAGCGTGCCGCATTTCTGGCTGGCGATCGTGCTGGTGATCGTCTTCTCGGTCGAAATGGGCGTCCTGCCGCCGATGGGGATCGGGCCCGAGAATTCGACCGGCTGGCGCTTCGACTGGCCGCATCTCAAGCACATGATCCTGCCGACCATCGCTCTCTCGGTGATCCCGCTCGGCGTCGTGACGCGCACCGTGCGCTCTACGGTCAAGGAAACGCTCAGCATGGAGTTCGTGACCGCGCTGCAGGCCAAGGGCATGCGCGACGACCAGATCCTGCGCCACGTGCTCAAGAATGCCGCGCCGACTTGCCTCGCCGTGATGGGGCTGCAGGCCGGCAATCTGATCGGCGGATCGATCCTGATCGAGACGGTGTTCGCCTGGCCCGGCACCGGCTTCCTGCTGAACAGCGCCATCTTCCGCCGTGATCTGCCGATCCTGCAGGGCACGACCCTGGTGCTGGCCGGCTTCTTCATGCTGCTCAATCTCACCGTGGACGTGATCCAGACCATGGTCGATCCACGCATCAAGCGGGGCTGACGGCGATGGCCATCCAGAGCCCCACCGTCGACATTGCCGCCGCCCTGGTGCGGCCGACCGTGGCCTCGGCGTCGCGCGGCTACTGGCCGTCTGTCGGCCGCCGGCTGCGCCGCGATCCGGTGACCTTGGTTTGTGCCGGCATCCTGCTGCTGATCGTCCTGTCGTCGATCGCCGCGCCACTGCTCGGGCTGGCCGATCCTTACAAGACCTCGATGATCCGTCGGCTCTATCCCCTGGGATCGCCCAACCACCTGCTGGGTACCGACGAGCTGGGACGCGACATGTTTGCACGTCTGATCTATGGCGGCCGCCTGTCGCTGTTCATGGGCGTGACGCCGGTGGTCTGCGCGTTGCTGATCGGCGGCGTCCTCGGCATCACCGCGGGTTTCGTCGGCGGCAAGGTCAACATGGCGATCATGCGCGTCATGGATGTGTTCTACGCTTTCCCGTCTGTGCTGCTGGCCATCTCGCTATCGGGCGCTCTGGGCGCCGGTACCGAAAACACGCTGCTGTCGCTCACCCTGGTCTTCATCCCGCCGATCTGCCGGGTGTCGGAGAGCGTGACGACTCAGGTACGTGGATTCGATTTCGTCGATGCCGCCCGCGCGAGCGGCGCCAGTGCGCTCACCATCGTGCGGGTGCATGTGCTGGGCAATGTATTGGGACCGATCCTGGTCTACGCCACCTCACTGATCAGCGTGGCCATCATCCTGGCGGCCGGCCTCAGTTTCCTTGGCTTGGGCGTCAAGCCGCCGGAGCCGGAATGGGGCCTGATGCTGAACACGCTCCGCCAGGCGATCTACGTCAACCCGGTGCTGGCCGCGCTCCCCGGCGTGATGATCTTCATCACCTCGATCTGCTTCAACCTGATGAGCGACGGGCTGCGCACCGCCATGGACGTGAAGGCCTGACATGGATTCGCTGGTGCCCGTCGAGGATCGTGGCGGACCGGCCCAGCCGCTGCTTCTGGCGAGCGGCCTGCGCAAGCATTTCGCCGTGCCGGGCGGGCTGCTCGGCCGCTCCGGCAAGGTGGTCCGCGCGGTCGACGATCTGTCGCTGTCGGTCGCCAAGGGCGAGACGCTGGGCGTGGTCGGCGAATCGGGATGCGGCAAGTCGACGGTGGCACGGCTCCTGATCCGCCTGCTCAAGCCGGACAGGGGCACCATGGTGCTGGACGGCGATCCGGTCGACGAGCCGCACGGGATCACGGTCAACGAGCTGCGGCGCCAGGTCCAGATGGTGTTCCAGGATTCCTACGCCTCGCTCAATCCCCGGCTCACCATCGGTGAGACGCTGGCCTTCGCGCCCAAGGCGCACGGCCTGCCCGCGGCGGAGGCCCGGGCGCGTGTGCGCGACCTTCTCGACAAGGTCGGCCTCGACCCGGCCAACTATGCCGAGCGCTACCCGCACGAGCTGTCCGGTGGACAGCGCCAGCGGGTCAACATCGCCCGTGCGCTGGCGCTCCGGCCGCGGCTGGTCATCCTCGACGAGGCGGTGTCGGCGCTCGACAAGTCGGTCGAGGCGCAGGTCCTCAACATGCTGGTCGATCTCAAGACCGAGCTTGGCCTCACCTATATCTTCATCAGCCACGACCTCAACGTCGTGCAATACCTCAGCGACCGCGTCCTCGTGATGTACCTCGGCAAGATCGTCGAGCTGGGCTCGGTTGAGGCGATCTACGGCAACCCGCAGCATCCCTATACGCGGGCGCTACTGTCGGCGCGGCCGTCGATGGATCCCCGGCGGCGCACCAAGGAAGCGCCCATCCAGGGCGATCCGCCCAATCCCATTGACCCGCCCTCGGGCTGCCGCTTCCGCACACGGTGCCCGTTTGCCGAGGACGTCTGCGCGCGGGCCGAGCCGCCGCTCGCCGATACCGGGGCGCAGGCCGTCGCCTGCCACATGCGGATCGCGGGCTCGGGCCATTCCAGGGCGGCCGCGCCATGAGCGATCTGCTGCAGGTCCGCGACCTCCACGTGACGTTCGTCACGCCAGATCGCACGGTGAACGCCGTCAACGGCGTCAGCTTCGACGTCCGGCGCGGCGAGACGCTGGGCATCCTGGGCGAGTCGGGGTCGGGCAAGAGCGTCACCCTGCGGTCGATCCTGCGGCTTCATCCCGAGCATCGCACGCGCTGGGGTGGCAGCATCAAGCTGGAAGGCGACGAGATCCTGACCATGGGCAGGGGCGCCCTGTCCGACCTGCGCGGCCAGCGCGTCGCCATGATCTTCCAGGAGCCGGCGACCGCCTTCGATCCGGTGTTCACCATCGGCCACCAGATCGCCGAGACCGTGCGTCGCCATACCGGCAAGGGCGAGGCCGATTCGTGGAACCGCGCCCGTGAGCTGCTCGAGATGGTGCGCATCCCTTCGCCGGCGCAGCGACTGAAAGCCTATCCGCACGAGATGTCGGGTGGCATGCGGCAACGCGCGATGATCGCCCTGGCGCTGTCCTGCAACCCGAGCCTCCTGCTGGCCGACGAGCCGACAACGGCGCTCGATGCGACCGTTCAAATCCAGGTTCTTCTCCTGATCCGGGAACTGCAGCGCGAGTTCAATGTCGGGGTGATCTTTGTCACGCACGACATCGGCGTCGCGGTCGAGGTCTCCGATCGCATCGGCGTCATGTATGCCGGCAAGATCGTCGAGTTGGCGCCGGTCGAGCAAATGGTCGACGCGCCGCGCCACCCTTACAGCCGCGGCTTGCTCGCCTCGACGGTGCATGACGGCATGCGCGGCCAGCGTCTGGAAGCCATTCCGGGAGCGCCACCCGATCTCGCCGAGGTGCCGACGGGCTGCAGCTTCGCGCCGCGCTGCAAGTTCGTTCAGCCGAACTGCGTCACCCGGCCGCCCGACCTGCGCGAGATGGGCGGCAGCCACCTTGTGCGGTGCGTGCTGGCCGATGCTCAGGAAGCCGGCGTTGCGGCCTAGCCGCCGAACATTTCCTTCACCTTGCTGAAGAAACCCTCGGATTCGGGGCTGGTCTTGCCGGCCTTCTCGAACTCCTTGAGGAGTTCCTTCTGCTTGGACGTGAGGTTGGTCGGCGTCTCGACATTGATCTCGATGTACATGTCGCCGCGCTGCGTCGAGCGCACAATCGGCATGCCCTTGGCGCGCAGGCGAAACTGGTGGCCGCCCTGGGCGCCGGCCGGGATGTTGATCCGCGCCATCTTGCCGTCCAGCGTCGGCACCTCGATGTTGCCGCCGAGCGTGGCCTGCACCATCGAGATCGGCACCCGGCAATGGACGTCGGCGCCCTCGCGCTCGAACAGCGTGTGGCGGCGCACGGAAAGGAACACGTAGAGATCGCCCGCCGGTCCGCCGCGGGCGCCGGCCTCGCCTTCGCCGGAAAGACGAATGCGCGTGCCGTCCTCGACACCGGCCGGAATGTTGACCTTCAGCGTCTTGTCGCGGCGTACCCGGCCCTGGCCGGCGCAGTTCCGGCACGGCTTGTCGATGATCTGGCCGGCACCATGGCAGGTGTGGCAGGCCCGCTCGACGGTGAAGAAGCCCTGCTGGGCCCTGAGGCGACCACGGCCCTGGCAGGTCGGGCAGGTCTGCGGCTTGGAGCCGGCTTCGGCGCCGCTGCCGTGACAGACTTCGCAGGAGACGGAACTTGGCACGCGCACAGTGGCTTCGGTGCCGCCGTAGGCTTGCTCCAGCGTGATCTCGAGATTGAAGCGCAGGTCCTGGCCGCGCGTGTCGGCGCGACCTCCCCGGCCTCGTCCGCCGCCGCCGAACATCTCGTCGAAAATGTCGCCGAACACCGAGCCGAAATCGAAGCCCTGGCCCTGCGGGCCGCCGGGGCCGGCACCGCCTTCGAAGGCGGCCGCGCCGTAGCGGTCATAGGCCGCGCGCTTTTCCGGATCCTTCAGGATGTCGTAGGCGTGGTTGACGGTCTTGAATTTCTTCTCGGATTCCTTGTCGCCCGGATTGCGATCCGGATGGTGCTGCATGGCAAGCTTGCGGAACGCCTTCTTGATGTCGTCGGCGCTCGCCGTCCGGCTGACCCCGAGCAGCTCGTAAAAGTCTTGCGACATACGCTCTTCGCAGCCCCCACTTGCCTCTCACACATCGGCCTCCCGCTCGCGCGGGAGGCCGTCTTTATCTTGCTCTTCGGTCCGGTTCAGTCGGAACCCGTCTTTTTGTTCTTGTCGGTGACGTCCTCGAACTCGGCATCGACGACCTTGTCGCCCTTCGCCTCGTTCGCGTCGCCTGCCGCCCCGCCCGCCGCCGCGCCCGCCTGGGCGTCGGCCTGCTGGGCCTTGTACATCGCCTCGCCGAGCTTCATCGCCGCCTGGGCAAGGTCGTTGGTCTTGGTCTTGATCGCCTCGGCGTCCTCAGCCGTGAGCACCGACTTCAGTGCCTCGAGCGAACCCTCGATCTCGGCCTTCTCGGTCGGGCTCACCTTGTCGCCGAACTCCGCGAGGTGCTTGGTCGTCGAATGGACCAGCGCTTCACCCTGGTTGCGGGCGTCGATCAGCTCGCGCTTCTTCTTGTCCTCTTCGGCGTGCAACTCGGCGTCCTTTACCATCTTCTGGATGTCGGCCTCGCTGAGGCCGCCCGACGCCTGGATGCGGATCTGCTGCTCCTTGCCGGTGGCCTTGTCCTTGGCCGAGACCTGCACGATGCCGTTGGCGTCGATGTCGAACGTGACCTCGACCTGCGGCTGGCCGCGCGGCGCCGGCGGCAGACCGACCAGGTCGAACTGGCCCAGCATCTTGTTCTGGGCGGCGATCTCGCGCTCGCCCTGGAACACGCGGATGGTCACCGCCGTCTGGTTGTCGTCGGCTGTCGAGAAGGTCTGGCTCTTCTTGGTCGGGATTGTGGTGTTGCGCTCGATCAGGCGGGTGAACACGCCGCCCAGCGTCTCGATGCCGAGCGACAGCGGCGTCACGTCGAGCAGCAGGACGTCCTTGACCTCGCCCTTCAGCACGGCCGCCTGGACGGCCGCGCCGACCGCGACGACTTCATCGGGGTTGACGTTGCGGGCCGGCTCCTTGCCGAAGAACTGCTTAACGACCTCGATCACCTTGGGCATGCGCGTCATGCCGCCGACCAGGATGACTTCGTCGATCTGACCCGCCTGCAGGCCGGCATCCTTGAGCGCCGCCTTGCAGGGCTCGAGCGTGCGCTGGACCAGGTCTTCGACCAGCGACTCGAGCTTGGCACGCGACAGCTTGATCACGAGATGCTTGGGGCCGCTCGCGTCGGCGGTGATGAACGGCAGGTTGATCTCGGTCTCCTTGGAGTTGGAGAGCTCGATCTTGGCCTTCTCCGCCGCTTCCTTCAGGCGCTGCAGGGCGAGCTTGTCGTTGCGCAGGTCGATGCCCTGCTCCTTCTTGAATTCGTCGGCGAGGTAGCCGATGACGCGGACGTCGAAGTCCTCGCCGCCCAGGAAGGTGTCGCCGTTGGTCGCCTTGACCTCGAACACACCGTCGCCGATCTCGAGCACCGACACGTCGAACGTGCCGCCGCCCAGGTCATAGACCGCGATGGTGCCGCTCTTGCGCTTGTCCATGCCGTAGGCGAGCGCCGCCGCAGTCGGCTCGTTGATGATGCGTAGGACCTCGAGGCCGGCGATGCGCCCGGCATCCTTGGTCGCCTGGCGCTGGGCGTCGTTGAAGTAGGCCGGGACGGTGATGACCGCCTGCTCGACCTTCTCGCCGAGATAGGCTTCGGCGGTCTCCTTCATCTTGCCGAGGATGAAGGCCGAGATCTGGCTGGGGCTGTAGGTCTGGCCGGCGGCCTCGACCCAGGCATCGCCGTTGCCGGCCTTAACGATCTTGAAGGGAACGAGCGACATTTCCTTCTGGACCATGGGGTCCTCGAAGCGGCGCCCGATCATGCGCTTGACCGAATAGAGGGTCTTGAGCGGGTTGGTGACGGCTTGGCGCTTGGCGGCCTGGCCGACGAGACGCTCGCCGCCGTCGGTGAACGCGACCATCGACGGCGTCGTCCGCGCGCCCTCTGAATTCTCGATGACCTTGGTGTCGCCGCCTTCCATGACCGCGACGCAGGAATTGGTCGTTCCGAGGTCGATTCCGATGACTTTCGCCATGTTGCTACTCTCTCGCTAGGCGGATCGGCTCGGCCCCAAAGGCGCCAAATCGACCCCCGATATGTGATTACCTGCCGGAAAAACCGGGTCAGGACAGGGGCTATATAGGTCCTGTGGGGCGGCCTGCAATGGTGCGACCCGACATGGATCACGAAAATCGCCCGGAATCGCCCCCAAATGATCGGCAGCTTCTAGTTTTCGTTGCTGGGCGGGGGAACCGTCGGGCCGCCCACCGGGCCGCCCTTGGAGACCGCGACCATGGCCGCGCGCAGCAGGCGTCCGGCGATCAGGTAGCCCGGGATCAGCTCCTGGATGATCGTACCGGCCGGCACGGTGGGATCCTCGACTTCCATCATGGCCTGATGGAATTCGGCGTTGAACGGCCGACCGAGCGCTTCGATGCGGGTGACGCCATGGCGCTCCAGCACTGATTGCAGTTCGCGGTCGGTGGCTTGGATGCCGACGATCACATTGCGCAGCGCGGGGTCGATGGACTCGAGGTCGGCCGGCAGCGCCGAGAGCGCGCGGCCGAGATTGTCGGCCACCGACAGCACGTCGCGACCGAAGCGCTCGATGCCGAACTTGCGTTCCTTCTCGACGTCCTGCTGGGCGCGGCGGCGGACGTTCTGCGCTTCGGCGAGGGCCCGCAGCTGCTTGTCCTGCAGATCGGCCTTCTCAGCCTGGAGTTGCTCGACGAGCTGCTGCAGCTCGGCCGCGCTCTCCGGCTTGGGCGGAATGTCGAGATTGGAATCAGACGGCTCGACCGGCGTATCCGCCGGGGCGCCGCCCGCGGTTGGATCGCTGGCCATACGTCGTCCCTCGTTGTCCCTCATTGTCCCTGCTTGCAGTGTTCCTTCAGGCGGCCTTCAATTAGGGATGACCGCCGGCCCGGTCAACCACCTGCGTCAGACCGCCTGCCCGTCACACTGCCTGAAGGGGAGCGTGCAGTTTGGTGCCGCGCACGATGATGCCGCCGCGATCGCCCACGGTTACCGTGCCGTAGCGCTGGGCGTAGATTTCCGGCAGCGGCCGGGCGTCGGAGGCCGCCAGCCAGAGGCGCAGCAGGTGGCGACGGCGTTCGGGCTCGGGCCAGTCCACGAAGCTGGTGCGGTCGTGCAGCATGGTGTGGTTGTGCACGAGCTGAACGTCTCCCGGCTTGAATTCCATGAACAGATGCAGGTCGGGGTCGCCGGCCAGCGAATCGAACATGTCGAGGGCCTCGACCTGGGCCGGCGACAGCTGCGGCGCGTCGGCGAAACGCTGGGCCGAATCGACGTATTGGCGCTGATAGATCGCGCTCAGAAAGCCCTTGTGCCAGTTGAACACGGGAATCTCGAAATAGGGTTTCTGGCCGTCCGGCACCTCGCCGCGCCGGTCGGTGGCGATCGGCTGGAACAGCAGCTTCAGAAGATCGGGCCGGCGGCGACGCATTTCATTGAAGATCGTGGTCGAGCTCACCAGGGCCGACAGACCGCCCGATTTTGCCGTCTTGAGACAGAGCAGGCCCACGATGTCGCAGGAATCGGTGTGGTAGGTCTGGCGCTCGTGGGTCTGGTAGATGCGGACGTTGGGATCAGCCACGTCGAGGCCGAGATCCTGCACATGTCCCAGCACATGGCCCTTGCCGTTCTGGGAGCGTGCGCTGCCGAGATGGACACCCAATCCGAAGAAGGCTGTCGCCGCTTCGCGCATCGACCAGCGCTCGACGGGCAGGCCGCGCAGCAGCAGAAAGCCGCGCCCGCCCAGGACCTCGTCGCGAACGCGCGCCTTGAGCTTGGGCCCGAGGTTGGGCAGCGGAAAATCTTGCGGCGTCATCGCCGCAATATCGGCTTCGCGTGAGGCCAGCGTCTTGGCGGCGTCCTCGACCTCGGCGATCTCGGCCGGCGACAGCGGCATCATCCAGTCGTCGCGCCTGGTCATCTCGGGTCCATACCAGGCTGCGGCACTGGTCTGTTCCGGCGGCAGTTCAAGCGGCTTCGAACTCACGTCTCCCATGGAAACCTCGGGGCGAAGAGATCTTCGCTGGTCGACAGGCGGAAGCTCTCCGTCGCGTTGACCAGCGCCGCCCGGATGCCGGGTTCCAGTGCGCTGTGCCCGGCGTCGGGAACCACGACGTAGCGCGCCTCCGGCCAGGCCCGTGCCAGGGCGTCGGCGGTGACGGGCGGGCAGACGATGTCGTAGCGGCCCTGGACGATGGTGCCGGGCAATTGACGGATGCGGTCGAGGTCCGACCAGGGCCAGCCTTCGGGCACGAACGTGCCATGGGCGAAGTAATGCGCCTCGATGCGCGAGAGAGCGAGGGCGAAGCCGCCATGATCCGACTCGAATGGCGCCCGCGCCGCCGGATAGAGCGTCGAACAGGCCGCTTCGTAGCGGCTCCAGGCGCGCGCTGCCGGGCGATGGCGGTCGGGATTGCGGTCGATGAGGCGGCGGTAGTAGTTGCCCAGCAGGTCGGTGCGTTCGTTTTCCGGCAGGTGCTCGACGAAGTCGCGCCACGCCTCTGGAAAGACGGTGCGCATGCCATGGAGAAACCAGTCGATCTCCGATCTCGCGCCGAGGAAGATTCCGCGCAGGATGAAGCCCGTCACGCGGTCGGGGTGTTTGATCCCGTAAGCCAGTGCCAGCGTGCTGCCCCACGAACCGCCGAACAGCAGCCAGCTGGCAATGCCGAGGTGGTTGCGCAGCTTCTCCATGTCGGCCACGAGGTGGTCGGTCGTGTTGTCGTGCAGCTCGCCGAGCGGCATCGAGCGCCCGCAGCCGCGTTGGTCGAGAACCACGATGCGGTAGAATTGCGGGTCGAAGAAGCGTCGATGGACCGGGGCCGACCCGGCGCCCGGGCCGCCGTGCAGGAACAGCACCGGCAGGCCGTCGGGGTTGCCGCTTTGCTCCCAATAGATCGTATGCCGCCCGTCGACGGCCAGCATGCCGCTGGCATAGGGCGAAATTTCCTGGAACAGGTCGGAACGAAGAGGGGTCTCTGAGCGTGGCATATTTGTGTCCGTCGTCATCACTGCCATAGCAGCGATCTGCATTCCAGCCCTGTGGCGATTGCGGGTGCCGTGGCCCTGCGTCTAAGGTCGATCAGGCGTCGAGGAGGGTCAGTGATTTTCTACCGCATTCTGGCGCTGATCGTGCTGCTCTTTGCTGTCGGCGCCTGCGCCGCCGGGAGCAATCTGCCGCAGACGGCAGCGGCCACGGCGTCTTCTCGCCCGGGCGTCGGCATTCCGGCCCTGCCGGCCACGATTGAACGGGATGTCGGGGTCGCTTACCCCGATGCCGCTCTGCAAGACTACGTCGATAGTGTCGGGCAAAAGTTGGTCCGCGGCTCCGGCCTCGCCGGACCCTACCGCTTCGTCGTGCTCGATCTGCCGGTGGTCAACGCCCACGCCCTGGCCAACTACGTATTCGTGACGCGCGGTTTGCTCGCCGTGCTCGACGACGAAGCCGAGCTCGCGGCGGCCCTCGGCCACGAACTCGGACATCTTACCCAACGCCACGCCGCCCAGCGTGCCCGCGCCCGACAGGGGGTGCTGGAGGCCGCGGTCGAGGCGGCGGCCGTGACCGGATCGGTCACGGTCGGCCGCTCGGTGGCGCGCGACGGCCTGATCGCTCTGCGGCGCTATTCGCGCGAGCAGGAACTGGAAGCCGACCGTATCGGCCTCGGCTATGTCGTGCAGGCCGGATATCGCAGCACGGCGATGATCTCCCTGATCGACAGGCTGCGCCAGCAGTCACAACTCGAGGCGCAGCTCCTGGGCGAAGCGTTGGACACGTTCGACCAGCGCAGTGCCACGGCCACCCATCCCGCGCCCCTCGAGCGCAAGGAGGCGTTGCAGGCCACCAACGTGCCGGCCGCTGGCGAGTCGGGCCGTCCCGCCTATCTCGCGGCGATCGATGGCATGTCGGTCGACGATGCGCCTGGCGAAGGTTTCGTGCGCGGCCGGGAGTTCCTTCATCCGACATTGAGGCTTGCCTTCCAAGCTCCGCGCGACTTCCGGCTGTTCAACGATCAGGACGGCATACTGGGCGTTGGGCGCGACCGGTCGCTGCTGTATTTCGCCTGCTCTGCCGACAGCGTGCCGGGCCGTCTCGACGAATGGATGCGCAATACGCTGAAGCCGACGCCGACCGACATCCAGGCCACAGAGATCGGCGGCGCCGAAGCAGCCATCGGCGCCCGGCCGCGCGGCTCCGACACCGGTCTTGGCCAGGCGCGCTATGTGATGGTGCGCCATGGCGACCGTATCTGCTTTTTCAATCTGCTGAGCGAGGGGCCTGATCGCGATCGCCGGATCGAGGTGCTGGTCAGTGCCGCGCGCAGCTTCCGTACGCTGTCGGCATCCGAGGCCGCGGCGCTTCGGCCCTATCGGCTGCGGGTCATCTCCGAAGGCACCTCTCCGGCGCAGCTTGCGGCGCGGCTGCCCTATAGCGATCTCAGGATGGAAAGATTGCTGGTCCTGAACGGTGTAGACACTCCGGCCGAGCTCGCCCGCCTGCCTCAGGTCAAGGTCGTCGAGCCCTGAGCTTCTGAGCCTTGAGCGTCGGACATGAAAAAGGCGGCACGACAATCGTCGGCCGCCTTCCAGCTCTTCGAAATATCGCTTAAGCGACTTTCTGCAGCACGCTGTTCAGCTTCTGCGTAGCGAGATCCTTGTCGATCCGCTCGACCGCCGCGAGCTCGCGCGCCAGCCGGTCCAGCGCCGCCTCGTAGATCTGGCGCTCGCTGTAGGACTGGTCGGGCTGACCGGCATTGCGATGCAGGTCGCGCACCACTTCGGCGATCGATACCGGATCGCCGGAGTTGATCTTGGCTTCGTATTCTTGGGCGCGGCGGTTCCACATGGCGCGGCTCACGCGGCTGCGGCCCTTCAGGGTGACCAGCGCGCTCTCCATGATCTTGCGCGAGCTGAGCTTGCGCAGGCCGGAAATCTTCGCTTTTGCTACCGGGACGCGCAGCATCATGCGCTCCTGTTCGAACGAGATCACGAACAGATCGAGCTTGTACCCGGCGATTTCCTTCGCCTCGATGTCGATCACGCGGCCGACGCCGTGGGTCGGATAAACCACGAAATCGCCTTTCTCAAAGGCGAATTCCTTCGCCTTCGGCGCTGTCTTCTTCGGCTTAGTCATATCAAGTCCCTTCACGTCAAACCCCGCATTCAGCGACACCGCGACCCACCGCACACGCTCCCCTGCGTGAACGACCCGGATGCCCGCATCGGTAAGTTTCTTTCGGCTACCGACTAGGATACCGAGCCCGCGGCGGACCGGACCCCGGACCGCTTCCTGCCCGACCCTTATATCAGAGTTTCGCGCTGGAGTCGCGGGTGATGTTGCATTTCGGCAACGGTCTACCTATGCGACAATCGCATAGCGCAACCAAAACTGCGTCAAAAGAGCCGCAGGGCTAACGTTTCGGCGGGTTCTTGGTGAAATACTTGTCGAACTTGTCTTTTTCGTCTTTGAAATTGTCGGCATCGGTCGGCGCTTCGCCCTTACGGGTGATGTTCGGCCATTCGGCGGACAGGCTGCGATTGAGTTCGAGCCATTTCTCCAAGCCCTTCTCGGTGTCGGGCTGGATGGCTTCGACCGGGCACTCGGGCTCGCAGACTCCGCAGTCGATGCATTCGTCCGGATTGATGACCAGCATGTTCTCGCCCTCGTAGAAGCAATCCACGGGGCAGACTTCGACGCAGTCCATATACTTGCACTTGATGCAAGCTTCGATCACGACATAGGTCATCAACGGCTCCAGAGACGAGCGGGCGGGTGATTAACGCGTGGGGCCATCGCGCGCAAGGCTGCCGAATCACGCAGAGTCGATTTCATCATACAACGCCCGGGCTTCGGAGGCGGGACCTCGACGTTCGCCGAGCGCCACGATGCGCACGACTCGCACGCGCGGACCAAGCGCAAACGTCAGCACCATGTCGGGTGCCACCGTTGCGTGCGGCTTGCTGACGATGCGACCATCGAGCCTGCAGCGCGACTTCTCGATATAGCGAGCGGCCAAGGTGCGGGATTTGAAGAAACGTGCGTGCCAAAGCCATTTGTCGAGCCGCATTGCGCACCAAGGCCTCCCCCATTCACTCCGGGGGCGGCTACTTCTTTCCGCCGAGCTTCAGCTCGAGCAGCTTGGCGAACGGCGAGTCGGCTGCCGGTGTGTCGCTCTTCGTCTCGGTGGTGGCGTAAAGCCTGAGCGCCGGGCCGCCACTGTCGCGACGCGGCGGGCGGGCGCCACGTGGCGGACCGCCGCGGTCCTGGCGTGGCCCGTCCTGACGGGGGGCATCGTTGCGCGGACCATCCCTGCGTGGTCCGTCGGTCCGTGGCGCGTCGCTTCTCGGAGCACCGGTCCGTGGCCCGCTCTTGGCACGATCCTGTCGAGGCGCGTCGGCAAAGAACTGGCGTTCGTTGGGCGGCCGCTCTGGTCGTTCGCGGCGCTGCTGCTCGCGTTGTTGGCGTTGCTGGAGGCGCTGGCGCTCGCGCTGCTCCTCGCGCTCGCGCACGAAGCGCGGCTTCATCGAGAAGCTGTGCAGCGGTCCGGAGGCCTCCGACGGCGGATGCACCCGATATCCGAGCGCCAGCATCACGTTTGCCATCTCGGGTTCGGAGCAGCCGACCAGTGACATCATCTGCGGCGTAGCGCGGAAATGACCCGGCTGCAGGGGCCGCGGGCCCTCCGCTTTTGGCTCTTGCTTCGGCTCTTCGACGACGGCGGTTGTTTCGGCGCCGGGCTCGGCCGTTATGGTCTCAGCTGTCGTCGCCTCAGCCGCCGTGGACTCGGCGGCGGCCACCACATCGGCTGGAGGACTTTCCGGTTCCGTTGGCGCCGTGGCTTCAGGCACCGGGGCGGGTTCGCTTTCGCCGAAAGCCGCAGCCACGATCGCCCATTCGCTGATCTCGTCGGCGGACGCGGGGGCCGACGGCGCGGTGATGACAGCAGTCGTGGGCGCCGCGGTTGGCACCGGCTTCTTTTCCTGCTGCGACCGGCGGGCCGCCTCGCGGCTCTCGCGGACGGCCTGACGCGCCATCGCGGCCAGGCGCTCGACCATGTCGGCTCGAATCGCGTGGTCGCCCAGTGGAAGGTAGCCGATGGTGGCATAGAAATCGCGCTCGGCGTCGCGCGGCAGATCCATCGACGTGCGACCCTCAGCCGGCAGCGGCGGAATGGTCTCGCGATTGCGGGCGATCATCCAGAGGCCGGCGCGCAAACGGATGGGTACCGGCTTCAACATGCTCGGGAAATAGATTGAATAGACGCCGACCCTGACGCCTAGGCGCGCCAGCGCCTTGCGGTCGTCTTCACCGAGCTGGGCCAGCTGGTCCTCGATCGGCCGGCGCGACAGCACGCCGAGTCCCTCCGCGAGCTGGAAGACGACGCCTCGGGCGCCGGCCGGGAGCTCCGCCGTGGCCCGTGCGTCCATCAGCTCCGAGAGGCCAAGGCGAATGCGGGTCTCGACCCAGGCGGCGGCGCGTTTGCGCACCTCTTCGCGGGCCGGCCCGTCGAGCAGGTCAGTGGCCAGCGCCTCAACCTTCGGCGCCAGGATGTCACCGCTCGCCAGCAGGCGGGCCACCGGGCCGCCGCCCCAGCACACGCGTAATTGGGAATCGAATACGATCTCGCCGTCGGCCGAAGCGCTGAAGGCCTGCAGGCGCGCCGGCAGGTCCTGACGCAGCGCACGCAACGCGGCGCTCATCACGGCCTTCTGATCGGCATGGCTCTCAGCGGTGTCGGGAACGAAGCGAAAGCCCTCGATCCGCCCGAGATGCTCGCCCTCGACAGTGACTTCGCCTGCTGCGGCGACTGACGTCGTCATTTCACCCTCATCGCGCAATCTTCTTACAAGCAAGGCCGCCCGTCTATCCACAAACCTTTGCGTCAAACGCTGGTGCAGAACGTCGGAAAGCTTGTCCTCGATGGCACGTGCGCGCTCTTGCCAATGGGTCGCGCGCTGGGTCCAGTCTGGACGGTGCGAAATATAGGTCCAGGTCCGGACATGGGCGATGCGCGCCATCAGAGTGTCGATGTCGCCATCGAAATGTTCCAGCCGCTTCACGTGACTTTCGATCCAGTCCTCGGGCAGGCGTTCGCCACCTTGGGTCAGATGCTCGAAGAGCTGGCCGAGCAGCCGCGTATGCTCCTCGGTCATGGTCTTGCGGAAGTCCGGTACCTGGCAGACTTCCCAGAGAAGCCGCACGCGCTGCGGCGTGCGCACGCGTGACAGGAAGTCCGACCGCGCCGCCAACGTCTGGAGCGCCAGTTGATCGTCCTGTTCGCGAACCCGCTGGAGCGCGGCATGATCGGGTGGGACATTGAGAGAGGCGATCAGCGCCGGCACCGAGCGGAAATCGAGGTCGCTGTTGCGCCATTGCACATCGCGCAGAGGGTCGAAGCGGTGGTTCTCGATCGCATCGACCACCTCCGGCTCGAGGCCGCTCACGTCGGCCGTGGTGCCGAACGTGCCGTCGTTCATGTGGCGGCCAGCGCGGCCGGCGATCTGCGCCAGCTCGACATCGCGCAGCGGACGCGAGCTGCGGCCGTCGAATTTGCGCAGGCTCGCGAACCAGATGTGGTTCACGTCCATGTTAAGGCCCATGCCAATCGCGTCGGTCGCGACCAGATAGTCGACCTCGCCCGACTGGAACATGTCGACCTGGGCGTTGCGGGTGCGCGGACTCATGGCGCCCATGACGATCGCCGTGCCGCCGCGCTGGCGGCGGACCAGCTCGGCGATCTCGTAGACCTCGCTGGCCGAGAAGCCGACCACGGCGGAGCGGCGCGGCAGGCGCGTCGCCTTCTTGGGCCCGACATAGGTGAGCTTCGAGAAGCGCGGGCGCGCCACTATGTCGATGTCCGCCAGCAGGCGGTTCAGCACCGGCCGGACCGTGTCGGCACCCAGCAGCATGGTCTCGTTCATGCCCCGCGCATGCAGCAGCCGGTCGGTGAAGAAATGGCCGCGCTCGGGGTCGGCCGCCATCTGGACTTCGTCGACGGCGAGGAACGACACCGGCCGTTCGACCGGCATGGATTCGACGGTGCAGACGAAATAACGCGCGCCGGGCGGCGAGATCTTCTCCTCGCCGGTGATCAGCGCCACCTGCTTGGCGCCCTTGACTGCGACGATGCGGTCATAGTTCTCGCGTGCCAGAAGGCGCAGCGGAAAGCCGATCATGCCCGACTCGTGGCCGAGCATGCGCTCGATCGCGAGATAGGTCTTGCCGGTGTTGGTGGGACCGAGAACCGCGGTCAGGCGGCCGGAGGCGCTGGCGGGCGGCATTGCGGCACCTTCGCCCGCACCCGTGGCGGAAGCAAGGCCGCCCCCAGGGCCATTCCGGGGCCTGCTCCTAGCCGAAGTAGGCGGGCTCCAGCTTGTTGCAGCCGATCATCGGCCCGTAATCGGTGTGCTGGACCAGCACGGCGACGCCCTGGGTCGGTCCGATTCGATCGCCGGCGATCGCCCAACTCGTGGCCGTGCCGTTCCAGCGGCTCACCCGCTCGAGCTGCCGCACGATGTTGAAATTCTCGATCGTGCGGCCTTGGTTTTCACCGCTGTTCACCGGAGTCGCGTGGCGGCGGTCGTAGATCGCGAGCGTCACATCCGCCTTGCGGCCGTCGAGCGGGAACGCTGCGAGCTTGATGGTCAGCGGTCCGCCGATCGTGCGCGACAGTTCGGGCGTCGCCCGCTTGGGTGACAGGGCCTGCGCCTTTGCCAGCAACGCCTCGATCGGGCTGGGCTCGCGGCCGGTGTCGTGACCGATGCCGTCGACCACCATTTCGGGCGTGTAGACGTAGCGCTGCTTCAGCACCCGGGCGTAGGCGCGCTGGCGCTCGGTGGTCTCGCGCGAGGCGAATGGATCCTTCCAGCCGATGTAGTCCCAGTAGTCGACGTGGAACGACAGAGCCACGATATCGGGCCGCTTGGCCAACTTGCCGAGTAAGGCATCGGCCGGCGGACAGGAGTTGCAGCCTTGGGAAGTGAACAGCTCGACCGCCCAAGGACCTTCGGCCGGCGAACGCGCACTGGCTCCTTGAGGTCGCCCTGTGGCGATCGTAGCGCCTGCCGTCGCTGCACAGCCGATCAGCACCGATCGCCGACCGGGATTCAAGACCTTCACCATCATCGCAACATGGGCGCTCGAGAGCATACCGGCCAATCAAGAAACGGTTAGCGAACGGCAACGCCTAGGTCTCTGGACTCACGTGACGTAATATTATAACAATATGGTCCCAACGCGTTTCCCGGTCCATGCACGAACCCGTTTCCCCCGGCACCACCTTGCTCGCCATGAGCGCGCCTGCGCGCATCGCGCTGGCGCTTGGCGTATCGGCCGTGCTGTGGCTCTGCGCCTGGTGGGCGCTATGAGCGCGACAGCCCTTCGTCTGGTCGACCTGACGGTGAGCTACGACCGCCATCCCGCGGTTCACCATGTGTCGGCGGAAATCCCCGCCGCCGAAATGACCGCCATCGTCGGCCCCAATGGCGCCGGCAAGAGCACGCTCCTGAAAGCGCTGCTGGGTCTTGCCCCGCACATCGAAGGCCGGATCGAGTGTTCGGCCAAGCGCATCGCCTATCTGCCGCAGCAGGCCGAGATCGACCGCAGCTTCCCGATCTCGGTGTTCGACACGGTGCTGCTCGGCCGCTGGTCGCGCTTTGGCGGATTTGCCGCCGCCGGTCACGCCGACATCCATGACGCCCAGCACGCCATCGAAGCGGTCGGGCTCGCGGGCTTCGAACGCCGGCCGATCGACACGCTCTCGGTCGGCCAGTTCCAACGTGTCCTGTTTGCCCGTCTGCTGCTGCAAGACGCTGACCTTGTCCTGTTGGACGAGCCGTTCGCCGCCATCGATTCCAAGACCGTGGCCGACCTCATGGCGGTGATCCAGCGCTGGCGCGCCGAGAAGCGCACCGTCGTGGCCGTCCTGCACGATCTCGATCAAGTGCGGCGCGATTTTCCGAACACGCTGCTGCTCGCCCGCGAACTGGTTGATTCCGGCCCGACGCTGCAGGTGCTGTCGGCCGAGAACCTGCTGCGCGCGCGGGCCATGGCCGAGGCCTGGGACGAACACGCCGATGCCTGCAAAGTACCGATGCAACTGAGCGCCTGACCTCCAGCATCATGCTCTACGAATACCTGTTCCAGCCGTTCGTCGAGTTCGGCTTCATGCGCCGTGCCCTGGTGGCGAGCCTGGCGCTGGCTGTTGGCGGCTCGGCGATCGGCGTTTTCCTGATCCTGCGCCGCATGAGCCTGATGGGCGATGCCCTGGCCCATGCGCTGCTGCCCGGCGCGGCGCTGGGTTTCCTGCTGGGCGGCCTGTCGCTGCCGGCCATGAGTCTCGGCGGCTTTCTGGCCGGCATCGCCACCGCCCTGGTGTCGGGCGTCATCGCGCGCTTCTCCAACATGCGCGAGGACGCGAGCTTTGCCGCCGCCTACCTCACCGCCATGGCGCTGGGCGTGCTGATCGTGTCGCTCAGGGGTTCGGCGGTCGACCTGATGAATATCCTGTTCGGCGCCATCCTGGCGGTCGACGACACGGCGTTGTTCCTGGTCGTCTCGACCGCCACGCTCACCCTCGTTGGCCTTGCCGCGATCTACCGGCCGCTGGTCGTGGAATGCTTCAACCCAGGCTTCCTCGCCGCCATGGGCGTGCGCGGCTCGGTCTACCACTATCTCTTTCTCGCGCTGGCCGTGCTGAACATGGTGGCGGGCTTCCAGGCGCTGGGCACCTTGATGGCGCTAGGCATCGTGCTGCTGCCCGCGGTCGCCGCCTCCTTCTGGGCGCGCGAGGTCTGGTCGATGACATTGATCGCCGCGCCCATGGCGTTTGCGTCGGCCGCGGTCGGCCTGCTCGTGTCGTTCCATGCCGGCCTGCCCTCGGGCCCGGTGATCGTGCTGTTCGCCAGCCTCTTCTTCCTGGGCTCGTTGCTGCTAGGGTCGCGCTCCTCGGTCCGCACACGCCTGTCGCGGCCGGTCCACTTGCGCGGGTAATCCAAATGACCGCTTCGCCTGTTCCCGGTGTCACGCTCAAGACGACCAAGGCCAACAACATCCATATGCGCTACGCCGAGGCCGGAAGCGGTCCGTTGGTACTGTTCGCGCACGGCTGGCCGGAGAGCTGGTACTCGTGGCGGCATCAATTGCAGGCGGTCAGCACCGCGGGTTTCCGCTGCGTGGCTCCCGACATGCGTGGCTACGGCGGCACCGAGGCGCCTGAGCCGATCGACCAGTACACGCTCTTCCACATGGTGGGCGACATGGCCGAGCTGGCGAAGGCGCTCGGTGAGACCAAAGCGGTGATCGTCGGCCACGACTGGGGCGCGCCGGTCGCCTGGCATGCAGCACTTTGGCGGCCCGATCTCTTCACCGCCGTCTGCGCCATGAGCGTGCCCTACGCGCCGCCCGGCTATGTCGATGTCCTGAGCGCGCTGGAGAAGCTCGGGATCAACGACTTCTACCTGCAGTATTTCCAGAAGCCCGGCGTGCCCGAGGCCGAGCTGCAGCAGGACATCAAGGGCGCCCTGCGCCGGCTCTACTTCACGGCCTCCGGCGACATGACGGACAAGGACAAGGGATTCGGCCGCCTGCCCGGGGGCACGTTGCTCGGCAACACCGTCGATCCGGAGAAGCTGCCGGCCTGGCTCAGCGCCGCCGACCTCGACTACTACGCCGGCGAATTCTCGCGCACCGGCTTCCGCGGCGGCCTCAACTGGTACCGCAATCTCAAGCGCAACTGGGAGCTTGGCGGTCCGTGGCGCGGCCAGCCGATCCGCCAGCCCTCGCTGTTCATCGCCGGCAGCCGCGACGGCGTGCTGCGCTTTCCCGCTGCCAAGGGCAATATTGAAGCCTATCCCAAGACCCTGCCCGGCCTGCGCGGCAGCCACATCCTGGAAGGCGCCGGCCACTGGGTGCAGCAGGAGCAGCCGGCCGAGGTCAACAAACTGTTGATCGACTTCCTGAAGGGCCTGTGATCCACTTCGGGTCCTGGAGGCGCCGATGATCCGACTTCTCAGTCTTCTCGCAGCCATTCTCCTGTCGACCATGGCCACCGTCTCGTCGTCGCTGGCACAGTGCGACGACGCCCCGCCGCCACCCCCGCCGCACG
>Ga0207952_1000304_pt1 | contig 46008 bp, 40 predicted proteins | sample SubbioR12Aug_8Ca_FD_184831 | JGI IMG/M metagenome (GOLD analysis project Ga0207952, IMG submission 184831) | Serpentinite rock and fluid subsurface biosphere microbial communities from McLaughlin Reserve, California, USA - CR12Aug_8Ca (SPAdes) | ecosystem: Environmental > Terrestrial > Deep... | reverse complement strand
CCAGGCTTGCTCGAAGCTGGTGCGGACTTTGGCATCGGCCAGGTTTTGCGCGCCTGTCAGCGAGGCGGGCTCGCAACCCATCTGGGCTGAACCCTGGACATTGTTTTGGCCGCGCAAGGGGTTGATGCCACTGCCGCGCTTGCCCAGGTTGCCGGTTAGCAGGGCGAGGTTGATCAGGCTCATGACGCATTGCGTGCCTTGCAGGTGTTCTGTCATGCCAAGACCATGAAAACACATGGCGGGCTTGGCCTGTGCATACATGCGGGCGGCGCGGCGTATGTCGTCTGCCTTGACACCGCATTGGCTGGCGACCTGTTCTGGCGCAGAGGCTGTGATGAAACTGCGGAAACCTGCCAGACCATCAACGCGCATGGCGATGTAGTCGTCATCCTGCAAACCTTCTTCGAGCAGGGTGGCGGCCATGGCATTGAACAGCAGCACGTTGGTGCCGGGGCGCAAGGCCAGGTGTATATCGGCACAGGCTGCCAGCTCGGTGCGCCGTGGATCGATGACGATGAGGCCAGCCCCGGCGCGCACTGCCTGTTTGATGCGTGCGCCGACGATGGGGTGATTTTCTGTCGGGTTGCAGCCGCATAGCATGAACAGGCTGCTGTGTTCTATGTCATCAAATGAATTGGTCGCCGCACCCGTACCCAGCATGGTCTTCAGGGCCTTGGCGGATGGCTGATGGCAAACCCTGGCGCAGCAATCGACATTGTTGGTGCCCAGCACGACGCGGGCAAATTTTTGTGCGAGATAGTTTTCTTCGTTGGTGGCGCGGGCCGAACCTAATACGCCCAGACTGTCTGCGCCGTACTTGTTGCGCAGTTCTTGCAGGCGGCTGGCAGTGAAGTTCAGCGCTTCTTCCCATGAAACTGCATGCCAGTCACTGCCCCTGCGCAGCATGGGTAGCGTGATGCGTTCTGGTGAATGGGTAAAGTCGTAGGCATAGCGACCCTTGACGCACAAGTGGCCATGATTGACAGGGCTGTTTGCCGGTTTGATGGCGACGACTTTGTTGTCATGGCTGGCGACTTCCATCTGGCAACCGACGCCGCAATACACACAGGTGGTTTTGGTCCAATGATCGACTGGCCCTGTACTGCGTTTGTCAAAAATTGCGCCGGTAGGGCAGGTGTCGGCGCAGGCACCGCATGATACGCAGCCACTGCTGAGCAGGCTCTTGCCATCTGCCGGGGCGATATGAGTTTGCTCGCCCTTGCCCCAGACTTTCCAGACAAATTGCCCCTGTACTTCGTCGCAGATGCGTACGCAGCGCTGGCAGTGTATGCACCTGTCCATGTCTATGCCCAGATAAGGGTGGCTGTCATCCTTGAAAATAGGTGATTTGTGATTGCTACCGGCGTTCACCTCATGTTTAACCAGCAATTGATGGAAGGGGTGCTCAGCCTGTTCATGCACTGCCTTGGCCGGATAACCATCCGCCAGTAACGACAGATTGGTATGCAGCAGCGATTGCAGGCGTGGTGTAGCTGTATGTACGACCATGCCCTCAGTGACTGCGGTGGCGCAACTGGGGACAGGGTGGGCTTGCCCCTCGACTTCCACCAGGCATAGCCTGCATGCGCCTATGGGCTTGAGTCTGTCATCATGGCAGGGGTGAGGTGGCTGGCAGCCATGATCGCGCAAGGCTTGCAAGAGGTTGCTGCCTTCTGCCACTGTGCATGCCTGGCCATTTATACTGATGTGAAGCATGTCTGCAACTCCGCATGGTAGTGGCGTTGAATTGACTGGGCGAATTCTGCCAGGCCGCGCCCGTGGCCGCACAGGCTGGCATCGGCAAGGGCAGTTACCAGGGCTTGCCAGCGGTCTGCATTCCAATGCCCGCCTTGCAGTATGTCGTCAAAGTGGCGGGCGATTTCTGCTGCACCGTGATGGCAGGGCGTGCATTTGCCGCAGGATTCAAATGCGCCAAAGCGAAATACCTGCGCCACCAGTTCGGCAATGCTGCAACTGTCATCAAAAGCGATGACGCCGCCATGGCCGACCGCACCGCCAATTTGCTGCAGGCTTTGATAGGCGAGCGGTGTATCGAGCAATTGCGGTGGTATCAAACCCGCCAGAGGGCCGCCTAACATCAGGCCCTTGAGTTGGCCTTGCTTCAAACCCAGGCCCAGCTTATCGACGATGTCACGCAGGCTGATGCCAAATTCGACTTCATACAGGCCTGGCCGCTTGAAGACGGAATTGAGCGACAAGAGTTTGGTGCCAGGACTTTCTGGCGTGCCCAGGGCTGCGTATGCGGCAGCGCCATGGGTGATGATCCAGGGTATGGCACACAGGGTTTCAACATTATTGACCAGCGTGGGTTTGTTGTATAAACCCAGTTCAGTGATTTGTGGCGGGCGCAACCTGGCTTCTGGTCGCCTGTCTTCGATGGCATTCAGCATCGCGGTTTCTTCACCGCACAGGTAACTGCCTTTGCCTATAACGAGGCTGATGTCAAACGCATGTGCGCTGCCGAGTACATGCTGACCCAGCCAGCCTGCCGCCCGCGCCTGTGTTATTGCCGCCTGCAGGATGCTTGCTGCTTGCTCGTATTCACGACGCAGGTAGATGTAAGCTTGTTTTGCACCGACGGTAATGCCAGCAATAAGCATGGCTTCTATCAGGCGATAGGGATCTCTCTCCATGAGCAGGCGGTCGCTAAAGCTGCCGGGGTCGCCTTCATCGGCATTGGCGACCAGGTATTTGCAGTCCGCTCTTTGCGCGGCCAGCAATTGCCATTTCAGACCCGTAGGGAAGGCGGCACCGCCCCGGCCACGCAAGCCTGAAGCGCTGACCTGCTGTATCACTGCGGCGCTGTCCATGTGCAAGACCTGGTGCAATGCCTGTCCGCCGCCTGTCTTGCAATACTCTGCCAGATCAAGCACAGCAGCATTGACAACATTACCCAGCAAGACTGATTTGCGGGCATGATTGGCAATATGAGGAAGTACATCCTCACCCTGCCGTGCCGGGCCTCGATAGCACTGGCCCAGGCAATACACAGTGGGGCTGCTATGGCATGCCTCTTCCCAGCCCGTCAGGTCTTGCTGTTTCGCGGAAAAACAGGCCAGTCCCTGACAGCGACTGCCTGTCAGGGACGTATGGGATAAGTGATAAAAGCTGTCGCTGGCAAGCCGTGCAAGTATGTGATCCATATAAACCAATATGAAACGCTGTGCGGGGCATAGCACCTATGCCAGCTTTCAATATGGCATGGTTGCCAGCATTGTCAATTGAGGTGCATCAAGAAATGCCAGCATGAGCATGGCTGGCACTGATTTAGCAACAATCCTGATGCACTTCATCATCCGCCGCCACGGTCGCCCTCAGCAACTTGGCCGCCTGCACCATATTCTCCAGTGCTGCTATCGTCTCAGGCCAGTCGCGGGTTTTGAGGCCGCAGTCGGGATTGACCCAGAGGCGGGCGTCGGGGAGGACGCTGCGGGCTTTTTGTAGCAGCCTTTGCATTTCGCTGACCTTGGGCACGCGTGGTGAGTGGATGTCGTAGACGCCAGGGCCGATGTCATTAGGGTAGGCGAATTCGCCAAAGCCGTCGAGCAATTCCATATCTGAGCGTGAGGTTTCTATGGTGATGACGTCGGCATCCATGGCCGCTATCCAGGGCAGGATGTCGTTGAATTCTGAATAGCACATGTGGGTATGGATTTGCGTATCATTCCTGACGATGGCAGAACTCAGCTTGAAGGCGCGTACTGCCCAGTCGAGATAGGCAGACCAGTCTTGCTGTTTTAGTGGCAAGCCTTCGCGGAAGGCGGGTTCGTCTATCTGTATCATGCCTATGCCGGCTTTTTCGAGATCGGCAACTTCGTCGCGCAGGGCCAGGGCGATTTGCAGGGCGGTGGTGGAGCGTGGCTGGTCGTCGCGCACGAAGGACCATTGCAGCATGGTGACCGGGCCGGTGAGCATGCCTTTCATGGGTTTGCTGGTGAGGCTTTGGGCATATTCACTCCAGTTGACTGTCATGGCTTCTGGCCTGTACACGTCGCCATAGATGAAGGGCGGTTTGACGCAGCGTGAGCCGTAGCTTTGTACCCAGCCATTCAGGGTGAAGCCATAACCCCAGAGTTGTTCACCGAAATATTCGACCATGTCATTGCGCTCTGGCTCACCGTGGACCAGTACGTCGATGTCCAGCTTTTCTTGTTGCTCAACGACGAGGCGGATTTCTGCGCGCATGGCTTCGAGGTATTCCAGGTGGGACATATCACCGCGCTTATAGGTGGCGCGGGCCTGACGTATGGTTTTGGTTTGCGGGAAGGAACCTATGCTGGTCGTGGGGAACAGCGGCAGGGCAAAGCGTTGCTGTTGCTGGCTGACACGCTGGGTAAATGCATTATGGCGGGTGACATCTTGTTCAGTAACAGCGGCCAGGCGTTTTTGTACGATGCGGTTGTGGATGCGTACTGAAGTGCGACGGCTGGTGATGGCCTGGTCGGCGGCTTTGAATTGATGGGCGACACTGCCTCCGTTACCGTTCAGGGCTTGTTTCAGGGCGACGATTTCATCCAGTTTTTGGGTGGCAAAGGCCAGCCAGCTCAGGGTTTCTGCATCGAGTGCGGTTTCTGCTGCAAGATCGACTGGCACATGCTGTAATGAGCAGCTTGAAGCCAGCCACAAGTTGTCGCCCAACTGCGCATGGGCAGCTTGCAGGCTGGCCAGCAAGGCTGTCAGGTCGGCGCGCCAGATGTTGCGGCCATCGATGACACCGGCAGACAAGACGCGACCTTGTGGCCAGTTGGCCAGCAGGGTGGGTAATTGCTGTGGTGCGCGTACCAGGTCCAGGTGAATGCCTGCGATGGGCAGGGCATGCAATAGGGCAGCTCGCTCTTGCACTGATTCAAAATAAGTGGATAGCAAAACCTTGGGCGTATTTTGTGCCAGCGCATTGTAGGACAGTATAAAGGCATCCAGCCAGGCGTTGTCGAGATCAAGAGCCAGAATAGGTTCGTCTATCTGTACCCATTCCACGCCTTGTTCTTGCAGGCGTGCCAGCAGGCGCTGGTAGGCGGGGATGATCCTGGGTAGCAAGTCCAGTTTATGTGTCAGGCCACTTTTGATTTTGCCGAGGTAGAGCAAGCTCAGGGGGCCGATCAAGGTGGCTTTGGTTGCATGGCCCAAGGACTGGGCTTGTGCCAGTTCTTCAAACAGCCAGTCTGTGCCGCCATCAAAGCTGGTATCCGCTGTCCATTCTGGTACGAGGTAGTGGTAATTGGTGTCAAACCACTTCGTCATTTCCATCGCAAAATGCTGAGGGTTGCCACGGGCGGCAATGTAGTAGTCTGCCAGTGTCAGTTGTTTGGCATCAAAGCCAAAACGGCGGGGCAGAGCACCCAGCAGGGCCAGGGTATTCAAGACCTGGTCATACCAGGCAAAGTCGCCAACGCTGACGAAATCCAGGCCTGCCTGCTTTTGCATACTCCAGTGGCGGGCGCGCAGGTCGCTGCCGGTTTCACGCAAAGTCGCTTCGGTGATGTCGCCGCGCCAGAAGGATTCTTGTGCAAATTTTAATTCTCTTTGGGCGCCAATGCGGGGGAAACCAAGAGTGTGGGCGATAGTCATTTTTATTCTCCAATCATAGGTAGGACTTACGCAAAACCGCCCCAACTGCGTTGCAGCTCCTAGCCGTACTAAAGTACTGTCTTCGTCGCTGACGCCTTGCTGGGACAATTTTGCGTAAGTCCTACAGGTTTTAGTATGATCGGTTAGAATTGATTATGATTCAAACGACATATTTTAAGAATTAACTTGAATTTCATTCATAATGCAATCGATACTAGAGCTACGTCACCTGAAAACCCTGCATGCGCTGCGTGAATCCGGCAATTTATTGCGGGCCGCGGTCTTGCTGAATGTCACCCAGTCTGCCCTGTCGCATCAGATCAAGTTGCTGGAAGAGCATCATGGTGTGCCACTGTTTGAGCGCAAGACGACGCCCATACGCTTCACGCCTGCGGGTGAGCGCCTGCTGCAACTGGCGGACAGTATCCTGCCGCAAGTTGCTAATTGTGAGCGCGACCTGGCGCGTCTGGCGCAGGGCGTGGCCGGGCAATTGCGTATTGCGGTGGAGTGCCACACCTGCTTTGACTGGCTCATGCCTGCCATGGATTTGTTCCGCCAGCGCTGGCCTGAGGTGGAGCTGGACATCGTCTCCGGCTTCCAGGCTGACCCTGTGGGGCTGTTGTACAGCCATAAGGCGGATGTTGCCATTGTGTCGGAAATGGATGCAGATGAAAGTGTGGCTTACCACCCCTTGTTCCGTTTCGAGATTGTCGCTTTGATTGCCAAGGACCATGCGCTGGCCAAGCGTGATTATCTGGTGGCGCAAGACTTTGCGACTGATACCCTGATTACCTATCCTGTGCCTGATGAAATGCTGGACGTGGTGCGCCAGGTTCTGAAGCCCGCTGGTATAGACACCACGCGTCGCACGACCGAGCTGACAGTCGCCATGCTGCAACTGGTCGCCAGCAAGCGCGGTATCGCCACTTTGCCAGTGTGGGCCGCACAAAATTATGTGAACCGCGATTATGTACTGCCCAAGCGCATCACCAAGGATGGTCTGACTGGCAGGCTGTATGCTGCCTGCCTGCCGGATTTGTCTGCCAAGGCTTATCTCAGTGATTTTGTGACGACGATACGGGAGAGTAGTTATTTGAATTTGCAGAGTATAGAGTTGATTTGAATGCGCTGCGATTCAGTGACAGTTCTGATGTCCGTATGGTTGGATGTTTTTAGCCCTACGCCCTGTTCTGTAGTTTTTGCATTCCAGACTAATGTAACTGCATCCTGTCTTATTCTTCTTGTTTATACATACGCTATCCCCTACATTCGCGCGATTGATTTCTCTGGGGACATGACATGCAGCAATGGGTAAAACGGATTTTTTTTGCAAGTGTAGCGATGCCGGTTCTGGCGCAGGCGCAGCTTGATTTGACTGTGCTGGATCGTGATATGACCGGGCCTCGTGCCCAGGTGCTGGTGTTGGGGACGGTGCATTTGCGCAGCATGCCAGCCAGCTTCAATCCTGCATCGCTGGGCGGTGTTCTCGATAAGCTGGCGAAATTCAAGCCAGAGATTATTACGATAGAAACTGAATCAGGCGAAGAGTGCGATATGGTCGCACGTCATGTCGCCAAATATGGTGTGGACTATTGTGCATCGGTCGAAGCCGCCAGGCTGGCTGTGGGATTGGATGCACCAGCAGCGATGGCTGAAGCAGACAAGATGCTTAAGGCGTGGCCACAACAATCAATGGTAACGGCGGCGCAGCGTCGTCGTCTGGCTGCCTTGTTCATGGCATCGTATGACACGGCGTCTGCCTATGTGCAATGGCTGCAACTGCCAGAAACTGAGCGCCGCGCTGGCGATGGATTGAACGAGGTGCTCATTGGTCAACTCACGCAGACTGCAAAGCGCAATAACGAAAGCTACCAGATTGCTGCTCGACTGGCAGCGCGACTGGGTTTGCAGCGTGTCCATGCAGTCGACAACCACACAGGTGACCGTATCGATGTACCGAACATCAAAGCCTTTGTCCGTTCCATAGAGTCTGCATGGGCAGCAGGTAATACTGGCTTGAATGTGCGAAAGAAACGTGAAGATGAACTGACGCTCGCCAATGACTTGTTGCCCCTGTACCGCTACATCAATGAACCTGAAGGTTTGCGCATATATGCAGAAGCCAACATTATCCCGTCGATGCGCGCGAAGTCAGCGGAAGGCTATCCGCAGATGTGGGTAGCGGGGTGGGATATTCGTAATTTGCGCATGGTCGCCAATATTCGCGAGACTTTCCGCGAGCGTCCAGGTGCCCGCGTATTGTCTATCGTCGGTGTCTCCCACAAACCCTGGTTTGATAGCTGGCTGGGGCAGATGCAGGGGGTGGAGATCGTGGATGCGGCAGATGTGCTGAAGTGAGATAACTACTGCCGGGTATTGTTTTTTTGTAGGAGCGGCTTCAGCCGCGAATGTTCTGCTACATTGGACATGAGTAGTTCGGGTAATGCTGCATTTGCTATTCGCGGCTGAAGCTGCTCCTACGGTATGATTGTGTTGGTTTTATTGACTGACCATTTCTGTATTTGCGGCTTCATCTTCCGAGAATTTTTCCAGTCCACGCGCCAGCGATGAAACGCTGGGGTTTTCTACGAAGACACAGCGTTTGCCTGTGCGTTTGCAGAAATCCTTGACGCGCCAGTAGGCGGTGTGGCTGATGCAGCCGGTCTGGCAGATGACGAGGTCGGCGGCTGCCAGGCTGGCGTCGAGCAGGCTCTGGTTGTCTTCGAGGCCACCATCATGGTGAGCGAAGCGACCGCCTATGCGCTCTATGAGGTCACGGTAGGTTGGTACATTGCCGCTGCGGCCACCTACGCACAGCACGGTCTTTTGCTTCAGGTGCAGGGTGATGGGGTAGACTTTTTCTTCGGGCTGTTGCCTGCTTTGTTCGGCTACCTGTTCCTGTATGTCGGCGTTGGCTTTGCTGGCTTCTGCGAGTTTTTGCTTTAGCTCGCGTATCTGGTTTTCCATGTCGGTCTGGCGCACAGCCATTTGCTCGATTTTCTTGAGCAGGCGCTGGCGGGTTTCCAGTTCGGGGATTTCTGCTTTCAGCGCGGCGATGTCGCAACTGAGGAAATGGATGCTGCTGTCCTTGCCTATACTTTCTGCGCGCAGTTGAATCAACTGTGTGTTTTGTTTTTCTATCTCGCGGGTTTTCTCAGCCAGGGCGCGATTATGTCTTTCCTGCACGCGGCCCAGTTCGCGGGTCAGTAATTTGTTTTGTTCAAGCAGGGCATTGAAGCGGGCGATATCGATGCGTACGCTGGCACCGGCCTGGTGCTGCAGCATGTGCATGTCGCGGCATAAGCCGTCTTGCAAATCGGCGTCGCAACGCGGGTGTGTCAGTGCGGCCCAGAATGCGCCAGCGACATCGCCTTTGTCGATCGCGGCGAGCCACAGGCGGGTGACAGCTTCTACTGTTTTTGCCGCACGGAATTCCTGTATGGTGCGGGCATAGCGTTGCTCCAGCTCTTGCTGTATGGCTTCTGACAGGCGGTTGCGGCGACCACATTCTGCAATCGCGCCGACATGGATTTCATAGTCTTCGGCTATGGCCTGGCCATTCATGGCTTTGTTGACGATACGGCGCAAGGTCGTTAGTGGTATGCAGACACCGATGACTGGGCAATGGCATTCATGCGTCAAATCCCAGATACGGCGACGGCGTGAACCTGCCGGTGTGGCTTCTGGTGTTAATGCAATACTATGTTTGTCATGTTCACACATACGGTACTCCTCTTGATACTTCTGACCAGGTGATGTTGCATAAACTTGCTTGATGATTTGCTTAATGATTTGCTTAGTGCATTTTTTTACCCGGTGCTATTTCAAAGCCGGTGACGTGTGGCGCTTCAGGGGTTTTGGGCAGGCGGGCTTCATAGCTTTCTATGTTCAATTGAGCTTCTGCCAGCATATAGGCGAGCACCCGGAAAGCCTCGACATCAAAGCGCAGGGACACATGGTTCAAAGACAGGTGAACTACCCCGCATTCAGGGCAGATCATGACTTCGCCGACTTTGCTTGAAGCCAGACCGAGGTGCTGGCAAGCGTTGGTTGATGGCTGATGTTTCATGTGTTCCTCTGCGCTAGGCTTAAGTTGGTTTTTTAGGTGCTGGAATACTGAGGCATGGATCTGGGCGGGTATGCGTCTTGACGACATGGCTGACATCGTACAAAGTCGCGCCTCCTGATTTACTGTCATCTGCTTCTACATAGCCATGGATTTGCAGGCTCGCTTGCTGGCTGGCAGATAGCCATACCGGCACACCGAGGTCACGCCTGACGTGGCCATTGCCAGCCAGCAGGACGACACCGCGATCGGCGTTTTCAGTGACGATCTTGGCCATCACGACGTCACGTGCGACTTGCGCCCTGACCATGCTGGGGACGATATTGTCTGGCATCTTGCCGCAATGGCCGCTTTCCATCGCTGCACGCTGACCATCGACTACCACGGCAGGCAAAGGCTGGTCGAGCTTGTAGCTGGTGATGGTGTTCTTGTCGAGTACGGCGGCATAGCCTTCACGCATGACGCGGGCAGCATCGGCGCGAGACAGGTTGGCTGCCAGCAGCGGCAGTTTGTAATCGATGGCGAGCTGGATCACGGGTCGATAATGTGGCCATTCCCAGCGCTTGTTGCCGACCTTGCTGATGATGCAGTCTGCATCTGTGCAGCTTGCCTGTGCCTGGGTGAGTTCTGCCTGGTTTTCTCGGTCGAACTGTTCCATGGCGATGGCGGGACGCCAGCCTGCGACGACCAGTTTTTGCAGGTCGGCATAACGGTGCGCATGTCCATCTGGATTGTCATGGACTTCGCCCAATAACAATATCTTGCTGCCACTGACTGGTTTTTCAGCCTGGGTTGCGCATGCTGATAAAAGGCTGGCTGCAGCCAGGGCTGCGGCTGCACTTGTGAATCGAGTTAATTTACGCATTGGTACAGCTATCCTTAGTGTCGATTTCCTGGCCTATGAACCACAAGACGCCGCTAGGGTCTGTGAGTGTGAAGTCGCGCATGCCATAAGGCTGTTCAACGACTGGGGTGAGGCGCACCTGGTATTTTTCTGCAATGCCGGATGAGACGATGAACTCGTGCCAGATGCCGGCATCATCGACCAGAATATGCATCATGAAATTATTGGTGTGATCAGCGACATAGAACTCTTGCAGCATGAAGCTGCATTGCGCATATTTGAGATGGGCAATGCCATCTTCACTGAAAATGACTTCAAATCCCAGGTCCTGGTAAAAGGACAGGGAAGTTTCAAAATTTTTGGCAGGCACAAAGGCCTTGATTTCCTGCATCTTTGGTTTTTGCATGATCTCTCTCATTCGGCAATATTGTTTGCTATGCGCTTTTCCTGGCGCGGGATGAAGCGCGCAAGGGGGTGACCAGCAAATCACCTTCTTGATTGTGCATGCAGGTCAGGGCGATATCATACAAGTCTTCCAGCGCCGGTACTGCTTCTCGGTTGCTGGCGATGTCAGCAACCAGCTGGCCATTTTTAACCAGCAGCAGACGCTCGAATGCCTGCATCGCGTGGTTGATGTCATGCAGGATGGCGACGATGGCATGCTGACGTTCTGTCGCATATTCTTCAAGACTGGCGAGCAGGTCAAATTGCAGGCCGGGGTCAAGTGCAGCCAGCGGTTCATCGACGAGTATCAGACCATTGCTCTGGTCCCACAGCTGGGCAAAGATACGCGCCAGTTGTATGCGTGCCTGTTCACCACCAGAGAGGCTGTCAAAACGGCGGCCCAGCAAATGGGCTGCGTGGGCCATGGCCGCGGCTTGCCTGACTATGTTTGCCAAATCAGGGTCATGCGCACGGCTGACGCGACCCAGGCTGATGACCAGATCTGTCTCCAGGCCAAAGGCCACGTCACTGTTTTGCGGCAGGACGGCGCGCAGGTGGCTGAGTTCCATCAGGGACCAGCTTGCCAGCGGGCGTGACTGGAAAACGATGTCGCCGCTGCTGGTTTTCAATTCACGGGACAGCAGCTTCAGCAGCGTGGACTTGCCTGCACCGCTGGGGCCGAGTATGGCGACTTTTTCTGCCTTGGCTATAGTCAGGTTAAAAGGCCCAAAGTCTTTCTTGCCCAGTCTTGCACAGACTGCGTCAAGCTGGAGCAAACTCTGTTGTGTAGTGGTTTTCATTAACATGATATGTAGACGACTCAGGCTAAACGACCACGCGCATTACGCAGCAGGATCAGGAAGAAAGGGCTGCCCAGCAAGGCAGTGAAGATACCCACTGGTACTTCCGCCGGAATGGCGATGCAGCGAGCCACAGTGTCAGCCACCAGCAATAGCAAGCCACCCATGAGCATGGAGCGTGGTATCACCTGTCGTTGATCTGGCCCACCCATGGTGCGCACCAGATGCGGTGCAACCAGGCTGATGAAGCCTATCATGCCGCACCAGGCTACCGCAAACCCGGTCAGTACCGCAACCAGCACAATGACCTGGGTGCGCAGACGGCGTACATCAATGCCGACATGGGCAGCCGCAGCTTCGCCCAGTGCCAGGGCATTCATGGCGCTGATCATGCGCCTGACCCACCACCAGGCTGGCAACAGCAATGCCAGTAACAAGCCAGCAGCCAGCCAGCTGGCACCTGCCAGAGAACCCAGGGTCCAGAAACTCAGGTTACGTAATTGCTCGTCCGTTGCCAGGTAAGTGCACAGACCCAGTACGGCGGCACCCAGGGCATTGAGGGCAATGCCAGTCAATAGCAGGCCAACGATAGAGCCAGGTGAAATCCAGCGCGCCACGCGATCAAGTGCAAAGCAAACCAGCAGCGCACCGCTGAACGCGGTGACGGGCAAGATCCACATACGCCAGGACATGGGGATAGGCAAGTGCATACCTGACAGGACAACGATACTCAAACCCGCAGCCGCAGCCGCACCGGCGGTAACGCCCAGCAAATTGGGATCTGCCAGCGGGTTGCGGAACAGGCCTTGTGTCAATGCACCTGACATGCCGAGCGCTGCACCAATCAGCACGGCAAACAGGGCACGTGGCAGGCGAATATTCCACAAGACATAGCTGCTGCCAGTCAGTGTCTGCTCATCGCTGAAATCGAGCAGAGTCAGCCAGTCTTGCAATTTGACAGGCACGGCACCGAATTGCACGCTCAGCAGTAAAGCGACAAGCAGGGCGATACTCAGCACCAGCAACAGGCCAGGCCTGCCTCCTTGCAAAAGCTTTGCCTGCAAACTTGGTGGCAATTCACCAGACACGGCTACTGAGGCTTTCATGCCTGCATGGCCTTGATGATGGCGCTGTCCAGCTGGCTGATTGCCGATGGCAGGCGTGGCCCAAAGCCCAGCATGAGCATGGCTTCTTGTGACAGTATGCGGCGCTTGCGGCCTGCCGGTGTTTGTTCCACACCCGGCAATTTCAACACAGACTCTATGCCGCCTGAGGCTTTCAGGCCCTGGTCAGTCACGAGGATGATGTCGGGCTGGGCAGCGATCATGGCTTCTGGTGTCAAAGGCTTGTAACCACTGAAACCGCTGCTGCCATTGCCACCATTGGCCGCAGTCAGCGCATTGCTGGCACCTGCATATTCAAGCACGGCATGGGCAGCGGTTTCACGACCTGCCACCATGATCTGGTTAGGTGCATGGGCGAGGATGAATACGGCTTTCGGGCCTTTGCCTTTGCGCTGCTCTATCGGTGTACGGACCCTGGTCCATTCCTGCTGCAGGCTTTGCATCAGGGTAGCGGCCTGGGCTTGTGTGCCAGTCAGTTCACCAATTTGCTTGATGCGATCGAGCACGCCTTCAAACTTGTGATGCGCAGGCAAGACAGCCAGTGGTATGCCGGAGGATGTCAACTGGCGTATCACGGCAGGCGGGCCTGCATCTTCGCTGGCGATGATCTGCGTTGGGGCCAGGGCCAGTACACCTTCTGCCGACAGGGCGCGGGCATAACCGACGTTAGGCAGTTTTTGCACGCTCTCAGGGAAGTTGGAGGTGGTATCGACGGCAACCAGGTCATTGTTGGCATTGAGGGCGAAAATGATCTCGGTGATTGCCCCACCCACGGCGATTATGCGCTGCTTGCCTTTGCCGGTTGCGGCTTGGGCAAAGGATGGCAACAGGCTGGAGGAAGCCAAACCCGCCAAACCCGCTAAGCCCGCCAGTTGAATCAGAGCCTGCCTGCGCAGGCGATTGTGCTGGGTTTGTGGGCTTATGCTGCGCATGTCTGGCTTTCTGACAAGAGGTTGTCGATCAGTGCGCGCCATTCACAGAGTTCTGGCTTGCCGGGTTTGCGTTCACCAAAGAACATGGCGATGGTTTCGCCGTCTGCATCAAACAATTCCAGTGAAGTGACGAGGCCATCCGTGGTTGGTTTTTTGACGACCCATGCACTGGCGATATGGTCTTCACGCAAATGCAGATTAAAGCGTGGGTCAAGTACATTCACCCATGGGCCCATTTTGGCAATCTTGCTGACCGGGCCGGAGTGGATTTGTATCATGCCAGCATTGCCGGTAAATACCATGATAGGCACAGCTTCGGCAGCGGCTGCCTGCAACAGGTCCTGGCAACTGCTGATATCAATTTGTTGGACAAACTGGGCATCAGCCACACGCAATGCCTGGGTACGTGTCACGGCAAATTTTTTCATGAGGCCAAAGAACTCATGAGTATCACGCAAGGATGCCCAGGCCTGACGAAAGCCGGTGACATCGATATCCTTGTCAGCCAGTTCCAGTATCTTTTTTGCGCTGTCTTTGGTAGCGATGCCGCTTTCTTGCTCGACTGCGGCAAAGCTGGCGACCAGGGCTTCATATGCTTCTACATTGCTTTGTGGCTTGATGAAAATCTTGTGGATGGCAGTGCCGGTCGCATCATAGAATTGCAGGCTTTTTTGCTCACTGCGCACTTCGTCGCTTCCTGTTTGCTCTGTCACGGCAAAGCCAAACGCCCATTGCTGATAAAAAATCCGCAAGTCGATTTCACCTGCCAGCACCAGGCCGACATGGTGGTTGTGGCTGATTTTGCTGTAGGTGCCCGTTTTTTCATGGACGCAGGAAGGATTGCGTGTCAGGGCCATGACTTCGCCCAGGCTTTCTACCGCGGCGATGATTTCTGGCCACTCTGCGCGCAGGCAGGTGGCGCGCAGCAGGCAGTTGCTTTCTATGGCAGCTGTGCCGGCGTGGGCGGCGATCAGCTCGCCTTCACTGATCTCCAGGGTTTCGGCGATGTCACGATGTCTGGCTTTTTTCTCGCGGCGCATGCTGGCGAATTGTTCACGTACTTTAGCATTTTGCTGCGGGTTCAAATGTTGGGCTGGCATGACGATTCCTTCTTAAAAGTCGTAACGAACTGATACCTGGGCATTCCGGCCAGGGGCGGTGTAAGCATCTTTGACGTTGGTGTTATCAGCCAGACCACGTACATCAGACCAGGCCCAGTATTTGGTATCAAAGACATTGTTGAGGTTGGCATTGACTGTCAGATTAGGCATGGGCTTCCAGTACACACCGAGGTCAACGACGTGGTAAGAACCTGGTGCAAACTGTGTTGTCGCAGCTGGTGCGATCCTGTCGAGCTGCTTGCCTTGATGATGCTGGAATTGCGCACGCGCACCCCAGGCTGCTGTGTCGTAGCGCAGGCCTGCCAGGAATTTCATCGGGTTGACGGTGTCTAGCGGTGTTTTTACACCGGCAACTTCGCTGTCGCCCTTGGTGTAAGAGACACCGGCAGTGGCTTGCCAACTGCTGTCAATTTGCAGCTCTGCACGTGCTTCTGCACCACGGATCTGCGCCTTGGCCAGATTGATGTACTGGAATACCAGCGGGTCTACAGGAGTGCCAGTGCCACGTACCACTTGCTGGCTGATGAAGTCTTTGTAGCGATTGTCAAATGCGGCGAAGGAATAACGCAAACCCTGGACCTTGCCACGAAAGCCAATCTCAAAGCTGTCGGCACGTTCTGCTTTCAGTTGCGAATTGCCTATGCTGGTGTAGCCGGATGCCAGGTTGGTGAAGCCATTGTTGACCTGGTCAGGCGTAGGTGCGCGGAAGCCCTTGGCGAATTGTGCATAGGGCGCAAACGCCGCGTCGAGTTGCCATACCAGGCCCAGGCGTGGTGTGACTGCGCTGTCAGACAAGGTACTGACCGCACCGCCAGTGTAGCCTGCGCTGGAAGGAGCGAGCTTGTAATGGTCATAACGCAGGCTGGGGATAATGCTCAGCTTGCCAGCTTCGATTTCATCCTGGATGAATGCGCCAGTGACTGTGTACGTCGTATCAGGGAAAGGCTTGGCCGGGAAGCTTTCACCAAATGGCGCTACCGTGCCATCACGCAGGCCTGTGACCTCAGTACGGTTCCAGTCAAAGCCATAGCTGAGTTTTTGTTCAACCGCACCGGAGAAATTGCTTTCCATGATGTTGGACAAGCCGACAATCTTGGTGTTGTAGTGATTGTCGCGCGTGCGGTCAGCAGCGGTGTTCCTATCTTCGGCTGAGTATTGGCTGACCTTGGCATCTTGCCAGTACAGTCGTGTCTCGGCATTGTGCAACCAGCTGGAATTCAGGTTTTTATAGCGGTGTGCAAGGCTGAGTTTATTGCGTTCTACCTTGTCGCGGGTATCCAGGTCCAGGGTGCTGGTGGATGCCAGTGGCTGCACGGCGCGGGCTGAATAGACATCAGTATCCTGCGTGCGTTTTTGTGCTTCAACGCTGGCTTCGATTTGTTGGTTGCCATCGATTTTGAAGATGGCTTTACCCAGCAGGTATTGAGCATTGAAATCAACCGGATTTGGTTTTGTGCGGTTGACGTTTTTTGCGTCATTGTCTGCAAGGTTTTCTGTTTCATGACCACGGCGGTCGCTGACCAGCAGCAGGCCCTGCCAATTGCCATTGTCGCCAGCGATGGCGACAGTATTGCGCCATGAGCGGTCTACTGTGGCATAGCCAGAACGCACGAAGCCACCAAAAGACTGGCCTTTTTTGAGCAAATCTGACGGGTCCAGCGTGCGGAAGCTGACTGCACCAGCCAGACCATCGCTACCGAACTGTGTGGAGGTTGGGCCACGCAAAATTTCTACTGCCTTGATGCCGTCAAGTTCAAGGAAATCACCACGACCTGTCGCAAATGCGCCAAACGAAAAACTACCTGGTACACGCGTACCATCCACCAGCATCAATACCTGATTGCCTTCCAGACCGCGAATATTGATACCTTCATTACCAGCACGACCAGTGGAGCTGCCAGCCGCTGTAAAGCGGGTAGGGGCGGCACGCACGCTGATATCGAGTTCATTGCGGAACAGGTCCTTGATGTCGCGGCCACCTTCCTGCTCTATCCTGGCAGCAGGGATGACGGTGACGGTATTTGGCACGCTATCGACTGTCCTGGCTGTACGCGTAGAGGTGACAGTAATATCTTTGAGAGTAGTTGCTTCTGTCGGAGGGACCGGGCCTGGAGTTTGTGCAAAGGTAGTTGCCGGAGCCATGCCCCATGCCATACCCAGCGCCAGGGCGATTTGCGTCTTGCTTAGCATCGTGTTTCCTAATAATTAGAAAAATTGAACACTGGCTAGCGTCGACTGGCTGGTGCGTATCATGGTCAACTCCATAGCCCGCACGGACATCGCACCGTGCTTGAGGCTGGGAGCATCGTAAAAAGGGGAGTTTTTACGACTAATATATTTTAATCGGATTTATTATAAATGAGAATCATTCTCAGTTGCAAGTGTAATTGAGATTTTCTTATATGAGGATTTTGAAATGACGCGATACGTAAAGTCAGCTTGAGGATGCGAAAAATTAATTTTGTGGCAATATTTAAAAGGCCTCATGTCTGGTATGTTTGGAGGTGCAAAGCCAGATTGATAGCCACAGCTTTTGAAGAGAACGGGAATGCTTACCGAAATATATGTAGAAAGTGTTTTTGCGGAGAGCGCAGACGAACAGATTCTGTTTGTCTTGCAATGTCAGTTGGATAAAGGTGAGGTATTTGCTGAGGCAAGCATAAGTGTGCCTTTTAATCCTGGGTTCGATATGCTCATTCCAATTGACGAAGTCGAAATTGTCGATAGGCTGTGCGTCAAAATCAAGGTTCATTGCGACGACGAGGATGAGCTTGAATTTTTGCTTGGCTTGAAACTAGGTGGAAATATTTTGACGATAGAGTAGTGTTCATATTCACTAAATAAGATATTTGTGAAATGAGTTCTAGATATTTATGCCAGCCTATAGGGTTTTAGTTTGCTGATGGCTTCCTAATTGAACTCGCATCAGTCAACTCGATTTTTAAAATAATAATTACATTATGAAAAATGAATTAATCAATTCCAATATCGCTCAAGTGATGGCTACGTCAGAAATTGCTAATCAGAAAAAAAATATTCTTCGTCCATGGATATCGGGAGATACAGAAGTTGTAACAAAAGATTCTATATATCGATCATCGATACAATTTATTAATATTGGCGATGAAATATTAGCGCGTTGCGATAAAACAGGGCAAATGGCATTTCGCAAAGTTCTCAATATTTTTACTGAAAAAGATGTGCCAACATATCGTTTGTATTATGCAGCGAATAATCAAGTCGCCATGTATCCGGTAGAAATTACTGCCAGTCTGCCTCTCTGGGTAATAAATAAAGGCTGGACGTCCTTGTTTGATATTAAAAAGGGTGATGCGTTTCTTGGTTTTGATAGGATTGTATTTAGTGAGGCGGAAAAGAATGGGGTTGAACATTTCAGTTGCAGAGAATCGTACTTTGTAGGTACTAAAGAAACCGGTTTATTGAGAAAGGTGTATAGCCTGGAACTTGAAGAAATGCATAGCTATTTTGTAGGTGGGATTAAATTGTGTGCCCCCGATGCTACCTATCTTGCAACCAACAGCCACGCGATCACTAATGAAAAAATGGAGAGGATAATAACTGGTGGTGTAATTTGTGGTGTTCAAACAGACACGATGGTCGAAGTCAAAGAACATGGCCCCTTGGTAATCGAGTGGCTCCTTCCTGAAGCAGGGCATGAGATATTGTCTCGCTGCGACAAGACAGGGCAACTTGGGTATAGCAAAGTACGTAAGTTGATATGTCATGAGGAAACGCCTCAATGTGAGCTTACCTTCCAAATTAACGATGATGAGTACAGAGTTGTAAGAGTGGCCGAGGGTCAAGAGTTTTTGATGGAGGGGAATATTTGGGTTAGAGCGGTTGATCTCAAACCACATGATGTATTTGAGACAAGTGATAATAATAGAGTTGTTGTTGATGAGATTCAAACAAAATTTGTTGATGACGAACCGCGCTACAATAATTTTTATACAATAGAGCTTGAGGGGTACAACAGTTTTTGTATTGATAATAGGTTATGGGTACGTGGGATTCGCTTTGACGAAGAGTAATTTGGTTTGCGCTTGCTGCTGCTGCCCTGTTCAGCGTTCAGTTAAACCAAATCGCTCCGTCCGACCTGCAAATTTTGCAAAATCTGATGGAGGTTTTGGTTAGATTGAACACAAAACCGACTATTTTTTAATCAGTGCGAACAACTGAATTTGTTTCGCTGATTAAAATTTATGCAAATTACTTGATCGTGGCGAGCTTCATCCTGAACAGCTAAGCTGCCCGCTTAAATTATACATTTTGGTCCAGCGGAGATTTGCTAGCGTCGCAAATAATACCCCTGCAACAAACCATCCCAAGCCTCAAATTTGTGCACAGATTTAGGCGATGTGGTGTATGGGTTAATACCTCTCCAAACTTCGGCAGGCGTGTATCCATGCAAATGCTGATGTGGCCTGATCAAGTTATACCAAGTCGTAAACTTTCTCAATAAATTATCCAGTATCTGGGAGCGCAGGCAAAAGGACAGTGACGCTGTGGCGATTTACATGCGACATCGCCCACCTGTATTGGCAGGCGGGCGATGATGGCCTTGGAAGCTGTTCAGCGGCAAACCCTGTTATTCAAAAAAAGTGACGGGGCTTGCCCAGGCCTGGCTGGACTTATTGGGACGCTGCCTTGATGACCACTCTGGCTTTGACCGTTGCATTGCCATAGCTGGCGGTATAGATAAAGCTGTCGCTGCCTTTGTATCCTGGTGTCGGTATATAGCTTACTGCGCTACCAGAAACATTGGCCGTGCCATGTGTTGGGGTGGTGGCAAGTTTATACGTTAGCTTGCCTTTATTGCCGATAGAAGCTTGCAAGTTGAATGTCATTGGTGCACCAGTATTGGTGGTCGTGACTGTATTGGCACGCAAGCTGGCATACTGCTGGACAAAACGTACGCCACCGGTCACTGTCACCATCAGGATAGAACCATCGCGTGATAACTTGGTACGTCCCTGTTTGTAGGCGTTATTGCCATTGGAGATGAAGTTGTCTTCAAAATCATAGCTTGCCACCTGCTGCAGGGTATTGGAATCGTATACTTTGACTTCACGCGTTTCGGCCCATGGAAAATAAATCAGATTTTCCACAGGGTGATAGGCAACACCAATAGGTTGAGGGCCAGCATATTGGCCTATGACTCCTTGCTTTGCATAGTTGGCACCAAAAATCTGTGTGCCAAAGTAGGTGGGAACGGCAAATTGCGTGCCATTGCTGTTGGCGGCAATTTCATAGTTATAGGCAGAAGTACCAGTCTGGTAATTATTGAAGCGTTTCAAATTATTGTTGGAAACGTCATATAGTCCCCAGGGGCCAGCTGAACTGTTTGATTCTGCAAATGCAACGACAGCACCATTGCCACTGGCTGACAACATGGTGTTCTGGCTATAGATATTATCTGGGTAGGAAGTGCCCAGCTTGCTCCAGTTGAATGCGGTGGTATCAAGGCGGCGCAGAGGAACTGAACCCGATCCGGCAAACTGTGATGAGGCAAAAATGCTGCCATCACCGGCATACGCTACAGACCACATGCCATCCTCCATGAATTCTTTTTGCATGGAGACCTTGCTGATTGCCTGAGGCCCTGTCAGATTGCTGTTCAAATTGATCAGATATACCCATTGTGAACTGCTATCGCTAGTCTGATCTGCGACTACCAGGGTATTGCCGTCGGGCGACAGATCTATCCCTTTCAGTTGAGCCTTGCTGCCACCGCTAGTTGCAGGCCCCAGCACGATAGGTGACAAGAAACTGCCACTGGCAAGGCTATAACGCAGCACCTGGTTGGCATCGGTAATGTAAATGATATTGCGAGCTGCGTCGTGCGACATATCAACACGATTGGAAGAGGGGATGAGCGTGCCAGCTGCAAAAGCGCCTGACGTGGATAACATCAAAGCAGCACCTACTGCATACACATTTTTTTTGAATATCACAAAAACTCCTAGTAGAGAAAATCAAACTCTATTCGCATATAAGGATGTTGCAAATAAAGCATTGATATGATGACATTCAAACTGGGGTGATGCAAGGAAGTTTTTTGTGATTTTTTTTATGATTTTATCTTGAAAAATCCGACCATAATATTGAACCAAAAAATGCGGATGGCTTTGGAATTGATTGGGGCTTGCAAACAAAGACATTAGGATTGCGACCATTAAAATACTAATTTTTGTTGCTGTGGCCCTGTTCTGTGTCTAGTTAAACCAAATCCTTGCGCACTATCTGCAAAATTTGTAAATCAAGAAAGGGGCAGGCTTTACATTCATGCATTTGTTGAGGATACGATTGGCGACCTGGCCACATCTTTCATACTTGAACGGACATGCGATAGCTATTCGTGCCTGTGATGAAAGACCTCAGTTGTCCCGGTTGGGTAGCAGTGGGCCTTTTGCCATGCAGCTTGTAGACATATTTGGCTGAGACATGTTCATGTTATGGCGTGCATCCCAGATTGCTTGTGTAATGAGATTGATATTTCCCGTCCTGAGATCAACAGAGTCTTGGCGAATAATCTCCCCCGATCGTAGCTGTATCTCTATTCCGATATCTTCCCGGCAGGTATACATGGGCTTACTCCAGGATGAGTGTTGTAAGCGAATGTCATGCGTTGCGACCAAGTTCATCAGCCGCTGCAAGCTGGCCTCATTTAAATGTCCGGCAACGGGACTGTTTTCATCTGACCTGGAACAAACTGTTCCATCGCCAGCAATCAGGATATCTGAAGAATGAAAGAAGCCAATAGAGAAAAGTCTTACCGCAGAGACGTGATCGCCATTCGCTAACCAGTTACGGACTTGAGGTTCTGTATTCCATTTGTCTCTGAAGGCAACCAATGAATAGGCCACTATCAGGCAGATGACGAAACTGGCAAGAATAAAAAAGGCAGGAGAAATCTGCTCTTCATTGTCTTGTTTTTCAAAGTAGGCATCATGCCTTGATAGGGTTTGCCTGAGCGTGATCATGATGATGGCTGGTTGTGATTTAGCATGGAATTGCCATTGATATTATCGTGCTATCTGTACTATGTCTATCGAAGTTCATTCGGAGGAAATGGAGGCATAGCGACAATTGCCCTCTTAAAAATTTTTTGAATGGAAGGCTCAATTTTTTTACGTGCTGAAACCAAAGTAGAGTTCAAAAAATGCTGAGGCGGACGCATTATTGACACCTACGTTGACGTTGTTGAGTTGCATAGTGTGGTTTTGTTGTGGACTGGATTCAGTAGTAATTGTTCACTTGTCCTTGCCGCCAAATAATTGTTTGCTACCCTTTTGCGAAGCTTGCACGGCTGCAAAGCTGTGCTGGTGTACCAGGCGTTCATAATTTCTGATGGCATCCTCTGCTGTGCTTGCTCCTGTGTGTATCTGATGTATTGCTAGTGTGAGAGCTGCCGCGTCATACAGGGCAGAATTGGCACCAAGGCCGCTGGCGGGGCTCATGGCGTGGCTGGCATCACCCAGGGCGGTGATGTGTTGGGTTTGCCAGACGGGCATGGTGATGGCTGTTTTGATGGGTAGCAGGGCCAGTGCTTCTGCCGGGGTCAGATGGAAAAGCGCCTGAAGGCTGCTTGCCCAGCCTGCGCTGGTTTGGTTGAGGCAGGCGCGTATGGTTTGGGCGGTAGCAGGCAGAGCCTGATCATCTTGCAGACCAAAGCTGGTGCGTTTTCCTATCAGGGCCCAGTAGATATAATCGTTGACGGGACTGATGGCGTCGATAACTTTAATGTCATCCCGAAATAGCATGGTGTCGATGACGGCAGCCATTTCATGGGCGAAGATGATGGTGGTACCTGTCTGTAATTGCGTCGCCACTTGCTCGCGTACTTCGTCGCTGCAAGCAGTTTTTCCATAGATGCAAATGTTGCCCGTATCTTGTGGTGCCAGTTCAGGAAAACATAGTTCACGTACACGTGAATGTATGCCGTCGGCAGCGACGAGTATATCGGCCAGGCTGCTGCGGCCATCTGCAAAACGGGCGTGGATTTTACCGTCAGCCCGCTCAGCATAATCAATCAGGTTTTTATTGAAGTGCACATGTTCTTGTATGCCGCTTAGCAAGACTTCGCGCATGCTGAGGCGGTTGGCTTTGAGGTCTGGCACTGTTTCTGCCCCGGCTTTGTCATGCCGCCAGTCTTTGACCCATTTGTCAGTCAGTGTCTCAAGTTGTGGATTGAGGGTGTTGACCTGCTCTGAGGTCAAGGCACAGGTGCGCTGGAACAAGTCATATAGCGCAGCGGACAGGCAGGTAGCGAGTGCGGTCTGGCCATGCTGGTCTATGCGCAGGCGGTAACCCTGGCTGCGGCTGTCGGGTGCCGGGTCTTTTTCATGGACTTCGAAGCTGATGCCATTTTTTTTCAGGCCTTGAGCCAGGCAGAGACCGCCTAATCCTGCGCCTATGATGCAAATGTGCAGTTGAGTATTCATTGTCTTCCTAGTCTGTTTTCTAACCAGATCATTATTGGACAAAAGCAGCAATGCCTGATAACGTTGTTTTGACAATAAATACTGAATTCTTGCCATGAAATTGCATTCTTCCACTGACTACAGCGACTGGCTTGATGGTCCGGCCCTGATTGCCTTGCGTACTGAAGAGAGGGGAAAACATGGTGAGGCGCACATTGATGCCAATGCTGATACGGACAATCAGTTTTTACTGGGGACGCGGGACTATGACTGGCACAGCCATGCACGTGGACAGGTATTTTGTGTGGAGAGTGGTTTGGTACATGTGCGTACCCGTCATGGTTCGTGGATGCTGCCACCTCACAGGGCGGGCTGGATACCTCCTGGGCAGGCGCATAGCGTGAGCATGAGTGGTGCAATGAGTGGCTGGAGTGTCTTGCTGACTGCCGCAGCGAGTGCGGATTTGCCTGCTCACCCCTGTGTTGTCGGTGTCAATGAGTTGATGCGTGCGCTGGTGGTGCGGGCTGCCAGCTGGTCTGCGGTGGAGGTGCTGGGCAGGGAGCAAAATGCGGTCATGGCGGTGTTGCTGGACGAGTTACGTCAGGCACCACATGAGGCTCTGCATTTGCCCATGCCTGACAGCCTGCGTTTGCGCGAACTGGCAGCAATGATACTGGCACAACCGGGTGCCAGCCTGAGCCTGCCTGAGATGGCCAGCATGGCTTGCATGTCTGTGCGCACCTTAAGCCGTCAGTTTCAGGAAGAAACGGGCATCAGCATAGGACAGTGGCGCCAGCAGGCTCAGCTTTTGCATGCACTGGAACGACTGGCGGCAGGCGAGGCGGTGGCGGTGGTTGCCGATGCCCTGGGTTATGCGACGCCTAGTAATTTTATTGCGATGTTCCGGTGTTATTTTGGACAATCACCGGGGCGGTATTTTAAGCAAAACAAATAGCAGAGCAAATAACGGCGTGTTGAACTTCAGTTTTTACAGTGTCCTTACTTCATCAAGGACTGGCAGGGTGAAGAAGAATTCACTACCCTGGCCGATGACACTGGTAAAACCTATTTGCCCGCCATGATGTTCTATGATGGCCTTGGAAATACTCAGACCCAGGCCGGTGCCGCTTTTTTTGTGAAAGTCGGAAGAAATTGCCTGGGCAAATTTTTGAAAGATGCGCTCACGGAATTCATCTGCAATGCCTATGCCCTGGTCGATGATGGCAACGCGTAATTGTCCGGTTTGTGAAGTTAGCAACACGTCAACGATCGCACCCTGCGGTGAAAACTTGGCGGCATTCGAGAGCAGGTTGATGAGGACCTGGGTGATGCGGTCTGTGTCTATGCTGACGATGTCGGCGTCTTCGCCTGTAATTTCTGTTTGCAGCCTGAGGCTGACCTGGTGCTGCTCTGCGTAGGAGGCCGTGGCGGCGATAGCTTGTTCCAGCACAGGGATAAGATGTACCTGGGCAAAGTTGAATTCCATCTTGCCTGATTCTATTTTTTCTACGTCGAGGATGTCATTGATCATCCTGACCAGGCGCTGGCAATTCTTGGTGGCGATGTCGAGGATTTTTTCTGCGCTCTCTGGCATTTTTCCAAGCGCACCGCCCATCAGCAAACCAAGTGCGCCGCGTATCGAGGTCAGCGGGGTACGCAATTCATGGGAGACCGTGGAGATAAATTCATTCTTCATGACTTCGACTTTTTTGCGCTCTGTGATGTCGTAGGCGATGTTGAGGAAGCCGGATATCTCTTCCTTGTCATCTTTCAGGGCGGTCACCGAGAGCATGACAGGCAGGTGGCTGCCGTCCTTGCGTTTGTATGTCCATTCGCTTTCATCTGCCATGCCTTGCAAAGCCCGCAGGGCGAATACGGCAAACCCGGCGCTGACCTGGATATCGAATTCCTGGCTTAATTTTGCGGCGCGGCTGGTCAGTTCTGCCGTGTCGTGCAGGCAGACTGGTGTTTGCAGGCCTATCATTTCTGCGGCAGAGTAGCCCAGCATGAGTTCTGCACCCTTGCTCCATACCTGTATTAAACCCGAGGTGTCAGTGGCGATGATGGAGAAATTGGCGCTGTCGAGTATGGCGTTTTGTAAGGCCGTGGTCTCGGCCAGTTGGGCGTTGAGGGCGAGTATGGATTCTTCTGATTTTTTGCGCTGGCTGATATCGGTGCCGACGGTGCAGACGCCGTAAATTTCACCTGATTCATTGCGCAAGGGGGTGAGCATGAGGATGTGGGTGGTGTCAACGCCGCCTGCCGTGACGGCAATTTCTGTGCGGAGTGTCGTCCCGGTGCGGATGACTTCATCTGACATGCGCATGTATTGTTCGGCCTTGTCCCTGGAGAAGAGGTAGAAGACGCTGGTGCCTATCAGACTGGGAATATTGGCAGGCTTGAAGAGCCTGTCATATTCTTTGTTGGCGTAGAGATAGTTACCATTTTTGTCGCGCAGGCAGACGGCTGAAGCGGTACTGTCCATGACTGCCTGCAGCAGCATGAGATTTTCATACTGGGCGGTTTCATCCCGCTTGCGCTGGGTGATATCGGTACCTACGCCGCAGGCACCAAAGACTTCACCATCGGCGTTGATGAGGGGGGAGCGCACGACCAGATAAGTATGCAGGCCATCTTTTTGCTGCACCATGGCTTCTGTGCGCAAGGCTGTCTTGGTGGCAATGACGGTTTGTTCGGCGCTACGGTATTTTCTGGCCAGATCGGGCGGGAAGACATCTTCTATGGTCTGGCCAATCAGATTCTCACGCTTGATCTGGAAGACGGTTTCATATTCCTTGTTGATATAGAGGTAGCGGCCGTCAAGGTCGCGTACATGAATATAGGATTCAGTGCCTTCCATGACGGTTTGCAATAGCAAGCCACTGCGTATCAACTCTTCTTTGCTGGCTTGCAGTTCCAGCGTGCGCTGTCTGACTTTATGTTCTATATGAAAGGCATTGCCACTCACAACCAGCAGATACACACTGATGAGACTGGTAAAAATCAGCCCACCTATCAGGGTTGCCCAGGCTGACCATGAGTGGTGCAGATGCCAGTAAACAGGCGATGGCTGGGCCAGGAACTCAAACTGATGGTCGCCAAACAGAATAACACTACGAAACTCTGCAGCTGTTGGCTGCCGCCCCAGTGTGTTGTAAACATCAGCCTTGTCGGCAGGACTATTCAGGTCACGCAAGCGAAACAGAACCTGAGTGCGCGCATCTTCAGAAAAAACATGCCTGACCAGTTCATCGACTTGCAGTACGCTGAGGACAACACCGCGAAAAGCGGCGCGCCTTTCTTCTACCGTGGATATAGGGCTGTTACGCTTGTAGACAGGTGCAAAAATCAGGCTACCGGTGGCATTTTGGGCCCTGTCAGTCCTGATGATGCCCAGAGGTGAGGTGGTGCTGAGCTTGCCTGTATCACGGGCCCTTTCTATGGCGTCTCTTCTGCCGGGTTCTGAATAAAGATCAAAACCCAGGGCTGGCCCGTTACCTATATAGGGCTCGACGAACTCAATAGGTATATAAAACTCACGCTCTGCTGCGGGAGCAAAGAGATTATTGTCTGCACGCTGCTTGATGCTGAAAGTGGTATGGCCTTCAGCCTTGAGCCTGGCTTCATAAGCTGGCCTGTCTTTCAACATGACCAGTGGGGCCCAGTCGACAGCAATGATGGTTTTTTCTCTTTCCAGGGTAGGGCTCACAAAGGTATTGAAGTCCGCCCGGGAAACATGTTCTGTACTGGCAAAGAAGCGTTCCATATTGCGTAGCAGCTCACTTTGAAAGTCGAATCTCTGCAGTATGGCTTGCGTCATATGGCTGGCTTCGGTTGCAAACTCTTGTTTTTGGCGCTCCAGCTCCGACCCGCGTACGTAGAGAAAGACTGAGACGACGACTGACAAGGTCAGCAATAAAGGAAGCCCGACATTCAGGCGACGTGACTTCCAGATGGTGCGGGGATGGCCCATCAGTATCATGATCAGTGGGGCGACGATGAGAACGCCGAGGATGTCGCCTATCCACCAGGTGAACCAGTTACCAAACATGTCAGCTGCTGGCAGCAGGCCCATGGTGGACAGGGAAAAGATACCCACACTGGCGTTGACAAGGCAGCCTGCCGGGCCTGCCAGCAGCAGGAAGAGGGCGACATGACGTTCATCATCAAGTGCAGCGGGATAGCCAACAAAACGTTTGAGCAAATAGACGCTGCTCATGGCTTGCAACATGGCCCCTGTGGCAACCAGCAACGCCAGTGAGACATTGGTGGCGTTGAGTTGCCCCTGGCTTTCCCAACCTATCCACAGATTGAAAATGCATGAACCCAGCGCTACCCCAGGCAAGAGGCCGTAGCCACCTGTCAGTACGGCGGTGACAGCAATACCTGCCGGTGGAAAGACGGCAATGGCATAGCCGGGAGGAATTGCAAGCAACAGGGCGATACGTCCAAACAGAATATAGACGAAGGCCAGTAGCAGATTCCTCAATACCAGGGATAAGACATTGTTCAAGGACGATACGGGCAAGATACCTGGCTCCCTAGAATGAACACCTTATAGCGAAAAATTTGCTTTGAATAATTATATGACTGAAAGCAAGCCATTGTGATTTTATTCATCACGAGGGTTGTAATATTGACTGCCGCCTCAGGCGGTATTTTTTTACATTTTGTTCGGGCGATTTTAAAGAAATAGAGACTTAAGAAAAATTTGCACTGATTAAATAATCAGTATATAGTGTTGTTCAGGGCGAGTTGCGTCCTGTTGCTTTACTGTAGTATCCCTCAGATGAAAACCACAGACCCTGCTTTGAAAGAAGTGGGGTTTTTGGTTTTTAAGTGTTTGTTTTTATTGGTTATTTTTAATTTTTAAAAACGTGTATCTGGTTTGTTTCTGTGCTGTTGCTTTCGGGCTGTGATACTTGCAGTGAATGGATAAGAAAAATTTGTACTGATTAAATAATCAGTGTATAGTGTTGTTCAGGGCGAGCTGCGTCCTGTTGCCATTTTGTAGTATCCCTCAGATAATAACCGCGAACCCTGCTTTGTAAAAAGTGGGGTTTTCGGTTTTGATTTGATGGATTTTTCTTAAACTTTTGCATCGTGTTTTCAGAGAGTTTTCCTGTGAATACTGGAGCTTAAGAAAAAATTGCACTGATTATATAATCAGTATATAGTTCTGTTCAGGGCGATTTGCGTCCTGAAGAATTTGATTTGTTAGATTTGATCTGGCCCCGCTACTGTAAAGCAGCGGGGCTTTTTGTTTTCTGCGTTTTGGTCACGAATTTTTTGTTCACGAGCCTTGTGGACGAATCTTGTTGATGAATGCAGAAATTGAAAGAATCGCGCCACGCAATTTATTTGTGCTGGCGCTCAGGCTTTTACCTGTTTGTGATTGCAAGCGTATCACCCTATCACTTAGTGCTGACCATACTGAACGCGAAGCAGCAGACAGGTAAATCTTTTTGGGCGTTGACGGGAATCATGGGAATGTGCGCCTGCAAAGCAGTCCTTGCAGATGCGCTGCCCATGATTCCCGAACAGGCCAATGCTGATAACCCTGGAGCAGGACAAGCTGCAAGGCATCCTGGAAACAAATGAGTGAAAGCAAAATTGTGAAGGCTGCTGCTGTATCTGAGATGGCGGCTAAACCTGCTGCCAAGACGCGCGGGCGACCAAAGAAAGCAGTCAGTCAATCGACGTTGACGGTCAGGGATGCGATTGCCAAAGCAGGCGAAGAACTGGGCGGTGCTTTGCGTCTGGCGCAATGGGCGCGGGAAGACCCGACTAATGAAAAAGCCTTCTGGACGGTTTTATATTTGAAGATTTTGCCCTTGCAAGTGAGCGGTGCAGGAGAAAATGGCGAGCATCTGATTAGTGATATCGCCATCAAACTGGTCAAGCCCAATGCAGATTGAATGCGAGTTTCCTGAAAAACTGGAATTTTTGTTCCAGCCAGCGCGTTACAAAGTGGCGCGTGGTGGACGCGGCAGTGGCAAGTCCTGGGGTTTTGCCCGTGCCTTATTATTGCTGGGTGTGCAGAATGTAGAGAGGATCTTGTGCGCACGCGAATTACAGAAATCGATCAAGCAATCTGTACATCAGTTGCTGCGTGATCAGATTGCAGCTTTGGGACTAAGTCACTTTTACCAGGTGTATGAATCAGAAATTCGTGGCATGAATGGCACGCGTTTTTATTTCAGCGGTTTATCTGACCAGACGGCTGACAGTATCAAGTCTTTTGAAGGTTGTACCAAAGTCTGGATAGAAGAAGGCCAGAGTGTATCGGACAGGTCATGGAGTATTTTGATACCGACGATACGAACTGCAGGATCAGAAATCTGGGTGACTTATAACCCTGAACTGGAAACCGATCCTACTCATCAGCGTTTTGTCGCCCGGCCACCGCATGATTGTGTCTCTATCCTGATGAACTGGCGGGATAACCCCTGGTTCCCTGACGTGTTGGAAAGAGAAAGGCAAACCTGTATGCAGCGTGAGCCTGAGGCTTATAAAAATATCTGGGATGGTGAATGCAAACCTGCAGTGAGTGGGGCGATTTATTACCACGAAGTTGCAGGCGCACAGGGCAGGATTTGTCATGTGCCATATGATCCTCTACTGAAAGTGCATGTGGTGGTGGACCTGGGCTGGAATGATGCGATGGCGATCAGCCTGGTGCAAAGGCAAAGTTCGGAACTGAGGGTGATTGAATACATGGAAGACAGCCATCAAACCCTGGATTATTACTCGGCCTTGTTGAAGCAAAAGAATATGAATTGGGGGAAATTATTTTTACCCCACGATGGTCGTAACAAGGATTTTAAAACCGGCAAGAGCGCAGAAGAAATCATGACAGCTCTGGGCTGGGATGTAGCGATCACGCCTAGCATGAGTGTCGAAGATGGCATACGCCTGACGCGCATGACATTTGGACGCTTGTGGTTTGATGCGGACAAAACTGCGCGCCTGATTGAATGCGTGAAGCGTTATCGCCGAGTGATCAACCAAAGCACGAATGAAGCGGGCGCACCCTTGCATGATGAGTTCAGCCATGGTGCGGACAACCTGCGCTATATCTGCATCAATGCAGAGGCGATGTCGAATGAAGAATGGGGCGGCAAACTGACTTACCCTAAATTTACTTATGCATAGAGGATGGAATGGCTAAAGCTTTATCTCAAGACGAATTGAAAGCACTTGTGCAGTCAGAAATGCGCCAGAGCCTGGGTTATTCATCTTCGCGTTTGTCGCAAGCCAGGCAAAAGGCGGAATATTATTATCTGGGTCTGGCGGTGGGGGATTTGTCGCCGCCAGAAGTGGATGGACGTTCATCGGTAGTATCTACCGATGTGCGTGACACGATAGAGTCGATGCTGCCGCAATTGATGGTGACGTTTTGCGGTGGTGATTCGATAGTGGAATTTGAACCACAAAACCCGGACGATGAAGCCAGGGCCAAGGCTGCGACTGAGTATATCAATTACCTGTTCTTTAAAAAGAATAATGGTCACAAGATAGCTTATGTGTGGATGAAGGATGCCCTGTTGCAAAAAAATGGCATCGTCAAGGTGTGGTGGGATACTCGCTTTGAGGAGGCGAAAGAAGAATACAAAGGTCTGAATCAGATAGAGTTGGCACAAATTTTGGATGACCCTGAAATTGAGGTGATAGCCCAGCAGACTTATCCGGATGAGGATGATGCCAAACAGCGACAGCAGGCGGTTGAACAGATCAACCAGCAAATCAGTCAGCAAATGCAGCAGGCGATGCAGACACCTCAAGTCACTCAAGCACCACAGGGAAATGTTGAGCAACCCGGCCAGCTGCCTGGCTCGCAGAATATGCCACCAGCAAATCCGCAAGCTAATCCAGCGGTGCAACAGTTGCAAGCGCAGTTGCAGCAAATCCAGTCACAGCCACCTGAAATGTTGTACGACATTACTTGCAAGCGCGTGAAGACTGGCGGCAAGATACAGATCGACAATGTACCACCTGAAGAATTTCTGATTGCGCGCAATGCCAAGGATATACAGACGGCCAAGTTTGTCGGGCACAGAGTGCAGCGGACAGTATCTGAGCTGAAATCCATGGGTTACAAGAACGTGGACAATATCAGTGGTGAAGATCAGGGGCAGGCCTTGAATCTGGAGCGTATTGAGCGACTGAGCTGGAATGATGAAAATGCCTATTTGTCTGATGAAGTGATGACTGCCGATGACAGCCAGCGCAAGATCTGGATCACGGAAGCTTATGTGCGTTGTGATTTTGACGGTGATGGCATCAGTGAACTGCGCAAGGTGACGGTAGCTGGCAATGAGCTGCTTGATAATGAAGAGGTGGATTTCATCCCCTTTGTTGATATCACGCCTGTGCCATTGCCGCATACTTTTTTTGGTTTGTCGATTGCCGATCTGGCGATGGAAAGCCAGAAAACCAAGACCAGCATCTTGCGCAGCCAACTTGATAATCTTTACCTGAATGTAAATGGCCGCTATTACGCCGTGGAAGGTCAGGTTAATCTGGATGATTTGCTGACTTCACGCCCTGGTGGTGTGGTGCGTATCAAGCAGCCGGGTGCGGTAGGCAGGCTGGATCAGGCGCAGGGCAATACAGGTGAGGCCATGGGTTTGCTGGATTATATACAGCAAGACCTGGAAAACAAGACAGGCTGGACACGCTATAGCCAGGGTAATGATTCTGACGGCCTGAACCAGACTGCGCAGGGTATGAATATCATCACTAACAAGGCAGATATGCGTCTGGATTTGATCTCGCGCAATTTTGCTGAAGGCTTTACCGAATTGTTCAAGCTGGTATTGAAATTGATATGTCAGCATCAGGACAAGAAGGCACAGGTCAGGTTATCAAACGGCTGGGTGGATATTGATCCGCGTGAATGGCGCAACCAGTTCGATGTGAGTATCAATGTCGGCATAGGCCTGGGCAATAAAGACCAGAAAGTGAATCACTTGATGGCTTTGCTGGCGCAGCAGGAAAAGGTTTTTCCTTTGGGGATAGCGAATCCGCAAGGGATTTATCAATCCAGCTCTGAACTGGCGCGCTTGCTGGGATTTAAGAATGGCGACAAGTTTTTTAGCGACCCCGCCAAAAATCCACCAGCGCCACCACCGCCGCCTGATCCTGCACAAATGCAGATGCAGGCTGAGCAGCAAAAGACGCAGATGCAAATGCAGGCGAGTAAAGAAAAGCACATGATGGACATGCAAATGCGTGAACGCGAATTGCAGCAGGAAGCCATGCTGCGCGAGCGTGAATTGCAACTGGAAGCACAAAAACAGCAAGCGCAGTCGCAGAATGATATGCAGGAACGTCAGCATAAAGCACAACTGGATGCACAACTGGCGCAACAGCGCATGGAGTTTGAGCGCTGGAAAGCGCAGCTGGAAGCAGAAACCAGGATGATGGTTGCCCGTATTACGGCTGAAGCGAAGATGCAGCCACAAGCGCAATTGGACGCTTGCATGGACGGTTTAACTGTGGGAATGACAGATGGATTGACTGGAGTAAATGATGAGCACATTTGAACAACGCGTACATGCAGCAAGCCGCGCCAGGGAAGTACTGGAGAATGAAGTCTATCAGCAGGCATTTGCTGATATAGAAAACGAGGTCACGGAAAAATGGAAAAACTCACCAGCACGCGACGCCGAGGGACGGGAAAAACTATGGATGTATCTGGCCATGTTGAAGAAACTCAAATCCCAGCTCGATACGACACTGGAGACCGGCAAGCTGGCGCAACTGGAAGTGGAGCACAAGCAAGGCCTGATGCATCGTTTGAAGAATTGGTGAAGGCGGTACAGGATTTCAAGGCCTGGAAGGATTCGGTTGCCATGGCCTTTCATCCGCATCCCACGGTGGCGATGATACAAACTGCCAAGGGCTGGGTCAGGGTGGCATATGGTGAGGCTGCTTATCAGCTTAATAGTGGTGAACTAATCAAAGTCTAGTGTTGGTCTGGCACACTGGATGGCCGCGATAGCGGTTTTTCTGCCAGATAAATCTTAACGCCGCGAGGCGCCGGGAATGGGTGGAAGTCCCATTCATTGATTGGAGATGGAATATGGATAATCAGGTAACTGAACCCACAAGTAGTGCTTTGAATGTAGATGGTGCAGCGCAAGCCATGGGCGCTTTTCTGGAACCGCAGGCACATGAAAAAAGTGTTCAGGCTCTTGAGAAGGAAGTACTGGATGACTTGAGTGGCAGGAAGGATGCTTTGTCTGCTGAATCGGTTATTGAGGATGCGGAGCAAGATATATACGCTGGAGATGAAGAGGCTGTCACCATTGTAGTAGATGGCAAGACCATCAATTTGTCCAAGGCGGAACTCGCAGATGCCTATAAAAATGGCTTGCGGCAATCCGACTACACCAGAAAGACCATGGAAGTGGCTGAGCAGCGCAAAGCTGCCGATGCTGAAATTCATAAAGCCACCCAGGAGCGTCAGGAATATGCAAGCAATCTGCAAAAGATGGCGGCGCAAATCGAAAGTGCTTTGAACCAGCAACAGCAGATAGACTGGGAACATTTGCTGGACAACAATCCCGCTGAATATCTGAAACAGCAGCACCTCTATCAAAGGAGACAAGCGGCCTATCAGAAAAATATTCAGCAACAACAACACCTGGCGCATATTGCCCAGGCAGAGCAGGCACACCATCTGGAGTCTGTGCTCCATACGCAGCAAGAAGAACTTCTTGCCAAGCTACCGGACTGGAAAGACAGCAGAAAGGCTGAGGCTGAAAGTAACGCTATTCGCCGTTATTTATTGGAGCAAGGTTTTGAACATCATCTGGTAGACAGCATTGCCGACCACAAGGCAGTTTTGTTGGGGCGCAAAGCCATGCTGTACGACGCCATGATGTCCAAAGCCAATGCGGCAGTCAAACGTGTGACGAGCATCCCGCAAAAAGTAGTCAGGCCGGGTGTGGGCGAATCGCCCGGTGGTGAAGGTCGTCAGGCTGCCATGCAGCGTCTTGCCAAATCAGGCAGAGTTGAAGACGCTGCATCCCTTTTTGCAAAATTTATTTAAGGTCGCGAGACCCCGGAGAAATCTATGACAGCACCAAGCAATACTTATGTAACGACCAGCGCAATTGGTAACAAGGAAGATCTCAGCGATATCATCTATCGTATTTCACCCACCACTACGCCTTTGATGAACATGGCTGCCAAGGCCAAGGCCAGCAATACGCTGCACGAATGGCAAACGCAGGATCTGGCCAGCGCAGTCACCACCAATGCGCAGGCTGAGGGTGACAATGCGACGGCCAAGAGCGTAACGCCGACTGTGCGTTTGAGTAACCGTACCCAGATCGCATCGAAGACCGTCATCGTCTCTGGTACCCAGCAAGCGATGAACCCTGCGGGCCGCAAGGATGAACTGGCTTACCAGTTGTCCATGGCGTCGCTGGAATTGAAACGTGATATGGAATCAGCCCTGTGCCAACTCGATGTGGCGGCAACTTCGCCACGCCAGGCTCGTGGCCTGATCGGTTGGGTGGTTGATAACGTCGATAATAATGCCGGTACTTTGGCATCTTATACCGGCAATACAGGCCGCATTGTCGGTACACCGCGCGCTTTTACTGAAGCGCAGTTGAAGAATGTCTTGCAGAAATGCTATAGCGCTGGTGGCGAACCTGACACTATCATGGTTGGCCCGGCACAGAAACAGACTTTCTCTACATTTTCTGGCAATGCTACACGTTTCGATAAGTCGGAAGATGCGAAATTGTATGCGGCGATTGATGTGTACGTATCCGATTTTGGTTCCTTGAAGGTGGTACCAAACCGCTTCCAGGCAGCACGTGATGTGTTTGTCTTGCAAGCGGACAAACTGGCACTGGCTTATCTACGCCCGTTCAGTACTATCGAACTGGCGACGACAGGCGATGCAGTACAGCGTGAACTGGTGGTTGAATACACGCTGGAATGCCGCGCACCGAAAGCGCATGGTGCGATTTACGACGTCTTGTAATTCTTGACGTTGCATTATGCAATCAAGTTTATTTAGTGATGGCATAAAAAAGCTGGCGGGTGCAAGCCCCGCCTTTTTCAATCGAATTAAAACGCTGTGAAGCGCAGGAGGTTTTTATGAATGGTGGATATATCACAGTTTCGAGTCAGACCACCGGAGTGGCAATCGCCACTTCGGGTACGTCTGCATCGGCAGCTATTCCAACAATGTCCAGCGGTGAATTGCCCCGTTTTATCCGTATCGCTGCAACTGCGCCAGCTTGTGTGCGACTTGGCAAATCATCTGCGACTGCCTTGAGCACTGATTTGCAGGTGCAGCCTGGTGATGCCGTCATCCTGAGTGTGAATGGCAACGACAGGATAGCGGCGATACAGGTGGCTGCTGCGGGCGTGGTGCAGGTTTCTCCGCTGGAGAATATGTAATGGCAGTCACGACCAATATCCATGTCGAAGGTGGTGATGTCACGTTTGAGCGCATACAGGATTGCACGGCCATTGCTGAACATACTCAGGCTCTGCACAAGGAAGGACTGCATGGTTCGACTGATATGCGGCATGCAGCATCTTTTCCCATGGTGATCGTAGAGAAATACCTGAACGATAAAGGTATCAGCTTCCAGGAATTCATGGCGGAAGCCGTGCATGTAAGGAGTATGCTGGCTGACCCTGCACTGTCTGCTTTTCGTGTCTGGGGAGGTCGTGTATGAGCGCGATCACTGATTATGCAAGCTTGCAAACAGCCGTGAGTAGCTGGTTGCATCGTACTGATCTGACACCGTTTACTGCTGACTTCATTGCTTTAGCAGAAGCAAAAATGTCGTCAGACATCGTGGCTCGGCCCATGGACATACGCAGCAATTTGTTAACCGTAGCAGGTAATGCCTATGTGAATCTACCGCTTGATATGCTGGAAATGAGGCGGTTGATCTTGCGCAGCGACCCAGTAACAGTATTGCGTTATGCCTCACCAGATCAACTCAGTGCTGATCACGCCAGTGCGGCGTCTGGAAAACCAGTGGCATTTTCTGTCATTGGTCAGCAACTGCAACTGGCACCTATACCTGATACAGCTTATCAACTGGAGTTGACTTATCAGCAGCGCATACCGGCTTTATCGACCATGAATACGACTAACTGGCTGCTGGCGGCTTTTCCCAACGTGTATCTATACGCTGCCTTATGTGCAGCCCAGCCGTTCATTATGAATGATACACGTATTCCTACCTTTGAGAAATTGTATCTGCAAAGTGTGGATGCCATCAATTCCATAGACTGGTATTCAGGTTCAACCATGCAAGTGAGGGCTAAATAATGGCATTGGAAACTGCAAACTATATCAATGATCTGACGATCACGAATCCAACAGCATCTGACCCAAAATCCCAGGGGGATGATCATATCCGGATGCTGAAAACAGTATTGAAGGAATGCTTTGCCGGCTTTACTGGTGCTGTGATTATTACTGGAGCAGAAACTGGTACAGCTGCGGCACATGTCTTGAACCCTGCTACTGCTTTGCTGGCTTATACGACAGGGTTGTTGCTGTTGTATCGGCCAGTCAATGCGGGAACGGGCGCTTTGACGGTGAATGTATCCAGTCTTGGAGCAAAACCAGTCAAGACTTTGCTGGGTGCGGATCCTACTGCCGGTGACATCGTCGCCAACCAGCCATTACTGTTGATGTATGACGGTACAAATTTCGTCATCATCGCCGGGTCCGAGACTTTGCTGAGAACTGGCAATCAGACCATGACGGGTAATTTGACAATAATTGGGAATCAGATCGTCAATGGTGATTTGGCTGTATCTAATAATCTGACGGTAGCAGGTAATTTAACAGGCCCTGCCATGCTGGCTAAGGGCAATGTTTCCGGCCAAGCCTGGTCAGGAACGCAGGACTTTACTGCGGCAACAGTGACTGCTGCAACCAAAATAGCAGGTACTGCTAGCAACGACGTGGCAACCTGTGCCTTTGTTGTTGCTCAGGCTTTCTCTCCGGTTTTGCCCGGACAAACCGGCAATGCGGGGAAGGTGCTGGCGACAGATGGCAGCAACGCGAGTTGGGTTAACAGTGGTCCACAAATAGTGAACAAGACAGCGAATTACACGATTTTGACAACTGATATTGCAAAGGTCATTACATTAACTGGCGCAACTTCCGCTACCTTTATGACACCTGCTGCTGCAACTGCTGGCGCTGGATGGTACTGCTACATACACAATAATTGCAATGATACGGCCGCTGCAAATAATCCTGTCACACTGACTCTTGATGGCAACGCGACTGAAACGATAGACGGTGTTTCCACGATAACAGAGTATAAGAACGGCGCATTATTAGTTATGACCGATGGCGCAAACTGGTCAACTTTGCGTTTGTCTGGAGGGTTTGCGCGTTTTGTACAGACGGGAGCTTTTATATGGCCGACTAAAGTAACTCACTGTTTTGTGGATGTAATTGGTGGTGGTGGAGGTGGTGGGAAATGCACTCCTGGGATGTCGGCGCTTAGCGGTGCTGGTGGTGGTGGGCGCAGATTTGCGCCAGTACCACTTCTAAACGTAAATACAAGTACAACAACAACGGTTGGAGCAGGCGGTGTTGGGTCCACAAACACAGGTACTTCCGGAACAGCTGGCGGACAATCAAGTTTACTCTTGCTTAAGGCAGGAGGTGGCGCTGGCGGAGGCGCAGGAGGCGGAGGTGGTGGTATTGATAATGCAACTGGCGCAAATGGAGGGTTTCCGAATATTACTACCGGTTCAGGGATAACAATAGGTGCAACTAATGGCTATTCCAATAATATCGGCTTTGGAGGCGGTGGTGGCGGAGCGAGTAATACTAATGGTGGCAATGCAGAATTTGGTGGAGGAGGTGGTGGAGGCGCAGGTTTTTTAAATAATGGCTTTCCAGGCGGTTCATCGTTAAATGGAGGAGGTGGTGGCGGAGGAGGCGGAGGCTATACAAGTTCAACAGCTGGAACAGGCGGTGCTGGCGGCGCGAGCAATAGCACTGTTGCAGGAGGCGGCGGAGTTGGAGGATCAATTGCGCCAACAGCTGGAAATGCCGGAACATCACGTGATTTCGCTGCCGGCGATGGAGGCGGAGGGGGAGGATCAAGCGGCGTTGTTGGCGCGCCGGGCGGCGCCGGTGGAGTGCCAGGTGGCGGTGGCGGTAGTGGCGGAACTGGTTCGTCTGCGATAGGAAATGGTGGCGATGGCGGTCGTGGTGAAGTGCGTATTTTTTATAGGTGAAATATGAAAGTCCACATTTTGGAAAGCAGTGTAGTCATCAATACTATAGAAGTTGAATCGGTTGAATATGCCCGACATTTGCTTCCGGGTTTTACTTGCATGGTGGATAGCAACGCGACAATTGGTTTTACGCATGATGGAGAAAAGTTAATTAAGCCAAAAGCCTCTAACCAGGAGAAAAGAAAGATTCTTGCTGATGAAATAGCGGCAATTGAACGTGAAGATGGCTGCAATCGAAAGGTAAGAGAGTTGCTTCTTAAATTGAATGATAGCAATGATTCTTCATATAAAAAATTAAAAGAAATTGACATGAAAATAGGTCAATTACGTACTCGATTGCAAGAAATTGCAGATTAATTTAAATTGAGGAAAATTATGGCAGATGCACAAAATGCAGCAGACTGGTACAAACAATTTGGCCGTGCCGGAGATCAGGCTGGTATCGAATATTGGAACAAGGAAATTGCCACCAAAGGACAGGAGCTTGCTCAGCGTGCTTTTTACCAGGCGGCCAGCGACAATTTAATTTCCGGTCGGGGCGTCGGTGTCGCCCAAGACTCTGGCGGTACAAGTGCTAGCGATTTTTACACGCCCTTCGGAAAAATAGGTGATCAGGCAGGGATTGATTACTGGAACCAAGAGATTAAAAATAAAGGTATAGATACTGCCCGTAACGCTTTCCAGGTTGCTGCTGCGCAGAATATGGTGAATGGTAAAGGCATTGGTTCTGGCAATATTCAAAATTCAGCGACAACAAGCCAGCAAACTACCACATCCGCATCCACCAACACAGCCAGTACAGGAACAAAGCCAGATGCTGCGAATGGAATGCCAACGGCAGAATACCTGGCTGCGCAAAATGCAAGGATGGCAGCACTTGGCAGTGTTGGCGGCCCTTATCAGGCGGGTGATCTTGGCATGCCTGGTGCAAGTAGCCGACCAGGCTATGAGGAAAAACTCGCTGCAATGCGTATGCAATCTGAATTGGCGACAGCGGCTGCAAACCGGCAAAAACAGATGGCTATAAAACCCTTTGACAGCGTGGCTTCTTCAGGCTCGTATGCCAGCGATCCCTTGATTGACATGCAAAAACGCATTGCTGAAGCGCAGGCGATGAATCCTGCGCAACAAGAGTATCTTTTCCAGCAAATGTCTACGCTCACCCCTCAGCAATTGCAGCAACTGGGCGGGATTAACGAAGAGCATCAAATGTATGCAAAAGTATACAACAACGGTTCTTATAATACAGCGCAACAGCATTTGATCAAACTGCGCGAGGCATATGGCATGGCTGGCCTGGAGGCTCCTGTAAATCAGCAACAGCCATCACAGATGCAGCAACAGCAGCAAAACCCTTACTTACAACCATTCCAGCAGACTGGGGCCTATAACAAGTCGATAAATACCGATTGGGCCAGCCCCAATCAGCCTAGGGCCCAGGATTATTGGGGCAGTCAGGAAGCGTGGGGGCAACAGAGTAATCAGCCACCGCAGCAAGGACAGCCAAGTGCCTTTGCTTATGGTGGACAAAATAGTAATTTTCAAAATTCATTTTTGCGGTATCAGCAAAATCCCTATGGTATTCAGGGGCAACAAAATCAGCAGAATCCATATGGCATGCAAAACCAGGGATTCCAGAACAATTTCCAGCAGCCCAGAGGCCTTTTAAATCAAGGCCAACAGCCAGCAAATCAAAACCGCTACGGATTATTGAGCGCATATGGCCCTCGTTAAAGTACAACAAGTTGGCCAGTACGGTGTCAACAAAGATTTATCTCTGCACGAGTTACCTATGAATGCCTGGACGGATGCCAAAAACATTCGCTTCGTTGACGGATATGCTTACCAATTTTACGGACATGGTGAAGTTTACAGTTCACCCACAGTCGTACCTCAATATGTATTTGCTGTGACGATCTCGGGGAGCCGGTACTGGATATACCTGTCTTCGGGGAAAACTCATGCAGTGACATATTCTGGTGGTTCTGCGACCCATACCGACATCAGCCATGCGATACCGCGGAATGGTATCGTCAATCAATGGACACATGCGCTGTTATCTGGCCTGCCTGTGGTGAATGTAGGTGATACGTCAAAAGTACCGATGACCTGGGATTTAAATATCGCAAACAAATTTGTTGATCTGGTCAACTGGCCTGCCAATACTTATTGTAAATCAATACGCGCCTACAAAAATTTTCTGGTGGCCTTGAATGTTACTGCTGCTGGCATTAATAAACCTTTCCTGGTGAAATGGTCGCATCCTGCTGATCCGGGTGCATTTCCATCGACGTGGGATCCAGCAGATGCAACAAAAGATGCGGGCGAGTCAGACCTCGCAGAAGCAGTTAGTCCCATAGTTGATGGTCTTTCGCTGCGGGACTCTTTTATCATTTACACCGAAAACTCTACCCACAGAATGGATTATGTTGGCGGGCAATCGGTATTCAAGTTCTCCAGGATCATGGGCATGTCCGGCATGCTTAATCGCAATTGTGCGGTGGAGTTCGACGGCTGGCATTTTGTCATCACGGGTTCTGACGTCATTGTGCATGATGGACAATCTGCCACATCGGTTTTGGATAAGCAAACACGTAGATCATTTTTTCAAAATATCGATGTTACCAACAGAGGCCTGGTATTTTGCTTCAAGAACCCTTTTCTGAACGAGATTTTCATCGCTTATCCATCTATCGGGGCAAGTTCCTGTGATAAAGCCATGGTGTATAACTACGTGGATAAAACAGTGTCATTTCGTGATTTGCCGAGTGTCAATCATGCCAGCTATGGTTCGGTATCGAACGATTTAGGCGGGACATGGGCGCAAGACTCAGACTCCTGGGATTCCGATCTGACATTCTGGAACGGACCAGACTATACCCCGGATTCGGCGCGCGTACTGATGGCATCCAATGACATGAAACTGTACATGCTCGATGCTTCGGCAAGTTTCAATGGAAACATACCGTCAGCATATCTTGAGCGTCGCGGACTCTCTTTTGATACGGCAGAAAGTATCAAATGTGTTAAGGGTATCAGAGCACGCATTTTCGGCAACACCGGACAAACTGTAATCATTAGTGTAGGAGCTGCAGCCTCACCTTATGCAGACCCGACGTATACAGATGTGACCTACACCATAGGTTCAAGTGTCGCAACGGATATGTTCGTTTCAGGTCGTTATATCGCCGTTAAATTTGCGACTGGAACAGCATTTCAATGGCGACTTGATTCTTTCGATTTTGACGTGGAAACTATGGGGGCCTGGTGAGAAAACCCAATCTTGGAACGGTCAATTATGCCCCGGGGCAAGTGCCTACAGACGCTGCAGAGATGCAGCGTTTTTTTATGTCCGAGTTACAGAAAATATCAATCGCCATCAGCCTGATTGGGCTGGGGCATCTGGACAAGACAACCTCCGCCCCTACCAAACCCAGGGATGGCGATGTTCGTTATGCAGATGGCATATCCTGGAATCCGGGTGCAGGCGTAGGGGTGTATTACTACAAAGGAGCAACATCTGCGTGGGTATTGTTAGGTTAGGAATGAAACACGCTGATACTGCTTGATCCGCATCTGTAGTGCAAGCAGGCACGATCTGGAGGTATAGAAATGAAGTTGGAACGGACCCATGATATGACAACAGTGAAGGAAATATTGTCTCATCCTGCAATATTTCCACATATTCATGAGGATGGATTACAAGATATCACCCCCCCCGATAGCGACGCGTTTCTCTGGATACTGATTTCTGACAAGGAAGGGCCTGCCGGAGTTTACATGGTTCACTATCATAATCAGTCTTGTGTGGAAATGCATACATGTCTGCTGCCGCGGATCTGGGGAGCGAAAGCGAATGACTCTGTCAAATTGCTGAGGGAGTACTTATTTCATCAGCTTGGCGTAAAAAAAGTAATAACCAACGTGCCAGATTACAACAAAATGGCACTCAGATTCGCAAAGGCGAATGGAATGAAAATTGAAGGCGTTAATCGTGAAAGCTATCTGAAAGATGGCAAATTGATTGACCAGATTATGCTCGGTATGACAAGAAAGGAATGGATATGCCAGTCGCAGGGCCAGTGATAGCATCAGTAGCAGGTGCAGTAGTCAGTAACGCGATGAACAAGGGAGGATCGTCTTCATCAAGTCCTAGCAGTCAAACCGTAAGAAATGAAGTTGACCCGCGCATGGCAGCAATGCTGTATGGAACGGGAAGAACATTGAAAGAAGGTGCAAAATCAAGTGGTACCGATGAGAACGGTCAACCCATTTACGCCGATTCCGATTACACAGCAGGGACGCCTGGCTTGTTGAGCAGGTTTCAGGGCTATCTGGATCAACCACAAAATGCAGGTTTGGCCATTTCCAATCAGGCGTCAGACAATTATGTTGGCAAGTTTTCTGCTTACGATTTTGAACAGCAACGAAATAGTGCCTTAAATTTAATGAATAATCCGCTGTCTTCGCCCCATATGCTGGCGGCATACAGTAATTACACCAATCCCATGCAGGCAGCACTAAGCTTCGCGCCAAATGGGTATGCTGCAGAACGTGCAGGAACGGTCACTGCAGCGCCAGCTGCACAGATCAACGCACCAAGTCAAAATGATTTGAATCTTAATCCTGCTTTGAGAAACATAATTTACGGCGAACAAGGAAATAACCCCTATCTTGCCGGTGCAATTCAAAAAGGATTGAACCAGAGTTCAGCAAGCTTTCAAAATCTCAAAGATGACATGCTAAGTAGTTTCAAGCAGGATTTGCTGCCATCCATTCGGGGTGACGCTATTGTCAACGGCCAATATGGTGGGTCCCGACAAGGTTTGGCGGAAGGCAAAGCGGCTGATTCCCTGACCCGGAACTTGACTCGTACATTGTCACAGGTAGCGCAAAATCAGACCGATGCGGCTGTCCAGGCACAGGCGCAACAGTATACACAAGACCGCCAAAATCAACTCGCCGCAGCGATGGGCTTATCTGGACAACAATATGGCGTATCAGGTGCAAATGCTGCGGCGACGAATCAGGTTAACCTTGCCAATGCAGGCATGATCAATCAAGGCAATCAATTCAACGCCAACTCGATAAATCAGTCGCAACAACAAGCCTATCAAGCCATGGTCAACTCATTTATGCAAAACGCTCAGCTACAACAGCAAGCAAATATGACTAATTACCAGGGTGACCAACAAATGAATCTCGCTAACCTGAATAACCGTCAACAGGCCAACATGCAGAATGGTGCATGGCAGCTAAGTACGAATCAGATGAATAGCCAGAACATGGCGACAGGCGCTGGTTTGCTCGGCGGAATACAAAACAATATTTTCAATCAGGCCATGAATGCCAATGATGCTGGTATCAATCGGGCAATGAAAGTGAATAATCTGATTGCACCGTATGCAAACCTTGGCAGCACGCAAACTACCAATGCAACGACACCGATGTATCAGAACCAGGGGGCAAACCTTTTGGGAGGTGCGCTGGCAGGTCTTAATATGTACAAACAATTTAGCACGGCGAATACGCCTCCAAGTACTGGTAGCACATCACAATAATTGAAATTTTCACGATAATTATTGCCGCTATCTATACCTTATATTATGGGCAGGCAAAGTCTTTCATTTCAGCTCCAAAAGTTTTATCCAGTAGTGTCCTGAATTATTGCCTCACTCAATGAATCAGGGCACTTGCAGAAATTTCTCATTGAAAACGATGAACAATTTGTCCGGCAGAACAAGTGCTATTCAAATAGCGAGGCCGGCAATATTTTGAATAATTAAGGAATATTATGGGATTACTCGACCTATTTTCAGGCAGTGATAATGATGCACAGTCGCAAGCCCAAATGGCGATGGCTGCCGCTTTGCTACAAGCTGGTGGTCCGTCTCGCACGCCAATCTCTATGGGGCAGGCCCTAGGTGGGGCCATGCAGAGCTATCAGCAGACATTGCAAAGCGCAAAAGACCGTCAACTGCAGCAAGACACACTGCGCAGAAGAATGGCTTTCGACAATGGCAGATGGCCATCGGCGATACGGGAAGCATTGCCGCAACAGATAAAGCAACTAACAGGCGGATTTTCCTTGCCACAGAATCTTGATCCATGGCGACGTGCTTTGCAGGGCGATCCAACGAAGCCGTATCTCGGTGGCAGAGGATATTTCCCCGACATACAACCCTCGATGCAAGATACTTTTGAGGTAAATGCATCAGATAACAACTATCCCTCTTTGTGTCAGCGCTGACGGCATTATTTTTAATATTTTTTAGAAATATCCGTGAAGCAGTGTACGCCAGACAATATGGCGGACAAATTCAAAGCCGAACTACCCAAACTGACTCATTTGATAACCCGCTTCGGCGGGTTATTTACTTTGAGTATAGCCAACATGCTGACGATGCAATGTCAAATTAAATCTACATTTGAAATTTGCCTGGATACTTCGCGAGCATGGTACTGCAGATTATTGGAGATAGAAATAATGCTTCTGAAATCAAAAAATCATCAAGGAATCCTTATATGAAATTACCAGATCACGCTGAAACTGCTGCCAGCCACGTGGCAGAAGCTATAGCCAACAATCCTAAAACTGCACTCGCTGTGCCAGCCATCACTACAGCAATTGCGCCTTTGACTTCGATTGCCGAGATACAAGGTTGCTTATCGATTGCTTCCATGCTCATCGGCATAGCGATTTCGCTCATTCTTTTGCGTCAGCGCTGGATCAGTCTGCAAACTGCAGAAATTGAAAGACAAGAAGCAGAACAACGGTGGAAAGAGCATCAGCATGAACAACTTTAATATTTGCATTGCTCCCATATTAAAAAACGAAGGTGGCACCAGCAACCATCCGCTGGATGCTGGCAAACTTACCCGGTTCGGTATCAGCCAGCGTAGCTACCCCAAGCTCGATATTGCAACGCTCACTGCAGAGCAAGCCAAAGCGCTTTACAAGCGTGATTTCTGGGATGCCAATCAGCTGGACCAATTCCCGTTGGTCGTTGCCTTTGAATTCTTCGATTGCGCGGTCAACTGCGGAGCTGGCACGGCAGCAAGATTGCTGCAACGTGCCGTTGGTGTCGCTGAAGACGGCATCATCGGCCCCATCACACTGGCAGCAGTTGGCAAGTTCAATGCCGACAAACTGGCCAAACGCATGCTTGCTCACCGCATCAAGTTCTACACCAAATTATCCAACTGGCCTACCTTTGGCGCGGGTTGGGTCAACCGCCTGGCAAACAATGCTTTATGGGAGACAGATCATGTTTGAAAAAATCAATGCAGTCATTAATCTTTTTCGCAAAGGTAGCGAGATCAGCAATGTCGAACTCTGGAAAAACGGTGGTATCTCAGTCGCCGCCCTGGCCGCAGCACTGGGTG
>Ga0207952_1000303_pt1 | contig 46191 bp, 48 predicted proteins | sample SubbioR12Aug_8Ca_FD_184831 | JGI IMG/M metagenome (GOLD analysis project Ga0207952, IMG submission 184831) | Serpentinite rock and fluid subsurface biosphere microbial communities from McLaughlin Reserve, California, USA - CR12Aug_8Ca (SPAdes) | ecosystem: Environmental > Terrestrial > Deep... | reverse complement strand
CCAAACAAACCCGATACCGACAAGCCAAACACCGCAGCACCCCTTCGTGACTTCGTCGACCAAAACCCGTCAACCCCGAAGAGCCGCCCATTATACAGCCCTACCTCCATTCGTCAAGCGGTTATTTCAACTTTAGCAAATTTTCGTTTTCCGACCTGATAAACATGATTGCTGGCGACCGCCAAAACCGCCTTGGTATCCTCCAGTTTTTCGCCGTCAATTTTTACCGCACCCTGCTTAATCATGCGCAGCGCCTCGGAGGTACTACTCACAAGCCCCGCTTCTTTCAACAAATTGGCAATAGGCATTCCCTCCACATCCGCGGACAACTGAATTTCCGGCATCTCATCAGGCAACGCCCCGCGCTGGAAGCGCGCCTCAAAAGTCTCCAGCGCTTTTGCCGCAGCTTCGCTACCATGAAATCTGGCAACGATTTCCTGACCGAGACTAACCTTATAATTCCTCGGATTAGCCCCAGCCAGACATTCCTTACGCCATTTCTCGATGTCGACCATCGGCTTAAAGCTCAACAATTCGAAATAACGCCACATCAAATCATCCGAAATCGACATAATTTTGCCGAACATGTCATCCGGCGCATCGGCTATCCCGATATAATTATTCAAGGACTTGGACATTTTTTGCACGCCGTCCAGCCCCTCCAGAATCGGCATGGTCAATACCACTTGAGGTTTTTGCCCGTAAATTTCCTGTAAATGCCGCCCCATCAATAAATTAAATTTCTGATCGGTGCCTCCTAATTCCACGTCGGCCTTCATTACCACCGAATCGTAACCCTGAATTAGCGGATACAAGAACTCGTGAATGGCGATAGGCTGCCCGCCTTTATAACGCTTATGAAAATCGTCGCGCTCCAACATACGAGCAACCGTGTGCTTAGCGGCGAGCTGAATCATTTCGGCGCTGGACATTGCCCCCATCCATTCGGAGTTAAACTTGATTTCCGTTTTTTCCGGATCCAGTATTTTGAACACCTGCTCCTGGTAGGTTTTGGCATTTTCGACCACCGCCTCCCGGCTTAAGGGCTTCCGAGTGACATTCTTACCGGTCGGATCACCTATCATCGCGGTAAAGTCCCCGATCAAAAACTGCACCCTGTGCCCCGCGTCTTGAAACTGTTTCAGCTTATTAATCAACACGGTATGCCCTAGATGCAAATCGGGAGCCGTGGGATCAAAACCTGCTTTAACCGTTAGCGGACGATTTTCTTCCAATTTCTTAATCAGTTCCGCTTCCAACAGAATTTCATCCGCTCCATATCGCAGCTGGGCCAAGGTTTCTTGCAACAATTTCCTTCTCCTAAAATAATCATGTTTACGCTCATTATAAATTATCGACCCGATAATTCAGGACAAATTGGCCTTAAAGTTCGCCATATCCGCAAAAATTGCCTACAATGAACCGCTCGACAACCAATGAAGTGTGATTGCTGTGAAAAACAGAATACTCAAAACGGTGCTGTTAAGCACCTGCACCGTTGTTGCCGCTAGCGCAAGTTACGGACTTATCCCTTACAAAAACTTTCAAGACTCAAAATCCCTGGAACAAGAAAAACTGATCTCCTCCAAGGTCAATCAATATACTAATTACGTCGCCCCTGCTCAGCCGGAAGCCACCTTTTCCGAAGACATGGAGCACACGGTTAAATCGGGCGAAAATCTATCGACCATCTTCTCGGACCTGAATCTCAGCCGCGAGGATTTGCACAAAATCATTCATTCCAATGCCACGGGCAAGCAATTCGCCGACATGCTACCCGGACAGGATGTGGTTGCAACGGTTAATGCCGAAGGCGAACTGGAACAGCTCACTTACGCAAAAAACCCTTTCGAAACCCTGGTAGCCACCCGCAGTGACGATGGATTTGACGTTAAGCTGTTCAGCAAAAAAATCGACCATCAAATCAGCAGCGCCAAGGCCACGATACAATCATCGTTATTCGAGGACGGCGTAAAAGCCGGCCTGTCCGAAAAAATAATCTTGAAACTGGCCGACATTTTTGCCTGGGACATCGACTTTGCCCTCAACTTGCGCGAAGGCGATGAGTTCACGGTGGTTTACGAAAAACTATTCGTTGACGGCAAGGAATTCGACACCGGCGATATTTTATCGGTCGAATTCATTAACCAAGGCAAAGCCTACACTGCGGTGCGTTTTGCGGACAATCAAGGCCATACCGGTTACTACAGCCCAGAAGGCAACAGCCTGCGCAAAGCTTTTTTACAAAATCCGATGGATTTTGCAAAAATCAGCTCGCACTTTGATCTACACCGCAAGCACCCGATACTCAATACCATACGCGCCCATAAAGGCGTCGATTATTCGGCTTCCATCGGCACGCCGGTCAAAACCACCGGCGACGGTAAAATCGTTTTCCATGGCGTAAAAAACGGCTACGGAAATGTAGTTGAAATCGAGCACGGTCAAAAATATTCCACGTTGTATGCCCACCTTTCCGGCTTCAAATCCGGCCACAAAGTCGGCAGCACCGTTAAACAAGGCGACGTGATCGGTTATGTCGGCAAAACCGGCTTGGCTACCGGCCCGCATTTACATTACGAATTCCGCATTGCCGGCCAGCATGTCAACCCTGTCACCGCCAAGCTGCCTCGCAGCCTGCCTATGGATAAAGCAGTGTTAGCCAAATTCAAAGCCCAAACCCAGCCACTGATGGCCGAATTGCAAAAGGCCAAAGGCGACGCCTTGCTTGCTAAAAATTAACCCGAAAACCGAGCTTTATATCGGCTTAATGTCCGGGACCAGCCTCGATGGTATCGATGCCGGTCTCGTCGATTTTAGCCCCTCCCTTCCCCGCCTGATCGCTTTTCACTATCAAGCCTTTCCGGACGAACTCAGAAGCCAAATCCATCGGATCAGCCAGCCCGATACAGCCATTTTATTGAACGATTACGGCACGCTGGATGCGCAACTCGGCCAATTATTCGCCGAAGCCGCCCTGGCCCTGCTTAAGAATACGGACATACCGGCCACGGAAATTAAGGCCATAGGCAGCCACGGTCAAACCGTTTATCACGCGCCACAAGGACCATACGGTTTTTCGCTGCAGATCGGCGACCCTAATCGCATAGCGCAAACCACCGGCATCGCCACGATTAGCGACTTCCGCCGCCGCGACATAGCCGTCGGCGGCCAGGGCGCACCGCTAGTGCCTGCATTCCACCAAGCCCTGTTTGACACCCCCGGCAAGACTGTTACCGTGCTGAATATAGGCGGTATTGCCAATATCAGTCTGCTAACCGCTCAAGGTGTACGGGGCTTCGACACGGGCCCCGGCAACACGCTGATGGACCATTGGTGCCGACTGAATACCGGCCGCAATTACGATGTTAACGGCGACTGGGCCAAGACAGGCCAAGTTCAACCGGCTTTATTTCAGCAACTTCTGGACGACCCGTATTTCCGGCAAGCACCGCCCAAAAGCACGGGCAAGGAATATTTCTCGCCGGCCTGGCTTGCCGCAAAACTCACGGATTATTCAGCCTGCCAACCCGCCGACATTCAAGCCACTCTGTGCCGATTCAGCGCCGATAGTATTGCCAACGCCATACTGGCGCATGCGGCCGACAGTAGCCAAGTATTGGTCTGCGGCGGCGGCGTGCATAATCGGCAATTAATGGCCATGTTACGTAACAAGTTGCCGATACCGGTACTGTCGACCGCCGAATACGGCGTCAACCCCGACCATGTGGAAGCCATGGCCTTCGCCTGGTTGGCACGGCAAACTCTCAATGGCTTAACCGGCAATCTGTGCAGCGTTACCGGTGCCAGCGTGCCGGTGATACTGGGCGGCATTTATCCGGGCCACCCGGTTTAAACTCGTTTTAAGGATATAGCGCCACCGTTTCTAGGCCTTGCTGTTCAGGCAAACCGAATAGCAGATTCATATTCTGCACCGCCTGCCCGGAAGCGCCTTTCACCAAATTATCGATCACCGACAAAATCACCACGGTATCGCCGCCTTGCGGCTGATGCACGGCAATTTGGCAACGATTGCTGCCCCGCACATTACGGGTATCGGCGTGCGAGCCGGCCGGCAACACATCCACGAACACCTCGTTTTGATAGCGCTGTTCGAATAGCGCCTGCAGATCGGCGCCGCCCCTTAAGCGCGCATACAAGGTCGCGTGAATCCCGCGTATCATCGGCGTCAGATGCGGCACAAAAGTCAAACCGACCGATTCAGACGTAGCAAGCTGCAGGCCTTGCCGAATTTCCGGCAAATGCCGATGCCCGGCCACCGCATAGGCTTTAAAACTCTCGCCGGCTTCGCTCATCAACGATGAAATCTCCGCTTTCCGGCCTGCTCCGCTGACCCCGGACTTTACATCCGCCACCAAATACCGAGCATCCACCACGTTATTTTCCAGCAAGGGCAAAAATCCCAACTGCACTGCGGTCGGATAACACCCGGGGCATGCAATCAAACGAGCTTGTTTAATCGACTCCCGGTTGACTTCCGGCAAACCGTAAACGGCTTCGGCAATCAATTCCGGACTGGCATGTTGCATGCCGTACCATTTTTCCCATTCGGCCACGTCCTTGATGCGAAAATCGGCCGACAGGTCGATCACCTTGACACCGCGCGCCAATAAATCCGCCGCCATTTGCATCGCCGTGCCATTGGGCGTTGCAAAAAACACCACATCGCAACCGGCTAAATGATCGATTTCAGGCAGGCTGAACTCCACATCGCACAAGCCTCTGAGGCTGGGATACAGTTTATCCACGCGCTGTCCGGCATCGGCGCGCGAAGTGACCGTGGTAACCTCCGCCTCGGGATGCAGCGCCAAGATCCGTAATAATTCCACCCCGGTATACCCGGTACCGCCCACAATGCCAGCACGTATCATGTTTTTCGTATCCCGTTAATAATCCAATGATGCCGGTACCGCCGCAAAACCGCCTGCAACGCCGAACATAAAGCCGCATATAATAAAGACTATCGTCACTCCGAAAAACCCTTTAAGCATGCGAGCGATTGAAATTATTCCCAATACCGCCGGAAACGCATTAACGCTGAGCGAACTGCCGATACCGATTCCGAACGATTTTCAGGTCTTGATCGAGGTCAAAGCCGCCGGTATTAACCGGCCGGATTTAATGCAGCGTCAGGGCGTATATCCGCCGCCTGCCGGCGCTTCGCCGATATTGGGACTGGAAGTAGCCGGCATCGTCGCGGAAACCGGCGCCAAAGTCACTAGCTTTAAATCCGGAGATGCGGTTTGCGCGCTGCTGACCGGCGGCGGCTACGCCGAGTATTGCGTGGCCAGCGAAGTCTGCTGCCTGCCTATGCCAAGCGGATTCAGCTTTGCCGAGGCCGCCGCCTTACCTGAAACTTTTTTTACCGTCTGGAGCAACGTCTTCGAGCGCGGCCGGCTAGCCGTCGGCGAAAGCCTGTTGGTACATGGCGGTGGCAGCGGCATCGGCACTACTGCCATCCAGCTGGGCAAGGCCTTCGGTCATACCATTTATATCACGGCGGGCAGCGAGGAAAAATGCCGGCGCTGTCTCGATCTCGGTGCAGACGCCGCCATCAATTACCGGCAACAGGATTTTGTCGAAATTATCAATCAATTGACCGGAAACCACGGCGTCGACGTCATTCTGGATATGATAGGCGGCGACTACCTGCCGCGTAACCTCAAATGTCTGGCCGTTGAAGGCCGCTTGGTTCAGATTGCCATTCAAAACGGCGCCAAAAGCGAAGTCAACTTGTGGCACATCATGCTCAAGCGCCAAACCATCACCGGTTCCACGCTGCGCGGCCGCGAAGACAGCTTTAAAGCCAAGATTGCCTTACAATTACGCGAAAAAGTCTGGCCATTACTGGAGGCCGGCAAGCTCAAACCCCGCATAGATTCCGTGCTTCCGCTGGCGGACGCCGAGCAGGCGCAGGCGCGCATGGCGGGCAACCAACATTTCGGCAAAATCGTTTTGGAGATTTAAATGGCCTATACCACAATTATTTCCGCCCAAGAGCTGGCAGCCAACCTGCACAAATCCGACTGGGTGATTTTCGACTGCCGCTTTTCTCTGGCCGACGACACTGCCGGAGCCAAAGCCTATCGCCAAGGCCATATCCCCGGCGCGCGTTACGCGGATTTAAACAAGCAGCTGTCGGCTCCGGTCAAAAGCTATACCGGACGCCACCCGCTGCCTGACTTTAGCGCGCTTTCGCAACAATTGGGGGCCTGGGGCGTCGGCAACCGCAGTCAAGTTGTGGCGTATGACGATGCCGGCGGTGCTTTTGCTGGCCGCCTGTGGTGGTTACTGCGAGCCATGGGACACCAGGATGTTGCTGTGTTGGACGGCGGCATTAACCATTGGCAAAAACAAAATCTGCCGCTCACCACGGTACTACCTAAAATAGCGCCCGGCCATTTCCGATGCTATCTTGATCAACAGCAATGGTTAAGCGCAGCCGAGGTTGAAAATGCCCTGGCCGCTAACAACATCACTTTGATAGACGCCCGCACGCCGGAACGCTTCCAAGGCCTACAGGAACCCATAGACCCGGTAGCCGGCCACATCCCCAAGGCAGTCAACCGGCCTTTTCAATTAAACCTGGATAAACAAGGCTTATTCCTGCAGCCTGAACAGTTAAACACACAGTTTCGAGCGTTAATCAACACGCGCCCACCAACACAAATCGTACACATGTGCGGTTCCGGCGTCACCGCCTGCCATAATCTGTTAGCAATGGAAATCGCCGGTTTGAGCGGCTCCAGACTTTATGCGGGATCGTGGAGCGAATGGATTGTGAATAAAAATAGGCCGGTGGCGAAAGCTTGAATTCATAACTGCCTGATTGACCGTTTGTAGATCAGTCAGGTGATTATCGGCCAAGAGCCGTCAGACGGAACAAAAGCGCCAAGGGCAAATATCTATCCAAAAGCAGGCGTAGGGTACGGTAAGTTTGCGAACCGCACCAATCGCGAACGATGCGGTTCTCGTTTACCACATCTACGTCCTTACCCAGGACGGCTGATGACGCTTCGCTTATCCGCCCTACGGCCCTAAAACTATAATTTTTCTCATATATATCCCGATTGATTTCGCCCTAACTCAGGGTTGCAAAGATAGAAGCATCCCCTGTACTGATGTATTAGATCATGAATCAAATCCTTTACAAGTGTTATTAGCATTCTTCCACGCTTTGCTAAAACCAGCTAAAGAAAAATTCGCAAGCCCAATACCTCTAACATTAATTAAAAGTTCCTTGCCTTTGAATAGCTCTTTCACGAGATTTTGACTTTCGACCTCAAAGAACAAGTAATGATCACCAGCAGAAGCAGCAATTTTACCTGACAGATGCAAAGGGCTACTGCTATCAACTTGTATCTCTATTAAGCCCTCTTTATTTTGGTTTTCTGATAGCACTGATCCTACGTCAAAAATAACTTCCATGCTTTCTTGACAATGCCCATTATTGGGAGACATAGTGAAAGCTAATGTAGCATTTTTTCTCTTATCTTCCGTTACAGCACGAGAAGCTATAAACATCCCTGTTGAGGGTACTCTAACTTCAATAGACATCCATGCTTGATACCGCGTTAAATTACGTATACCTTGTTCAATATCTACCCCAAAGGAAGATTCGGATACTACAAGAAGTATTATTAATATTTTTCGGGCTTTTTCAATCACTCTGCTAATCTCCTTTTCACTCAGCATAAGATATAACGTGAAGGTCTCCGGCGTTGCGGCATTATTGCGTAGCGTCCGATGGATCTCAGGGTTAGGTTTCATCGGACAACTTTGCGAGTTTTGTCACTTGAATGCCTTCTTCAGCATCTTTGATATTTCAACTTTAGCGTACTGGAGCACCTCTCCTTTACCCTTCTCAAGTGCGACTTCCTGCAAAGAGTTGTAGTCGTTCATTTCTTCGCATTGCTTACATTTGATCATGTCTCCGGATGCATATTGTTTTTGCGGGGCGCCCTTTAACTCGCATCCGCAGAACAAACATTTCCGCAAAATATTGAAAGTCTTGTTTTCCATTTAGTTAACTCCGAAGAATTTTGCGGCGAAGGTGCCAACGGCAACAAGAAAGCCCATCACGACAAACAAACCTTTGTGATCTTCAATGTAATCCGAGGTCTTTTTCAACCAGCTACGCGAAGCCTTTAGTTCCTCCGCTTTTTGTCTTGACCTTGCAGCCCCAACACCTTTGGTTGTGATGCAAAGACTGCTGTATTTTCTGTCTAATGATCGCCGCGCAATCCACTCGTATGCGATACACTTGTCGATTGCCTTCTCAAGATCGCGGACTGAATAGGCGGTCCCGTGCCTTGAGTTGAGTTGATCAACCAATTCTTGATCGACGGAAAAGCTCACCGTCTGCGCCGTAACACTATTTGATTCCATGAAGTCGATAATGTCGGCAAGTATCTTAAATTCAGGCACGTGGCCCCCTTGAAACCTAACGTGACGGAGAGCTCGTCGGCGATGGATGTTAACGAAGCCGACAAACCCAAATTAAACCAAAACTTTCAAAATCGCCTTGAACAGCCGTGCCTCATTGACCAGCGGGTTAGACCGGGCGGCGGACTTTAAGCTAACCCTGCCCAAAGCTTTGTCGAAGGCCGGCTACCTAGGCCGGACGACAAGTCTCCGGCTTGCGTCCTAAAACTGGCTATTGCTCCGTTTTTCGCAAGGCGAAATCGGCTTAGTACTCCTTAAGAAGATGCCCCACATTGCGAGCAAGTCCATTTGCCGCCGATTGGTTTTGTTAGTACGTGCCAAATCATAATCACAAACCATATTACTAGCCACATCCCAACAGTGAAAATCGTAAGAACCAAGTGCATTAACCAACTCATCTCTTTCGTATTTTTATAATGGATGGTTTTTCGTACGCATTTCTTGCAGTAACGAAGCGATTCTGCGACTTTGTGAGCCATATATTTTCTCCTGTGCAGCCTAACAAGGAATCAGATAATTAACTGTATATCTACCGAAAGATACTCGTCTACGCGATAATTTATTGATTCAGTATACGATTTACCCTTCTGTATATCATCAGTGAGAAGTGTTAATGGCCGGTAATGATGAGTTTTCCGTCATTGAATCACATGAAACGATAGGCGGCAACGGGTCGGTCTCGATCATTCATTACCAACATTATCGAATTTCTAAGGCCACACTAATCTCCAAAGATTTTTCGTAACTCTGGTAAATACCTTTAAAATCAGCTCTGCAGGTGAGCTTTCCGCAATGGTAATCGACATTCAAGCAAGCCTCGCGATAGCGGAACATTATTGATGCAAGATTTCATCCGCGTGAGCACAAAAAGAGTGCCCAACTTACAAGCCGCTATCGGCAATGCGCGCCCGGAAACCCCAACTGCTTCCAGGCCTCGTAAAGCACGATAGCCACCGTGTTGGACAGATTCAAACTGCGGCTTTCCTGCCGCATCGGCAAATAGACTTTCAATGCGGCTGGATGCTGGGCGAGAAAATCGGCCGGCAGACCGCGCGATTCGGGGCCGAATAACAAGGCATCGCCGGTCTGAAATTTGATGCTGCCGTAACTTTGGCTGCCTTTTGTGGTCAGCGCCAACACCCGCCTGGGTTGGCTGTGCTCGATATAGTCGTTCAGGGACGCGCACTGTTTGACGCTGACCCATTCGTGATAATCCAAACCCGCCCGGCGCAGGCGTTTATCGTCCAGTTCAAAGCCGAGCGGTTGAATCAGATGCAGTTGTGCGCCAGTGTTGGCGCACAAGCGGATGATATTGCCCGTATTCGCCGGTATTTCGGGCTCGAACAGGACAATATCCAGCATGGTTTATTTGCTGTTGACGTCAATCGGCGACAGCTTCCAGATCTCGCGGTTGTAATCGCCGATGGTGCGGTCGGTGGAGAACTTACCGCTGGCGGCTGTATTCATGATGCTCATCTTGGTCCAGTATTCCTGGTCGCGCCACGCTTGATCCACGCGTCTTTGCGCATCCACGTAGCTGCGGAAGTCGGCAATGGTCATCCAGGGGTCGTGCGGATTTTTGATCGAGGCAATCACATCGTCGAAGATACCGGGCTCGAACTGGTTGAAGTGTCCGCATTCCAGCAAACGCAACACGCCCTGCAAATCGGCGTCCTGATCGATATAGGCTTGCGGATTGTAATGCGGCCGCAAGGCTTCCACTTCCTGCTCGGTCAAACCGAACAGGAAGAAATTTTCCTCGCCTACTTCCTCGCGAATTTCAATGTTGGCCCCATCCAGCGTGCCTATGGTCAAGGAGCCGTTCATCATGAATTTCATGTTGCCGGTGCCGGAGGCTTCCTTGCCGGCGGTGGAAATCTGCTCGGACAAGTCGGCGCCCGGGCAGATTTTTTCCATCGCCGACACCCGGTAATTTGGCAGAAACACCAGTTTCAGCTTATCGCCCACTTCGGGATCGTTATTGATCACACTAGCGACGTTGTTGATCAGTTTGATGATCTTTTTGGCCATCACATAACCCGGTGCCGCCTTGCCGCCGATTAACACGCAGCGGTCCACCCAGTTTTGCGTATCGCCGCGCTTGATCCGGTCGTACAAATGAATCACATGCAGCACATTCAGCATTTGCCGCTTGTACTCGTGTATGCGTTTCACTTGCACATCGAACAGGGCATCCACATTGATTTCGATGTCCAGCTCGGCTTTTTTGAAGTCCACCAAGCGCTGTTTGCTGGCTTGGTTCAAATCGCGCCAGGTTTTCCGGAACGCGGCGTCTTCGGCATAGGGTTTCAGTTTTTCCAATTGCGACAAATCGGTGATCCAGGCGTCGCCTATGGTGGCGGTAATGAATTCTGCCAATTCCGGATTGCAGCCCGCCAGCCAACGCCGCGGGGTGACGCCGTTGGTTTTGTTGTTGAACTTGTCCGGCCATAACTCGTAAAAATCCTTAAACAAGCCTTCCTTCAATAATTTGGAATGCAATTCGGCCACTCCGTTCACCGAGAAGCTGCCGGCTATGGCCAGATAAGCCATGCGGACTTGCTTGACATGGCCTTCCTCGATCAGCGACATCCTCGTCAAACGTTCATTTTCGCCCGGCCAGCGCGCCGATACCTCGGCCAGAAAGTGGGCGTTGATTTCGAAAATAATCTCCATCAGCCGCGGCAACAGATTCTGCATCAAATTGACGGACCATTTTTCCAGCGCTTCCGGCAACAGGGTATGGTTGGTGTAAGCCATGGTTTTACGGGTAATGCCCCATGCTTCATTCCAGGACAAGCCGTGAATATCCATCAGCAAGCGCATCAATTCCGCCACCGCGATGCTGGGGTGAGTGTCGTTCAGTTGAAAGCAATTTTTCTCGGCGAATTTGGAGAAATTTCTGCCGTGCCGCCCGACCCAATTCGCGATCACGTCTTGCAAGCTGGCGGAAGCCAACAGGTATTGTTGCTGCAAGCGCAGCGCCTTACCATTTTCATTGGCGTCGTTGGGGTACAGCACCATGGTTATGTTTTCGGCGGTATTCTTCTGTGCCACGGCTTCCGCATAATCGCCGGCGTTGAACTCCTGCAGATTGAACTCTTCGGTGGCGATCGCCTTCCATAGCCGCAAGGTATTTACCGTGCCGTTTTTGTAACCCGGCACCGGCGTGTCGTAAGGCATGGCCAACACGTCGTGGGTGTCGACCCAACTGGTGCGCTTGTTGCCGTGTTCGTCGATATGCGACTGGGTACGGCCGCCGAATTTGACCCGGGTCATGTATTCCGGTCGTTCGATTTCCCAGACGTTGCCGTTACGCAGCCAGTGGTCGGGTTTTTCCACCTGCTCGCCGTTGACGATTTCCTGGGTGAACATGCCGTATTCGTAACGCAAGCCGTACCCGGTGACAGGCAACTGCAGGGTGGCGCAACTGTCGATGAAACAAGCCGCCAACCGGCCCAAACCGCCGTTGCCCAAACCGGCATCGGGTTCGCTTTCCATTAACTCCTCGGCTTCCAGACCCATGCCATACAAGGCCTTGCTGACTTCGTCGTCGACGCCCAAATTCAGCATGGCGTTGCTTAACGAGCGTCCCATCAAGAATTCCATCGACAGGTAAAAGGCTTTCTTGCAATCTTCGTCGCGATAGACGTTGTAGGTTTTTTTCCAACGCTCGACCAGCCGGTCGCTGATGGCGAGCGATAACGCCTCATAAGCGTAATGCGGCGAACGGCAGTTTTCGTCCCGTCCCAGTCGATGGCTGTAATAATGTTTGAAGTCGGCGGTGATATGCTTTTTTTCCATTCCCAGCTTGGGGAGTTTGGTGATATCGGCTTTCGGGTTACTCTTACTGAAGACTTTATGTGGCATCGTTTTACCCTTTTTGAATGTGAATATTTGCTTGGCAAAAACTTAACACTACAAAGCAAAATGCGCCAGCTTTACAGCATTGGCGCATGTTTGCCTGCCGTAAATCGAATCGCTTGGCTAGCTCAATTTACCGTGGCAATGTTTAAATTTCTTGCCTGAACCACATGGGCAAGGGTCGTTGCGCCCGACTTTTTGCGATTCCCGTACAAACGGGTGTTCAGCACTGTCGGCCTCCTCTGCCGGCGGAAGTTGCTCCGGCTCCGGCGCGAAAGCGGAATGCGCCTCGGCATGCTCGTAATGCATTTCCACCGGTGCCTGCCGCTGTTCGTCGATAGCCTGCACATCCTCTTCCCGGGTGACCTGAACCTTGGCCAGAATCGTCACCACTTCCACCTTGATGTGGCTCAACAGGTTATTGAACATTTCAAACGCTTCGCGCTTGTATTCCTGCTTGGGATCTTTTTGGCCGTAGCCGCGTAAATGGATGCCCTGGCGCAATTGGTCCATGGCCGCCAGATGTTCCTTCCAACTGTTGTCCAGCACTTGCAGCATCACGGATTTTTCGAAATGCCTGATCACGTCCGGCCCGATGGAAGCCGCCTTGGCTGCGCTTTCCTGCTCGGCTTTTTCGACGATCAGCTGGCGCAACTTAGGTTCGTTCAAATTGCGGTCGGCGTCCAGCATCCGCGCGATCGGCATGGCCATATTCAAATCTTGCTGCAGATAGGCCTCCAGACCGGCGATGTCCCACTGCTCCTCCATGGTTTTCGGCGGAATGAACTGGGTGATGGCGTCATTAATGACATCGGAGCGGATGGCGGAGATGATGTCGGAAATGTCTTCCGCCGCCATCAATTCGTTACGCTGCGCATACACCACTTTACGCTGGTCGTTGGCCACGTCGTCGTAGGCCAGGATTTCCTTACGAATATCGAAGTTGCGGCCTTCAACCTTACGCTGGGCGCTTTCGATGGAACGCGTCACCCAAGGATGCTCAATGGCCTCGCCTTCCTGCATGCCCAGTTTTTGCATCAAACCGGCCACCCGGTCGGAGGCGAAAATCCGCATCAGATCGTCTTCCAAGGACAGGTAAAACCGCGAGGAACCCGGGTCGCCCTGCCGGCCGGAACGGCCGCGCAGCTGGTTGTCGATACGGCGCGACTCGTGCCGCTCGGAACCTATGACGTGCAAACCGCCGGCGGCGATGACTTTTTCGTGCCTGTCCAGCCAGGCCCCGCGCACTTGCTCTTTTTCGGCATCGCCGGCGTCCTCGCCCAGAGCCGCCAATTCAGCGCTCAAATTACCGCCCAACACGATATCGGTACCACGGCCGGCCATATTGGTGGCGATGGTTACCGCGCCCGGCATGCCGGCGTTTTCCACGATATGCGCTTCGCGCTCGTGCTGCTTGGCATTCAATACTTCATGCGGAATGTTTTGCTGGGCCAATAAACTGGAAATCAATTCCGATTTTTCGATGGAGGTGGTGCCCACCAACACCGGCTGCCCGCGTTTGTGGCAATCCTTGATGTCTTCGATGACGGCGTTGTATTTTTCCCGCGCCGACAGATAGACCAAATCGCCCATATCCTTGCGTATCATCGGCCGGTGGGTAGGGATCACCACTACTTCCAGGCCATAGATTTTGTTCAGCTCGAAGGCTTCGGTATCGGCGGTACCGGTCATGCCCGACAGCTTTTGGTACAAACGGAAATAGTTTTGGAAGGTGATGGAGGCCAGAGTCTGGTTCTCGTTTTGAATGGTCACGCCTTCCTTGGCTTCGATCGCCTGATGCAGGCCTTCCGACCAGCGCCGCCCGGTCATCATCCGGCCGGTGAATTCGTCAACGATGATGATTTGGTCGTTTCTGACCACGTAATCGACATCTTTCTGGAACAGCACGTGGCCGCGCAAAGACGCATTCAGATAATGCATCAGGCGGATATTGGCCGGATCGTACAGCGTGGAGCCTTCCTCGATCAAGCCGTGCTCGACCAATAAATGTTCGACTTTTTCGTAACCGGCTTCGGTCAAATGCACCTGACGGGATTTTTCGTCGACGAAATAATCGCCAGGCATTTGGTCCTGTTGTTCCGGATCGTCGGCTTTTTGCTGCCGGGTCAGGTGTGGAATCACCTGATTGGTTTTCAGATAAATATCGGTGCTGCCGTCGGCTTGGCCGGAGATGATCAGCGGCGTTCTGGCTTCGTCGATCAGAATCGAGTCCACCTCGTCGACGATACCGAAAAACAGCTCGCGCTGTACTTTCTGCTCCAGGCTGAAAGCCATGTTGTCGCGCAGATAATCGAAACCGAATTCGTTATTGGTGCCGTAGGTAATGTCCGCGGCATAGGCGGCCTTGCGTTGGTCGTGGTCCAGATCGCTGACGATGACGCCGGTGGTCAATCCCAGAAAACCGTACAGTTTGCCCATGGTTTCGGCGTCGCGGCGGGCCAGATAATCGTTGACGGTGACGACATGCACACCCTTGCCCGGCAAGGCATTCAGATAAGCCGCCAGAGTCGCCATCAGGGTTTTACCCTCGCCGGTTTTCATTTCGGCGATTTTGCCGTTATGCAGCACCATGCCGCCAATCAGCTGTACATCGAAGTGGCGCAGGCCGAACACACGGGTGGAAGCTTCGCGCACCAGCGCAAACGCTTCGGGTATCAGGTTGTCGAGTTTTTCGTCTGCCGCCAATCGGTCGCGGAACTCTTGCGTTTTGGCTTGTAAGGCCGCGTCGGAGAGTTTTTCATATTCAGCCGCCAAGGCATTGACTTTTTTGACCAGCTTGCGTTTTTTCTTGATCAGCCTGTCGTTGCGGCTACCAATTACCAATTTAACCAGCTTACCCAGCATGATACTTCCAGTGTGTGATTGAATTCAAAGCTAGCGATTATAAACCCTATCCCGCTCCCGCCGCCAGAAAACAACCGAACCAATCGGAACAGCAGCAATTAATCGGGACTAAATCCGGCAAAAACCCGGGCTGCCTGTCCGCAATGCGATTTTCCGGTCAAGCAACATGGCCGGCAACTGTTGGGGCGAGCCGACTAATCCGGCGCCACGCTTAAAGAACAAACCCGCAAACAGGCTTATTTCACGGACATTAACGCGCAAGGTATGCTCCATAGCAATTGCCCCGCCGCCGAATTGGAAAAGTCCGCCTGGACGCGGGTCAATGACGCCTTTTTAATCAGGATACTGTCGTCGTCGGCATCAATCAGCCGGGCGACCAAGCCGGACATGGCCGGTTCATGGCCCACCAGCCAAACATCGTTTACGCCGGCAGCCGCCAGTATTTTCAGTTCGGCAATGATTGCGTGCGGATCGGCGCCCAAACTCAGCCAATCGACAACTTCAATGGCCGGGCAGTCCGGCAAATGCGTGTGCAATAATTTGGCGGTCTGCTGCGCGCGCCTGAGCGGACTGCAGTAAAGCATGGCTGGAAGCAACGCATGCTTTCGGCAAAATTCGGCGACCCGCACCACCTGATCCTTGCCTTTTTTAACCAGGGCCCGCTCGGCATCCGCCATGGGATCGGCGTGGGGTTCGGCCGTGGCGTGCCGCAAACAGGTGATGAGCATGAAATCTCCTTATCTAACGATCATGAAGACGCTTTCGCCACCCCGCATGAGAAGTGCCGGGTGACCGGAGTGCGAAAAAAGCCGGCTAATTCAGTTGTTCTCAAGCCTGGGCAGGGGCTTTGCCAACCCCATGGCGTGTCTGGCCAACAGTTTTTTGGCGAACGGCAAATGGTCCAAAAATGCCAGCCCGGTATTGCGCAACGCAGCAACCGGCAGCCAATCGTTGGAAAAGATCCGCACTACGTTATCGGTAAAGCTTATGGTTTTACCATGATCGGCCACACGCTGCCGGGCGTAAGCGCTCAATAATTCCGCCGAGCCGATATCGCCTTGATTTTGCCGCTGGTTGAGCAGCCTTTCCGCCAGTTCGACCACATCGCGCATACCCAGATTAAAACCCTGCCCGGCCACCGGATGCAATTGATGCACGGCATTGCCGACGATCACGGCCCGTCCGGACACCATAGTCCCGGCCCGAATCAGGCTGAGCGGAAAAGCCCGCCGCGGCGCCGCCAGTTTCAATTCACCCAAGCGATAACCGAAACAGGCCTGCAATTCCGCCATAAACTCGGCCTCGCCGCCCGCCATCAACGCTTCAGCCTGCTCGTGCCCGCGCGTCCAGACCACCGACAATTGCCTGCCGGCAACCGGCAGCAAGGCCAATGGGCCCTGCTCGGTAAACCGCTCGTACGCGGTATTTAAATGCGGCAAGCCGGCGCGCACCGTGGTAACCAGTGCCGTTTGGCCGTATTCGGTAACTTGCTGCGGAATGTCCAATAATTTGCGCACCGTCGACTGGCCGCCATCGGCGCCAACCAACAATTGCGCGCTCAGATTCAGCGACTGGTTGTGCTGCTTAAGACTGACATTCACCGCATCGCGGCCCGACATCACGCCCGCCACCCGGGTTTCGTATAAGCAGGTCACCGCTATTTGTTCAACCAGATTGGCCAGATGTTCTTCTATATCCCTGGCGGCAATCACGTAACCCAATGCATCCACGCCCTGCTCCGCGGCCGACAAACGGGTTTTGCCGAAATGACCGCGATCGGAGATATGAATATTTTTGATGGCCGTGGCTTTCTCGGCCACGCCTTCCCAGGCCCCCAAGGCATCCAATAATTGCACGGTGCCGGCCGCTAGGGCCAAAGCCCGGTCGCCGGCCGGCGAATCCCTTAATTGCCGGCGGCTGGCGGCCTCGACGACGGCAAGACTAAGGCCGCTGTTTTTTAATGCCAGCGCCAGACAATTACCGGCCAGACCGGCGCCAACGATTATCAGGTCGTAGTGATGCTGCATTTAGCCACCCTGCATCAAGGCTTCGATAGCCGCGATACTTTTCGGCACGCCATGGGTCAGGATTTCATGGCCGTCCTTGGTCACCAGCACATCGTCCTCGATGCGAATCCCAATACCGCGCCATTGCTTGTCCACGCTGTCGCAATCGGCCGGCACATACAACCCCGGCTCCACGGTCAACACCATGCCCGGCTCCAGCAAGCGCCAGTCGTCCTTGATTTTATAATCCCCCACATCGTGCACATCCATGCCCAACCAGTGGCCGATGCGATGCATATAAAACTGTTTGTATTTTTCGTCCTTGATGAGTTTTTTGACCCGCCCCTTCAACAAACCCAATTCCACCAGACCTTTGGTGAGCACTTCCACCGAGGCTTCATGGGCTTTATTCCAGGCAATGCCTGGCCGAATCCGTTCCAGCGCGGCGGCTTGGGCATCCAGCACCAATTGGTACAGCAGCCTTTGCGGCTCGCTGAATTTGCCGGATACCGGAAAAGTGCGGGTGATGTCGGCGGCGTAATGGTCGCATTCCACCCCGGCGTCGATCAACAGCAAATCGCCTTTTTGCAGCTTGTCTTTATTTTCGATGTAATGCAGCACGCAAGCGTTCTTGCCGCCGGCGACGATGGACGGATAAGCCACCGCCCGCAAGCCGTCCTGAATGAATTCGTGTATCAGTTCGGCTTCGACTTGATATTCGTATAGGCCCGGTTTACAGGCTTGCATGGCCCGCACATGGGCGCGGGCGGACACGTCGGCGGCGCGGCGCATTAATTTAAGTTCTTCCGGACTTTTAAACAGCCGCATTTCATGCAGCACATGCTCCAGCGACACCAATTCCCCCGGCGCCGTCACGCCGCTGCGCGATTGTTTGCGGATGTTATTGATCCAGTCCAGCAGTTTGTGGTCCAGTTCGCTGTCCTTGCCCATCGGGTAAAACACTTTGCCTTTGTTCTCCAGCATGCCCGGCAAGATATCGTCCAGATCGTCGATCGGAAACGAGTCGTCGGCCTCGTAATGCTTGGTAGCGCCTTCCAGGCCGGCATGCGCGCCTTCCCACAGCGCCTTGGTCTGGTCGAATTCGCGGCAGAACAACACATATTCTCCCTGTTCGCGGCCCGGAATGAACACCGCCAACGATTCGGCTTCGTTGAAGCCGGTCAAATAATAAAAATCGCTATCCTGCCGGTAAGGGTAATGCACGTCGCGGTTGCGGGTTTGGTGCGGGGCGCTGGCAATAATGGCGATATTGCCCTTGCCGATCTGTTTCATCAGCGCGGCGCGGCGTTTTTTAAACTCGGCTTGTTTCATTCGGGCATCCCTATCAATGCATGTTTGTATTTTTGTATTCGGCAAACTGATCACGCACGATCAATACCGCGGCGCGAACGTATTCGTGAATTTCCATCAGTGCGGCTTCATCCTCTTCACCCGCCACATCGCTATCGATTTTGGTCAGCTCGATCAAATCCCGCATCACTTCGGCGCTATCGCCGGGCCAATCCGCATCGGTATGCGCGTATCCGACGCCGAATAAAAATCCCAGGCACCATACTCGCAGGGCTTCCACCTGCTCGCTTAGCGCCTCTTCCTCATCCGGCAGCAGTAAATCGAAATTGAATTCTCCGTTTTCCGGATCGAGCAATGCCCGGCTGCGCTCGAATAAATCCGCCAACAGGGTTTTATCTTCATCGAACAAACCGTTTTGATCGGTAATCAACTCATGCAACCAATTGGCCGCATCAGACTTCAACTCGACGCATAACATCCCTACCGCCATGCCATGGGCTTCGGCGGCCCCCATGTCGGCATCGTATTTTTCCAAAACTGCATTGACGGCCTGATACATGATTTTTCCTGACTTTCCTACTGTGTTAAAGCTGTTTAAAACTGGCACTTATGCTAACATTGTTCGCCATTTTGAATGATTTTAATGTCGTATCGGCCAACACTTTACTATGTCTCAATCGGAAAAAGACCCTTATACGGAATTGGCATCGCTGGAAGCGAAACTGGATACGCTGATTGCGCAATTCAATCTGATGAAAAGCGAAAACAAATCGCTAAAAGTCAAACAAGACGCCTTGGTGAAAGAAAAAGCCAAACTGTTGGAAAAAACCACGCTGGCCAAGGCCCGCGTCGAAGCCATGATTGCCCGCCTGAAAGCAATGGAACACGATTCATGAGCAAAACCATGCAAGCGGTATCGCTGAATATTCTCGGCAAGGAATACAAAATCGCCTGCGCCAAGGAGGAACAGGCCGGCTTGATCCTGACCGCGCAGGAATTGGACAGGCAAATGCGCAAAATCCGCGACACCGGCAAGGTCGCCGGGGCCGACCGGATTGCGGTATTGGCCGCATTGAACCTAGCCCACGATGCGGTTACCGGCAAAAGCGCATCCGGCGATAGCGATTTTTGTGACCGCATAATCGATTTACGCCAAAAAATAGAAAAGGTTTTAGAAAATTCCTAAACCTGTTTAAAATAGCAAGCCTATCTCCTGCAGCGTTCGAGCAATGCTGGGTGTTTCCTGAACCTGTTTTTACCCCGGAAACTTTTTGCCATTCATGGTGCGCATGCCTGTTTATTCAGGAAGCCTGATTGACTGGATTTGGTTTCCACTTGAACCTCCGGTTCAAGGACGAAAGCATGAGACGGCGCAGGCGGGAGATCTCGCTTATCTCTTTCCCCCGCAAGACCCGTATCCCCGCGCATGTCATGCCGGGCGTTCGATCCCCCCCGATTAACCCCCCACTCCCTTAACAACAGCGGTTTTTCTTTTCGTCCCGGCGGTTATAATGCGCGGCTAATTTTTCAATTACCTCTTCGCTCCGCGCAACCCTGACATTATGAAGTTATTGCTGAAGTATCTTTCCAGCTGTTGGTTTCTAAATAACCCGGCCGATTTGGTCCCGCCCGGCTCCTTCATGTGGAAAAACGTGTCGTTTTATATTATCTCCGGCTGCATCGTCGAAGGCCTGATTTCAGACCCGGCCGACGGCACACTGGAAGTGCTGGGCCGGTTTATCATGGCCTTCAGCTCCATAGCCGTCCTGCTGTTATTCGAAAAAAAATGGCATTACTTCAACCAGCTATACACCTCCATTTTCGTTTGCGAAAACTTCATCATGACCTTGGCGGTGGGCGCGGAGATGCTGGATTTATGGATGACGATGCAACACATCGAAGCGCGCGAGGAAATCAATATTGCCGCCGCGACATTTTTGGTGGTGTGGTATATCGCCATCGTCAGCTATATTTTCAGACAATTTTTCAACTACCGCACCAGCGTCAGCGTCATTTTCGCCTTCAGTTATTTTGTGCTGACCTACGGCGTTCCCATGCTGTTGATGGACATCTAAACGTCGCTGGCCCGACTCTCGTCCCGTCCGGATAATACCGGGCTTTTATGTTTTATAAGCTATGGAATTCACACTCAAAACCACCGACGGCCAGGCCCGGCGCGGCCAACTGACATTTAACCGAGGCGTGGTGGAAACCCCTATTTTCATGCCGGTCGGCACCTATGGCGCGGTCAAATCGCTGACGCCGGAAGATCTACTGGGACTGGGCGCGCAAATCATCCTCGGCAACACCTTTCATTTAATGCTGCGCCCCGGCATGGAGGTCATGAAGGCCCATGGCGACCTGCACGATTTCATGCGCTGGCAAAAACCCATTCTGACGGATTCCGGCGGCTTTCAAGTCTTCAGCTTGGGCGCCCTGCGCAAGATCAGCGAACAAGGCGTGACCTTTAAATCGCCGATCAACGGCAGCAAGATTTTCATGGGCCCGGAAGAATCCATGCAGGTACAGCGCGACTTGGGTTCCGACATTGTGATGATTTTCGACGAATGCACGCCCTACCCGGCCACCTACCAGCAAGCCGCCGACTCGATGCGGCTGTCGCTACGCTGGGCGGAACGCAGTAAACGCGCTCACGAAGGCAACCCTTCGTCGCTATTCGGCATCGTGCAAGGCGGCATGTATCCGGAACTGCGCCGCGAGTCGGTCAACGGCCTGACTAACATCGGCTTCGACGGTTACGCCATAGGCGGCCTGTCGGTCGGCGAGCCCAAGCATGAAATGCTGGCCACGCTGGACGCCATCATGCCGGACATGCCGGGCGACAAACCCCGTTATTTAATGGGCGTAGGCACCCCGGAAGATTTAGTGGAAGCGGTGCGCCGCGGCGTGGACATGTTCGACTGCGTGATGCCGACCCGTAACGCCCGCAACGGCCATTTGTTCACCCGTTACGGCGTCATCAAAATTCGCAACAACCAATACCAGTTCGATACCCGGCCGCTGGACGAAACTTGCGCTTGCTATACCTGCCGCAACTACTCGCGCTCGTATTTGAAGCATCTGGACAAATGCAAGGAAATGCTGGGCTCGCGCCTCAACACCATCCACAACCTGCATTATTATCTGGAACTGATGCAAGGCATCCGCGATGCGATAGCCGAGCAGCGCTTCGACGAATTTGTACGGGAATTTTACGAACTGCGCGGCGTGACGCCGCCGGGTTAACGCCGCTTTAGGAGACTTGCCGATGACCATTACCGATAGTCTGGATTTGTTGCTTGCCGAAATCGACCTGCTTAAGGCGGAACTGCAATTGCAAGCGCCCGAAATCGACCGGGTTTTACAACAAAATCTGGACATTGCCTACACCCATGACAGCACTGCCTTGGAAGGCGGCAGCCTGACTTTACCGGAAACCGACATGGTGATCAGAAACGGCCTGATGCTGCCCGGCAAACCGATGGCGGAAAATCTGACGGTATTGAACCATTATCAAGCCATGCAATTCGTCCGCGAACAAGCCGCCGAACAAAATTTGCTGTCGGCCGGCGCGCTGCAAAAACTGCACATCATGCTATCCCGCGGCCTGCAACATCAAACCGGCGGCGCTTACCGCAACCAGCCGGCCAAGCTGATCAACGATCAAATGGCGCCGCCGGCCGACCAAATACCGCAACTGCTGGAGGAACACCTGCATTGGCTGAATCTGGAAGGCCCATTTCTGCACCCGCTGCTGTTCGCCGCCGAAGCGCATTTCCGGCTGTTATCGCTGCAGCCTTTTCAAAACAATAACGGCCTCTGCGCGCGCCTGCTGATGAATCTGATTTTCTTGGGCGAAGACTATCCCGTACTCAATATCGCCGCCTATCGGACGGTTCGGAGCGACTACATTGCCGCATTCAATGCCGGGCAAACCGGCAAACCGCTGGCATGGCAACTGTTTATCGCCAAACAGGCCCTGCTTAACGGCCAAGATTTACTGCGCCGGCTGCAATAGCAATCGCTCGTCGATGTCGAAAGCCATACCGCCGCATTACCCCCGGCGGCTTTCCAGCACGCCCAAAACATCCAATACCCGGCGGCAATAAGCATGTTCGTTATCGTGCATTAGCGCCACGCCGAGCTGGCGCCGGTTGCTAAGGGTCAAATGTTCCATCAACACGATAGCCGAGTAAGGCGTTTCCTGATAATCGATACTGGCTTTCTGGTGGCCCCAAGCGCCGTATTCGCAATGCAGAATACCCGCCAGCATACCGTTGGCATAACTGTTGAATAATTCCGACACTTCCTCCAGCTCAGTATCTCGCGACAGATTGGCGGTAAAGTCGATCACCGACACAATGGCGGTCGGCACCCGATAGGACAAGGAATCCAGCTTGCCGTCCAATTCCGGCAGCACCAGCGCGGTGGATTTGCCGACATTGGTCGGCGTCGGCACAATCGACACCGCGCAGGCGCGGCCCAATTGCGAGGAAGGATGATAGCCGTCCAGGACTTTTTGGTCGGACAGCGCCGGATGGATAGTGATGATACGAGCGTAATCGACGCCGAAATGTTTGTCGAGAATGTAGCACAACGGCACCATCGCATTGCCGGTGCAGGTGCTGGCGGAAATCACATCGTGCAAGGCCGGATCGTAACTCTGGTGGTTAACGCCGAACACGACGCTGATGTCGCCCCCCGTTACATTCCAGGTGCACAGAATTTTTTTGGCGACTTTTTGCCGAATCAGGGCCCGAAAGTCGGCAATCGACGCGGTGCCGGTGGCGTCGAACAATACGTCCAAATCGAATTCCCTGAGCGGGGCAAAACTGTCGCTCTCGGGCGGACTGCGGCGGCGGTCGACGCGTTGGTAACGCACTCTGTTGCCGCCCAAAATCAGATCGCTGCCCTCGTAATCCACCGTAAACGGCGGCCGCCCGTAGGTGCTGTCGTGAGCGATCAGATAGGCGACATGATCGATGGGCATCACGTCGCACACCACCCGGATATCGTATTTCCCGCCCGGCGCCTGGGCGAAGTTGTTCCGCAGCACCCCGCCGCCTATCCTGCCCAACCCGACTATCCCCACCCGCAGGCTCATGACCGGTTACCCTTTGCGGCAGCAGGCAAGCGCTGCAAACAAGGCGAAAAAAACAAGGGGTGCGGCGTCGATGAGGGTTGCTTTATGGTCATGGCGAATTTGTTATTGTTATTGACGGCGATTTTTATAAAAGCGAAATCAAACTAGGGCAATAACCGCTTCAAGTCAAGCGCCGGGTTAGGCACAGCCGTAACCCGACTTACGAGAACTTATTCCTCAGCGCGCAGACAGGCTTATTCCCGGTCCAGGCCAAAGGCTTTATGCAAGGCGCGCACGGCCAGTTCAAGATATTTTTCGTCCACCACCACGGAAATTTTGATCTCGGAGGTGGAAATCATCTGAATATTGATGCCTTCATCGGCCAGGGTTTTGAACATGGTACTGGCGATACCGGCATGCGAGCGCATGCCCACACCGACGATGGAGACCTTGACGATGCTATTGTCGCCGATGATTTGCGTATTGCCGCCCAGCTCGCTACGCAAGCCTTCCAGCACGTTTTTGGCACGGGCAAAATCGTTGCGGTTGACGGTAAAGGTAAAGTCGGTAGTACCGTGGGCGGAAATGTTCTGCACGATCATATCGACTTCGATATTCTCGGCTGCGACCGGCCCCAGAATTTTCGACGCCACGCCCGGCAGATCAGGCACACCGGTCAAAGTCAGCTTGGCTTCGTCCCGGTTAAACGCGATGCCTGAAATTAACGCTCTTTCCATTTCTGATTCCTCGTAGGTAATTAGGGTGCCGTTGCCTTCCATGAACGAAGACAATACGCGCAATTTGACGTTGTATTTGCCGGCGAATTCGACCGAGCGGATTTGCAATACCTTGGACCCCAGGCTGGCCATCTCCAGCATTTCCTCGAACGTGATTTGCTCCAGGCGGCGAGCCTTGGGCACCACGCGCGGGTCGGTGGTATACACGCCGTCGACATCCGTATAGATATGGCATTCGTCGGCCTTTAAAGCCGCCGCCAGCGCCACGCCGGTGGTATCCGAGCCGCCGCGACCCAAGGTCGTGATATTGCCATGCTCGTCCACCCCTTGAAAACCGGCGACAACCACGATCCGGCCGGCGTCCAGATCGGCACGCATCTTGGCTTCGTCGATCTCGCGGATTCGGGCCTTGGTGTGGGCGCTATCGGTGAGAATGCGTACCTGCGCGCCCGTGTATGAACGCGCTTCGCAACCCAGATTGTGCAGCGCCATCGATAACAAGGCGATGGTGACCTGCTCGCCGGTGGATAGCAGCACATCCAGCTCGCGATCGGTCGGCTGCATTTGCATTTCCTTGGCCAGCGCCACCAGGCGATTGGTTTCCCCGCTCATCGCCGACACCACCACCACAATCTGGTCACCCGCATCACGGGATTTTTTAACTTTTTCGGCCACCGCTTTAATGCGCTCGACCGTGCCGACGGAGGTACCGCCGAATTTATAAACGTACAATGCCATGTTTTTATTAACCTTTTTGGCGTTTATTACGCCCTCTCCATAGGTGAGAGGGTGAAGAGAATTTCGAGTATTTTCATCAATTAACGATTGTGCTGCTTATGGCTTGCCCGCCAGCGTCACCGATAAAGTGAATATTTTACCGCGCGCTGCCTATTTATCCGATGCAAAATTATCCGGCAGCTTTTCCGGTAAAAAGAATGCATCAAAACCTCTTGCGGCAAGACCTGTTTGTAACTGTTTATCGCCCGTCCATAATAAACCATCTGTTTCTATGGTCAGCGCCACAAATAACAAATCCTTTGCATCCACGTCTTTAACCAATGCCCATGCCTTTTGTAAGGCCTCGACCGAAATACTATTTTCATCAAAGAAATCAACATGCCGGATCAACTCATAAAGCAATTCCAAGACTTCATCCTGGGAATGCTTGCTGACTGAACAGATTTTTTCTTTGTATTTAAACAGCTCGACAAACCCATATTTTGGCATTAGCAATGGCTGTTCAGAGCGCAATAAGACATTGGCTATTTTCGAATTTTTATTCACCAACGCCGAAAAAACGATATTGGTATCGACAATCACCGGTTTCATTTAATTTTTGCCAGAAACCTTTCTTGATTTTCCCGCCACCAATTTTCTTTCAATTCATCATCGAGTTGGAGTGCGTCTTCATCCGTCATTTGGCTTTTTGAAATCAGCTCTTTAATCCGCAGCATTTCAATCAGCCTCGTCAATTCATGAGCTGAAAGAAACTCTTTGGAGAAACTTAGATTGACTGTTTTGTCTGTGGCTTGGTAAGTCAACATGATTAGGGCCTCTGATTATTTGGAGCCAGTCGAAATATTGTGTCGCTATCGCGAGGACTTTTTAATACTGATTCCTGCACTGGCAAGCGGCATATGGGACAAAACCATCCCAGAACTTGAAAAAATCATTCTATAACTTCAATAGCAATAAATGTCGTGTCATCTTTTAACCCCTTTGAGGTCAATTGCTCCGCCATGTTTTTCACGAATTCAGTTATTAAAGGGAATTTGATAGATAAGTCCCTTATTTCTTTTTTTGTAATCAACCTGTGAACGCCGTCAGTGAGTAATAAAACTCTATCATTTGGTTTTATATCAAAACTTCCACTGATTAAATCATATTCTCCCTTTGCTGAAAGAGCTGATACCAAAACAGATCGCCGCGGATAAGTTTTCGCTCTACTTTTAGAAAGAATACCTTGTCTGATCAATAGATCGCTTTCGGTTTGATCTTGCGTAATCTGACGAATTCCACTGTTTCTCAAATGATAAATACGCGAATCACCAACATGAGCAAAGCGAACTAGCCCATCATGTACAACTACTAGACTTAAAGTAGTTGCCATTTCTTTCAAGATATTATCTTCAAGGCTTCCTTTTTCTAGTACTTTAACGATTTTTTTGAACACATCCTCAAAAGCCTCTGGTGATTCATTTGCTAATCCGTTTTCGGCACAATTGACTGCTAAATTAGCTGCAATTCTCCCACCTTCCTGTCCACCCACACCATCGGCAACTGCAGCAAATAATTTCCCAGAAGAGAATCTCTTTGTTACCATCGCATCTTGGTTAGGCCTAATCTCTAAACCAAAGGAAAAAGAATCAGTGTAGAAATCCATTACGATTTATCCGCCCCCCCAGCAATAAGTGGATGTAACTGTAATCTATTAGCACCAATCGAAGTTTCCCAACAAGACAAATAATACTCAAGACTAAATGAGTCAGCTTCAACATCAAGCAAAACTCTATTGGCAACTTTAGAATCTAAACTTGGTCCAGCTAGATTCAATAGTTTTCGCTCAACAAACCATCGATTATGACTTACACCCATTTTTAGCAAACTTATTAAAGCATGAGCCTTCAATGAGATTGATCCAAAGTTAAAGAAGCGTTCCAACTTATCTGCAAGAACATCACAATAATCAAAGGTGTGAGAGTTTGAACGAACATATTCAGAAAATCGCATACCCAAAGCATTGAATAAATCAGGCGATGTTGATGCTAATGAGCTAATATGTCCGCTCATGATTGATCTAAACAGATTATAGGAAGTTTGATAACCTCCAGTTGAGCAATCTAATACCTCGAAAAATCTATCCCATTCATCATCAGACAGCCCTTCCTTTTCACTCAACAATTTAATAATCTCAGCTTCATCCGTACTGCTAAAATTAAGATCAGGGCTATTTAAAGCCTCAAATACATCGATCCGAAGCGAGGTAATATCTTGATAACGTCGCAGTGGATTTTTCTTAGTACATTTTTCAACTATTGTTCGACAAGGGCCAGGAACTGAAAGCTCTACATAAGGTGTTCTACTACCACTCCCAAAAATATCATGAAGAATTGCTCCAAATGAATATATATCTGCGGTTGTTGTTGCGTATTTGAAATTTGTAATTAGCTCAGGCGCAGCATAAATTGGAGTTCCACCGGCATGCCCCGTTTGAGTAATCGTCGTCGTATCTGAAGCAACAGCCGTTATTAGTCCAAAGTCCGATATGGCGTATCGAACCGATCCATCAGCTTCTATAAACTTTAAAACATTCACCGGTTTAAGGTCACGGTGAGTTATTCCAAAATCATGAATAGCTTCAAGTCCAGCAAGTATATCAAACAGCGCAGTTTTAAGATTATTACCTAGAGTTCGATCAGCAATAAGATCATCTTGTAACGTCCCAACTCCAAGCTCCATAACATACCAAGGCGTGACATTATCAAGACAACTACCAATGATTTTGACTACATTCCGGCTTCTTACCCTGCTTTGATACTTTACTTCTTTGAAGAATCTCTTCTTTAAATCTTCCAGAGATACAATTCCTTTATCAATAACCGCTTGCAATTCAGCATTAGGACTAAACTCTTTCATTGCAAAAGTTTCTTGTTTACCATCGCAAACTTCGTAAACCTTGCCAAATCCTCCTCGGCCAAGCTCTTTTATTTTTGTATAGGCCATTTAATCCTCATCAAACACTTCAACTTATTTAATATTGGAAATAAAGTTAGATTACGTACCCCATACTCAACGATTTTCGCTTCGGAATGTTTGGGTATGCTTTCGCTAACCCAACCTACACTGGGACGGGTTTTATTCCTTTATGCCGGGTGTCTTTTCTTTTGGATACTTTTCTTTGGACAAGCACAAATTCGTCTGGAACGAATTTGAACAGCCAATAGGCTGGCCCGAAGGGCGAAAACCAAGGATGGTTTTCGTAGCGAAAGTATCTCGGCTGTCAGTCCGAGAACCGACGTTAAAACAATGCGTCGCAGCAGCAGCGACACATTAATTTTATTCTCCTCACCCCAACCCTCTCCATCAGGAGAGGGAGATTTCTCCCGAGCTAAACAACCTCACCGTCTTCATACAAAGTCTCCGGCGCAATATCCGCTCCATTCGGCCAGGATATGCTCCAGCCATCGACAAAAAACTTCTGAAAATACTGTTTATCTTTCAATGGCTCGAAAACTTCGCCATTCAGCCATTTCCAACAATCAGCAATTCGTTTTTCGCCATTATCGAAAGTCAGTTTAATTTTGTAATCGCTTAAATATTCGGCATCAACAACAACGGGCATGTACTGCATGATTATTCTCCGTCAATTGAGAGGTTCGATTCTGTCAATCTGTTTACCTTGATTGGCTTTTTGCCAGTTCTGCATCAGCTCTTCCTGATGCAGTAACGCCCATTCCTGAATCAACTTTTTGGCGGTTTTAGAGCTTATGTTACCTTTGATCATATTGCCATCCATACCGAACACACCGCGTTGACCTTGATATTCAGCATGAAAATGCGGTGGATTATGGTCGTTATGAAACATCCGGATGATGATTCCAAAAAACATGGATACGTAAGGCATCTTAATCCACCGCTCAAAACACTAACCGGCTAGCCGCTCCCTCACCCACTCCGGCACCGCCTGTAACGCGGCAGCCAAATTGGCGGGGTCATTCCCGCCGGCCTGCGCCATATCCGGCCGGCCGCCGCCTTTGCCGCCGACTTGAGTGGCAACGAAATTCACCAGTTCGCCGGCCTTGACCCTATCCATGGTGTCCTTGGAAACGCTGGCGATCAGACTGACTTTGTCGCCGCTGACCACCGCCAATACCAAAGCGGCGGTACCCAGTTTGTTTTTGAGTTGATCGGCCAAATCCCGCAAAGCTTTGGGATCGACATCTTCGAGCTTCATGGCCAATACTTTGACACCGTTAACATCGACGGCTTGGCCGGTCATTTCGTCGCCGGCCGAACTGGCCAGCTTGGCTTGCAGTTTTTCCAGCTCTTTTTCCAACGTGCGGTTTTTTTCCACCAGTTGCTGGACTTTGTCGGCGGCCTTATCCGGCGAGGTTTTCAGCAGACTGGCAATGTTTTGCAGGGCGTTTTCGCGCTGTTCAATCCATTCCAAAGCTGCTTTTCCCGTCACGGCTTCCAAGCGGCGCACGCCCGCGGCCACGCCGGTTTCGCCGATGATTTTGAACAAGCCGATGTCGCCGGCTCTATCCACGTGGGTGCCGCCGCACAGTTCCGTGGAAAATTCGCCGATTTTCAATACCCGCACTTCGTCGCCGTATTTTTCGCCGAACAAGGCCATCGCCCCGGCTTTCATGGCCTCGTCTTTGGCCATCACTTCCGCCGCCACCGGGTTGTTCAAACGAATTTGCTGGTTGACCATGTCTTCGATAATGGCGATTTCCGCCGCCGTCATCGGCTCGAAATGCGAGAAGTCGAAACGCAAGCGCTCGGCATTAACCTGCGAACCTTTCTGCGCCACATGTTCGCCCAGCGTGGTGCGCAAGGCCGCGTGCAACAAGTGGGTGGCGGAGTGGTTGCGTTCGGTGGCTTTGCGGGTTTCCGCGTCGACGCTGACTTCGCAGGCCTGGCCGCTGGTTAGCGTGCCTTGCAGCACTTTACCCTTGTGCAGGAACAGCTTGCCGCCCTGTTTTTGGGTATCGTGCACTTCGAATACCGCGCCGCCGCATTCGATCAGACCGGTATCGCCGACCTGGCCGCCGGACTCGGCATAAAACGGGGTTTGATCCAAAATCACCACGCCTTCGTCGCCGGCTTCCAGGCTTTCCACCGGTTGGCCTTTTTTATACAGGCCGATGATTTCCACCGAACCGTTCAAGGTGTAATAGCCGGTAAACTCGGTATCGCTGTCGTGTTTGATGTCCTGATCGTAATCGGCCGCGAAGCTGCCGCCGGCCCGGGCGCGGTCGCGCTGGGCGCTCATTTCCACTTCGAAACCGTGGTGGTCGACGCTGAGATTGTGTTCGCGGGCGAAATCGGCGGTCAAATCGACCGGAAAGCCGTAGGTATCGTACAACTGAAACACCACGTCGCCGGGGATGACATGGCTGTCCAGTTTGGCGACGCAGGCCTCCAGAATTTTCATGCCTTGTTCCAGGGTTTCGGCGAAGCGTTCTTCTTCTTTTTTCAGCACCCGTTCGACTTGTTCCCGGGCCTTGGCCAGCTCTGGATAGGCCTCGCCCATCTCGGCCACCAAAGGCGCCACCAATTGGTAGAAGAACACTTCCCGGATGCCCAAACGGTAACCGTGGCGGATGGCCCGGCGAATGATGCGGCGCAGCACGTAGCCACGGCCTTCGTTGGACGGCAATACGCCGTCGGCCACCATGAAGGCGCAGGAGCGGATATGGTCGGCAATCACCCGCAGCGAGCTGTTGTTTAAATCGGCAGTACCAGCCAGTTTGGCGGCCACTTTCAGCAGGTTTTGAAATAAATCAATTTCATAGTTGCTGTGCACACCCTGCAGCACCGCGGCAATCCGCTCCAGGCCCATGCCGGTATCGACAGACGGCGCTGGCAATGGCGTCAGATTACCGTCCTTGTCACGGTCGTATTGCATGAACACCAAGTTCCAGACTTCGATATAGCGGTCGCCGTCTTCCTCGGGGCTACCGGGAGGGCCGCCAGCCACATGCTCACCGTGGTCGTAAAAGATCTCGGTACAAGGGCCGCAGGGGCCGACGTCGCCCATGGACCAGAAATTGTCTTTGGCGCCAATTCGAGAAAATCGGTTGGGGTCGATTTTGACATCTTCCAGCCAGATGGCTTCAGCTTCCGAATCCTCGTTAAACACCGTCACCCATAGGCGTTCCGCCGGAATGCCGAGCTCCTTGGTCAAAAAGTCCCAGGCGTAATGAATGGCCTCTTTTTTGAAATAATCGCCGAAGCTGAAATTACCCAGCATTTCGAAGAACGTATGATGTCGGGCGGTATAACCGACATTTTCCAGATCGTTATGCTTGCCGCCGGCCCGCACGCAGCGTTGGCTGGTGGCCGCGCGGCTAAAATCGGTTTTTTCCCGGCCCAGGAATACGTCTTTAAACTGCACCATCCCGGCATTGGTAAACAGCAAGGTCGGATCGTTACCCGGAACCAAAGAGCTGGAAGGACGCACGGCATGGCCGTGTTGACGGAAAAACTCCAAAAAGGCGGCCCGCAATTCGGCGCTGGTCATTTTTTTCATGGTGGTTACTTCGGTTGATTTTTATACTTCAGAAAATAAATTTACGTTGAATACGCCGATGATAAGGTGTCATCTAAAGGATTTTCAATCATTTAACAAATTCGCCAGCGTTTCGTGCAATGCCGGCAAAGACGATTCGATAGTATTCCAAACAGTTGCATCGTTAACCGACGCATATCCGTGAATCAACAGATTGCGAAAAGCCACAATTTGCGGCAAATCCGGAATGCGCTCGGCCCAAGTAGGTTCAATTTTGCACAACTGATTTAAAGCTTCGCCAATTATCTCAAACTGTCGCTCCACAGCGGAGCGCAATAAACGGTCCGAACTGTAATCTGCAAGGGTTTTCCCGGCAACAAATTCCAGAATGGCTTCAGCAGCGGAATGGGCATCCCAGAGAAAGACCCGAGGATCACGCTGCATAAACCAACTCGCGACTTTGTTCGATATTGGCCAGCAAATAAGGGTTGTGCAACGCTGCTACCTCCGCCAAATCCACATGCCGTCCGATTATCTGCTCCAATTCTTGCCGTAACGCAAAGAATTCCTGTAAGGACGGCGATTGAGAACTTTCAGCAAATTCAACCAAAAAATCCGCATCGCTGTGTTCCAAATTAAAGTCAGCAGCACGCGCAGCTGAGCCGAAGACATCCAGACGCTTAACCCGATAGCGCTTGCATAAATCGGCGATTGCGGATTGATTTTGTTGAATCAACGGGTGCATGGCTAATCTTTAGTCTTGATTTAATTGAGAGGGCGTTTAATTCAGTCAATTTGCCGAATGCGCTTAGCTATTCAAATCTATGGCTCTTACATTTTTGAGTCATTCAAATTTTTCTATAGACTTATCCAAGCGTTCAACGGTATTTTGACCAACAATAAAAATACCTGCTCGCCCTTTAATTTGCATCAATTGCCCTTTCTCACCTTTCGAAACTTTCTGCCACCGTTCCTCAAGATCACGACAGGTTTGAGCTGCAATTCTCTGTATCCCATACCACAAATACAGTTCTTTAGATGTAATATGAGAACATCCATTTAAATATGCGTCTTCAAGCCTTGAAGTAAGGCAATCACTATGTCTTTTGTCCAATTTTCCTCCAAACACTGCCACATTATGTTTTTTATAAACAGATTCTCAACTCCACAAACACCCATATAAAAGACTCGACTCTAACGACCGACTCCAATTAGCATAACGTGATCGGATGAGACGCAATTAACGTCTAAAATATAAATCTGTTGCTTCGGGCGTTTCTTCTATTTCTCGCGTACAGCTTTTCGGCATTAAAATTCCAAAAACCAAAGCCACGATCAAGAATATTCCAATCAAATATAAACATCCTGTGAAGTTATCCCATGTTTGTTTTAGAGTATCTCCTCTGGACGACTCGTAAATTGGAAAGCCCACATACCAAACAATGCCAGCTAAAAATATTTTCTTTGCTGACTCAGGATCAAAATCATTTACATACCTTGCGAGAAAAAAGCTGCCTAAAAGTCCACCCCACCATAAAACTCCATCATTTTTTTCATTTCTATCATCATTTTGAGAATTACTCACATCTTCACCAAATTTGATTAATACGATGTATTCATAGAAATTAGGCCGCGTAGGATGTGTCGACGTAAGGAGGCACATCAGTCACAATTAACGCCCAACCAATTTGTCATACTCAGCATGACTACCGATCCAAACCCACAAAAAACCATCATCCACTGGAACCGCCAAGGCCCGATAGCTAATTCCAATTCGAGCCGACCAAACTTTGCCGACTTTTTTGAATTGTAACGAAGGATGGCTTGAATCGATTTTTAACAATTCAAAATTTTTGTCAGCCAAACGTTGGATTTCAACCGGCAATTGGTCGTAACTCGACCAAAACGCCGATGATGCGTGGTGTTTCAAAGCTCGCGTGCCTTGCCTGACTGATACTCAGCTAACGCATTGTTGATTAAAACATCCAGCCTTCCTTCCGACTCATCCGTTTCGATCTTTTGATCCCAGCGTCTTTGCTCGAAATCTACAAACCAATCACGTAACTTTGCAAAAGCTACGTTATCCAACGCCGCGATACGTTGTTCCAACAATTCCACTTCATTTAAGGTATTAGCCATATTCACCTCACGAATTTAATCTTCAACTCCGCAAACACGCGTTTGATCATCTCGCCGCTAAAGCCGCGTTGCTGTAAGAAGCGGCTGCGTTTCAGCCATTCGTTTTGCGTTAAAGCTGTTTCCTCGCCGTATTTGTTGCAGTACACGTCCATCAGCAGATTTTGCCAGCCGCCCTGCGCCTCGGCCTGCGCATCCAAGTCGGCATGGTCTATACCGCGTTGTTGCAATTCGAATTTTATCCTTATCGGACCGTAACCGGCGCTAATACGCTGACGCACGTAACATTCGGCATAGCGTTCGTCGTTTTGCCAGTTTTGTTCGGCCATATCGGCAATGACAGGTTCCACCTCATCGCGCTGAAAACCGCGCAGCGCCAGCTTATCCAGTAATTCCTTTCGGCTATGTTCGCGTCTTGCTAATAACCGTAAACAAGTTGCTTCGATTTCTGCCCGGCGCTCAGTCGCCGTCGACGAACTCGACGTCTGCTTCCGCATCGGGCGCAACTGGCGGCAATGTCGCTAATTTGGCAAAGGCTTTTTCGCGTATGGCTTTTTCCAGCTCTGCGGCTTTGTCCGGGTTGTCCTTCAAAAACTGCTTGGCATTGTCCTTGCCTTGGCCGATTTTGTCGTTGTTGTAGCTGTACCAGGAACCAGACTTTTGTACGAAGCCGAATTCCACGCCCAGGTCGACCAGTTCGCCGAAGAAGGACACGCCTTCGCCGTACAGAATCTCGAAATCGGCCTGCTTGAACGGCGGTGCGACTTTGTTTTTGACCACTTTGACCCGGGTTTCGTTGCCGATCACCTCGTCGCCTTTCTTAATTGCGCCGATGCGGCGGATATCCAGACGCACCGAAGCATAAAATTTCAGCGCATTACCGCCTGTCGTGGTTTCGGGGTTGCCGAACATGACGCCGATTTTCATCCGCAGCTGGTTAATGAAGATCACCAAGGTATTTGAGCGTTTGATATTCGCGGTCAGTTTGCGCAAGGCTTGCGACATCAGACGCGCCTGCAAACCCATGTGCGAGTCGCCCATGTCGCCTTCGATTTCGGCTTTCGGCGTCAAGGCCGCCACCGAGTCGACTACCACGATATCGACCGCGCCGGAGCGCACCAGCATGTCCGTAATTTCTAAAGCCTGTTCGCCGGTATCCGGTTGCGATACCAGCAAATCGTCGATATTGACGCCGATTTTTTCCGCATAAACCGGGTCCAACGCGTGCTCGGCATCGACAAACGCCGCCGTGCCGCCCAGTTTTTGCATTTGGGCTATGGTTTGCAAGGTCAAAGTGGTTTTGCCGGAGGACTCCGGCCCGTAAATTTCAATCACCCGGCCGCGCGGCAAACCGCCCACGCCCAAGGCAATATCCAAAGACAAGGAACCGGTAGACACAACCTCGATATCGCGGGAGGCGGCGACATCGCCCATCCGCATCACAGAGCCTTTGCCGAACTGTTTCTCGATCTGCATCAATGCGGCGCCCAGCGCCTTTTTCTTGTTCTCGTCCATTTTTATCCCCACACGATCCGCAACTGGTTAAAGCCGCGCATTATCACACAGATAGCCGCCTGTAAAACAGTTTCCATGCGATCTTGACGGGCGTTTGCATAGACTGATTAATCTGATTCTACTGGCTGTCGATAATTTCCAGACAGCGTTGAAACGTACTCCGCACGATGAACAGCGTCATCACAATGGGATACAGTAGGTAATGGTCCGGCATCGCCAGCCCGATCAGCACAGCCACGGCCAACGCGCAGGTATCAAAACGCGACAGATATTGTTGCAGATAACGCAAAGCCTCCCGCGATTCGCGGTCGAAGCGGGGCGCTTTATTGATGAAGGCCAGCAGCATCCAGCCGCAAAGCAAAGCATAGTAGATGGGGAACACATGAAACATCGGCGAACCTTTGCTGAACAAAGGCTCCCAGTAACCGTACCAGGCCCATAAAACACTGCATGAAAAGCCGTCCTGCCAGATGCTGCTTGACAGTTTTTTCAGACACCCACCCAACAGGAACAGCCCGGCTAGACCGGCTCCGGCCATCCAAACCGGTTCGTCGTTCAGAAAGGGCAAATATAAACTCTGGGTTTGCACCAGCGTCGTCAACACAATACAGAAGATGATAAAAATAGGCATTGGGATAAACCGGCTTGAAGCAAAAGCCCTAATTTACACGCCCACGCGCCATTTGGCATGCAAATAAGCTTGCCGGGTGTCGAAAATCCGTTGCAGTTTTTTACGAATCAGCAAACTGTGCATGATCCGCCCGAACCAGCCGAACGGCATGGCATAAAACACAATATCTTCGATAACGATATGCCCCTGCTCTTCGGTCAGGCACACTTCGTGACTCCAAAACTTGAACGGGCCGACCGCTTGTTGATAGACAAACCGGTGCGGCTCGTCGCAGTGGCTGATTTCCGACAACCAGGGCATCGTCCACCCGAATACGGCTTTCATTCGATAAGCAATCATCAGGCCAGCGTAAATGTTTGCCGGGACTTTAGAGATAATGTCCACATTGAAAAAATCGGGGGTAATTTCATTCAAGTAGTGCGGCGATGAAAAAAAATCCCAGGCTTCCTGTCGCGTCATAGTCAGCGCTTGCCGCCGATAAAGTTGATAAAGATTCATAGGCTTAATCCTGAAAGATCAACTGGAGCACGTCAGCAATCTACCGCAAAAAAAATATTTTGCGGCATACTGGAAGTAGAAGACGATTTGTCGCCAATTTCCGAACTTGAAAATGATAAAAACGTTGATGCAACTCTTGGCAAGCCTGTTTTTAGCGGGGTGCTCCATGCTCGGCATACGCAATAGCGCGGAAGCCGCGTACACGTTGATTTTGCAAGACGGCGACATTGAAATCCGCGCCTATCGGCCTTTACTGATCGCCGAAACCAACGTCGACGCCGATTACGCCAACAGCGGCTCGATAGGGTTTAACCGTCTGGCCGGCTATATTTTCGGCAACAATCGCCAACAGCAAAAATTGGCCATGACCACGCCGGTTTATCGGGAACAACAAGGCGAAAAAATAGCGATGACCGCGCCGGTGATACAGCAAAAATCCGCCGGGCAATGGCGCATGGCGTTTGTGATGCCGCCGGAATACACGTTATCCACCCTGCCCGAACCGCTGGACCCGCTGGTGGAAATCAAACAACTACCCGCTAAAAAGGTCGCCGTGCTGCGTTATTCCGGCAGTTTGAGCGAGGAGAAAATCAGCACGATGGCGAACGCATTAAGTGTCTGGCTGAGCCGGCATGCTTATAAAGCCCTATCGCCCGCGCGCTCGGCGGCTTACGATCCGCCCTGGACTATTCCGGCATTACGCCGCAACGAAGTGCATATCGATATCGAATGAGTTAATGCGTCCGGGTGGACTGCAGTTTGGGCACGGCCGCCAGCAAGGTTTTGGTGTAAGCATGCCGGGGCTGGGTTAAAACCTGTTCGACCAGTCCTTGTTCGACGATTTTACCCCGGTACATCACCGCCACTTCGTCGGCCATTTCCGCCACCACGCCCAGATTGTGGGTGATCAGCAAAAAGCTCAGGCTTTGCTGTTTTTGCAGTTCTTTCAGCAAGGCGATGATTTGCGCCTGTACCGAAACATCCAATGCGCTGGTCGGCTCGTCGCAAATAATCAGTTTGGGTTCCACGGCCAGCGCCCGGGCAATACAGATACGCTGCCTCTGGCCGCCGGAAAATTCGTGCGGATAACGCAAGGCCGCTTCGCCCGGCAAATCCACTTGTTGCAACAATTCAGCCACCCGGCTTTGCATCAGCGGACGAGTGATGTCCGATCGCAATGCACGCAAGCCTTCGGCGATAATGTCGCCCACCAGCATTCTGGGATTCATGGCCGCGAACGGGTCTTGAAACACGATCTGCATGGCCGCCCGTTGTTTCCGCAAGGCTTCGCCCTGCAATTGCGTCAAATCGATGTCATCAAACAACACCCGCCCGGCATGGGCCGGAATCAGATTCAACAAACCCTTGCCCATGCTGGTTTTGCCGCAGCCGGATTCTCCGACCAACGCCAGCGTGGTGCCGGCATGCAATTCAAAATCCACCCCATCCACGGCTTTGACATGACCTACCACGCGCTTGAAAATGCCTTTGCGGATCGGGTAATAGACTTTGAAATCCTCCACTTTCAACAACGGCGGCTTGGTTTGGGCGACCCGATCCAGGCAGCTTTCCATCTTCGGCAACGCCGCCAGTAATTTCAAGCTGTAAGGGTGCTTGGCTTGCCGAAAAAATTCGCCGGTGGCGGCGGTTTCGACTATCTGGCCTTTTTGCATCACCGCGATACGATCGGCGATATTGGATACCAGCGCCAAATCGTGACTGATCAGCCACAAGGCCATGCCGGTTTGCCGTTGCAGATTTTTCAGCAAATCCAGAATCTGCGCCTGTATGGTCACATCCAGCGCCGTGGTCGGCTCATCCGCGATCAGCAAATCCGGTTTGCCGGCCAGCGCAATCGCAATCATCACCCGCTGCCGTTGGCCGCCGGATAATTGGTGCGGATATTCGTTGATGCGGCGCTCGGGTTCCGGAATTTCCACCTGCTTGATCAGTTCCAGAACCCTTTGCCTGACTTCGTCTTTGGATAGTTGAAAATGGATATTCAATACTTCGGCAACCTGCTCGCCGATAGTCATGACCGGATTCAGCGACGACATCGGGTCTTGAAAAATCAAGCCGATACGGCGGCCGCGCAGCTTGCAGAATTCTATTTCCGGGATTTTCAGCAAATCCTGGTCTTGCAAAACCATGCTGTTTGCCCGCATCTGCGCATTATTCGGCAACAAACGCAGCACCGACAGCGCGGTAATGGATTTACCGGAACCGGATTCACCAACCAAAGCAAAGGTTTCGCCGGGGCGAATTTCGAAACTGATGTCGTCAACCACGGTTTGGTTGCGGTTGAAGGTCACGGTAAGTCGATTTACTGACAATACTGATTTATTCGACATTTGCTGCCAACTCTATGAGCTTGTTACGAAAGTAATTGAAACTAGGCGATTGGTTGCCCGTCAAATCCATATGAGGAGTGATGCTTCGAGCCCAGTTCGCTTTTTCTGCTCCCTCCACTTGCCAACCTCGTTCCGAAAGTTTTCGTGCTCCGCCTTTATAGACGGCATTTGCTAATTGTTCCCAGGTGTCGCAAATCGAATCCGGCTTATAGGCTTCCAACACGGCTGATTTTGCATTTGGATAAGCAGTCTTAATGGCTTTAATATCGCCTAGAAGCCAAGCTTCCCCTTCTTCGATTGCGATACAAAAACGGGTGACTTCGGGTTTATTGTTACAGCGATCTAATAAGGCGAGAAGTTCATTTCTAAATGACTTCAAACATTTGTCATCCAAATCGCAAATTACAAACACGGCCCCATATCCCGGTGGCCAATTTTGTCGACCATATCCACCCAACAATTTTGGCAAGTTTTCTAACAAAATTCGTCTACTCGCATCTTTGGGGCTTTTTAATCCAGATGGGATTCGTCCAACCCCTTTGTAAGCTATCACAGAAAAAGAATCATCTTTGCCAATTATTTTGGGAACCAAAAGATCAAGCATCGCTTTGCCGGACCGATCTTCCACCAGGATTTCAAAATGCATGGAATCACCTTGCATCCAGATAATCGCTATACCATAAACCGCCCAACGGCAAGCCTTCGGCCACCATGTTTTTTACCAATTCGTCGTCACTGGCTCGGCGAATAGTGGAAAAGCCGTCTTCGCCTTTTTCTAAAATCCAAACCTCTTCGGGCTCAAGTGCATCGACAAAATAGGGTTGATGAGTGGTAATAAAGAGCTGCGAACCGCCTTCAAGCCCGGTGGCATGAGCACGAAATTCGGTGGCAAGAGTTTCTAGTAATTTATGATACAGGCCGTTTTCCGGTTCCTCTATACAAACGAATGGCGGGGGATTGGGATCTTCCAGCAACAACAAATAGGCGAAGACTTTTAAGGTGCCGTCGGACATTTGCGACGCATAAAAAGGATCTTGAAAGCCTTGGTCGTTAAAGCACAACAACAAACGTCCATCCGAGGTTTTTTCGGTACGGATTTTATCTATGCCGGGAATTTTTTCGGCAATGCGATCCAGAATACTTTGGAAGCTATCGCGGTGGTCGCGCTCCATGTATTGCACAACGTTGGCTAAATTGTCGCCTTTGCTGTTTAGATGTTGTTGTGCGCCCGATGAAGGTAAAGTGCGTGCTGCATCGGGTGTGAAATAGCTTAGATACCAACCCTCAATAAATTGACGTAGCCCAGAAATAACGGGATGACTTTTAAGAGCCCCTAATGTGGCAATTCCTAATTTGCTTCTATCAGACAATAAAACGGTTTCTAAATCTAGTTTTTTGCTTTGTGCTATTTGATTTACTATTACTAAGAGCTCTTCTTCCGTTGCACCTTCAATTTTCGATGCCTGTTCAAGAACGCTTGAAAGATCACTTAAATAAAATCCATTTTTCTTGGATTTTTTTGATTGTGTTTTTAATAATCCTCCCTTCAGAGCAAATCCTTGTCCACCAAATAAATCCAAAAAAGAAATAGATTCACCATCGGATAATTGGAAGAGATTTTCCTCCATGACAAAAACACTTCCTTTTTTATCTTTACTTATCGATAAACTGTAAATGAGAGGATAAGAGTCTTTACTTTCTCTATAAGCAAGTTGAAATTCAATTCTGCCGTGTTGACCTTGGGAACAAATCTGTTCGAATCCTCCCCGACCATTGGCATCACAAGCGTCTGCAACGCCAAATTTCAATGAATCGGCTAAAAAACCAAATACATCAAATAGAGTGCTTTTGCCTACACCATTTTTGCCAATCACAACTGTCATTGGCGTAAGCGGCTCAGATTCTGGAGCTGATCGATACCATAATTTCCCAATCGTGACGTCTTTTAGTAATCGAAAGTTTTTAATCCTAATCCCTTCAATCTTAGCCATTACTAATTCCCCGCTCTTCTCGGATCAAACGCATCCCTAACGCTATCGGCAAACAAATTCGCCGCCAGCACCAGCGCGAACATGAAGACGAAGGCCGCCGTCAGCGACCACCATACTACCGGCTCTCTGGCCATTTCCAGGCGGGCGCTGTTGATCATGTTGCCCCAGCTGTGAGTAGTGGGATCGACGCCGATGTTGATGTAGGACAGCACCGCTTCGGCCAGCACCAGGGAACTGAAATCCAGCACCACGCTGATCAGCACGATGTGCATGACGTTGGGCAGGATGTGGCGGAACAGAATCATGGCCGGTTTGACGCCCAAGGCTTGCGCAGCCAACACGTATTCCATTTCCCTCAGTTTCAGGGTTTCGGCCCGCAACAAGCGGCATAAGCCGGTCCAGCTGGTCACGCCCAGAATCAGGCACAAAAACAGCAAGCGCATGTCGGCCCGCACCAGCAGGTTGTTGAAATTTTCCGGGTGGTTGGTCATGTAGACCTGCACCATCAGGATCGAGGCGGCAATCAATAACACGCTGGGGATGGAGTTGAGGGTGGTGTAGATGAATTGAATCACATCGTCGACCCAGCCCTTGAAAAACCCGGCCATGATGCCGAACACGATGGCCAAGGGCAGCATCACCAAGGTGGTCAGGGAACCGATCACCAAGCCGGTACGTATGCTTTTCAAGGTTTGGTAAAACACGTCCTCGCCGACTTTATCGGTACCCAGCACGTGGTAATACTCGGACAGTGAGAACAGAGTGTAGCTGCCGCTTACCACTACAAACAATGTGGCCCATACGGCCTTGCTGCTGGCGCTGCGCCATAACGTCCGCCGCCGCTCGTGCTGGTCGCCCCAGGCCAGCAATAACACCATCAGCATCAGGCCCGCACCCCTGCTGAATCCGCTAAGCGTTTTATCGAAAACATCGCCCGCCCATTCCGTTTCGGGATCGGCCAGATGCGCGCCGCCGTATTGCAGGCGCGGATAATCCCAGCGGGTGGAGCCGTCGTCCAGCGCCAGCGTTTCCTTGGCATAGCCATGGACGGCAAACGGCGCGGAATAGGTTTTCTCGCCGTGTTTGCGCATGGTGTCGCAAGCCACGTCCAGCAAGCTGACGGCTTCGTTACCGCGACTGTCGCCGTCTTTAAAATGTATCGAATCGGCCAAACCGATCAGCGCGAAACATAGCAGCAAGGTCAAAGAGGCCATGGCAACCGGACTGGCGGCGATTTTTTTTAACGGCCTGCGCATGTGCTGTTGCCGGCCTAAATACCAGGCAAACACCACGCTGGTTACCACCAACAGATAAATCAACCCGTCTGTCCATAGCACGATCATCAGCTTAACCTCACGCGCGGGTCGACCAGAGTATAGGAAATATCGGTCAGCAGCAGGCCGGCGATATACAACACCGAGCCCAAAAACACCATGGCGCGGACGATGGCGAAATCCTGCCGGTTAATGGCATCAATGGTGTAACTGCCCAAACCGGGAATGCTGAAAAACGATTCCATAATCAGACTGCCCATAAACAACAATGGCAATACCACCACCACGCCGGTCAGGATGGGAATCATGGCATTTTTCAGCACGTGTTTGAACAAGACCTGGGTTTCGGTGAGCCCCTTGGCGCGGGCGGTGCGCACGTAATCTTTTTCCACTTCCTCTAAAAACAATGTGCGATACCAGCGCGCGCCGGCACCGATACCGGCCACCACGCTGATGATCACCGGCAGAATTAAAAACTTGAGCGCCGCCAGTCCGCTGTCGTAACCGGAAATCGGCACCAGCCTGAGCAGTTTGCCGATCAGGAACTGCCCGCCAATGATGTAAAACAACGACGATACCGACATCAGCATCACGCACAACACGCTGCTGCCCAGTTCGACATAAGTATTGCGGAACAGCACCATCAACAGCGCCAGCGTGATATTCACCAGCAAGCCGACGATCAAGGACGGCAAGGCCAGTGCCAGACTGGGCCACATGCGCTGGCGAATGTCGGTGCCGATGTTGCGGCCGCTGTCGGAAATGCCGAAATCGAACAAAAACAGGTTCACCGATTTTTGATAGAAAATGGTGTCGGTCAGTTGTTTGCCGCCAGCCTGTTCGCCATTCCACAAAAGCGGCAAATCGTAACCGTGTTGATGCTTCCAGTTTTGAATGGCTTGCTCGGTGACGTGTTTTTGTCCCAACTGCATACGCGCCATATCGTCCGGACTGTTGACCACGAAAAACAGCACAAAGGTCAGCACGTTCACGGCCATCAATAGTGGCAAGGCGTACAGAAAACGGCGGATGATATACGTAATCATATTAATTAAAAACTATTGGTAGGCGCTTGGGCATAAATTGCAACTGCCGTTATTTTTCAATGAGCAAAACATCCTCGGTATAGGCTTGAAATGTCCGGTCGTACGTCACTATCCGCATACTTTCGCATCGCGCTTGAGCAATCAACAAGCGATCGAAAGGATCCTTGTGGTGCTGGGCTAATTGCTGAATCGCTTGCGCATGATGCGGTGTCATGACCAGCCACTGAAAGCCCTGAGCCTGTATGTCTTCCGCAAGAGCCGGGGTGGGCAACGGCAATTTCCCCAGTCCGTTTTTTATCGCCATTTCCCAGATCGAAACCGCGCTGACGAAAGCGCCTTCTTGCTGAATTTTTTCGACCAGCCACACGGGTTCGATCCGCCCCATCAACCAATCGTAAACAATGCAGGTATCAAGCAACAGACGCATCATCCGTTCCATTGAACAAATGGGCGATTTCGGCATTGGTTTCGGCGGAATCCCAATCGGTAGAATACACCACCCGCTGTAACCAAGCACCGGGCGGCGAAACTTTGGGCGCGCTGTATTTGACGAGCTTGGCGACCGGTACCCCGTTACGGGCGATAATCACCTCTTCGTCTCGCTCGGCGGCAACCACCAGACTGGACAAATTGTTTTTGGCTTCCAAAATATTAACTTGCATCGCATGCCTCTACAGCTTGGCTAATATTAGCCAAAATATGGCTATCAGCCGGTTTTGTCAATCGATAACACACGTCCTTTAACGCCGAGGCAACCCTTATCAAGTTTCGAATTGTCTGCGGCGATAAGCCTTAACCGCCGGATAAATCGCCAAGCCCAAGGCGGCAAAAATCGCCAACAACGGCCAGAACTCGGCATGATTCCATTCCCGGCGTTTTTGTTCGCGCAAGCCGGTATCGATGCGGCTGTATTTCAAGCGGTTGTTGATCATGCGGGCCGGCTTCAGGTTTTTGTACCAGCTGTGCAGCAAGGCGAAATCCTTGGGGAAATAACCGAACAACCAGGGCGCGTCCCGGCGCAAGATGCTTTGCATGCGGTCTATGATGGCTTGCCGTTCCGGACCGTTGTCCATGTTGCGCATTTGCTCGAACAGGCGGTCGAATTCCGGGTTGGCGTAATTGCCGGCATTTTCCCCGCCCTGCTTGACCTTGGAATTGGGCCCGTACAACAGAAAGAAGAAGTTTTCCGGATCGGGATAATCGGCATTCCAGCCCCAGACGAAAATCTGCGCCGCGCCGCTGCGCATTTTCTCCTGAAAGCGGTTGTAATCGGTACCGCGTATCACCAGCTGAACGCCGAGCTTTTCGAATTGTTTGCGGTACCAGTTCATCAAAGACTTGTCGTCGCTGCCGGTGGCCGTGGTGTCGAAATACAGCAGCAAGGCTTCGCCGGTTTTCGGATCGATGCCGTTCGGGTAACCGGCCTCCGCCAGCAATTGCTTGGCTTTTTCAAGCGATTTTCGCTGCGGTTTGCCGTTTTGCCAATCGTAAACCACCGGATTGACGCCGGCCTCGCCGTCCTGATAGCCGAAAATGCCCGGCGGCAACGCGCCTTGCGCGGCCACCCCGCGGCCGTTGGCGAAAATGGCGATAAATTCTTCGTAATCGACGGCAATGGAAATGGCTTGCCGCAGCTTGCGGTTTGCTTCGCTATCGCCGCCTATGACCGGATCCAGCATATTAAAACCCATGTAAAATACCGATGTGGCCACCGAGGTTTGCAGTTGAATCTGCTTTTCCCGCATCATCGGGGTCAACTGCGGGTCGCCGCTGCCGGAAAATTGCACGGCTTGGTCGAAACTATCAGAGGCAATGCCGGAGGCGTCGTAATAGCCTTGTAAAAATTTGGCCCAATACGGGATGGTTTCCTTTTCCAACGTATACACCACCTTGTCGACGAACGGCAGCGGCTGGCCGGCGTCGTTCAGCCACCCGGCTTCGCGGTCGCCCGCGTCGCCCTCGCTCGGATAAAAGTCGGGGTGATAATGCGGATTTTTCGCCAGCACCATGCGCCGGTTGGGATTGTTTTCCTGCAGCCAATAGGGGCCGGTGCCGACCGGAAACCAGTCCAGGGTAATGTTTTTGTTTTTCAAGCCCGGCTGTGCATAAAACGCATCGGCTTCCCACGGCATCGGTGCAGAAAACGGCATGGCCAGCCAATATTCGAATTGCGGATATTTGCCTTTGATGCGGATACGGTATTGATGCTCGCTCAAGGCTTGCACGCCGCGCATGGATTGGTTTTTCAGCTCTTGAACCGGAATTGCCGCCGTAGCTTGGGCAAACTCGGCAAAGCCGTCTATATACCCCGCCATCAATTCAGCGATAGGCGACTGCGTTTTCGGATACGCCAGCCGCTTGATCTGGTAAACATAATCGTCGGCCGTTAAGGTTCGGCTTTGCTGTACCGGCAAGTCCGTCAGGGCGTCCATACCCGATAATTGCTCATTAGTTAAGGCGTGATACAGATACCGGTCGGGTTCGCTTTGACTGAAGGCAGGATGCGGCTGATAAGCAATACCCGGCTTGATGGTTATCAGGTATTCGCTAAACGCAATCTCGGCGTCGTTCGCGCTTTCCGGCAATTCGTTGCCTTGTTTGTCCAGATAGCGAACGGCGGGCAACTCGGCGGCCGTCAAGGGCTGCAATTGATACGGGCGCTTCAGGTAATGATATTGCAGCGGCGGTTCGTAAATCTGGCCAATAAAGCCGTATTCGTCACTGCTGTAGGCAACCGCCGGGTCCAAGTGCTTGGGCCGCTCGGCAAAAGACGAATACAGGATAGCCTGACCGTGGTCGGACTCGGGATAAGGGTTATTGAGCTGGGAAACGTCGCACGCGGTTAAGATAAAAACCGACAGCAACAGCAGAAGATTGCGAACTTTAGGAACCGACAGATTGCTGGACATTATGCGAAGGCCTTGGAAACTTACCGGCATTCTAACAACAAGCCATTAAAATAATAAGCAGCAAGAAGAATACAGTAACGAATGCCGCTTGGTTCAACCAAACTTGCGGCGCAAACCGCTTCGCCCCCTCGTTCCCACGCTCCGCGCTCATCGTTATACACATCTCATCGCGACATCTTGTTGCGCCTCTAAAGCGATGACAAAATCGCGCAAGCGCTGTAAGCCGATCCACATGGCCTTGGCACCCGGAGGGCCGTCGTGTTTGCGGCCG
>Ga0207952_1000302_pt1 | contig 46434 bp, 41 predicted proteins | sample SubbioR12Aug_8Ca_FD_184831 | JGI IMG/M metagenome (GOLD analysis project Ga0207952, IMG submission 184831) | Serpentinite rock and fluid subsurface biosphere microbial communities from McLaughlin Reserve, California, USA - CR12Aug_8Ca (SPAdes) | ecosystem: Environmental > Terrestrial > Deep... | reverse complement strand
ATTGGTCTGCATAGGATTGATAACGCTTGGTGACAGCATCTTCCCATTCTGGTTGAGCATAGGAATAGACATGCACTTCAAATTCACGCTTGTCATGATGGGCTAGCAGTGGTTCAAGAAAATGCCGCACCGGATGAGTGAACAAATCTGGTGATACATAGCCTATCTTCAATCGTTTTCCAGCATCGCGTTGGTTGGAAAATGCGCGCCATTTTTGCTTTAATGGCTGAGCAAAACGCTGGTCATAGCCGTCATATTCTGCATAGATGGCAGCGCTGCTGAGTTCTGGATGGTAGTTCAGGGCAAACAGGAGATGTGAATAAATCTCTGCAGCGTCAGGAGCCAGCTGCATGGCCTTGCGATACAAGGCAATAGCTTCATCCAGTTGCCCCTGATCAGCATAGATCATGGCCAGATTGTCGTAGGATTTTGGATTGCTGGCGTCCGTCTGCAGCACGTACTGGTAACTGTCGGCGGCTTCTTGCAAGCGGCCCAGCCTTTTATAGACACTGGCAAGATTATTGTGGGCATTGAGCATGCCCGGTGCCAGCTCAGTAGCGCGTTTGAAATAGATAATTGCGTTGGCAAAATGTTTTTGCTGATAAGCGATGACGCCAAGATTGTCGAAGACTATTGCGTCATCCGGACGTATCTTCAATACCTGCTGGAAACTGGCCTCGGCAGCAGGAAATTGACCCACGCTCATCAATAGTATTCCCATGGTGCCGTGGGCATCGGCATAATCGGGCTGGATGCTGATGGCTTTTCGCAAATTGCGTTCTGCCTCTTGCAGTTTGCCAAAATCCATTTGCATGGATGCCAGCTTGCATAAAGGAGTGGCGTCGCCAGGGGTGTTGGCAGCCGCGGTCAGATATGCGGTTTCTGTTTCTGCATAGCGTCCCTGGCCTTGCAACAGGACCGCCAGATAATCCAGCGCACCATGGTGACCAGCTTGTAATGCCAGAGCCTGGCGATAAGCAGCCTCCGCATCTGCCAATCTGCCTTGTTGATGCGCTAGCATGCCCAGACAAAAATGTGCTGATGCCAAAGCGGGATTTAACTGGAGAGCCTTGCGGCAACTGGCTTCTGCTTCATTCATTCGTCCCTGCTGCTGTAACAGGGCGGCCAGATGGGCATGTGCTTCACTGAAGTCTGGTTGGATATCCAGCGCCTTGCGGCAACTGCTTTCAGATTCTTGCCAGCGTGACTGTGATTTCAGGTTAAGGCTTAGATGGTAATGGGTGTTCGCATCATCTGGCGTAGTTTGCAGGGCTTTGCGATACGCAGCCTCTGCTTCGGCAAAACGATTTTGCTGGTCGAGTATCAGGCCCAGGCTGTGTAGTGTGAGACCAGCTTCTGGAGTCAGCTCCAGCGCGCGGCGGTAGCAGGATTCAGCCTCAATGACATTTCCTTGTGCCACCTGTATATCCCCCAGAGTATGGTGGGCAACTGCATTGTCCGCATCAAGCAGTAACAATTGTTGATAGCAGTGGCGGGCTTCTTGCAACTGACCTGCATCAAAAAAGATTTTCCCCTGTTTCTGGTATTCAGTCGTGGCTACAGAACCAGGAGATGGAGTCCAGGGTGAAGGGGCGCTGCTGATGTGCGCCTTGCTACTGGTGAGCTTGTCTTTTAGCCAAGTAAACATGAAGGTACTTTGGGTTTGCTTTTCAGCTTGCCACACTACCCTAAGCTTTTTAAAAAAGCAATTTGATTAAATATGCAGAATTAACTGTGCTTGCATGCCTGAGTTTTTAGCAATTTTCCTGGTTAGCATCTGCCTGCCCCGTATTCAAGAGCTTTTGCACTGCCGCATGCAAGGCATGCTCCTGCAAGGGCTTATGCAAGACTGGCAAGCCCATCGACATAAGCAGCTTAACTTTGTCGGGCGAGGTGTCGCCGGTAAGCAAGAGTGCCGGGATATCGCTGTTAAATTCATGGCGCAGTCTACTGATGACATCCATGCCTGTGACAGTATCATGCAAGCGGTGGTCACAGATGATCAGATCAGGCGGGCGTGCTGTATTTGCCAATTGTGCCAGCATGGCTGCGCCCGAATTGGCCGTTAAAACTGTACAGCCCCATTGCGATAAGAGCAGCCTGCTGGCATTCAGTATCAATTCTTCATCGTCGACGATGGCAATCAAAGCACCTTGCAAATTGTCATCGTGTACTTCTGGCATGGGGTTTTCCAGTCTCATTTCTTCGACTGCTTCACGGCTGACAGGCACGGTAATTGAGAACATCGAACCACGTCCAGGTGTAGAAACCACGGTGATAGCTGTGCCCATAATCTTTGCCTGGCGCTGGACTATCGCCAAACCCAGACCCAGCCCCCGCGCACTGTCGCGCTGGCGGTTGCCAACCTGATAGTATTCTTCAAAGATCTTATCCTGTTCTTCTGCGTCTATGCCTATTCCTGTGTCATATACTGCAATTCGCAAGCCGTCAGCACAGCGGCGGCATCCCAGCAAGACTTTGCCACGCTGGGTATAACGCAGGGCATTGCTGACAAAATTACGCAAAATATTTTCCAGCAAATGCAGATCGGCACGGACATAAGCTGAACATGGGGCTACCCGCAAGACCAGACCTTTTGCCTGCGCCTGATTGTCGAACTCCACCCAGATTTTGTTGAAGAGCGAGGCAAGTGGGAAAGTGTTGAATTTGGGCTCGACCACACTGGCGTCAAGTTGCGATAAATCCAGCAGGGCGCTAAACATTTTATCCATGCTGTCAGCACATGCTCTGGCATTTTTGAGTATATTCATTGCCTCGGGTGACAAGTCGGCATAGGCCAGGCCTCCCAGATATAAATTCAGTGCATGCATGGGCTGACGTAAATCATGGCTGGCAGCCGCCAGGAAGCGGCTTTTGAGATGAACTGCTGCTTCAGCGATATCTTTTTGTTTTTGTAATTCTGTTGCCAGTTCGGCTGCCACATAGTGTTTGCGTATGGACGTCACCAGGCCTTCATGCATCTTGAGGGCGAGCAAGGTATTAAGTGTCAGAAAAAATGTAAAAGCAAACACAACGATGGTGCTGAATTCGTCGCTATACCAGAGCGTGACGAGAGGGACGCTGGTAACGCAGGGGACGAAGAAGCAGTAAAAGGCTGGCAGATGGGCATTCAGCGCATGGAGTGATACTGAAGACATGCCAAAGATGATAAAAATCACCATCAATTGCAGTTCAAAATTACCCGGTGTCCACATCAGGACGACGCCAGCTACCCAAAGCAAGCCACCGATTAATGACGATATGGTCACGGCACGCAAACGCCATCTGGCATTGTTCGCGTTAGCTTTGTTACGCCCTGGTTTAAGCCCGTAATAAGGGCTGACTACATTAAATAGTATTTGTAGTCCAAGCCATGCAAAGACATGGACATGATTCGGGCTATGACGAAATATCCATGCTGCCAGCAGGCAAACTAAACAGCTGCCTATGCGACCAACAACCAGGCTTGAGTCGAAAGCCTTGGCCTGATCGACCAGAACCTTGAGTTCGATATCTTCGGGTTCTGTCGCTGTAGCACTGGAGTACATGTTCAATCCCGGTTGGACGGTTTTGCTTTCAGAAAAGTTCAGAGTACCAGTCCAGGTGCCACATTGCATTTCATCGCAAGAAAGGCAGTGAAAGTTGTTCTCGGCCTTTCTTCGCGCATCGTTTCTCGTACTCTTTGTTGATCAAGCAAACCTGGCACGTATCGATTTTTCTATTCCTGCAGCGTCCAGTCCGCATTGCGCCAGCAGCAAACCGGGGTCGCCATGATCAACAAAGCGGTCAGGCAAGCCCAGTATCAACAAAGGTTTATGGATGCCTGCTTCTGCCATGGCTTCAGCCACTGCAGAACCTGCACCGCCCATGGTGCAGCCTTCTTCTACTGTCACCAGTTCATCATGGCTGGCAGCCAGGGACTTGAGCAATTCCACATCCAGCGGTTTGACGAAACGCATATTGGCCAGGGTGGCGTCCAGTTGTTCTGCCGCTTTCAGTGCAGGGTGTACCAGCGAGCCAAAGGCCAGTATCGCGATGCGCTTGCCCTGCCGTTTGACTTCGCCTCTGCCCAGAGGGATGGTATCCAGGTCTTTGCCAGTCGGCACGCCTGTGCCAGCACCACGTGGGTAACGCACAGCCGCTGGGCCAGGATATTGATAGGCCGTGCTCAGCATCTGGCGGCATTCATTTTCATCCGACGCTGCCATGACCACCATGTTCGGGATGCAGCGAAGATAGGCCAGGTCATAATTGCCGGCATGTGTCGCACCATCAGCACCGACCAGACCGGCGCGGTCCAGTGCAAATGTTACGTCCAGGTTTTGCAAGGCCACGTCATGGATCAACTGATCATAAGCGCGCTGCAAAAAGGTGGAGTAAATGGCGACTACTGGCTTCAGACCTTCGCAGGCCAGGCCAGCTGCAAAGGTGACCGAATGCTGTTCAGCAATGCCGACATCATAATAGCGTTTGGGGAAGCGCTGTTCAAATTCCACCATGCCTGAACCTTCACGCATGGCCGGGGTAATGCCCACCAGTTTTTGATCAGCCGCAGCCATGTCGCATAACCAGTTGCCAAACACCTGGGTATAGCTTTGTTTTGCAGGGGCTGCCGCAGGCTTGATGCCTTCTGCCGGGTTGAACTTGCCAGGGCCATGATACAAAACCGGGTCCGCTTCAGCCAGTTTATAACCCTGGCCTTTCTTGGTAACCACATGCAGGAATTGCGGGCCTTTGAGGTTCTTGATATTTTGCAGTGTCGGTATCAAAGAATCGAGATCATGGCCATCGATAGGGCCTATGTAATTGAAGCCAAATTCTTCGAACATGGTGGCAGGTACGATCATGCCCTTGGCGTGTTCTTCAAAACGTCTTGCCAGTTCCAGCACAGGTGACGGCAAGACCGATTTGCCGACATTGCGCGCTGCTGCATAAAACTTGCCCGACATCAGGCGTGCAAGATAGCGGTTAAGTGCGCCAACTGGCGGTGAGATCGACATATCATTGTCATTCAATACCACCAGCAAATTGATGTCGTCATGGACGCCAGCATTGTTCATGGCTTCAAACGCCATGCCTGCCGTCATCGAACCATCACCGATGATGGCAACCGCGTGACGGTCTTCGCCCTTGGTGCGGGCGGCAAGGGCCATGCCCAGCGCAGCAGAAATCGAAGTTGATGAATGCGCGGTGCCAAAGGTATCGTATTCACTTTCTGCACGACGCGGGAATCCGGAAATACCATTCAACTGACGCAGGCTGTGCATCTGGTCACGTCTGCCCGTCAAAATCTTGTGCGGATAAGTCTGATGACCCACATCCCATACCAGCCTGTCTTCTGGTGTGTTGAACACGTAGTGCAGGGCGATGGTTAATTCCACCGTGCCCAGATTCGACGACAAATGGCCGCCCGTCTTGGAAACAGAGTCAAGCACATATTGACGCAACTCATCTGCCAGGGGCTTGAGTTGGCTGCGTGTCATGCTGCGCAGGTCAGCGGGTGAATTAATGGTGTTTAATAAAGTCGTCATTGTTCTTTTTCATTACTTGGCTAAACGTCCCAGATGATCGGCCCCTTCTTGCCTGGCCGACCGCCAGAGCTGCTATCGCATACCTGCACTGCATTACAGTCAGGGTATGATTCCTGGACCTTACATCCAGGAAAATTCCCTGCCAAACTTCTTCGTCACTCTGCGTGAAGTATCTTGCGCAGATGGATCCCAGCCTTCGCTGGGATGACGTCAAAATGACTGCTGTTATTCTTAGGGCGCACCTGCAACTGCACTTACAACTGTATTTACAATTGTACTCACTATCAAAATCAGGCCTGGCGCTGCACGATCAAATCTGCCAGCTCATGCAATAAACTGGCCTTTTCGCCGAACTTATCGAGAGCCGCATGCGCATCATGGCACAGTTGTGCAGCCAATGCGCGTGAAGCTTCCAGACCCATAAGGCTGACAAAAGTGGGCTTGTTATCGGCTGCATCCTTGCCTGCGGTCTTGCCCAGCGTAGCAGAATCTGCTGTCGCATCCAGCACATCATCCACCACCTGGAAAGCCAGTCCTATGGCGGCGGCGTAGCTGTCCAGCGCAGCGGTTTCATCCGCTGTCAGGGGTTTACCGCACATGGCCCCCAATAATACAGAAGCGCGTAGCAGGGCACCGGTTTTCAGCCTGTGCATTTGTTCCAGTTGTTCACGGTTCAGGGCGACACCGACGCTGGCCAGATCAATTGCCTGGCCGCCGCACATGCCGATCGAACCAGCGGCGCGCGCCAGTAACTGCAACATCGCCAGCCTGGCAGCGGCATCGCCTTCACCTTCTGATAAAACCAGAAAAGCCTGTGCCTGCAAAGCATCACCTACCAGCAAGGCAGTGGCTTCATCATATTTGACGTGTACCGTGGGTTTGCCACGGCGCAGGGCATCATCGTCCATGCAGGGCATGTCGTCATGCACCAGTGAATAGGCATGGATCATTTCTACCGCAGCAGCAGCGCGGCTCAGCAAGGCAGCAGGGGCATCAAACAGCTGACCAGCGGCATAGACTAATAAGGGGCGCACGCGTTTGCCACCATCCAGGGTGGCATAACGCATGGCGGCATGTAATTGTTGGGGAACCGTATTTTCATCCGGCAAAAACTGTTTCAGACTGGTTTCACACGTCGCCTGGGTTTGTCGCATCCAGTTACCAAATTGTTCATTCATCCTTAATCCTCGCTGCCGTTGTTAGCACCTTGTGTGCCGGAATCGGCCAGGGGCTTGAGCATGCCGGCTTCCAATACTTTGACTTGTTGCTCTACTTTTTCAAGTTGGGCTGCACAATATTTCACCAGTTCTGAACCGCGTTGGTAAGCACTCACAGAGGCTTCTAGCGGTAGTTCGCCTGCCTCCATACTGCCGACCAGCTTATTTAGTTCAGCCATGGCATCTTCAAAGGAGAGGCCTTCCAAATGGGCTGGAACAGAGAGATTTGCAGTTGCTTGTTTTTTTGTCATAAAGAAATGTTTGTTTCGCGCCGTTAACAAAAAAAAGTGAAACCAAAAGTAAAAATCGGCGTGAAAAATAAGGTAAACAGAGTTCAACCTGCTATTTTAGTGCAATCCCGAGAAATTTACTGTTTAGTGCAATCCTGATAAGCAATTTTAGGGAGTTTGTTCGAAGCTGTTGCAGTTTTGGATTTATTCACAAGCTATACTTAAATTTTGCCGAAATTGCGTTTCAAACATTTCCATGTGGAAATTAACGGTATATAGTACGGTCATCCCTTTTGATTAATTCTTGTGCAGATAAGCAGCTTGTCAACAAAGTTTCAGAAACTGACATAATTGCTTCCAAGTCATGAGTTTGTCGTAATTGTATGCAACTCTTGAGCCAAATTTGTTGCCTGCTGTAATTAAAACGCTGGAATACTGCCTAAGGCAGTGAAATCCGCCTCTATATATTGATTGAATTTATTGTCTTAGCAAGATAAACCGAATTTATTGCCGCCATGTCAACGCACGTCAACCAAGCCAAGCCCACCGGTACTGCCATGCAGTCCCGCGATGCGGTCTTGCGCGGTCTGATCCCGTTGGCGAATCATCTGGTGGCATCACAAATTGATGCCTTCTCTGCCCGTCTCGCGAATGCCTTCCTGGCACTCTCCGAGCAAAGCATGGATGCGCGTGAAGCAAGTCTGAGCTTTGGTGCCGGGCAATTGCTCAAAAAGAATGGCTATGCCTTCTACTATCTCGCCTCTGGTGCATTTGAAGCCGCTTTCCGCAAGGAAGTTGATGCTCTGCTGCAAGGCGTTAAAGTCGTCGCTAATAATTTTGACGCCACACTGACCCTGGTCACTTATGAAGAAATGGATCAGAAGCTGGCGCTGAGCCGGGCTGGCCGCACCCTGGAACTCGATAGTGCCGAGCAATATGCCGCATTGAATATGCGCTTTGCCCACTTGATGGACCATGAAGCACTGAGCATTGCGCAAAATCCTTTCCGTCCTGAGATCTTCCTCCATACGATTTATTCTGCCTGGTGTGAATTCGATCCTGATGTGAATACCCATGAGCTGGTTTTGCCACTCTTGCGTGCTGATATCCTGTTTGATCTCGAACCGATTTTGAATGCGCTCAACGAAGCGCTGATTGCCAAAGGCATACTGCCTGATTTGCATGAGTCCTTCCGCATACGCCGCAGCCGCAATTCTGACAAGCGCAAGGACGCCGCTCCTGATGTCGCCCAAAAACTGAGAAACCTCTTGTCTGGCAATGCCCAGTCTGGCGCGTCGAATGACGCGGGTGGTCAATTTGCGGGTGGCGGTCAAGGTGGTGGTGGGCATGTAGGTGGCGGACAGGGTGGTGCTGGTGGCTTTGGAGGCCATCATGGGCACGCCGGTGCTGGCGGGGCCATGAGTGCTGGGCAAGATGCGTCTTCCAGTACTCCTTATTCCGGTTTTGCCCAGTCGGGTGAACCGCAATCTATCGCCCGTACAGAATTATTCCAGAAGCTGGCTGGTTTGCAAAAGAGCGTGCAGCTACAGCAAATGATGGCTGGTGCGCAAGACGTTTTGCGCTTGTCGCAAATGCGCGAACAAATGCCAGAACTGGCTAATACCGGCATAGAAAAAAATACCCTGGATTTGCTGTCACAAGTGTTTGACAGTGTTTTCCGCAATCAGGCTATTCCTACCCAGATCAAGGAATTGATCTCGGTCTTGCAAATACCTGTCCTCAAGGCAGCCTTGATGGATAAGGAATTCTTTTTCCAGGAAGATCATCCGGCCCGCCGCATGATTGAATTGCTGTCACGTTACAGCCTGGCCTGGGACCAGAAAAAAGGCCAGCAAGACCCGTTGTTCCAGACCATGCAGCGCAATGTACATCGCGTGCAGCAAGAGTTTGACCAGGAAATCGCCCTGTTCGATGAAGTCGTCAACGACCTCGAATCTTTCATCCAGAAAGAAGAAAAAGAAGCCGCTGAAGCCTTGCAGGCGCCAATCAAGACAGCGCTGAAAAAAGAAAAAGTCAAGCAAGCCAGCATTGCCGCGACCCATGAAGTGTCTTTGCGCGTGGGTACTGGCGAAGTGGTCGCTTTTGTTGAAACCTTCCTCGAAAGTCGCTGGACCAAGGTGCTGACCCTGGCCTATAGCGTCAAGGAAGAAAAGCCTTATGCAGTAGAAGACGCCATCAAGACCATGGATGACCTGATCTGGAGTGTGCAGCCCAAGCTCACCCTGCAACAGCGTCAGGAATTGCTGAATCGTCTGCCCGCCATCCTGGCCCGCCTCAATAAATGGCTTAGCCTGATCAAGTGGGAAGATGCTGACCGCGTGCAATTCTTTGCCGACCTGGCAGAATGCCATGCCTCCATCGTGCGTGCGCCGCTGGACCTGTCACCAGAACGTCAGATCGAAATCGCTGTCGAAGTAGCACAACAAGCCGCCGAACGCCGCCTGGCAAAACGGGCAGAAGCCGAAAGCAAGGCCGAAGCAGAACCAGCGCCGCCACCGGATGAGCATGTCGATACCGTCACCGAACTGGAGCGCGGCGTCTGGCTGGAATTCACCAAAAAAACCGGCGGCACCAACAAGGTCAAACTTGCCTGGGTCAGCCCTATGCGCAGCCTGTACATCTTCACAACAGGTGACAAGGAAAAAACTTTCCAGGTTACCGCCGAAGAACTCGAACAAACCTTCCGCGAAAAACGCGCGAAGATACTGCAGCTCGAAAAAGTCGTCGACCGCGCCCTCATGGAAGCTCTGGAAAATACGCCAGATGAACAAGAGGCTGAGGAAGAACTGGGGCTGGTGTAATTTTCACCGCAGCATAAGCTTAGTTAGAAATATCTGCCATCGCCAGCTTGCATTGCCTTGTTGGAAACCGCTTAAGATGGCACACTCTGCATCTCTTCAATTCCTGTCTTAAAGAACCCTGTGCAGGCCATCTGCTTGTCTGAAAAGCGTGTGACTACAGCTTTGTTCTTTGTTTTTCCAATATGAAATTTCCCTATCTTATTGTCGCCGCATTATGGATAACGAGTTCCCATGCAGCAGACCAGCAATTGAGCTGTCAGAAAGCCACGCTTTACCCCGAAGTCGAACATGAACTGATTCAGCAACATCCGGCAAAAGTAAGCAGGGTAGATGCACACACGCTGGAAGTGAGGCATGCGAAAGGTGTGGAGCGGTTTATCGACAAGCCACCACATGAAGCGTTGGCAGGCACACACTGGTATTACTGTGGATATAGCGCCACACAAAAAGTACATTTGATAGGGAACAACGTAGATTCATTATTCAGTGGCGTTATCTTGCGCCACAGTGACGGCAAGACTTTCAAGGCCGGTCATACGATCTTGATGTCACCAGAAGGGAAAAAATTTCTCGCTATCGAACAGCAAAGTGGCCTTGATGGTGAAGACTGGACAGTCTACAAGCTGTACGGGAAAAAATTGTGGCAGGGATACGCAGGCATCCTCAGTACCGCAGTGAAAAATGAACCAGTCATGGTAATGGCACAATTCGTTGCCCCAGTCTGGCGCAATGAAGATGTACTGGAAGCAGATCTCAGTTGCGCCGATATCATCAAGGGGAAAGCGACGTTGAACATAGGCAATATCGGCAAAACTGCGCCGCGCTGGTCTTCAAAACCCGCTTGCTGAGAGCTTCTTCTGCCATGACAAATAGTCCCGTTTATATTCACCTCGTGCCGGGTGCTGACCCTGCTGACATTTCAGCACTTTACCCTTACGCCGCCATCGTCATGATAGAGACCGATGTCACCGCTCAATGGCGTTCCACAATCAGCCGCTGGCTGGTGGATACGGGATGCCTGTATATGATTGCCTGGGGGATGGAGTGCGCACTGTGGGATGATGTCGTGGATTGGTGTCATATGGAGAAATATGACTTCGGGGATTATCCTGAGGATAGCTTCCTGATCACAGCCTGGTTCACAGATTGGGCATTGGAAGAAGTCTTTGAGTTTGCTAAGGTCCATGTAGAACATCCTACAGTCGAACTCAGGCATACTGTATTACTACACATTTCTGCATCCCCAGATGACGAAACAATATTGAAGAAGTATGCTGATGCCTGACAGCCCCTGCTTTGCTTGAAAAGCAATCAGGTCTGCGTTTTGATAGTCTTTTCACCTCAGGGAGAGATCATGCAACTCGGCAATTTTTCCATCAGCCTGGCCGTCAAGGACCTGGCAGTTTCTTTGGCTTTTTATGAAAAATTTGGCTTCAGCATATTTGCTGGTGATGCCAAACAAAACTGGCTGATACTCAAGAACGGTGAACATGTCATCGGTTTGTTCCAGGGCATGTTTGAAAAGAATATGCTGACCTTTAATCCTGGCTGGGACAGCAATGCGAACACGCTGGATAATTTTACTGATGTGCGCGATCTGCAAAAACAGTTGATACAGCAAGGCGTGCAAATGGCAGAGCAGGCAGATGAAACAGGCTCAGGGCCTGCGCATTTTATGGTGATTGATCCTGATGGCAATCCTTTGCTGTTTGATCAGCATGTATAAAGTCGGCGTTTTGTTGAAAGTTTACATTCCTGCCAGCGGTATTCAAAGTATAGACTTGCACGGCTGCATCTTCTGTTAGAGGATGCAGCCGTGCATATCCTGAACTCACTCATACGCCGGCAACCTGCGCTGCTCATCCGCATTGAAATACTGCTTGCGTACCTGGTCCAGCGCCGCCTGTTTTTCTGTCGCGCTGTGGAAGGCCATCTCAGTATTGAGCTTGTTTTTTTGTTCCTGGTATTGTTGTATGCGGGCTTTCCAGATGGCTTCTTCGCGATCGACTTCGGCCAGCCTGGTGGCGGCTTCTGGTGAGGTGGCGTTGGCGCGCATAGTGTAGATGTCGGCATCACTGGCACCATTGGCGCGCAGCTGGCTGGCTTGTTCTTCCAGGCGTATGACCTGGTAGGGGGCGTTCTTTTCTTCCCTCAGTGCTGCTGGCAAGGCATCATCCAGGGCTTGCAGTTGCGCCTGTTTTTGTTCGGGATTGAGGCTGGTGTTTTCAGCGACATCCATGCGGTTCAGGGCATCCATGTCATAGGCGTCATCAAAACCAAACATGGCCTGGTTTTCTTTTTCGCTGAAAAAACGCTGACGGGTTTGCTGCATGGCGGACCAGCGCTGGCGGGCGGCTGCGGCCATGCTGGTTTTGTTCAAGCTGATGTTTTGCGCATTGGTTTCCACGCTCACCAGTGCCTGTTTGTACTGGATGTAGCGGGCCAGCAAATTTTTGGCTTGCAGTGCAGCCTGGGCACTGAGTTTTTGATCGAGCACTCTTTCAATTTCTGCGCGTATCTCAGGCAGTTGTTTTTCGCCGGTGGCAGTCAGGTAATAATCGAATAGCAGGCGCAATTCTGCGCTCACTTGTAACTCACTACCGCCATCGCGACTGAGGTTGCCATCCTGGGTAGTGCCTTCAAACGAGCGTACAAAATCAAAGCTGTTATCCATCTTGCGTTGCTTGATGGGGGTGCTCTGTTCTTCGGTTTGCAGAGAGGTAAAAATAAAAAAAACCGCGACGACCAAAGCCGTCGCGCCGGCAAACGCCAGATTGGCTGTTCTCATAGACTCCCGCTCCTTTTTCAGATGTACTTCCTGTTACTTTGCGGACTTGCCTTATCTAATTACAACTTTAGCTTACTACTTTTTGTAATGACAATGTGTGACAAGTCCTGATTTTGCTACAAGATTTATATATATTTTATAAACCCTGATTTTTCAGACGGTTGGCATGCTGGCGATACAGCGTGACCGGGTTGGTTTCAAAAATATTGACCAGGCCTATGGTCTGGTTTACTTCATCGACGTGGTTCATCGCGTAGTCGTCACGTATCACCTTGCCCAGGTGGGTAGCGCAACTGGCCACCAGTCCGTCATTTTTTTCACCGCCAAAGGCCAGTGAAGTCAGGGCCAGGGCAGGGTCCAGAATGTCGAGTATGTTGGTGTAAGGCTTGGCACCGCTCCAGGAATAGTAAGCCACGCCACGTGCCGTGTAGGCACCTTCCCCACATGCTGACGTTGGTACGCCTTCTGGGTATTTGGCGTTGAACTTCAGTGTGCCTGCCGTGCTCAGCGAGTTGACTGCGGCCAGTGAGTTTTGTGGAATGGTCGGACTACCTGACAGGAAGCTGATGATTTGCCCCAGGCCATTGGTAATGGAAACCAGCACTGCATTGGGTATCGAACCTGCCGGAGCTACCCCCAGCAATACATCCGCTACTTTGGAGCCGCGATTCACGCCCCCCACTGAGGTTGCTGATGCCACCAGGTCAGGCCTGACAGAGGCCACATAACGTATGGTGGGGCCACCATGGCTATGTCCTATCAGGTTGACTTTGGCTGCGCCAGTGACGGCCAGGATTTGCTTGACCTGGCTCAGCAATTGTTCACCCCTGACTTCACTGCTGTTGGCAGCCGATACCTGGGTGACATAGACCTTGGCACCATCGCTGCGCAAGGCTGAGGGAATTCCATACCAGTAATCTACCGGGCCAATCTTGTCGAACCCGAACAGGCCGTGCACCAGCACGATAGGATATTTTGTCTCCGTATAACCTGCAGCCCAGGACGGTGCTGGTAACACCATCAGGGCCATGACTAGCATCATTACTTTCTTCACCATGTGTTTTTTCATTTTGTCTCTTTCATTGTTATCGTTGAAATGAAACGCAGCGGTGCCTATGTGCCTGCTTCTGTGAGCGGGTCTTGATATGGCAAGCTCAGGCTAGGTTTCCCGCGCTTGATTAGCAAGTTGCTATGCAACATAAAAAGAGGGCGAAAATGAATAATGTGGATATTTTTAAACGCAGGCAGCCATGCCGAAAATTGTTAAATCATTTATATGCCCTCTGTAAATGCAGGCATAGGTATGGAAAAGAGAATGTTTTAGATGAAATTCACTAAAGTGCAGGCGTGGTTTTTGACGGGGAACAAACTGTAGGCTCTTCGCAACAGAGTTTCTTGCACTACGCGTGCACCTGTTCCCCCACGCATCTCACTCTTGTTTGTGTCCGATTAGTATCTGATTTGCGCTTGATTTGCTACTCCCAAGCTTGCGCTGCAACAGTTGCCAGCAGGATTGCTGCTTGCCCAAAACGCGAAGGCAATAAAAAAACAGTCCGGCGAAATACCTGTGCAACTTCCAGGAAATGTGTATGATGATCTTGTGATATATCAGTTGTTCTACATTGATGGTTTTTCCGGGAGTGAGACATGGATGAGAAGCAACGCGTATTCCGCAGCCAGTATCAGGCTGCCACCAGCCCTTATTACCACGGTGTCCTGCACGGCCTGTTCGTATTTGGGCTGGGTATTAGCCTCATCATTCTTGCCGTGACCCAGGTGCAAGGGGCGGGCTGGGCCTGGCTGGGTGTGCCAGCCACCTTGCTGTTTGCCAATGTCAATGAATGGTATGTGCATAAAAACCGCTTGCACAAACGCGGCAAGAACCGCTTGTCACAACTCATCTGGCATCGCCATACCAAAGAGCATCATCACTATTTCACCCATGAAGAAATGCGGGTGGCCAGCACGCGTGAATACCGCATCGTGTTTTTCCCGGCCTATGCCTTTGTCATGATTGCTGTCCAGAGCGTCTTGCTGGGTTTGCTGTGCGCCTTGCTGGCAGGGCGCAATGTTGGCTATATCGTGTTTGCCACGGCCATTGCTTTCTATCTCTGGTATGAAGCCATGCACTTTCTTTGTCATGTCGATGAAAGCGCACTGGTCAGGCATCTGCCGCTGGTCAATACCATGCGCCGCAATCACATGGTGCACCACACCCAGGCGCTGATGACAGAATACAATATGAACCTGACTTTCCCCTTTGCAGACTGGCTGTTCGGCACTTCGGATTTACAGCGCAGCTTGTTGGGTACGATCTTTAATGGCTATGGCTCACGGCACCTGAAGCCAGAAGTGGCAAGGCGTTATCAGGAGCTGGGCATGGAGCCGCCAGTGCCACATGTGCAAGCACCGCTGGAGCCTGTCAAGCAGCAGCTTGCGCCTGCGGATTTAAACAAAATATGATGCAGCAATAATTACTTATTACGACAGGTCATGGATAAAACAGAATTCAGCAAGCTCTTCCCCCTCATCAAGAATGAATCGCAGGCCGCACGCGCATATCGCCTTCTGGAATTGCGCATCGTCTCACTGGACCTCAAGCCCGGCCAGGCGATTACTGAAAGTGAACTCTGTGATTACCTTGACCTTGGCCGCACGCCGGTGCGTGAAGCATTGCAAAGGCTGGCGCAAGAATGGCTGGTCAAGGTCTTGCCAAGGCGTGGCATGATAGTCAGTGAAGTAGACCTGCAATGCCAGATGCGCATGATAGAAGCCAGGCGGGCGATGGAGGGCAGCCTGATACGCATCGCCACCCGCAAGGCCAGCAAGGATGAGCGCGCCCGCTTTCGCATGCTGGCAGATGGCTTTCGCGAGGCTGCCAGCAAGGCCGATGAATTCATCCTCAGTGAAACAGACAGCGCCTTTAACCAATTGGTGTTTGAAGTGGCCGCCAATGAATTCCTGGTCTCGGCCCTGCAACGCATGCATGCCTTGTCACGCCGCTTCTGGAAGATACAGTCACAGTTTGAAGACATCCTGCATGTCACCGCCATGACGCATGCTGACCTGGCTGAAGCGATTGCCATTGGCGATGCCGATGCAGCAGTCGCTGCCACTGAAAAACTGCTCGACAATGTTGAGACTTACACCCGCGCTGCCCTCGACAGAACTTAGTTAGGACTTACGCAAAACCGCCCCAACTGCGTTGCAGCTCCAGCAGTTAGTAAATTCGGTACTAAAGTACTGTCTTCGTCGCTGCGGTGTAGTCGGGATTTCAGGCAATATATTGCCTGCTGACGGAACGAACCATCCTTGCAAGGATGGTTTCCTAAAGCATGGCCTTGTTGGGACAATTTTGCGTAAGTCCTATTAGACTGATTTAAAAAATAAACGGAGACAAGAGCAAGCCATGAGCACACATATCTACCATGCCATCGAGATACAAGTCCCTGTCCAGCAGGCATTTGATTATGCTTGCGCACCCAGCCACTGGCCAGACTGGCATCCATCTTCATTAAAGCTCTACACAAATAATAATGCAGGCATCGCCAGCATCGGTACTGGTTTTGAAGAAGATGTGCAAGCAGGGGGGCGCACCGGGCACCTGGTCTGGACTGTGACCGAGTTCGTCAACGCCCAGCGCTGGACTGGCCAGGCAAAAGTCGATAACGGTGCCAGCCTGACCGTCAGCTATCATTTCTCAGCCACTGCCAACGGCGGCACTTTGTTTGAGCGGCATCTGCATTATGACTTGCCCAGTCTGGCGCTGAAGGTCTTGAATTTTCTGGTATTGCGCAGTCGCATTACAGCAGAATCTGCCTTGTCTTTACAGCGTTTGCAAACGGTCTTGCAGGGCGGCAGCCTGAGAGATTTTGCTGGCGACAAGAGCCTCGCTGCAAGCCACTAGCTGCCTGTCCAATCGCCTTGCATGGTGTTTGCCCGGATGCACAGGTTTTGCCCGTTTTGACTGCCATGACTTCTATCTCTACCAGCGCTTCCGGTAGTGCCAGTGCGGCAACTTGCACTGTCGTGCGCACGGGTTTATTGGCTTGTTCAGGCGTGCCAAAAAACTGGCGGTAAGCCTGGTTCCAGCCAGCAAAATCCATCTTGCCACCCAGCCTTGGGTCACCCACCAGGTAGACGCGCATTTGCACAATATCAGCCATGTCCAGGCCCTGCTGTTGCAAGCTGTTTTGTATTGCTCTCAAGGTGCTGATGGCTTGTGCCTGGGTGTCACCACTGATGACAGGCTTGGCGTCGGGTTTGCCTTCTGGCTTGGTCGGCGTGGCGATTTCTCCCGATAGATACAGGTGGTCTCCCACCCAGATTGCATTCGAAACCATGCTGGTAGCTGGGCCCGTACGTGTAACTGTGGTATCGGCACCGGCGGGCAGGGATATTGTCAGTGCCGCAAACACCATGGCAAGCAGTGGTCGATATGACATAGGGTCTTTCATGATCAGATTAAAAAATTTCTGGAACTGCGCATTCATTTTCAAGAATCCAGCGATTTGCGGAAAAACACTTGCCTGCCATTCCAGCGGTGCGAGTGCTCATTGAAACCAAGGTCTCGATAAATTTTTGTTGAGGCGAGATTGAATTCATTCGTGTCCAGGCAGGCCGACACACATCCTGACGCTTGCGCATGCTCCAGCGCATAAGCGATGAGTGCACGGCCTATGCCATGCTTGCGTTTGGCAGGGTCAACAAAAAGATCTTCCACTGTCGCCTCTTTGCCATTCACCCACATCGAATCGCGGTAACGCAGCAGGGTGTAGCCCACAGCTTCATTATCAACATAGCTCAGAAAAAAACTGGCATCTTCAGATGCCAGCAAACGCGGTATGAAGGCGGCAAACGCGTGCTCAGTCGGTTGCCTGCGTTCCAGATGATTGCGAAAAAGAATAGTCAGGGCGAGTATGGCTGCAGCATCTGCAGGGGTCGCTAAACGTATATGCATGTTAATGAATTGTGTGGTCATGGATTTCGTGCATGCCCTCATGTCATTCATATTTTTTTCACATCGGGCATCCACATCAGAGCAAAATGATAAGACCAGCCTGCCGTAGAATTTCTGCAAAATATGCGCTTGCAATGCAGGATTTCTGCAAATTGCATTGCTCATGCTGCTTGCCGGTCGCCGGATTTGCGGGCGTAGTCGTCACAAAAATTGCTGACAATAGAGAGATGCTTGGTCTTTTTATATCATTTAGCCAAGCTTTTAGAGCAATTTTTTAAAGTTCAGGTATAATCCCCGGTTCTGTCCAAAATTTCCTCTTCAAGTCGTTTGATCGTTTGAATTTTCGTTGGGATTGAAAATCCTTACGGAACAGGTTTTTGTGGATTCTTTCTCTCTTAGGTTGGTGCAAATTAATTTGGGGGGTGGGGATGTCCGATCTGGCTTCTTTGTCTACACTCGCGCGTTCTGACGCGCAACTTCCGGTTCACGTGTATTTTGATGAAACGCTGTTACAGCGCGAAATCAAAGATTTATTCCATTCTGGTCCGCGTTATGTCGGCCATGAACTCATGGTGCCCAATGTCGGCGACTTTGCCACGCTTGCTGCCGAAAACGAGGGCCGCATGCTGGTGCGTAGCGCACAGGGCATAGAATTGATGTCGAATGTCTGCCGTCACCGCCAGGCATTGATGTTCAACGGGCGCGGCAATACCAATAATATTGTCTGCCCACTGCATCGCTGGACCTATGACCTTAAAGGCGAGCTCATCGGTGCGCCGCATTTTGCTGACACGCCCTGCCTGAATTTGCAGCGTACACCGCTGCAAAACTGGAATGGCCTGCTGTTCGAGCAAAACGGCTACAACGTCATGGAACGCATGTCCAAACTCAGTGTTACCCAGGATCTGGATTTCACTGACTATATGCTGGACCATGTCGAAGTGCATGAATGTGATTACAACTGGAAGACTTTTATTGAAGTCTATCTGGAAGATTATCACGTCGAGCCTTTCCATCCTGGCCTGGGCAGCTTTGTCTCTTGCGATGACCTCAAATGGGAATTCGGTGAAGACTACAGCGTGCAAACCGTAGGCGTGCACAAGGGCTTGCAAAAGTCTGGCTCGCCCACTTACCAGCGCTGGCAAGAGCAGGTGCTGAAGTTCCGTAATGGTGAAGCACCCAAGTACGGCGCGATCTGGCTGACCCTGTACCCCAACATCATGGTTGAATGGTATCCGCATGTGCTGGTGGTATCGACCCTGTGGCCAACGGCGACTGGCAAGACCCGCAATGTGGTCGAGTTTTATTATCCTGAAGAAATCGTGCTGTTCGAGCGCGACTTTATCGCAGCGGAACGTGCAGCGTATATGGAAACCTGCGTTGAGGATGATGAGATAGGCCAGCGCATGGATGCCGGGCGCAAGATTTTATTTGACCGCGGCGTCAATGAAGTCGGCCCTTACCAATCACCTATGGAAGATGGCATGCAGCACTTCCATGAATGGTACCGAAGAAAAATTGCAGTGTAATGTAGAATTTTAAGGGAGGCCCGTGCCTCCCTTATTTTTTGGAGTCGAGTTTTTATGCAGTCTTTATGGATGCTGGTTGCCAGCTTTCTGTTTTCCATCATGGGTGTCTGCGTCAAGCTGGCATCGGTTGATTATTCTACGGCTGAAATCGTGGCCTACCGCGGTGCCATAGGCATGTTGATGATCGCCATGCTGGTCAAGTTTCAGGGCGGTACTTTAAAAACACGCATGCCCTACCATCACTTGATACGCGGTGGCGTGGGCGTTGTCTCGCTATGGTTGTGGTTTTATGCCCTGGGAAAATTGCCGCTGGCAATGGCCGTGACCTTGAATTACATGTCACCCATCTGGATCGCCGCCATCTTGCTCATCGGTGCATGGTGGGGCAAGCAGCGCAGCATCACCTGGCAACCCGTTGCCGCCATCCTCATGGGCTTTGTTGGTGTGGTTTTGCTGCTGCGGCCCAGCATACATACTGACCAGGTCATGGGCGGTATGCTGGCCCTGTTGTCGGGCATGCTGGCAGCCTGGGCATACATGCAAGTCAGGCAAATGGGTTTGCTGGGTGAACCTGAATACCGCGTGGTGTTTTATTTTTCCCTGACCTGCGCCGTGGCTGGGTTATTGGGTGCCCTGATAGGCAAATCAGTCTATGCCGCAGCAGGCGATGTCACCTGGCACCATCTGGATAGCAAGGGCATCATGCTCTTGCTGGCGATAGGTGTGACAGCCGCCAGTGCGCAAATGGCCATGACACGTGCCTACCGTCTCGGTAATACCCTGGTCACAGCCAACCTGCAATATGTGGGCATCGTGTTTTCCAGTGTCTGGGATTTGCTGATCTGGAAAGTCAGCCTGGCCTGGTTGAGCTGGGTGGGTATCGCCGTGATTTTATGCAGCGGCCTGATCGCAACATTCTATAATGCCAAAACCAATCGCAAAACCATACCCGGCGATGCCATCAGTTCAGAATAATCATCATCTTTTTTCAGGAGACCAGGATGTATACCACATTGATCAGTGCAACAGAGTTGGCCACACATATCAACGACGAGAACTGGGCCGTACTGGATTGTCGTCATGATTTGATGGACAGCAATGCAGGTCAGGCTGCCTATGACCTGGGTCATATCCCCGGCGCACAATTCGTCCATCTGGACCAGCGCCTGTCGGCTCCCAAGACCGGTGCCGATGGCGTCTTCCGTGGCCGCCATCCCCTGCCTGAAAAAGCCGACTTCATCGCCAGCCTGCAAGCCCTGGGTGTCAATAACGATAGCCAGGTCATCGTCTACGATGCTCATGGCGGCATGTTTGCCGCGAGGCTATGGTGGATGTTGCGCTGGGTAGGCCACAGAGCTGTAGCGGTGCTCGATGGTGGCTTGCCAGCCTGGCTGGCAGCAGGGCAGGCGGTCAGCACAGAAGTCCCTGTTGCACGCAGTGGCGGCTTTGCTGAACGTGATTCACTGGTGCACACAGTTGATGTCATCCAGGTGCTGGGCAATATCAGCAGCGCCACCAAAACCCTGGTGGATGCCCGCGCCACTGACCGTTTCCGCGGTGAGAATGAAACCATAGACCCAGTCGGCGGCCATATCCCCGGTGCCAAAAACCGTTTCTTCAAAGACAATCTGCAAGCCGATGGCCGTTTCAAAGCTGCTGATCAGTTACAGCAAGAGTGGTCGGCCGTCGTGGGAGATGCCAGCCATGCCATCATGCAATGCGGTTCAGGCGTAACGGCCTGTCATAACCTGCTGGCGCTGGAAGTGGCAGGCTTGCACGGCGCGGCCTTGTATCCGGGATCGTGGAGTGAGTGGTGTGCGGATGCATCACGGCCTGTGGAGCGTTGAGTTGAGGTCGGGCAGATTATGATACCCGTAGGTTGGGCTACGTTTCACCAGCCCAACACTCGGCGTTCAAATGGCGTATACGTTGATGAAGGCCCAGTGTTGGGCTTATACCCCGTAGTCCAACCTAAGAGGCTCGTCCCAACCTCGGAAGCGCAGCCTAGTGAGGCCAGACTGCAAAAGATTACTTGTGACTAGTCACAAACAACACCAGCACCACTCCCAGTGAAATCAGAATAATCTGCGGTATCGTTTCTTTCAGCGTCGCCCGCCTCTGCATCTGCGGCATCAGATCACTCACCGCAATATAGATAAATCCGGAAGACGCAAACACCAGCACATAGGGGATCATGCCGCTGGCGCTTTCCAGCGTGTAATAGCCAATCACGCCACCAACCACACCCATCATGCTGCAGATCAGGTTATACATATAAGCGCGCATGCGACTGAAACCGGCATTCAGCAATACAATAAAGTCACCTATCTCTTGCGGAATCTCATGCGCGATGATGGCCAGGCCAGTCACCAGCCCCAGCTTGGGATTGGCCAAAAAAGCCGCGGCGATCAAAATGCCATCGGTGAAATTATGCAGTCCATCACCCACCAGTATCATCCAGCCAGCCTTGCCCGCTTCATGCGCATCATGGCCATGTTCATGATGATGGCCGTCGCCCTCATGGTGATGTGAATGGCGCAGGATGGCGAATTTTTCCAGCAAGAAAAAAGCCAGCAAGCCGCCCAGCAGGCAGGCAAACAACGTGCGTGGGTCTGCCCCCGATTCAAAAGCCTCAGGCAAGGCATGCAGCAAAGAAGTGGACAACATAATGCCCACCGACAGGCTGACCATGCGATCTACGACTTTGGAGAGCAGTGAAAACGAAAAAATAGCAGCCGCAGTGATGCTTAATACACCAGCAATCGTGGTAGCAAACAGGATGGATAACAGCGTGGAATGAATTTTAAGCCTCAGGAATTTGCAACCAGGTTGCAAATTAAAACATATTGCGGGGTTTTCTGCAAATTGATAGTGTCCTGAGCCTTGTTGAAATTATTCAGTTTCCTTGGACTTGCTGGCACTTGCAGAGCAAGCAACGTGCGGTATATGCCGGAATGTCAGCGAGCTTAGCCCCTGTACTCGCTCGCTTTGCTGAGGCCGATATCCGCGCGGTTTGGTACTTGCCCTGATTATTCCGGCCTCGCAAAAGACTTGACCGAAAGCTGGGAAGCAGACAGTGTCATGCTATTGAGCTTGTAGCGAAGTTCAGGCGTATTGAACCATTTCTTGCCCAGTTTGGATGCAGCACCACTTCTTAGTGTGTCGGCGAGAAAGGTATCGATCAGGTTGCTGAATTCAGTATCGTTCTTGCGCAGCATGATGGCGTAGCGCGCAATCGAGAGTGGTTTGCCCACGCGCTGCAGTTTCTCAGTCAGATTATTGCTGGCAATCGCACCTGCCAGCAAAACATCATCTGTGCAAAAAGCATCGGTCTGGTTTGTCGCAACTGCCTGTATTGCTTCGTTATTGCCTTTCAGGCTGCTGATGCTGATTGCCTTGCCATTGGCCTTAGCTTCTGCTGCCACAGAAGAGATCAGGCGTTCGCATGAGGAGCCTGTCACCACCACGAGCCTGGTGCTGCCGAGGTGGCTAAAATCTGTAATAGGTGACTGCGTGCATACGGCAAGACGGGTTCCGGTAACAAAAATCGGATAGGTAGATGCCACCTCTTTTTCCCTTGCCCTTGTGCTGGTGGTCGACCCGCATTCCTTGTCGATAGCGCCTGATTGCAGCAGCTTGGAACGGTTATTGGCAGAGACCGGCACGTAACGTGCATACAGTTTCATTTTCAGGTGTTTTTCCAGATTGCTGGCGATGCTGTTGCAAATGTCGAATGTGCAGCCTTGCGCCATAACGTTTTTTATCGTCGCAAAATCAACACCGCGGAGAGGCGTTGCAAGCTGAGCATAATTGTTCGCATGTGGATTTACTCAAGACGCGCAGGCAGCAGATTGCTGTTCTCTATAAAACCTTGAAAAAACAGCTTAAGAAATACTGTTTCATTTATGTTATCTTTGCACCGTTGTATTAATGTTTACAGATCACTGCCATTCATGTACTGCTTTTTCGTCGGGATCAGCTATGTGGTGTTAATTAACCTGAGTATTTTTAAACCTGGTATTCAAGAAAATGAAAAATAAAATATTTTCTCTCTTTTTCATCCTGAGCATGGTGTCTCCATTTGCCGTAAAGGCAGCAGACCAAAGCAATCAACCTCCTGTCAATGAAGAAACCTTGAAAGTTTGTTCTAACCTGGATATGTATGCAGACTTCGCAGTAGACAGCCGTGATTCTGCAATGCCGAAGGAGGCGGCATTCAACGCGGTCAAAGCATCAATGAATCGCCATCTTAAAATTCCAGTAAACGTGCTGTCTGAATACATCGCGGTTGTTGGCAAAATCTATGAGCTTATTTATGCAGATCAGACCATCAAGCGTGGCGCGACTCAAGCTACAATTGTTGATGCCTGTTCGCATTACAAAGGCCAAAATGCAGATACGCGCTATATTGCCAGCTACCTCGAAAGAAACCCACGGTCCGCATGGGATCCATTGAAGCGAGTGCCTCTATGCGAAAATATCGGACAGTCCGCATCCAATGTTGCTGTCGCCAGAAACAAGGGCATGTCAAAAGAAAGTGTCAGCGCTCTCGTCAAAAATGGATTGCAGAATGACCAGCTTACATTGCGGGTAATGCCAAAAATAATTAACGAGGTTTTTGAAAATCCTGATCTCGACACTACCTATATTTATGTGTACAACTTAAGGAAATGCACGGCGATAGAGAACAATCAAAAATATACCGAACTGACAGAATTAAAACCACGTATCCGCAACTGTGAAAAATTGGAAAAAGAGGAAGATAGACTGCAGTGTGATCGAAAGATATTTGGTCTATAAGTCAGGCTGAAAGAGCTTCATCTGGATCTGAGCAAACCAGGATTTTGGGTGCGAATTGATCATACGATCTTCTCTATAACAATCCGCTAGGACGAGCGTGCCGTCCCTGGCGGTGATGAAGCTTTCGATGTACGTTTGACATAGTGAAGGTACTTACCTTCTCGCATTTCGGAAGCATAGCGTTGCCGAAACTTAAGACCTGCACCATATCGCATGCATTTATGCTCAGGCAATTTCAGGAAGTGATCCAAAAAAACTAAATACCGCTACGATTTTCCCGGCATCATCGACTTCAACGACGTCATAGCCTGTCACGATAGCTTGGTTTGCTATTCGTACTTCCCAGGTATAACGATGCAAATTGTGATGAGAATCAACTCCTGAAGTCCAGGCTATCTCTGCATCAGGACGTTCGTCGCGGAACTCCGCAAGACAAGTTGAAAACTCTTCGACACCAGTAGCGACACGGTGAGGATCAAAATACCGGGTATTGCTGCCAAATGCATCGCTGACATATCGCCGGATATCGTCAATGCTTTGAGAATTCCATGCTGCAAAGTAACTCACTAAACAAGCAGGGCGGGTATTCATATTTAAGTTCTCCAAATAGGTCGTCAATGTGCTGATAATACGCGCTTGAACCAGGACGATCCATGCGCTATAGTCCATTTTATCTTTTCAATCGTCTGAAAATGTTATGGATCCACTTTCCAATACGCTGGCACTTCTCAAACCCCGCAACTATATGTTTCACGGATTGGACGCGGGCGGTGACTGGTCTATTCATTTCGAGCCTCGACAGGGAATACGTTGCTACACCTTGCTTTCTGGTCACTTCTGGCTCACTTTGGGTGACAGTTCTGACGCCGTACACTTCAAAGAAGGCGATTGTGTTTTGCTCCCAAGTGGGCACGGAGTAACTCTAAGTAGTAACCCGACACTGCCAACTGTCGATGCGAAGATGATATTTTCTGACGTAAAAGAAGGCGAGCTGGTTACTTACAATGGTGGTGGTGACTGTTATGGACTGGGAGGATTTTTTGAATTTTCCGGCAGACACGCAAGCATACTGCTCGGCGTTTTACCAACCATCGTGCATATCCGCAAAGAGTCAGATAAAAACACCTTGCGCAGATCAATGGAGCAAATCATGCAAGAGCTGCGAGAACCACAGCCCGGAGGCACTTTGATCGCTCAATATCTTTCATCTCTCATGCTCGTCCAGGCGCTGAGACTTTTTCTGTTTGAAAGAGCAGAGGCCTCAACTGCAACAGGAAGCACAGACGCTGATGCGGGTTGGATTTATGCACTGGCGGACAAGCAAGTGGGCGCCGCCATCAGTGCCATGCATGAAACTCCAGCACATAAATGGACTATACAGAGCCTGGCTAGCCGTTCTTGCATGTCCAGATCGACATTTGCAATGAAATTCAAAAAGCTCGTGGGTGAGTCGCCGATGGATTACCTGACACGATGGCGCATGATACTTGCCGGTGACAGACTTTTAAATTCCCACGACACTATTTCCGTCATCGCCCCATCACTAGGCTATCAATCTGAAAGCGCTTTTAGCACCGCGTTCAAACGCATAATGCAATGCTCTCCACGAGAATACAGAGCGCTTTTTCAGTAGGCCACTCTTGGGCCTGAACATTTTTTTGGGAGTTGTAATTTGGATTTGGTGCAAAAGCCGGGGTCACCCATTAGCCCCGGTAGTCAAGCAGTAGTACAATATACTCGTAGTACACCGCGATAAGATTTACTTCACTCCCACATACCCGTTTCAAAATGCCGTGGTGCCTTTTACTTCAACGTGTGGTCGCGTGAATCGCACCAGTCACCGATTAAAGCTGTAACTGCGATTGCTCAAAATGAATACGAAAAAAATTCCACCAATAGTCATAGGGAGTGACCGTGTCATTGCCTATGCCATTGTCGACAAGTCTGTAAAATTCAGTGGCAAGAAACGCTTGTTCATTGAAGGAAATTTGCTTGGTGAAGTTCCAAATGTAGCCATATGCAAAAGTCTCAACAAAGAATTGAAAGATTACTTAATATTGTACTGCGACAAAAAATGGAGCATGTTGGGAGTAGCCGGTGCGCCAACGTTTTCTGAAGCCGTTAAAGAGGCTGAAAGATGCTACCAAGGGATTGCTAAAAAATTTGTACGTACTGGTAATTCAGAAAAAATAGCAAGGAGATGGATGGCTGAGAAATACCCAGAAGCTGTCTGTAATTTTTGTGGTCGCATGTACTTTGAGGTAGATACCCTGGTTGAAGGGCGCGCAGCAGTTATTTGTTCTGCATGCATTAAAGATTTAGCAATGAATCTCCATTTGATGGATTATTCCTTAGATGAAAACTCGTAACGAGAAGAGGTCAGGCCTTACATTTATACATTTTCTTATGTTTGGAAATATCCTAATGTAAGGCCTGCCCCAATTTTCTCGTTCAACGCCTGCTGTGAATTCCTTACTAGAAAAACGCCCTGGCGTTCTGTATATCTAGCGCCAATCAATCCCGATATTTAATTCGGAAATCACATAACTGATTCTGTTCAACGCAATAATTTAAGATCGAGGATTGCGTCTCTTATCTGTGATGTATTCAAGGTATTCATTGATAGAGGGATATACCCGATCACATTCATGACGTTACCAGTCTGAAGATTCGCTACCGCAACATACCTGGTATTGCCTCTTCCATCAGGTCCCCATCCATCGCAAACACTTATGCCACCTTTAGTAGTTGTATGCGGCCCATCGTGCTTCTTTCCTTCAAACACGCGACTCAATGAATCTGTACACAATTTTGTAAATTCTGTGACGTTTAGCGCCCGAGGTAAAGGGAGTGCATTAATTAGCATGTTGGGTGTAAAGTCCCCAATCTCCCCGGTTTTATTGTAGGTCAATGCTCCAATTACTTTTTTTACTGGAACCATCCCAGGAATGGCGACCCTTGCTCCGAACGCTGTTTCACTGTCCAGCTTACTTTCATCCCATTCCAAATTGTCTAAAAAAAGTTGCGTTCGTTTGAAGATTTCAGACGATTTCTCTTTTGGGCCCTGGTTAAACACGATCACGTCTAATTGCATATTAGTTTGGGTGACGCTCAGCCAAACGCCATCCCAATTTCCGATGCTGCCGTCTCTGGAACGTTTATAGAGTTGTCCCTTCAGTTTCCCATTTGAAAACAATTCCGGAGGATTTGGAAACGAATATTTCTGACTTTCCCGGAACCTATCAACATTGCCTTTGGTGATTTGCGCTGCAATTAACATGATCCCGGCCGTACCAGTGTCGTCTATTAGAAACGAGCCTAAACGCGGATGCTTAAATCCACCAGGCAGAACTGATTTGATTCCTACGCCTTGCATTTCAATTTTTGAATTCACTACATTGTCGGCCGCAAACAATTGACCACAAAAAAATGCTAATAAGATTGAAAAAGTGAATATCTTCAAAATGATCTTTCGTTAATTTTTGGAAAAAATAATCTCATTGAACGAATGAAGCAAAGAATCTGCAAAAAATACTATGCATTAATGCCGCAGTTTTTTGCATGGCTCAAGAGTGTAACCCGAAGTGATTTTCACTTACGCTTGAACGTTAAAATTAACAGCCACACATGAACAAAAAGCCCGCATACGCAGAAGCAGGAATCAGGTCTTACATTTATACATTTCTTAGCTGGCGTTGCGCCGATTAACGAAGTAATCGGAGGCATTGCCACACATGCCGATCCAATTTATTCAGCACCAAACTTTGAATTAAACGCGATCACGATTTTGGATTCAAAGGTGTTAGCCTAAGTTGTTGCTGGTATCTGTAAAACAGAAATACACCTGGTTAAGCGGTCAAAGAGATCCTAAAATGTCTCTTTGAGTGGACAGCTACTTACACCTACACCACCGCCGTTCTCATCGTCACAAACTCTTCTGCAATCGTAGGATGCACACCTATGGTGGCGTCGACCTGTGCTTTGGTCACGCCACATTGCATGGCGACGGCAAAGCCCTGGATGATTTCTCCTGCATCTGCTCCTACCATGTGCATGCCGAGTACACGGTCAGTGTCGGCGTCGACGATCATTTTCATGAGGCAGCGTTCGGTAGAGCCTGATAATGTATGCTTCAATGCCTTGAATTCGCTCTTGAAAATTTTGACGTGCTTGTGTTTTTCACGTGCCCTGGCCTCTGTCATACCCAGGGTTGCCACGTTGGGGTGGCTGAATACGGCAGTGGGTATGTTTTCATATGACATCAGCTTGCGCCCGTGCTGGAACAGGTTGGCGGCAACAATCATGCCTTCGGCCAGTGCTACTGGCGTCAGTGCCATGCGGTCGATGACATCGCCTATGGCGTAGATGCTGTCTACATTGGTGGCAAAGTGTTCGTCGACGATGATGGCACCATTCTCGCGCACCTGCACACCAGCGTTTTCCAGGCCCAGGCCTTTGACATTGGGTTTGCGGCCAGTGGCAAAGAGTATGCAGTCACTATCCAGCGTGCGGCCATCGCTGAGTGTCACGCGTTTATTTTGTTTGTCGCTGTCATCAGCGGTGATGGACACGATGCTGGTATCAAGTGTAATTTCCACGCCTTTCTTGCGCATTTCTGCAATCAGGAAATGACCCAGGTCTGCGTCCATGCTGCGCAAGATTTGCTGGCCGCGTTGTACCAGCGTCACCTGGCAGCCCAGGCCATTCAGGATAGATGCCAGCTCTACCGCAATATAACCGCCGCCCTGCACCACGGCACGACGTGGCAGGGCAGGCAGGTGAAAGAATTCATCCGAGGTGATGCCCAGCTCATTGCCAGGCAATTCAGGTTTGACCGGATGGCCGCCGGTAGCAATCAGGATATGTTTGGCGAGATAGCTTTTACCATTGACGATGACGGTATGTGCATCGGCAATCTGCGCATGACCAGAGATGATGTCGACCTTGGCATTCGTCAGGATCTGGCCATAGATGCCGTTGAGCCTGGCGATTTCCTTGTCCTTATTGGCGATCAGTGTGGCCCAGTCAAACTGTTGCTCACCCATGTTCCAGCCAAAACCGGCTGCGTCTGCAAAGTCGCTATGATAATGGGCGGCATATGACATCAGTTTTTTTGGTATGCAACCGGCATTGACGCAAGTGCCACCGAGTGGACCGGCTTCTGCCACTGCCACGCGCGCACCATACTGCGCAGCAAAACGGCTGGCCCGTACACCACCAGAGCCAGCACCTATCGTAAATAAATCATAGTCATAAGTGTGCATGCTGGTCCTTGGGTAAAGTTGATGATGGGTGAAGCTGCAGGCCCGGCGTGTGCCAGACCTGCGGAGATAATCAGAAAAGATGAGTCAGAGAATATTGATCAAAAGGTATGAATTAAACTACGCCGTTCGCCTTGAACCAGGCCAGGGCGCGGTTCCAGGCATCCTTGGCGTCAGCTTCGTTATAGCTGGGGCGATAATCCGCATTAAAGGCATGGCCAGAATTTTCATAGACCTTGAATTCTGATTTGCTATTGCCTTTCTTGAGTTCTACTTCCATTTTGAAGACAGACTCAACAGGGATACCCTGATCCTTGGCACCATACAAGCCCAGCACTGGTGCTTTAAGATTGGACGCGATATCAATCGGATGTTTGGGTGTCAAAGCAGAGGTATCGCCTACCAGTTTGCCATACCAGGCGACGCCCGCTTTGACATTCGGGTTATGGGCAGAATACAACCAGGTGATGCGGCCACCCCAGCAAAAGCCGGTGATGCCCAGGCGCTTGGTGTCGCCACCATTGCCACCAGCCCAGGCCACGGCCGCATCCAGGTCACTCATCACTTGGGCATCAGGCACCTTGGAAATGATTTCTTTAATCAGCTCAGCCACACTCGCTGCATTCCTGGCATCACCCTGGCGTACAAACAGTTCAGGCGCAATCGCCAGATACCCCTGCTTGGCAAAGCGTCGTGCGACGTCGGCAATATGTTCATGCACACCAAAAATCTCGGAGATCACCAATATCACTGGCAAATTACTCTTGCCTTCAGGCTTGGCAAAATACAGTGGCACTTCAGCGCCAGCCACGCTCAGCTTGGCGACACCATCCGTCAAACCGGCACGGTCAGTCTTGATCATGGTTTGCGCGCATACCGGTGCAACCGCTGCGGCAAAACCGACACCGACTGCAGTTTGTATAAAACTGCGACGATTGACCGCCGTACTGTCTTCTGTACTACCAACCAGGCTATTAAAGTCTTCGCGATACTGCATGGTGTTCTCCTGTAAGGTTTCTTTGAGGTTGTACTTGCTGATGTGAAACGTCGGATGAAACAGCAATGAATTGTACAACCGATTCAAGGAACATACTTGCAACAGAGATCAGTCTCTAAGGCGCAGGCAGCAGCGGTGGCGTGTTATCGGCAAAAGTGAGATACGCTTGCCAGACATCACGGGTGCGGTTGAGTGTCAGGTCTAGCTGACATTGGGCTGACTGGCGGTAACGTATGCTGCCGTCGGCCCAATAGATGTAGACGTCGCCGCAATGGGCGCTGCGGTAGCTTTCCCAGGCTTTTTGTGTTGCACTGAGATCAAGCTTGTTGTCGGATTCCCGTTGTAGTCGTGACTTGGCGGCTTGTAGATAGCTGGACAGTTTTTTGTTGGCCTTGTCCACTTCGCCTGCCAAGCACCGGGCTTCTTCGTGGATAGCATTGATGTCGGCACACACGATTTCAGCTTGTGCCGCAGTTGTCGCCAGAGTGTAAAACAGGGCTAGCATCACTAGATGAACGAATTTCATGGTTTCCTTTTTGCTGGCGTGCAGGCATCAAACAAGAATAATGTACAGCAAATATTAACATTGTTTCAATTGAAGTCGGGTGAGTGCAGCTATTCCTGTGGTTAAGCAAGACGTGGTTTTTCTGGTCGCAAGACCAGCCACACTGCCAAGCCTATCAGTGTGCCGCCCATGAGGTGGGCGAGGGTGATGTCTTCGTGCAGGAAGAGTGCGCCCCATAACACACCAAAAGGTGGGATGAGGAAAGTCACGGTGAGTGACTTGACCGGGCCTATGTCGGCGATGAGGCGGAAATACAGGATATAAGCCAGCGCAGTGCATACCAGGCCCAGGGCTGCCAGGGTCAGCCACTGCGTGTTGCCGCCCCAGGATGCCGGTTGCTGGGTGAATGCGCCATACGAAAAAAATGGCAGCAGCAAGGCAACAGCGCCAAGCTGGCTACCAAAAGCGACCAGCTTGCTATCTAGCCCGCCTCTGGCGGATATCCATCTCCTGGTTAAAAAACTGGCCAGGCCATAACAGGCGGTGGCCACCATGCATTCTGCCGCGGCGATCAAGAGCGCATCATTGAACTGCACTGGCCCGGTCGAGGTCAGCACTGCAACGCCAGCAATCCCTATCAATACGCCCAGTATCTTGTAGAGGCCAGGCCGTTCTGCAAAAAACAGGGCACCGATGATGACACCCATGAGTGGCGTCGTGGCATTCAATATCGCAGAGTAGCCCGCTGGCAGTGCCTTGGCTGCGAGGCTGAACATGATAAAGGGGATGCCAGAATTGATGACGCCCAGCATCATTGCTGCACCCAGTTTGTTGTTGAAATTCCAGCGTACCCGCATCAGCAGCAAAATCATGGCCAGGCCAGCCGCGCCAAACAGGACACGGAAAAAAGCAGTAGGCAGGGCACCCAGCGTCGGCACGATCATGCGCATGAATAAGAAACTCGCACCCCAAATGGCGGCCAGACTGATGAGCCTCAGAGTGTCTGTCGTTTTCATATTTATTCCTGTCAGATAACTGGTGAAATGAGTTGTGAAAAAAGTTGTGAAAAAAGCGGTGACTCAATTTGTGAAATAAGTTGTAAAGCAAGTTGTGAATGAACGTTTTTTTGATCTAAACTTGATTAAGTAATTCTTTCCTGGTCAGCGCGCCAGGTATGCAGTGATTAAATCATTGAAGTGTCAGTAATAACAATTCATCATTTCTCGTCTTTGATTAGAAAAACTAAATCATTATGAATCGCTTGCCGCCATTAAAAGCCTTGCAGTATTTTGAATGCACCAGTCGTCATTTAAGTGTCAAAAATGCAGCGAATGAATTGAATGTCACGCCAGCAGCAGTGAGTCAGCAAATCAGCAAACTGGCCGACCTTTTGCAGATTCCCTTGTTTAAAAAAGACCAGCGTGGCATTGCCCTGACTGTAGAAGGCGAGCATTATTTCATGGGCATACGCACGGCTTTCAGGCAGATGGAAGAGGCCACCAGGCGTTTGCAAGAGCAGCGTGCCTTACCCAAGATCACCGTCAGTTGTACGCCGGGCTTTGCCATGCAATGGCTGATGCCGCAACTTCCACAGTTCAATCAACTGCATCCGGCGATAGATATCAGGATCAGTACCACCAACCGTCTGGCCGACTTTGCGCGTGATGATGTTGATTTTGCTGTCAGGCATGGGTTGGGGAATTACCCCGGTTTGACATCAGAAATACTGATAGACGATCCCTTGCAACCGGTATGCAGCCCGCGTTTGCTGAAAAGCCGCAAGCAACTCAAATTAGTCGATGAACTGAGTGCCTATACCTTGCTGCATGATGAGCATCAGCAAGACTGGCGCTTGTGGTTGGAGGCGACGGGAGCGCAACATGTGCCCTGGAACAGCGGCCCCGTTTTTGCTGACTCTAACGGCGCACTGGATGCCGCCAAACGTGGCCACGGCATTGCGCTCGCCAGAAAACCCCTGGTCAGGGAAGAGTTGAAAAATCATGAATTGATCATGCCTTTCAAGAACAGTATCAAGACGGGCATCGCTTATTTTTTGGTGTACCCATCCGAGGTCTTGCTAAGGGAAGAGGCGCGCCAGTTCAAGGACTGGTTATGTCGCGCCGTGAAATTGAAGTAAGTGCTATTGAAGCTTTGCGCAAATCTCGCGGCCAATTTCTGGCGCGCCATTCTTGCTTAGCCAGGCCGCCGCTGCATCGGCTTTGAGGCAATTGGCCCAGGCCAGTATCGATATGCCTTTGTGGTCAACCGCATTCAAATTGAGTTTGAATGTGGAAGCTGCCATCAACTCCAGCATATCTGTCTGATTCTTGACGATTGCATGCCAAAAACTTAATGAACCATCCTTGTTGACATTGTTTGGATTGGCACCAAATTCAATAAAGGTTTTTACCAGATCGGCCCGCCCCGATCTGATCACGTAATCCAGGGGATAAACCAGACTGCAGTTTGTACATCTTGAGGCAATATTCACATTATTGTATTTGGTGAGCATGGCGCGTATCAGGTCTTCGCGATGTGGTTCATAACCTTCAAAGCGCAAATACAAGGGTAGTAATTCGCCTGAGATCTTGTTCTTGTCATCGATGTACACATGATCTTTATCCAGCCGCAAGCCGTGTACTATCAATTGCATGGTGGCTTCAGGGCGCATGTGTGCATACACACCGATGTTCTCTGGCCTGTTCTGTTCAAACATATCATTGATATCGGCACCCGCGATGACTAAAAAATCCACTTCCTGCCAGTCAATTTTCTTTTCATAATCGCGGGTGGCAAGTATGCGGCTGAGTACGGCTTCGGCTTCAATCTGGGGCAAGAGACCTTTGGCTTTTGCAGTTGCATGCTGAGCAAGCGCTGCGGAGAGCAAGCTGGGGTAGGCTGGTGTATCCCAGGCGCGCGATAACACCTCTCTGCCCAGTGGATTTGCGCCGCGCTTCAATAGCTGCTGTACTGCATCTGCGTTTTTTGTGGCTACCGCGTTGCGCATCAACTCCCTGTCATTGACAGCATCTGCTCCTGCCTGCGAGAACAGAAAATCCAGGACAGGCTCAGGTACTGTACCAAGGTCAGGATGGTAACGTAACAGTTCCATCGCCACTGGCGACATGTCATAGCGCCTGGTCTCTGATCTTTCGCGAGAGTTTGCCAGAAATCCTTTTTCATTGAATTTTTTTAATACGCGCAGAGCTTGTTCTGCTGGCATAAACCGCGTCAGTTTCAGCAATTCGGTATTGGTGTAGCTGTTTTCATAGCGGGCAGGTACAGCCAGATGCGGGAAGACAGCCTGATCAAATAAATCATAAAATTCTTTTTGCAGGGCCACGACCATGTTCCAGTCATGATTGCCTCTGAGTAGAGCTATGCCGGCATTCAGCCATTGTGCCTCGCCATTTTCATCACGCGGTATCTGGCCTGCCTGCAGCAGTTCACGGAAGATTTCCAGGGTGGAGCTTCTTTCCTTTTCTTCATTTGTCGCCGTGCCAGCGAATCTCAGCATTTCTGCATGCAGCCACTGGCCGCAGATGAATTCCAACTGCATTTGTGGTGAACGTTTCCGGAACCAGTCTTTGGTGCTGGCACGCAAATTATTAAATGCTGCCTGCTTCATGTCTGGCAATTTTTTACCCGGACATATTGCACCTACTTCAGGTACTTCTTTGCCTTCTGGCCTTTTCTTCAAAGGCTCAGGCACCGCTGGAGATATGCCTTTGGCGGCAACCGGAAACAAGTCTATGGCTTCGAGCATGAAGCCTTGCATGATGTAGTAGACATAGCCTGTCGTCACTTCTTTGGCCATATAGGATTTTTGAGTGGCTGTACTGACTTGCAAGGTGGTTCCGACCGGAAGTTTCATCAGCACGCCGCTGTCCACCCATATCGCACATGAGGTCTTGAGCAGGCTTTCATCCTTCAGCAGTTGCACCAGTTTGTCCGGGCTGACAAAGCCACTCTTCTGGAAATTGGCATCCCATTGCTGGTTTTCAGTTGACATGCGGTAAGCCAGTTCACCATGCACTTTTTCTACCCTGATGATGGCAGGGCCATTTTTTTCACGGGCAAAATCGCCGAGCAAGGCATCTGTGCATGCGGCGTGGGTGTTGTTGGAAAACAGGCCAGCCAGGAGGGCGAGAAAAAGTGGTAGTCGGAATTTATGCATAAGTATATGGGAGTTAAGGAGTGAATCCATCCGTGAGACAGGCCCATCCCGGTCGAGAGAAAAGGTCTGGTAATGGCATTCCTCCATCCATACAGTATGGATGGAGGATGAGAGGAATATCGGCCCATCTTACACCGGTTTTTGTCGTAAGCAGCGTTAAGCTCGTGTAAGATATGTATCCATGTTCGAGGAAAGAAAACAGTGATGAATTTAATGGACACACTAGGTGCAGTGATCTTTGGTCTGGCCTTGTTGCATACTTTTAGCGCCAAGTTTTTTGAAGTGCTTGCGCATAAAAATACAGCCCATGCCGGCCTGTTTCATTTGCTGGGTGAAGTGGAAGTGGTGTTTGGATTCTGGGCCTTTGTGCTCATCGTGGTCATGGCCCTGGTCTCAGGTGGCGATGCAGCGGTAAGCTATGCTGAGTCACGCCAATATACCGAGCCCCTGTTTGTCTTTGTCGTCATGGTAGTGGCTGCCTCGCGCCCTGTGCTGGAGCTTGTGGGGCGGGTTCTCAGGGGGCTGGCGCGCTTTATTCCAGTGCCGGATACCATTGCCATGGTCTGGTTTGGTTTGGCCGTGGTGCCCTTATTGGGCTCTCTCATTACCGAGCCTGCTGCCATGACACTGGCAGCTTTGATGCTGGCCCCAAAAATATTTCGTCAGGGCATACCAGAATGGCTGAAATATGCCGCCCTGGGCGTACTGTTTGTCAACGTGTCCATCGGTGGTACGCTGACTTCCTTTGCTGCACCACCAGTGTTGATGGTTGCTGCCGCCTGGCAATGGGATAGTAGCTTCATGCTGGCGACGTTTGGCTGGAAGGCGGCTGTCGCGGTATTGTTCAATGCCACTATTGTCACGCTGTTTTTGCGCAAGCATATCGCTACTGGAACAGCAGATGCACCGGATGAAGTTACACCAGCCGAACCAGTACCGCTCATCGTCAGCCTGGTTCATCTGGCCTTTCTGGCAGGTGTGGTCCTGTTTGCCCATCATCCTGTATTTTTTCTTGGCCTGTTCCTGTTTTTCATGGGTTATACCCAGGCCTATGAACGGCATCAAAGCCCATTGATTTTGAAAGAGGGTTTGCTGGTCGGTTTCTTTCTGGCTGGCCTGGTGGTGCTGGGTGGCATGCAGCAATGGTGGTTGCAACCCATCGTCGCCAGCCTGGAACCGCATACCCTGTTTTTTGCCGCCCTGGGCCTGACAGCCATTACCGACAATGCTGCGCTGACTTATCTTGGTTCATTAATCGCAGGCCTGAGTGAGCAAGCCAAATACTTGCTGGTGGCAGGCGCAGTTGCTGGTGGCGGACTGACCGTCATAGCCAACGCGCCTAACCCGGCTGGTGTGGCTTTATTGAAGCGAGGTTTCAATGATGAATCTATCGGTGCGCTGGGGCTTTTGCTGGGTGCTTTGCCACCGACGATAGTGGCGGCTGTGATGTTTTTGTTGTGAGTGGCAGCATCTTGCCTGAGCCAGATAAATTTGTAGAAATCTGATTCGACACTATACTGTAGATACAGAAGCAACAAATGAAAGCTGGCATAGTTTTGTGCATGTCTGCAGAATGCTAATCGGCAAGCATTTTTTTTGCCCGGTAGTCATCATGAAATCCGCTCAAAAAATGCCATCTTGATTTTCAATCTTATTTTCAATCTTCAGCAATGGACACCAGCCATGCCGGATGAGAAAAGTACACCAGCATGCGATGATGCCAGCATGGCGCAGCCGCCTGCGCATGCTAGCGTGCCTGAACAAGTTGAACAAGCTGCGCAAGCTGCAGTCGATCAGACACTAAAATCAAAACCAGATCCGGACAAAACCAGCCAACCACCTTATCAGGCAGATGAATCCCCCTGGCGCACCTTCTTGCGTGTAGTGTCTGCGCGCTTGCAGGCAAGCTCCATACGTACGGCAAAAAGTATTACCCACCGCACTTTGCGCATAGGTGTCTCTGCCAGAATATTTCATCCCCAGGCTGGTGCCAAAGGTTTATCCAGCAAGACTTTGCAATATCTTGAAGAGTCGATAGCGCAATGGGTCATGGCGCGTGATGTGATGGTCTTCATGATTCCCTCTGTCAATACCAATGGCTTGATCCGGCCCAGCAACATACGCTTGCGCGATTATGCCAGCCATCTCGATGGCCTGGTCTTGCAAGGCGGGGCGGACGTTGCCCCCGAGAGTTATTCGCAGCAATCTACCCGCCCTGAATGGAGTGGTGACCGCACCCGCGACATGTATGAGCTCGAACTCTTGCATGAGTTTATCGAGGCAGATAAACCCTTGCTGGGCATATGCCGTGGCTGCCAGTTATTGAACGTGGCCTTCGGCGGTAGCCTGCACCAGGATATAGTCACTGAAGTACCAGATGCTATTGCCCACGTCAATGATCTGTATGACCAGCATGGCCATGATTTGCAGTTCACACCGCAATCTTCGCTGGCCAAACTGTTTCCCGCAGATGTCGTCGCCAGGGTCAATTCCATCCATCATCAATCCATCAAGAACCTCGGGAGAGACATCAAGGTAGAAGCCATTTCACCAGCCGATAACATCGTTGAAGCGATACGCTATCAAAAAGCCAAATTCGTGGTTGGCCTGCAATGGCATCCTGAATTTCATTTGACAGGGCAGAGCGATCTGCTTGATTGCACGCCTATATTGGATAGTTTTTTGCGCGCCGCCAGGGAAACACGATTGTAAAAAAACAAGGTGAAGCATTGAGGAGACAGCATGACCGAGTTTTCCATGAATATCAGCCAGATGGCCTGGCCTTGTGTGATTGCGGCGGCCTGGTTGCTGGGTGATATAGTCAATCGCAGTTTGCACCTGCCGCGCATCAGCGTGTATGCACTGACTGGCTTTGCGCTGGTCAATCTCTTTCCCGCTTATTTATCACCGCTGGACAACCATAGTCTGGTGCTGCTGGCGAATATCGCGTTTGGCCTCATGCTGTTTGAGTTTGCCTATCGCATCAATGTGCGCTGGCTCAGCCTCAATCCCTGGATTGCCATCACCGGACTGGTGGAAGCGGGTGCCACGTTTGCCACAGTGTATTGCGTGGCGCTCTGGTACGGCAGTACGCAATTGATGTCGCTGTTGCTGGCCGCGCTGGCCATGTCATCTTCACCCGCAGCTATCATACGGGTGATTAATGAACAGCGCAGCTCAGGCCAGGTCAGCGAACGTATCCTGCACTTGACAGCTATCAATACCGTGCTGGCCGTGTTTGTCTTCAAGCTCATCCTGGTCTATTGGACCATGCAAACACCGGGCGATTTCCTGAAAGCCTCTGCCCAGAGCTTGAACGTCATGCTGGTGGCTTGTGCCTCTGTGCTGGTCGGCACGGTATTTGGCATCTTGCTGCCAACCATATTGCGCTGGCGTGGCAAGCAGGCGCAGGATGCGACTTTGGGTTTTGCCTTTGCGGTAATCCTGCTGGTGGCGCTGACCCATGCCAGCAACCTGTCGCCAGTGCTGGCGACCCTCAGCTTTGGCCTGGTTGCCAGGCACAGACGCATCAGTCTGGGTCGCACACAAAGAAACTTTGGTATCCTCGGTGAATTGCTGGCGGTGGTGCTGTTTGTCTTCGCCGCATCCACCCTGGCCTGGACGCAGGTGCGGGCAGGCCTCATGCTGGGCAGCCTGTTGCTGGTCATGCGGCTTGGCAGCAAGATCGTCGTCACTACCCTGCTGGCCCCGGCCAGTGGCATTTCCATGCGCAAAGGCTTGCTCAGTGGCCTTGGGCTGGCACCGGTTTCTGTTTTTCTCATCCTTAATCTTGAGCAGACAAACAGCCTGGGCATCGCCACCACCAATGAATGGTATGCCCTGTTTGCCATGACCCTGATACTGGAAATCGCTGGCCCCATTCTGACCCATCTGGCCTTATACCTGGCCAAAGAAACACCTGAAGAACAGGAGCAATGATGCCACTTGTAGACTTCAACAAGTCAGATGCGCTCTCGGTCGGGGTGGAGCTGGAATTGCAACTCGTCAACCTGTCTGACTTTGACCTTACTGCTGCCAGCCCGGATCTTTTGCACTTGCTGGCGAAGCGCCCATTCCCAGGTAATGTGACGCCAGAAATCACCCAGAGCATGATAGAAATCTGCACCGATGTGCAAACCACGCATGAGGGCATATTGCAGCAATTGCTGGCAATCCGTGACACCCTGGTACATGCCGCCGATGTACTCAACATAGGCATCTGTGGTGGTGGCACTCACCCTTTCCAGAAATGGACAGACCGCAAGATATTTTCCAAACCACGCTTTGAGCAAGTGTCTGCCCTGTATGGCTACCTGGCCAAGCAGTTCACCATCTTTGGTCAGCATGTGCATATAGGCTGCACCTCCGGTGATGATGCTCTTTTCCTGCTGCACGCGCTGAACCGCTATGTGCCACATTTCATTGCCCTGTCTGCTTCTTCACCCTATGTGCAAGGCGGGGATACGCTGTTCAATTCTGCCCGCCTGAATTCTGTCTATGCTTTTCCTTTATCCGGGCGTGCACCTTACTTGTTGAACTGGGATGAATTTGCCCATGGCTATTTCAGCAAAATGGAAAAAACCGGTGTCGTCAAAAGCATGAAAGATTTTTACTGGGACATACGCCCCAAGCCAGAATATGGCACCATAGAATTGCGCGTCTGCGATACCCCGCTGAACGTGGAAAGAGCAGCGGCACTGGCTGCTTACCTCCAAGTCCTGTGTGCCTACCTGCTGGAAAGACGCGAACCACCGCCAGAAGAAGACGATTACCTCGTGTATAACTACAACCGCTTCCAGGCTTGCCGCTTTGGCTTTGATGGCGTGACCGTGCACCCCAAAACCTATGCCAACACCGTCTTGCGTGAAGATATACTGGCCAGCCTGAACAGACTGAAATCTCACGCAACAAAACTGGGAGCAGAGGCTGCGCTGACGCATTTGAGTGAAGTGGCACGCACCGGCAATGATGCACAATACCTGCGCCAGCAATACCAGGAAAGCGGCAGCCCGGAAGGCATGGTGCATTCCGCCATCCACATGTTCCGCGACCGCCGGCGTCGTACCAGGTGGGTGGCAATGTGAGAGTATGCTGGCCTTGGGCTTTAGCTTGTATAAAACATAAAGGATGGCAGGATGAATCCATGGACCCCCGATATCTATGAAAAAGCCTGGTCGTTTTCATCGCGCCAGCATAGTGGGCAAACCTATGGTGGCAGGGTGGCAGGTGAGCGGATTGAATACATCAACCATATCGCCAGCGTCGCCATGGAAGTGATCTGGGCCTTGCAGGCCAATACCACGGCTGATGGGGCGCTGGCGGTGCAATGTGCCTTGTTGCATGACACCATGGAAGATACCAGTGCCAGTTACGATTTGTTAAAGCAGGAGTTTGGCCTGGCCGTGGCCGATGGGGTGCAAGCTCTTTCCAAGAATACTGCACTGCCGACCAAGGCAGCGCAAATGCGCGACAGCCTGGACCGCATACGGCAACAACCTGCAGAGATATGGATGGTCAAGATGGCTGACCGCATCACCAACCTGTATCACCCGCCGCATTACTGGGGCGATGAAAAAATACTGGCTTATCGCGATGAAGCGCAGCTCATCCATGATGAATTGCTGACTGCCGATTTTGGCCTGGCGCAGCGCTTGCAGGCAAAGATCAATGCCTATCCGCAGTTTTTGAAAAAATGAGATGTGCCTGATGCTTGACTATTGCACATTGAAAAACTACACTCTGCGAATGATATTTCAATTGATCACCGCGACTGGCCATACCGTCACCACGACTACCACAGGTGGTAGATGGGGAGGGTGGCGTTCGGCTTGATTGAGTCATTACCGGTAGTGAAAGCTACCTGAAATAGCAAACCCCGCCAGCAATGAGCGGGGTTTTTTCTTGCCTGTACGCTGGCAATTTACCCATGCAGAAATGCGCAAAGGAGTCTTAAAGATGGAGCGACAAACATATTCAAATCCGGCACTGTTGATCATTGATATGCAGGTGGGGCTCTTCCATGGAGGACGAATTATCCACGCTGCAGAGCAGTTGCTGACTAATGTCAATGTCGTACTGGCAAAGGCGCATGCCGCCGGTGTGCCTGTATTTGCCGTGCGCCACACCGGCCCGGCAGGCTCGCCCATAGAGGCTGGCAGCGCCAACTGGCAACTCATGCCTGAGTTGGACATCGACTTGGAGCGGGATACCATATTTGAAAAGACCAGGCCCAGTTGTTTTGCTGGAACAGACTTACTTCAGCAACTGCGCGCAAAGGGCATACAGGAACTTCTCATCACTGGTCTTAAAACCCAATACTGTATAGACTGCAATTGTCGTGTGGCCAGCGAGCTGGGTTTCAAGGTGATCCTGGTAGAAGATGCGCATAGCTGCAATGACACGGAGTTGCTTTCTGCCCGCACCATTATTGCGCACCACAATATGACCTTGAGTGGACTGTTTGCCAGCCTGGTCAAGACTGAGGATCTGCGCTTTTAATTCTGCTTTCCATCGTAAAAGCCGGTAATCTTATTTGAGAGATTACCGGCCCGGCTAGCATGGCCATTTCCGGTGATAAAAATTGCATAAATTTCTATCGCGACTAGAATAAGGATGGTCTGACGGGCTTCTCACGTAATTGAGTGAATGACCATGGCAATGGTATTGCATCGTTTAATCTTGAACACGGGGGCGAGTAATGAAATTACTGCATTTTTATGTCGAAGTAGGCGGTGAGGAATTTGATGCCGACAGCTTTGCCTTGGCGGCGGAAGACAAGGGACTTGATGGTGCGATATCCAGCATTGGCAATAACAGCAAGACGCTGAAGCGCTGGGGCGAAGATGCACGCGTGACTATCAATCTGGCTGGCGCAGAACAGCCATCAAATAATGGCGGGGCCAGGCAATGGTGCACAGGCCTGGTTGACGCTGCAGATATGCAGTCAAGTATACCCTCATGGCTGGCAGAAGAAGCGCAGTTGCTGGACTTCATTGAGCAGATCAAATACAAATTGCCCGCCGTGGGTGATTTTTGTGATGGCGAATATTTCATCTTGCTCAGGCTGATCTATGCGACTTCTGGTGCTGGCCTGCATTATTCCGAAACCCTAGTGCGCAGCCTGACAGAGTTGAATGCAGGCCTGACCATGGACCACGCATAAAAAACAGAACCTTGCGCATGCGATGATGGCAGGCAAGGTTCTGACTATTAAACTTCTATACGGTTTGACTTATCAGGACTGGTCCCAGGCACTATCCGTGACTGGCTTACTCAAGTTATACCAATCCACTTTACGAGTGGCGATCATGATGCCGGACAGGACAGCAAACAACAGCAAGCTACCCATCATCATGGCATTGCTTTCTGAATTCAGTAAGCCAAACAAAATGCCGTACAACACCGTTAAAGCGCAAGCAAATCCAAAACCACGTTTCCAGTCGTGCAGCACGTTTGCCAGATAGATACCGATCAGTAAAATACAGGCCGTGCTGGCAGTCAGGTATGCCAGCGCGAAACTGATCTTTTCTGAGAGACTGACCAGCAGTAAAAAGAAAATCACGAGCGCCAGGCCAACCAGTGTGTACTGCACAGGATGGATAGGAAGCTGCTTCAGAACCTCAAACAAAAAGAAGGCGGCAAAGGTTAGTCCGATGAACATCAAACCATATTTGACTGCGCGGTCTGCCTGCGAGTAATTATTGATGGGTTCGATGAGCGAGATACTGAACATGTCCAGTGTTTTGCTTCCCGCATGTGCGGTTTCATTCGAGGCTGATTTCAAAGGGATGGCTTCACCTGCGCTATCGAGCTTATCAAGTTGCTGTTGCGCATTGCTTGAGAGTGATGAGATATTCCAGTTGACGCTAACGCCAGCAGGACTAGTTGTTCTGCCTTTGGGGGACGGGAGGAATCGACCACCATATTGCAGGTGCGGCCATGATGAAGTCAGTGTGACTTGATTGTTTCTGGCAACTGGAACGAAACTTAGTTTTTCTATGCCATCCAGCATAAGTTCCAGTTTGAATTTGACAGTGCTATTGTCACCCTTTTGAAAACCTTTGAGCACACTATGTATACCCTGCGGCAGAGAAGCCAGTTTACTGTTGTGGGTGAATTCATAGGTCTTGCCATCCCATTCCAGTTTGGGATAATTGCGCAATCCGCGGGTGTCTGAAAGGCCGAGTGAAATATAGGGTGATTCACTGAAAGTGATACTGGCCTTGTTTTTATCGGCAGGTATTAATTCTGCAGTATTAGGCAAAATAAAATCGCCCGTGATCAGGTGGGTGCCAGAATAGACCAGTACTTTGTGTATCCCACGATAACGCTGATCTGTGTCCAGATTGCCTTTTACTTGCATCTCATTGGGATAAACATAAAGTTTTTTGCTGGCTGAACGTTGTTGGACTACATTTTTCTTGCCATCTTTATCCGGAGTTTCTTCTTCCCATTTTTCTGTATAGGGCACAATAAGAACAGGACCAAGTACAATTTGCTCGCCGACGGATTCTGCCGCAATACTGCGTACGGCATCGTCGCGGTAATGCACACGCTCCCAGATAGTGTTTTGTATCATGCCTAATGGCACAAAAAGCATTATCGTCAGCAAGCCGACGATAGAGATTTTGAATAACAGACTTCTTTGCATGACAGGCTCCGGTAATGGTGTAGCTTGTAATGTAAAAAAGTAATGTGTGGGGAGGATGTGTTTTGTGTGAAGTGGGGCGTTTCTTTGTTGTTGACCCTGGTGTAGTAGGTTGGGCCGGGCCTCGCCAGGCTACGCTACGCTACGCTTCATCAGCCCAACACTCGGCGTTTAAATAACGTAGACGTTTATTTAGGCCCAGTGTTGGGCTGACACCCCGTAGCCTAACCTACGTTACCAAACACAAAATAGCCCGCACACCACCATCCACCTGATTACTGACACTGATACTCCCCCCATGCAGCAGCGCCACTTCGCGCACAAACGGCAAACCCAGACCTGTGCTTTTGGCTGCATCTGGTCGCGGCAAGGAGTAGAAACGGTCAAAGATTTTATCGAGGGCGTAGTCGGGTATGCCCGGCCCCTGGTCGCTGATGCTGATGTGTACGGACGCGGCGTTGTCAGTGTTGATGTGCAGACGGGCTTGCATGTGGATGCTGCTGCCTGCAGGGGCAAAGGCAATGGCATTGTCGAGCAAATTACCCAGGGCCTGGCGCAGCAATAATTCGTCGCCGCTGATGCTGGTGATGGCGGCATCCACATCCTGCTGCAATTGCAGGGACTTGGCCAGTAACCTGGGTTGAGCATCTTCGGCAACCAGGGCCAGCAGGCGCGGGATATTGACCAGTTGCACGTGGGCTAGGCTTTGCTGTTTTTCCAGCTTGACGAGCGCCAGCAGTTTATCAATGAGCTGCCGCTGGCGGGAATTTTGTTCGAGGATATTGTTGAGGAAATGCTGCCTGTCAGCGGCGGGCATGTCTTCGCGCATGAGTTCGGCTGAGCCTTGTATCGAGGCGATGGGGCTTTTTAATTCATGCGCCATGGTGTGCATGAGTTGTTCTGCATATTGCTTGCCTTCGAGCTTGTCGCGCATGGCTTCAAGGGCGCGACCGAGGCTGCCGATTTCATTATTGCCCAGTTCTGGCAGGCTGGCCTTCTCACCGTTTTCCACACTGGCAGCATAGCTTTGCAGCTTGCGCAAAGTGCGGTTGAGCCACCATGAAAATCCCAGGCCGATCAGGAGCGAAGCCAGCCACAGCCAGGCACTGCGTTGCAGTATTTTGCGCTGGCTGCGTTGTATAAACGGGTTGATGGTGGAGATGGGTTTGGCTACCGTCAGTGAACCGATGATATTGCCATGGTCCATGATGGGGGCCGCCACATGCATGACACTGCTGCTTTCATCTGCCATCTTGCTGCGAGTGCTGCGTGCGCCATACTTGCCTTGCAGGGTGCGGTTGACATCATTCCATTGCGAAAAATCTTTGCCCAGGTCTTTGCCATCGCTGTCGAAGATGACGATGCCCTCTTTATCGGTGATGTAGATGCGGTAATCCAGGCTGGTTTTGCGTATGCCGCTGATGTCGGCATCGACGCTGCGCTGCGCATAATTTTGCAGGCGCTTCATCAAGTCACTGTCAGCGACTTTGCCTGCTGCTACATCGTCGGCCACCAGCGTGGCCAGCATTTGCGCCGTGTCGATGAGGGTGTCTTCCAGCGTCGCGCGCACGCCGGGTTTGATTTCTTCGACCACCACATTCAGGATCAGCCAGGCACTGAGGCCCAGTATCAGGAAATAGCCTAGCAGTATGCGCAGGCCTATCTTCATGCAGGCGACCAGCTATAACCCATGCCGCGGTGGGTGATGATGCCTTCGTCTGAGGCTTCGGCATCATCTGCCGCGCCTGTGCTGTTGAGGCGTGCCTGGCGCAGTTTGGCACGCAGGCATTTGACGTGGGCATCGACGGTGCGGTCCAGCGTATCGGGCGCGTTGGTCCAGACGATTTCCATGAGCTGGGCGCGTGAAAACAAATGGCCGGGGCTTTCCATCAGGGTTTTTAGCAGCAGGTATTCATAGCGCGTCAGGTTCAATGTCTGGCCGTAAGCGATGATGCGTGCTTCTTGTGACTTCAATTCAAAACGGGGCGCGGCAGTATCTGCCGCCGTTTGCACCTTGCCTTGCTGACGCCGCAAAATCGCACGTATGCGGGCTACCACTTCGCGTGGAGAAAAGGGTTTGCTGACATAATCGTCCGCACCGATTTCCAGTCCGACGATGCGGTCTATCTCATCATTGCGTGCGGTTAAAAACAGCACTGGTGTATCTGAAAACTGGCGCAACTGGCGGCAAACATCAAAGCCGCTGATATCTGGCAAACCGATGTCAAGCACGATCAGGGCAGGGGGCGTATGCGTGGTACGCAAGAGCTCCAGTGCTTGCTGGCCAAGGCTCAGGTGTTGCGGCATAAAGCCATCAGTCTTCAGGGCGTAGGCCAGGGTGTCGGCAATGCTGACTTCATCTTCGATGATCAGTATGGATTTGCTCATGCAGGAGATGATAGAGGTGTGGATAATCCCGCACAATTGACTTGTGCGGGACCTTGGAAGATTATTCCGGCTTCAGGTAAAACGCATCCGGCAACTGGTCACCCGCCGTGGTGGTCTTGAGATCACCTTTGACATTCGTCAGCAGCACTGGCAGTTCTGGGCCGCCCAGTTCGATGATGACCTGGCGGCAAGCGCCGCAAGGGGCGATAGGGCCTTCGGTATCACCAGTCACGGCGATGGCGGCAAAATCACCAGGGCGATAGCCAGCAGCAATGGCAGAAAACAGGGCTGTGCGTTCTGCACAATTGCACAAACCATAAGAGGCATTTTCTACATTGCAGCCATGGAAAGTCTTGCCATCCTTGGTCAAAACGGCAGCGCCGACCTTGAATTTGGAGTAGGGCGCATAAGCGGATTCACGGGCTGTATTGGCAGCTTGCAATAGTTCACTTTTGTTAAACATGTTCGTCTTTCGTTGGTATAGGCGACATTGTATTATCAAACCATGTCTAATATGGTGAATCAGCTTAAATCCTCCGCTTCCAGCCTTGGCGGGCAGGATGGGCAAGCGCAACCAGCTTT
>Ga0207952_1000301_pt1 | contig 46691 bp, 44 predicted proteins | sample SubbioR12Aug_8Ca_FD_184831 | JGI IMG/M metagenome (GOLD analysis project Ga0207952, IMG submission 184831) | Serpentinite rock and fluid subsurface biosphere microbial communities from McLaughlin Reserve, California, USA - CR12Aug_8Ca (SPAdes) | ecosystem: Environmental > Terrestrial > Deep... | reverse complement strand
CACCGCCTTCGCCAGTGATGGTCAGGGTCGAGATGGTGACGTCATTTGTTGCACCAATGGTCTTGACGAGGTTGGTACCGGTGATGACGAACTGATGCGATGTACCATCGTAAGTCGCAGACGTAATCGTTGGTGCAGTGACGTTGGAGACGGTCACACCATTGCTGGTCAGGTCAGCTGTCGCATTGACGGTGCTATCCCAACCAGTCGCAGCAGCGAGATTAAAGGTTGTGGTATCTACGGCAGTCGTACCGTTATTGTTGAGTACACCATTGACGGCAAGTTTGTCGACGGCACCCAACGTGACTGTGAAAGAGGTAGCACTGCTGGCGGTTGGATTGCTGGTGTCAACTGTCAGTGTGTAAGAACCACCTTCGCCGGTAAGGCTTAATTTGGTGGCATCAATCGCGTCACCAGTCAGCATATTGGTGCCTGTGACGGTCAATATGCCCGTGCTGGCATCATAGGTAGCGGAGGTGATTGTTGGCGAGACGACATTCGATACCGTAATGCCGTTGCCTGTCAGGTCGGCGATATTGAGGGTCGCATCTGCACCATTGGCCCAGTCATCCGCTGCCGCGAGATTATAAGTCGTGCCTCCTGCTGACTGCGTACCATTATTATTGAGCAGGGTACGCAATCCAGCTTTGTCGGTAGCCGACAATACGAGAGTAAAGCTGGTGTCAGAAGTGATTTCTACGTTAGCGGTATCCGTCAGTGCATAGGTGCTGCCACCCTGACCCGTCAGCGTGAACTTATTGGCGATAATATCGTTGGTGGCACCAGCACGATGGGTAAATCCGGTACCGGTTACCACCAGCGTACCTGTGCTGGCATCATAAGTGGCTGATGTGACGTCAGGTGCCGCAACCGTGTTGGCCGTGATGCCGTTACCAGTCAGGTCGGCATCGACGACCGCAGCATCAGCACCTGCTGTCCAGTTTTCTGCAGCGGCCAGGTTATAGGTAGTGCCACCGGTGGAGCTGGCACCGTTTTTGTTGATGATCTGATTGACGCCCGAAACATCGGTAGCACTCAGGGTCAGCGTAAATTGTGTATTACTGGCGGTGTCGATATCGACGTTGCTGGTGTTGGTCAGTGTATAAGTGCTGCCGCCTTCACCAGTCAGCGTGAATTTATTCGCGACGATATCATTGTTTACGCCAGTAAGCTGCAGGAAACCTGTGCCGGTGACAACCAGTGTCCCGGTAATGCCATTAGAGGTATAGGTAGCCGACGTGATAGTTGGTACAGGTACACCCGACACAGTCAGCGGGTTGGTGGCGTCAGAAATATCGCCATTCGTAATGCTGCTGTCCCAGTCATCAAATGCGACCACATTATAGGTGGAGCCGCTGGTCGACGTCGTGCCGTTTTTGTTGAGCAAACTATCAACAATAATCCTGTCATTGCCACTTAACTGAACAGAAAAAGTTGTGCCGGTAGGATCTGTCATCTCAACATTGCTGGAAATGACAAGTGTGCGCCCTGTTCCGCCTTCGCCAACGATGCGCAGTTTATTGACTGTAATATCATTGGTCGCGCCTATGGTTCTTACCAGGCCCGTGCCTGTGACAGACAGGATACCTGTTGCAGCGTCATAGGATGTAGAGGTGATCGTCGGCGCTGTGACGTTGGAGACGGTGACGCCGTTGCCAGTCAAATCAGCTGCTGCAGTGGCTGTGATATCCCAGTTGGCGGCTGCTTCCAGGTTGAACGTGATTGCACCAGTTGCGGAGGTAGTTCCGTTGTTGTTCAGTACGCCATTGACGGCGAGCTTATCGGCGGCACCCAGCGTAACGGTAAAGGAGGTCGCACTGCTTGCAGTGGGATTACTGGTGGCGCCAGTGAGAGTATATGAGCCACCCTGCCCGGTAAGTGTAAGTTTGGTGACATCAATCGTTCCACCGTTGGTCATATCAGTGCCGGTGACTACCAGAACGCCTGTGCTGGCATCGTAGGTGGCACTGGTAATACTGGTTGGGATGGCTATGGAGGTAAATGTCCAGGTCGAGTTTGAACTAATTCCGTTATAGGTATTACCTCCGCCATCCTCGAAGGCGCCACTGTCAATCAACACATAGTAACCAGTGCTTCCAGCAAACGTTGCAGTTGGGTTAATAGTGACTTTACTGTTCGCACCGCCTGTGCCAGCACTGAAAGTCACTTTGGCGCCATCATTTGCTGCGATGGTTTCAAGCACAACATTGTCGGACTGGCGGTAAATAACAATATTCTTCGCGGCAACGGCTGAGACTGCCGTACCGAATTCAATCACGAGGTTGTAATTTGCCGGTACGTCAATCGCGCCTGTATTCGGAGATACCACACCAGCAAAATTGAAGGTGTTGTTGTCACTGAATTCGTAAGCACCTATATCTACTGTGCCGCCACGTCCAGCACCACGAGCATCGGTCGTGGGCGCACCTGTGGTAGTGCCTGCACTGATTGCATTGCTGCTTGTTGCAATGGCTATGGTTTGAACTGCGCCACCGTTAAATGCCAGCGAACCTAAAGCGCTACCTAGTGTGGTAATCGTTCCTGTGAGTGAATTTGTAGCTGAAGAGCCGGTTCCTATCGTAGTGAGAACGATGTTATTACTGCCCGATAAGGTAGAATTTGTCCCGATAAATGCATCTGTATCATTCGTGCTCGCATTGGTACTGGTGTTGTTAGCGATGATGGTGTTTTTGATAGTGACACCGCCGCTTGCATTACCTCTAACGTAGATGCCGCCGCCGCCGCCGTTTGCATTATTTACGCCAACAAATGAATTCCCAACTATCGTTGAGTTTGTAATTGTGGCAGCACCGGTTCCGCCAATTGAGATACCTCCACCGCCGCCGCCAGCATTTACGGTGTGGCCTGTCGTGTTATTGGCAATGGTCACATTTGTTAATGTGGCACTGGTGGATGATGAAATTGCAATCCCACCTCCGTACCAGCCTACATTATTGCCAGAATTACCGCTAATAGTAGTATTGCTGATGTTAATTTGCGCACCGAAAACATAAGCGCCGCCTCCATTGCCTCCGGAATTTGCCGCACTTGATGTGTTATTCGAGATTGTGCTGTTACTAATCGTTAAGTTCCCACCGCTTTGATAGAATAAAAGTCCAGCCCCTTGTTTTGCTGCTACGCTATTTGTGATAACCACGTGGTCCAGTGTCAATGAACCCGAATATTGGAAAGTAATTGCGCCGCCGCCCCAGCCTGAATCGCCACCAAGGCCCTTGCCATTGGTGATGGTCATACCAGAAAGAGTAAGTGCAGATGTATTGTTCTTGGTGCCGCCTGAACCATAGGCTGAAAAAATGCGAGAGTTATTGTTGCCACTGATTGTCAGCAAGTTTTCACCTGCACCTATGATGGTCAAGGCATCAGCGTTATTTGGAGAATCAACATCGATTGATCCAGTTGTCAACGTCAACGTTGCAGCGCCACTCGCAAATAATGCCGGATCAAAAACGATGGTATCGGCAGCGGCATTGCCCGTGGCCGTTGCAACCGCAGCACGCAAGGAACCAGCACCACTGTCATTCAGATTGGTGACCTTGATGGTTGCCAGATCGTATTCATAGTGTTGTACCGCGATGGCAGCGGTTTCCACTGCACCGCTATGGTATTCCAGTGTCCAGTCGCCACGTACACCTGTGTCATTGGTGGACGCGGCTACGTCTGCGCCTGTTGCTTTTGCCAGTTGATTGACAAAGCTGCTGCCAGCATCACCTTTGGCGACATCACAGCCGTAGAGCAAAATATCTGCCCCTGGTGCCAGCGCCTTGTGTATGGTGGCCATGCTGGATTGATAGTCCGCCAGGTTATATGAGGATAGCATGGTATTACCCATGACCAGATAACCCTCACCGCCATGCGAGACTATATGAACAGCAGTGATGTCAGCCTTGCCCTGCAAGGCATCTGCCATTTGTTGCACGCCATTTTTCAAAGGATCAAGCGTGACCACTTCAGTGCCAGGCTTGATATCCTTGATCAGGCTTTGCCAGTTCTGCAAAGTGGTATCAATAAACACGATTTCATGCGGACCAACTGGTGCAGGCGCTGGTACTGGAGCCTGCAAGACAGGTGCTGGTGGCGCTACTGGGAGAGATGCATGATCAGCATCTTGCGCTTGATTGTTCAGGGTAGTGTTAGTTAGGATCATGATCAATTTCCTGTCGCAGTCGGAACAAATTTGGCGGTAATGACATTGGCGCGGCTACCGGTCGTGTCTTTCCAAAACGATAGCTGGCTATATTGGTGAAACAAATCGGGAGGCAGTATGGTGTCGCGCTCCTGGAAGCTTACTTCTGGCCTGACCTTATGCAGGCCACGCATGCCCAGCGGAGCATCAAATTCTGGTGCGTCATACTGGATATTTTGGAAATCATGTTCAAAGGGTTCTGCACCGATGAAGTCATAAATCAGGGGCAGCACTTTTTGTGGTGCCTGTGCCAGCAAGTCATAGTCGATCAGCAGCATGGAGCCAGCGTGTTCGCTGTAAAAAGCACTTTTCAGCGCTGCCCATGGGTAACCGACCATGCGGTTGCGCAGAGCCAGGGTTTCTACCCGGCTGTAGACCGTTGCACGCTCATTATCGTCATTGAACAAGCGGGTGATTTCATAAGGGTCTGCTGCGTATTTACGTTCTATGCTATCCATCACCCAGGCGACATTACGCACACAGGCAATCACTTTGGAACCGGGAAACTGGTCCATCAACATGGGCAGATGGGCTGTCCACATGCGGTTGGTGTCAAACACCACACTCTTCTCAGCGTGTTCAGCATAATAGGAATCAAACAATCCGCGTACCAGGCGCTTTCGTTCAGCCTTGGTAATCACAGGGCCAAATTCAGTACCGGCGCCAAACTGATGCAACATGCTGGTATATAAAGTACCAACAGGACTAGTCATTCCTGCGTGAAAGCGTGGATTTTGCAAAAGCAAAGCAGCCAGCAAAGTAGAACCAGAACGTGGCAGGCCAGAAATGAAATGGTAGGTCGGTTTTGCCATGTCGTGTTTATGCTTTCAGGAATGAAGTAAGTTGTTGGATAGCGACAGCTAATTCAGTCTGGCTGGTATCTATGACGCATTCAGCCCTTGTAGGGGCTTCATAAGGCGCTGAGACACCAGTCAGTTGCAGTGCAGGATTTTTTTTTGCTTTGGCATACCAGCCTTTGGGATCGCGTTGCTGGCAGATATGTAAAGGTGTGGAGACATAGGTTTCGATAAACTTGTCATGACCTATGATGCCGCGCGCCAGAGCCCGCCCACGCATGCTGGGAGAAACCAGAGCGACGATGGCTGAAATGCCGTTCAGGTTGAGCAGGCGCGCCATTTCAGCCGTCCTGCGGCCTTGCTCTTCGCGGTCAGCCAGGCTAAACCCCAGGTCCTTTGAGAGGCCCTGGCGAAGTTCGTCACCATCAAGCACACATACCGGGAAAGAAAGCTGCCGCAAATGCTGCGCCAGGTTTTGCGCAAGTGTCGTTTTGCCCGCGCCGGGTAAGCCACTCAGCCACCAGGTTTTGACTTTGTTAGCAGCAAGTTCTGTACTGCTTTCTGTTTGATTACTTCCAGGCATCTGCACACCACCGATAAGCTAAAAAAATCGGGACTAAGCAGAAACCCGATACGAAACAGATCAGAAATCAGCCGGGCTGTTTTATTGGATGATAACAAGCTTGGCAATGCTGGAGTCAGCTTGAGATAACAATATTTCTGAAGTGCAATTTGCCTTGATCAATCATGAAGACAAATTGTCAAATGTTAAAAAATCAACTGCAATATTAACATTGAAAACTTTTTCTGCGTGCAAATGTAACAAAAAAACTGCTATTTAATTAAGCAATTCAAGTGAAAATTTTGCATGTAATACTGGTAATGCAAGAAGTCTTGTAGTGTGAGAAATTAATTAAAGAAAACCTGATAGTAAAGGCAGGTGCCACCGTCCTCGTGAGGGCGCTGGTATTGCCCCTTGGCATGATCTGCCAAAGTGGGGGCAACGGTCCAGACCTGTTTCCCCAGGGCTGGATGCTCCACAAAGTAATTGTCTTGCGCTAGTGGCTGTGTGGAAGATCCTGCGAATATCAACAGCAGGGGGGTGCGAAAATTATCAGGCACGCCACGGCGTGGGCGTTCTTCTGCTTCTACGAGTTCAAGGTGGATAATGCCATTCGAAGTTTCGAGCTGGAATTTGTTGCCGATGAGGGGGTGTACTTGTTCTAAGCTGATGGTCATAATCAATGTTGTGAAAAGTTTCACTTGCAAGAAAACACAAGCATAGGCAGGATTATAAGCATGTTATTTTAACCAGCTTGGGAGTGCTTGTGTATAAATTACCTGCTGCGCTTGCATTGCGTGAAGTGCATGAAGATGATCAGGCTTTTCTGGATGCCCTGTATGCCAGCCGTCGTGAAGATTTGCAGCAAATGCCGGTGGATGCCGTGTTCATCTCGCAAATGATTAAAATGCAACAGCATGTGCAAATGGAAGGCGTCAGGATGAATTATCCAGAGGCTATGCATTGCATTATTGAAAACGCAGGGCTTCCAGTTGGGCGTATCATTTTTACTACAAATGATCATGACTTACGTTTGATAGATATCGCGATCAGCCCAAGGGCACAACGCCAGGGTATTGCGCGAGCGGTTTTACTAGCGATGCAACTGGACGCGAAGACGCACTGCAGGGACATACACCTGGCGGTGGAGCAAACCAATTTTGCGGCACGCGGCCTGTATATGCAGATGGGTTTTACTACTCAAAGCGCGAATGCCCTGTTTGAGCAAATGCGCTGGCAGCATGATGCTCATATACAACAAGCTCAAGATGCCGCACAGGCAGGCATGCTCGCCAGTATCTCAGCAAGCCATACAGGATGCGCTGATGCTGCAGTCTAGCCGCTACCTCAAATTGCCGTTTTCATTCGACTTGTCGCGCCTGCGAGCTGAATTGCAGCAACTGGAAACGTCAGACTGGATCAGGCATTTCAATACCAATGCCTATGTGAACGACTGGTCATGCCTGCCCTTGCGCGCGGTCGATGGCCGTATTGATCACATCATGCCTGTCAACGAAGGCAATTTCCAGGATACGGCATTGTTGCAGGGCTGCCCCTATATGCTGGAAGTAGTGGACTTTTTTCAGTGCGACAAAACTTCGGTGCGTCTGATGGCGCTGCAGTCTGGTGGCATCATCAAAGAGCACAGGGATGACGGCACTTCGCTGGAGGATGGTATTACCCGTCTGCACATTCCCATCACGACCACACCCGATGTGTTGTTCAGAATAGATGGCGAAGAAGTGCATTTTTCAGCAGGAGATACCTGGTATTTGAATGCCGCCTGCCTGCACGGTGTAGTCAACCCCAGTAGTCAGGCCAGGGTACACCTGATGCTCGATTGTGTCAGCAATGCCTGGCTGGAGCAGGTGTTTCTCGACGCGGGCTGGGTGGCAAGACCCAAACCAAAATATGATGACCCGGCCATCCATGATGGCAATGTGCAAGAGGTCATCATGATGCTGCGCGCGACCGGGCAAAGTGCAGGAATGCAAATTGCCAACCGTCTTGAAGCCATACGGCTCGGGCTGGCATTGCCACATTGAAGAGAGAATTGAATAACATGGGAATCAACCCCGGCTTCGCTGCCGAAGAAAGAGCTTTACTACGAGGGTTGCAAATTGATGCGCAAGATTTACCAACGATGCTGGGCTGGTTCCCGGTAGCGATCAATGCAGAAGCGGGCACTCTTTGCTGGCGTCATCTCGGTGAAGCCAGATTTCTGGAATCATTTTTTCTCGATACCCTGAACCAGCAAGCGCGCGAAGAGAGACAGCTTTGTCAAACGCCGCTGGACAGTCTGCATGAACAATTGGGAGGCTTGCCACAGGTAGCGCCAACTGCTTTTATCTTTCATGTTTCCCGCTGTGGTTCTACCTTGCTGACGCAGATGCTGGCATCGTTGTCGCAATGCATAGTGATGTCGGAGCCACCCGTCATTGATGCCTTTTTTCGCTACTATCATGCGCATCCTGAGTTGCCGGGGGCGAAAGCCATTTTCCAGAATTTGATCGCAGCACTGGGGCAAAAACGGCGACAGGAAGAAAGCCATTTCTTCATTAAATTCGATAGCTGGCATTTACCATGGCTACCATTTGTACGTGAAGCGTTTCCTTATATACCCATACTCTTTTTATACCGCGAACCGCAAGCCGTGCTTGCTTCTCACCAGCGCCAGCGCGGGCCGCAAATGATACCGGGGCTATTGAATACAACTCGTCTTCAGGTCGCAGATTTGCTTGTCTCTGCGTCCGATTTTGATGGCTATGCTGCAAACATGCTGGCTGGCATGTTAAGCGCCGGTGTTGAACATGCCATTACTGAGGGTTTGTTCTTGCTGGATTATCGTCAGTTGCCGAATATTTTATGGGATGAATTGTTGGCATTTTTCCGATTGGATTGTAGCGAGCATGACTTACTGAAGTTGAAAGCGCGCTCAATTTTGCATTCCAAACACAGGCATACCAGTTTTACTGGCGACCCTGAATCAAGGCAGCCAGCTTTGGATGACCAGAGATTAAATTTCATACATAACTGCAATCAATTTTATCTGCAGCTAGAGGATATAAGATCAAAAGTTAAACTTTGTAAAGTTGTATCATGATGCAAAATTAGCAGTGTTATTTCTATATAACAGTTGTAGAATTGGTTTGCTTTTTTTGAAATTGCTTGTTTGTTTGCATATGAAAGCCATTGATGAAAGCTCTGAATTCAGACCCGCAGTGGGGATGGATGCAGAAGAGACTAGATAGCACGATCCCTATTTAAACGTTAACTTGAATTGGAGTATGCAATGGATGCATTTATGGGTACCGTATTGGCCGTAGGCTTTAACTATCCTCCACGTGGCTGGCTGTTCTGCAATGGACAAACCGTGCCTATCCAGCAAAATTCTGCCATGTTTGCTTTGCTGGGCACCATGTATGGCGGCGATGGCCAGAACACTTTTGGCATTCCTGATCTGCGTGGTCGCGTGGTCGTTGGTTCACAGGCACAAGGGCCTGGTTTGCAGAATGTGTCGCAAGGTGAAAGAGCGGGTAGCAACAACGCAACTGTTATTTCTAACGGCACTGCCACCATTACGCTGTCAACAGCAAACATGCCATCTCATACCCATGCCGGGACAGTTACTCTGAGTGGCATAACCGCAAGCACCACTATCGAAGTTGGTACCGGTACAAATGGCCTTGTGGCTGCTGCCCTGAATAATGGTGGACTCACTAGTACAGCCACTGGGGGTACATCTGCTGCCATATTTTTACCTGCAGGAACGGCGCCAACCAGCCCGGTCGCTTTGGGTGGTGTTACTACAACAGTTTCAGGCTCGGGCACTGTCAATAATGCAAACACTGGCAACGGTACTCCATTGACAGTACCTGTCGTATCAAGCGCTACTATCTCCAATATGCAGCCTTATCTGGGTTTGAACTACATCATTGCGATGGAAGGTATATTCCCATCCAGGAACTAAGTTTTTTCCTGCATAAGAAAAATGGCGCCGGTATCAAGGGTGCCATTTTTTATGTCTGTATCTGTCTTTTACCGCCTGAAACTCTCTCTATCCCTGCCAGGTCACGCCAGCTTTGTACATGGGTAAAATTGGCTTTTATCAACAAGTCCCGTACTGCTTCCGCCTGATCGTAACCATGTTCCAGCAAGATCCAGCCATCTGCCAGCAAGTGCAAATGTGCCTCACCTATGATCTGGCGATAGGCAGACAAGCCATCTGCGTGGTCCGTCAGCGCATCAACTGGTTCAAAACGTAAATCACCTTGTTGCAAATGCGCATCATTTTCTACGATGTAAGGCGGGTTGCTGACGATGGTCTGGAACTGTTGATCTGCCAGAGAGGCATACCAGTTGCTGCAATAGAATTTCACCTTGGCTGCTGACAGATGCCTGCTGGCATTTTCTTGCGCCACTGCCAGTGCGGCTGGGCTGACATCCAGCGCGCTCACCTTCAAGTCGGGTCTTTGATGGGCAATTGCGACGGCAATTGCACCAGAGCCTGTGCCCATGTCCAGCAGCCTGGAATTGGCGGGCGCATATTGCAGCGCCAGATCCACCAGCAATTCTGTATCGGGGCGGGGTATGAGTACGGCGGGCGTGACCAGGAATTTCAATCCAAAGAATTCCCGTTCCCGCACGATGTAGGCGATTGGTTCACCTTTGATACGGCGGCTGAGCATGTCTTGCACGATGGCGAGTTGTCCGGCATCAAGTACCAGCTCAGACTGGGTGATCAGCTGTGTGCGTGTCAAACCCAGCCCATGCATGAGCAACAGGCGGGTGTCTATGCGTTCCAGCGGGCTGGCATTTTCACAAGCAGCCAGGGTGATGCCGGGCTGTAGCCAGTCCAGCATTAGCGTGATGGGCCAAACATGCCGCGTTTGGTTTTTTGATTGCGTATCAACACAATCAGCAAGGTCAGGCTAAATAATATAAAGAATATACCTGCCCAGGCTGGCAATGAAAGACCCAGGGTAGGTGGATAAGGTGTTTCGCACAAACCATCTGCCTTGAACATGGCTGGCCACCATTGCGCCAGGAAGATACTGTTCAGGCCAGTTTCCAGAGGGTCGATGCCGCAGGACAGGGCAGGGTGCTCAAGTATCCAGATATGCTTGCCAGCCACGCCAGCACCTATCAGGGCCGACAATAGCGCCAGACCTGTCGTGATGCGGTGGACTATACCTTCAGTAGCAACGGCAATCAGGCAAAAAATCGCGATCAGGACAAACGCATAACGCTGGAATACACAATAGGGACAAGGCAGCATTTTTTCCACGAGTTGCAAATACATGGCAGCTGCCAGCAAACCCACGCAAGTAACAGCGACCGATAGCAGAATTTTTTTCGACAGATTCATGGTGAACGCGGTGAAAGAATTGTTATTGGATGCAGACCTGATGTTTTAGTTCTGCATCGCCTGATAGTGGCAGCGAGTATCCGACAGTTTGATGTGATTGCGCAATCAAAAGTTCATGAAATTACGCGAAAGCATGTTTTACCCTAAGTATAGGCTGCACCGCCGGCTGTACTACCGGTATCAATCATCGCCAAGCTCAGCCAACAATTCTGCCTGATGCTCTGCCACCAGGGCGGTTGTCAGTTCATTCAGTTCGCCGTCCATGATGAAGTCCAGCTTGTACAGCGTCAGGTTGATGCGGTGATCTGTCATGCGGCCCTGCGGGTAGTTGTAAGTGCGTATGCGCTCACTGCGGTCACCTGAGCCTATCAGGCTCTTGCGGGTTGCGGCTTCCTTGGCTTGCTTCTCACGCAACTGACCGTCCATGATGCGGGTTGCCAAAACACGCATGGCTTGTGCCTTGTTTTGGTGCTGGCTGCGGCCATCCTGGCATTCCACTACGATGCCGGTAGGGATATGCGTCAGGCGCACGGCAGAGTCGGTCTTGTTGATATGCTGACCACCAGCACCGCTGGCGCGAAAGGTGTCTATGCGCAGGTCGGCATTGTTGATGACTACGTCCGCCAGTTCATCTGCCTCGGGCATGACAGCAACAGTACAGGCCGAGGTATGGATGCGGCCCTGGGTTTCTGTCGCCGGTACGCGCTGTACACGGTGGCCGCCGGATTCAAATTTGAGTTTGGAATATACACCCTGGCCAGCCAGGCGCACGATGACTTCCTTGTAACCCCCAAGTTCGGATGGCGATTCCGACATGATCTCGGTCTGCCAGCGATTGCGCTCGGCAAAGCGCATATACATGCGCAGCAAGTCACCGGCAAACAGCGCAGCCTCATCGCCACCAGTGCCGGCGCGTATCTCCATGAGGATATTGCGCTCATCATTCGGGTCTTTGGGAAGTAGCATCTTCTGCAAATCACTTTCCAGTGTTTGCATGGTGTTTTTGGCTGCTTCGATTTCGTCCTGGGCAAAGGCCTTCATGTCAGGGTCGCTGAGCATGAGCTCGGCTTCTGCGATATCGGCCTGGGCTTGTTTGTAGTTGTTGTAAAGGGCGACCAGCGGGTCCAGTTCAGCATGCTCGCGGTTCAGTTTGCGGTAGGTATCCATGTCATTGGTGGCACCTTCCTGCATGAGCAGGTGGCCGACTTCGTCCAGGCGTTCTGCAAGCTGATCCAGCTTGTGTAGCATTGATGGTTTCATGATGTACTCTTTTTGCTATATAGCGAATTATGCGGATGACGCTAATGATAAGGCGGGTCGATGTGACCCAGATGGGATGTGCCCGTGCGCTTACGCGGACAGGCCAGGGGCGTAGCGTATCGCTAACGCTTGGTGCGGAATAATTGAGGTAACAAGCTTGCCAGACGGGCGCGTTCATCGCCTGTGGCTTGATGCAGGGCCTGTTGCGGGCCATGCAGGAATTTGGCGGTGATACCCTTGGACAGGGCTTCGAGCACGGCATCGATATCATCGCCACGTGCCAGCATTTTGCGCGCACGTTCGAGTTCCATCAGACGTAACTGCTCGCTGCTTTCATGCAGGTCCTGTATCACCGGTACAACAGCACGTCCATCAACCCAGTGCATGAAGGATTGCACGCGGGTTTCTATGATGGCTTCTGCCTGGGCAACGGCAGCCTGGCGATTTTCCAGGCCGGTTTGCACAACCGTGCCAAGGTCATCGACAGTGTATAAAAACACGTCATCGAGCTTGGCGACTTCAGGTTCTATATCGCGCGGTACCGCCAGATCGACCATGAAGATGGGGCGGTGCTTACGCGCCTTGACCACACGCTCCACCAGACCCAGGCCGATGATGGGCAGGGATGATGCTGTGCAGGAAACAATGATATCGAATTGCGCCAGTTGCTGCGGCAAATCTGCCAGACGTATGGCCTTGCCGCTGAAGCGGTGAGCCAATGCCTCGCCACGTTCCAGTGTGCGGTTGGCTATCGTCAGCGACTTGGGGTTTTGCGCCGCAAAATGGGTGGCGCAGAGTTCTATCATTTCACCCGCACCGATGAACAAGACATGCTGGTCAGCAATCTTGTCAAAAATACGTTGTGATAATCTGACAGCCGCAGCAGCCATGGAGACACTGTGCGCGCCTATCTCTGTGGTAGTGCGTACTTCCTTCGCGACAGCGAAACTGCGCTGGAACATCTGGTGCAGATAAGTACCCAGGCCACCGGCAGCTTCTGCCTGGCGTACTGCGTCTTTCATTTGCCCGAGGATTTGCGGCTCGCCGATGACCATGGAATCCAGGCCAGAGGCAACGCGAAAGGCATGTCTCACTGCATCGTCTTGCGGCAGGGTATACAAATGCGGGCGTAAATCTGTGTAAGACAGCTTATGAAAATCCGCCAGGAAGTGGGCCGTAGAATCAATCGCATTGGCACCGCTGCAGGCCGCATACAGTTCGGTACGGTTGCAAGTCGATAAAATTGCTGCCTCATTACCATGCCTTGCCACATTGTCATCACGACCAAACCATGCACGCGCAGCCACGACCGCCTGAGATATTTGCTCAGGCGAGAAGGCGACCTTTTCGCGCAAAGACAGCGGCGCGGTCGTGTGGTTGAGGCCAACGGCAGACAGTTGCATGCAATTAATTGTGGCGGGATGTGAGGCTCCATTATAGCGCGTTGCATCAGCATTTTCCTGAGCGTCGGTGTTTGATGCACATCAAGGAAGGCTACAGGGTAATAAATATGCCTTTTTTACAACATTTGGTATGCAAAAACTTATTTAATTGCTTACGGCCGAAATAAATGGCTTAATCCAGATCGGCTGGGATGCGCACATTAAAAGTCGTACCTTCATTCGGTACGCTGGTGAAGTCTATCGTCGCCTGATGCCTGTCCAGCACGGCCTTGACGAAGACCATGCCCAGGCCTATACCATCATTCTTGGGTTGTTCGTTGGTCCTGAAACGCTGGAAGCGCTGGAACAGTCTGGCCTGATCCGCGTGAGTAATGCCATAACCCTGATCACTGATGGAGCAAACAATGATGGAATCGGCCAGCCGCTGCTCACGTACCAGTGAGCAGGTGATAGTGGTGTCTTTGGGACTGTATTTGATGGCATTGGACAGCAAATTCGTGAGCACCCTGGTCATCAGCGAGTTGTCTACCAGGACAGGAAATTCTTCATCCTGTATCCTGGTTTGTATGCGGATATTCTTGCTGCGCGCCAGCGACCACATTTCTTCGGTTGCCACCAGCAGGATGTCCTGGAAGTCGGCTTCTTCATAGCGATAATTCTGTGACTCTGCCTGGGCCAGTTGCACAAAATTATCCGCCAGGCCCAGGGTGGAACGTGAAGCTCTTTCTATGCGTGCCATGAATTCTTCGGCAGGCAGGGCGGTGGTGCTGTCTCTTTGCAACTCCAGCAAGGCCAGTATTGATGCCTGTGGGGCGCGCATATCATGCGAAATGAAATGCAGGGTTTCATCACGGCTGCGCTCAGCCGCCCGCACGCTGGTGATATCAATGAGGCTGACTATCCAGCCCACCAGTTGTTTTTCACCGTTGTAACTGGGGGCGCTTTTGATCAGTAAATCCTTACCCTTTGGGTCGCGCACTTCTATGCCCTGCGACATGGTCTTGGTATGTTGGATGTCGAGCAAGTCCCACCAGCTAAAGCTGGCATCCGGCCCAGACTCGCCATTCTGTGGTGGCGACATCTTGGCAAACAGATAGGGTACCAGGGCGTCGTTGACCTTGGGCATGCCTATGCTGGCAAAATACGTCAGGGCTGGCTGGTTGGCCAGCAGGACATTACCATCTGTGGTGGTGACCATGGTGGCATCCGGTAAGCTGGCCAGGCTGTCGCTGACAAACTGGCGCAAGTCGCGTACCCGGTCGACTGCTTCACGCATGGCATTGATGCTTTGCTCCAGGGTGTCGGTCAGGGCGCGTGCTGGTTGCTCTTCTTCGTCATCGATAAACTCGGGCAAGAGATGCGGTTCCTTGTCGAGTATGCGAAATTCTTCTGCCAGGAAGCGTATGGCAGCTTCCAGCCTGCGCCAGCTCCACAAAGGATAGGCTATCACCAGCGCCAGCAGGGCCGTGGTGGGTGCGGCCCAATAACCTGTATAGCGCAGCATGGCCCAGCTACCGAGTGTGGTAATCAAGGCCACCACGACAGTCGCCAGCAAGGCTTTGCGTGGTGACAGCATTTGATACGCCGTGAGTGCCACCGCCACTGCCAGTAAATTCAACAGGTACAGGTAGGCGAGAGGGGCAGAGCGTATGCTGCGCTGGTCCAGCAGGGCGGCGAGGATATTGGCATTGATCTCCACCCCGGAAATCATGCCCTCGTTGCCCGATACCGGGGTAGGGAAAGAGTCGGCCATGGCGCTGGCAGTCGGCCCCACCAGTACATACTTATTCTTGAAAAAGTCGGCAGGCACTTCACCGCGCAAGACACTGACATAGGGCACAGTACGAAAATGGCCACTGCTGCCTGCAAAGGGGATATGCATGAGGTAGTCACGTTGCCAGGTACCAGGTTCAACCGGGGCATTGCGTATCGCGGCGGCCAGGCGTTCACCCGGTAAATCAGTCTCGGTTCCCGGTGTAATGTTCTTCGCCACATCTGCCATGGCAAGGGAAAAATGCGGCCACCATTCGCCATTCATGCCTTCGCGCAAAAACACGCTGCGTGCTACTCCATCTTTGTCCAGCTCCAGATTGATGTGGGCTAGTTGGCGCGCAGCACTGGCCAGCAAGGGGATAGGGCGCACGGTCATCAAACCCCGGCCTGCATTTTCCGAGATCAGGGGCAAGACCACATTATTGCTGCGTACCATGGTTTCGGCCAGTTGCTGGTCACCGTTTGGTGCATTCTCATCGCGTTCTTCGGCTTCGGTAAATACAAAGTCCATGCCGATGGCGACAGGCTGGGCAGCACTGATTTGCTTGATGAGTTCGGCGTGACGCAGGCGCGGCCAGGGCCACTTGCCCAGTTCGGCAAGGCTATGGCTGTCTATGCCAACGATGATGATGTCATCCCGTGCCGGGCGGGAATTGAGTTGCATGAGCCTGTCATACAAGACCAGGTCTGCCCGCTCCAGCGACTTGTAGTACAAGAGGCCGGCGGTGAAGAGGAGGATAAGGGTACTGAGAACCAGCCACTCCCGTAGTGCAATACGTTCTACCTGTAAGTGGCTGTTTTTCATGTAGTGTTGCTATTGATCTGACCTTAGGTGATTGTAACGCAATAGTATCTCAATAATTCGTGCCTACCGGCCCGCCACCGCTTTGTATAGCCGTGCCATCACCACTGGTCCAGCGTGGCAGCAGGGTGATTTTCTGGGTGGCGGTAAAGGCGCTGACATAGCCATCCGGGTCAGTGGAACGGACACGGATAAAGTAAGTGCCAGCTTGCGGCCTTTGTATCTTCAGTTCAGCCTTGTCGAGTTCCTTGTCCAGATACAGTTTTTTGAACTCTGCATCAGTGCTGATCTGTATCAGGAATTTTTGTCCCGGTTCAGATGCCCAGCTAAACGACAATAGATTGCCATTGCCTTCATCTGGCGGTGCCAGGCTGGTCGCTGGCAAGACAGTAAATTTCTGCACGTCGCTATATGGGCCATGATCTGCCTTGCCGTTATTGTTCGCTATTGTCGCCACGCGCCAGTAATATTCACCATCCATGGGACGGTCGGCACTGAACTGCACTTCTTTCAGGCCAGGTTTGTCGATCAGCAAGTCCTTGAAGGCGGCATCCCTGGCAAACTGCAAATGGTAGCCGACGACATTGCTGGCTTCAGTCCAGGCAAAATCCAGGCGTTCTGCTCTTACCTTGTTTTTAGGTAGCACAGTGAAAGGTGGTTCCGGACGGGCTTTCAGGGTCACGGCTTTGACCAGTGGCAAACCTTCCAGGCCCAGTTTGTCGATGGCGGTAATGCGTACAAAGTAATTGCCATCGGCGAAGCCATCAAACTTGAAGCGGTTATCTTTGTAGCGGTTCTCTGCCAGGACATCGATAATGTCCTTGTCTTTGGCAATCTGCACGCGATAGCCCGCTGCTTCCGGCGTGGTGTCAACCTGGAATTGCAGGGTAGGGCGCTCTTGCAGCAAATAGCTGTCGTTCATCTTTGGTGGTGGCAGCAAATCGACGACCTTGCCTATGCCTGCGGCAGAAATGATATTGCCCTTGCCTGCAGTCAGTACCAGTTCTTCTTTCTTTTTGGCGCTGGCATTATTGACGGCAACGCCGCCTTCCAGCACTTCATTGGCAATACCATCTTCATTCACGCCAACACGGAAATTCGTGCCTCGGACACCCGCTACGGCCAGGTTGGTGCGCACTTCAAAGCGGCCCTTGTTGCTGACCAGCGAAGAAACGCGTGACTCTACCTTGCCCTGCAAGAGCGTGACTTCAGTGCGCGGGCTGGCCGTGTACTTGGTCTTGCGCAATTTGGAGAGGCTGACATTGCTGTTCGATGGAATGGAAATGCGCGACTCATCCGGCAGAGCCAGCGTCAGGAAACCGTTTTTATCGGTACTGATTTGCGCGCCTTCTTTCAAGACGCTACCCAGTGCCAGATTGCCAGTCGTGCCGTCAGCGGCTTTGTAGGCCGGGTTGCCCGTCATGGCGATGACTTTGGCTTCACTGGCTTCTTCTGGCAATAACTCCAGAGGTATCAGGATGGCCGTGCCTATGGGGATGGTCCTGTCATTGCTGATATTGTTGCGTTTACCGAGGATTTGCCAGTTGCTGGTTTTCTCGGTATAGCGTTTGGCAATGGCGGACAGGGTATCGCCTTGCAAGGCGAAATAAGTCATGTCTGGCGGGGTATTGATGAAACTGCCGGGGGCGGCTGCAGGCTGGCTGGCAAAGACATAGGCAGGTGTTGCCAGGGATAAGCTTGAGAACAGGCAAAACGGTATTTGTCGCAAGAGTGAGGGGGTGCTTAGTCTCATGCGGGACTCCTTGTTGGGAAAAGCTTTCCGGGGCAGCCTTGGCTGCCCCGGAGGTGTTTATTCTGGTGTCATCTGCTCGAGGCGGTAACCGTAACTATAGACGGGTGCCAGGCGGTAGCCGTTTTCCGGTCGTAATTCCAGCTTGCTGCGGACTCGGGAAATATGCGTGTCCATGGTACGGGACGGGATATCCACATCGCGCGACCATACTGCTTCCAGTATGTAGGCGCGTGACAGCGGGCGACCAAGGTTGCGGAACAGCAGCAGGGCCAGGTCAAATTCCTTTTGTGTCATTTCTACCGGTACTTCATTGACACTGACGCGACCAGCGCGGGTTTCAAATTTATAGATGCCAAATTGCAGATGCTCGGACGCTGCCTGGGTAGGGTAGGCGCGGCGCAACAAAGCCTGTACCCGCGCCACCATTTCACTGCGACGTATGGGCTTGATCATGTAATCGTCGGCACCGGCAGCCAGGCCAGCGACGATATCGTCTTCGCCGGAACGGCTGGTCATGAACAAGACTGGCAGGGTAGGGGAAAGTTTTTCGCGTACCCAGTGCAAAATCTCGGTTCCGCTCAGGTCAGGCACTTGCCAGTCGAGTATCAGCATGTCGTAACTCTCCCTGCGCAATTGATGCAGCATCTCTTTCCCGCTAAGGAAAGGGTGAGTCGTATGACCGGCTGCATTCAATATGGTGCAAACCAATTCGAGCAAATTATTGTCGTCGTCAAGTACAGCGATTCTCATGGGATGTTACCGTTGATGTCCGGCAAATAAAGTGGAATAACTTCCATTATATCGAAAGCAAGTGAAAAAATAAGTAAATGTGAAAAAATGTGAAAAAAACACATCTTACTTGTTGTTACAAATTTTCGACAAATGAAGGCGATAAATTCAAATTTTGTTGCTTATTAGTTACTGTTTTGCAAAGTTTGCATCGCTGGCATCTGCAATGCAAACAGAGTTTGGACCTTAACTACGTAATTCGAGTTCCGGCAGAACCACGTTCACATCCAGCACTTCCAGGTTACCTTGCTTGTCCAGTGAGACTTTAATGTCTTCCGGATTGACCTTGGTGTACTTGGAAATGACGGCGATCAGTTCTTCGCGCAATGCAGGCAAAAAATCGTAACCACCTTCGCGGCCAGTGCGCTCGCGTGCAATGATGATTTGCAGGCGTTCCTTCGCCATATTGGCGGTTTTGGGTTTGGTATTAAATAAAAATGAAAGCAGAGCCATATTATTTGCCTCCGAAAATGCGTTGCAGCAGCCCCGGTTTTTCGTAAGTAATGAAACGCAAAGGTACTTCTGTACCCAAAAAGCGTGAAACCACGTCTTCATAGGCATCGGAAACATCTGTGCCCTTCATATGAATGGCAGGGTTACCTTGATTAGACGCATGAAGTACCGCTTCGGATTCAGGAATAACACCAATCAATGGGATGCGCAAGATTTCTTGCACATCGGTATAGGACAACATCTCACCGGCTTCCACCCGTTTTGGTGAATAACGGGTGATCAGCAGATGTTCCTTGACTGGCTCACCACCAGCCTGGGCGCGCTTGGACTTGGCCTGGATAATGCCCAGGATACGGTCAGAATCCCTGACGGACGAGACTTCAGGGTTGGTCACGACGATGGCTTCATCGGCAAAAGTCAGTGCCATGACAGCACCGCGCTCGATACCGGCAGGCGAATCGCAGACGATAAATTCAAAATCCATCTTGATCAGGTCATTCAGTACCCGTTCCACGCCTTCTTCCGTCAGGGCGTCCTTGTCGCGGGTTTGTGATGCAGGCAAAATATACAAGTTGTCGCAGTGCTTGTCCTTGATTAATGCCTGATTCAATGTCGCTTCACCGCTGATGACATTCACCAGGTCATACACGACACGCCGTTCACAGCCCATGATGAGGTCAAGATTACGCAAGCCCACGTCAAAGTCCAGCACGGCTGTTTTATGGCCACGCATGGCCAGGCCAGAAGAAAAACTGGCACTGGAAGTGGTCTTGCCTACGCCGCCCTTACCGGATGTCACAACGATGATTCTTGCCACAAATAACTCCTTTTATCTATCCGAAGATACTGAAAATTGGGTGCCTCAGCCTGCTGATTTCACTGATGATACTTCAATACTGTCACCAAGCAGTTTAACTTGAACCGGATGATGGGGTAGTAACGGCGGGAAGCCATTCTCAAACGTACGGTAAATCCCGGCAATGGAGACCAGTTCAGGTTCCATGGTCAGGGCAAAAATCCTGGCTTCGGTATTTCCCGTTGCGCCAGCCAGAGCACGGCCACGCAAAGGTGCATAAACATGGATGCTGCCATCGGCAATCACTTCGGCGCCGTTATTCACCGAGGCGGTAATGATCAGGTCAGCCCCGCGGGCATAGATACGCTGACCAGCGCGTACGGGCGTATCTATCACCATGGCTGGCATATTGCGGATAATGACCTGTGGTTCAGTTGCAACGGGCGCAGGTGCTGCAGCTTCATCAGTGACGACTTCTACCGGTGGAGTGGCTGGCTGCGGTTCAGTTTGCTGAACAACTTTCAGTTCTGGCTCGGCCCGGGGTTTGCTGACCACGTCTATGCTCAGACCATGTCCACGTATGGTGCCATGATCTTCTTCGCGCGCATGGCGCACGGCAACCGGGTTCAGTCCATGTGACTTGAACAAGGGGATAAGTGCGTCCCAGTCCAGCGCCTGTTCAGTAATGGCTTCCACATCAATGACGGCAAATTCATCATCAAAAAAATCGGGAGACCCCGCTGTCATTTCCTTTAGTGCCGCTTCCAGCACAGGAAAAGAAGAGTCATGTAGCAAAATTGCAACAGCAACAACAGTAGAAATCTTGATTTCGATAGGCTTACGCGTCAGGCTGTTTTGCATGGCATCCGGTGGAAAATAGTGATAAATCTGCTTATTGCCCAAATACTTTCACTTGAGAAATATTTCCAGTCTCTCATCGTGTCAGAATTGTATTCATCTGCCATATATACCTGTATGCAACCCATACGCACAATTAATGGCAGGCATGAAAAGGACTAATCCTACCAATAGGCGGGCAGGATTGCAAAATTATGCACTTTTTCTTTGTAAAGCTACAAAAACCAGTGTCGACTTGATATGCCAACTTGCTATTTAGAACACTTCAACAGATCTTGATTCTTGATTTGCTTCCTCAAAAAGCATGCGCTGCATGCAAGCTTTCCAATATATTAGCTTTCAAATGCGACAAGCTCGTCCTGGCCCGGTTGCGTGGTCTTTCCAGTAACACCGCGAATTCTTGCCGGCTTGTTGCCGTATGCTGATCCATGAGTACGACACGGTCGCTCAAATACAGGGCTTCATCTATATCATGGGTTACCACGATGATGGTCAGGCCATATTCGCTGGCGATATTGATCAGCAAATCCTGCAGCTTCATGCGGGTGAACGCATCCACCGCAGAAAAGGGTTCATCCAATAACAGTATCCTGGGGCTGGAAAACAAGCCCCTGGCAATCGCCACCCTTTGTGCCTGGCCGCCGGATAACTGTTTGGGCAGGGCATTTTCATAGTCATGCATGCCAACTTCAGCCAATAGCCTGGCAACTTTAGCTTGGTTGCGGCTGGCGTCATCGCTGTCGAAAGCAATATTCTGAGCCACCGTCAGCCAGGGGAATAAACGCGGCTCCTGGAAGATAAAACCGATGTCGCGGCTGACACCCTGCAGCTTGCGGCCATCCAGGCTGATTTGTCCTTCAAAATTGCCATCCAGTCCGGCAATGATGGATAACAGGGTGCTCTTGCCGCAACCACTGGCACCGATCAGGCTGAGGATTTCACCTTGTTGCACGCTGAGTTGCAGATCTTTAAGTATCTGACGTGTGCCATAGGATTTCCTGGCGATTTCGATTTGTAAAAACGGTGGTGAAAAAGCGCTCATCTCAAGCCTCACTGCCATGCTGGTAAGTATCACGCCAGGCCAGCAAATGCATTTCCAGTTTTTGCATGAGCCAGTCGCTACTCTTGCCGAGTAGCGCGAGTATGGCAATTGCCGCCAGTACGATATCGGCACGGCTGGTTTCGCGACCATCCGTCAGCAGATAACCCAGGCCCTGGCTGGCAGCAATCAATTCTGCCGCCACCATGAACATCCAGGCCAGGCTGAGACCATTGCGCAAGCCCGTGATAATGGCAGGCAAAGCAGCAGGCAAGAGTATGCGCCTGATCATGGCGGTGGTCGATAAGTGGTACAGCTTGCCCACTTCGATGAGACGCCGATCTACTCCGCGTATGCCCGACACCACACCCATATACACCGGGAAGAAAGCACCGATAGCAATCAGTACCAGTTTGGGTGCTTCATCTATGCCCAGCCACAGCAAGAGCAAGGGCACCCAGGCCAGTGAAGGTATCGCACGCAAAGCCTGGAAGCTGGGGTCCAGTATTGCTTCCAGACGATTACTCAAACCTACCAGTGAACCAGCCAGAATAGCCAGGCTGGCTCCTGCGATAAAACCTGCCGCCACCCTGGCGCTGCTAATGCCTACGTGTGCCAGCAAACCTTGCTGCGCGAGGTGAGCAATGGTATTGAAAATCTCGCTGGGAGCAGGCAAGTGATTGGCGGCGATCCAGCCGCGACTGACACTGATTTCTGCCAGTGCGATGAAGGCGAAGGGCAGTATCAGGCCTAACAGGAAACGCGGCATGGCAGGGCGCTGCCTGCTGGTGATGACAGTCTTGGCAGGCGCATCTGCAATAATGGTGGCGCTGGTGGATGGCATGATACTGGTTCGCTAGTCTGGATTACACCGTGATCAGCTTCTGGGCAAAGCGGGTATCAACAAGATCGCGTATGGTACGGCTCAAATCAACCCCAGGTTTCACCAGACCTTCATCTTGCAGAATAGGTGCGGCGACCTGCAAGGCCTGTATATGCTCATTCGATGGCAAGGCATTACTGAAGTCACTGCGCAATTTGATTTGCAATAAGGCCACCGGCAAACTGACCTTGGCTTCTTCCGACAAAATTTTTGCTGCTTCAGTCGGGTTACTGCGTATCCATGCCCTGGCTTTTTCATAGGCCCGCAACACACGTGTCACTTCCGGGCCACGGTTATTGAGAAATTCTTCACGTACATTCAAAAAGCCATAAGTATTGAAAGCGACGTTGCGATAAATCAGGCGCGAGTTGGCCTCAAGTTCACTGGCTGCCATATGCGGATCAAGCCCGGCCCAGGCATCTACTTTGCCTTGTTCCAGCGCGGCGCGGCCATCGGCATGCTGCAGGCTCACATGTTCGATGTCGTTACGTTTCAGGCCTGCAGTTTTCAAGGCACGCAGTAAAAACAGATAAGGATCAGTGTCCTTGGTTGCAGCGACTTTCTTGCCTTTCAGATCGGCTAAAGTATGTATCGCAGATTCCTTGCGCACCACCAGTGCCGTCCATTCAGGACGTGAAAAAATGTATGGTGTCTTGATAGGGTTGCCATTGGCCTTGGCCAGCAAGGCCGCCAGGCCAGCCGTGGAGCCTATATCCAGGCTATTGGCATTCAGGTATTCCAGTGCGCGGTTACTGCCTGCACTGAGTACCCATTTGATATTCGTGCCATCTGCCTTGAATTCTTCTTCCAGCCAGCCAAAGCGGCGTAACACAAGGCTGGTCGGTGAGTAATAGGCATAGTCCAGTCGCAATTCCTTGAGCGGTGATGCAGCATGGACGAGTGTTGGCAAGCTCGCAATGCCAGTGGTTGCAGCAACAGTAGATAGTTGTAGAAAATGGCGGCGTTTCATGACGTTTCCCGATAATGTTATTGTGTTTTATTGGATGCGATCTTTTAGGCTGCATCAGCCAGCGGATTGTTGATATGTGTATTTCTGCCTATGTGGTTTTCTGGCAGGCGTGAACCTCGCTGGAATAATTGCTGGCGCAAAGTGCCATCGCTGTAACTTGTCTTGTAACGGCCACGTGCCTGCAATTCCGGTACGATGAACTTCACCACATCCCTGATGGTTTCATGCGCGAGAGCGAAGCTCAGGTTGAAGCCATCAATGCCGGTTTCATCCAGCCATGCTTCGAGTTGATCAGCCACTTCCCTGGCGTCGCCAACAAGCACAGGGCCACGGCCACCGAGGGCGATAAATTCTGCGGCTTCGCGCACTGTCCATTTCTTGTCAGGGTCAGCAGAACTGAATGAGGTCAGCGCAGAGCGGCCTGCTTCAGGTTCTATGTAATCGATAGTTGCATCCAGTGGCAACTTCGAAAAATCCACGCCCGTCCAGCCAGACAATAAAGCCAGTGAAGCATCAATATCGATGTACTGGCGATAGTCCTGATATTTTGCTTTTGCGGCTTCGCTGCTTTCTGCCGTAATGATCAGTGCCTGTGCGTAGATATGCACATCGCCAGCTTCGCGCCCGCCTGTTTTCAATGCAGCACGTGTGTCATCAACATAGCGTTTAACCACCTGTTTACTGGGGCCGCTGACAAAAGTGCATTCTGCATGCTGAGCCGCAAAGGCAGTGCCGCGCGCGGAATTACCCGCCTGGAATAACAGCGGCGTTCTTTGCGGTGAAGGCTCGGACAAATGTATGCCGGGCACACTATAGTATTTGCCATGATGATGGATGGCATGCACATGGGCCGGGTCGGTATAAATGCCACGTTCCTTATCGAGCACCACAGCCTGATCATCCCAGCTTTTTTCCCATAATTTATAGACCACTTCCATATACTCATCCGCCAGGTCATAGCGTTCATCATGGCTCAGTTGTTTTTGCAGGCCCAGGTTGCGGGCAGCACTATCCAGATAACCGGTCACGATATTCCAGCCTATGCGCCCCTGCGTCAAATGATCCAGTGTAGAGATACGTCGCGCAAAGGTATAAGGGTGCTCATATGTCAGTGCGCAAGTCACTCCAAAGCCCAGATGCCTGGTAACGCTGGCCATCAGTGGCACCAGTGCCAGCGGATCATTCAGCGGCACTTGTATCGCATGGCGCAATGCCGCATCTGTATCGCCCGCATATACGTCATACACACCCAAAACATCTGCCAGGAAGATGGCATCAAACAAGCCTTCTTCGAGCAGGCGTGCCAGCTCTGTCCAGTGTTCAGCACTGGTATAGCGATGACTATTATCCCTGGGGTGAAGCCACATGCCGGGCGATTGATGCCCGACAGTGTTCATCTGGAATGCATTGAAGCGGATAAGCTTTTTGCTCATAAAAATATTTTTACTTGGCGGCGACTTCAAGTGCCTGCTGATAATCTGGCTTGGAGAAACCGGCGAAATGCTTATTCGTCACTTCCAGAAATTCTTTGGAACGATAAGCTGCTTCCAGGTCTTTGACCCAGGGCTTGCTCTTGTCGTCAGTGCGTATGGCAACCAGGTTTTGATAATTGGCAGAGATTTTTTCACGCGCCAGTGCTTCATTGAGTTTCAGGCCAGATGCCAGTGCGAAATTGCCATTCACGAAAGAGAAATCAGTATCTTCGAGAGAGCGCGGCAGTTGCGCTGCTTCCAGTGGTATCAGCTTGATTTTCTTGAGGTTGTCCGCCACATCTTTTTCAGATGCACGGATAGGGTCGATATTTGCCTTCAATTTGATCCAGCCCAGTTGATCCAGCAAGACCAGCGCGCGTGCCTGGTTGGTTGGGTCATTGGGCAAAGCAACTGTCGTACCTTCTTTAACTTCGTTCAGGGACTTATGCTTTTTGCTGTAGATCGCAATCGGCGCAGTTGGCACCTTGATTAATTCTGACAGTGCCAGTTTATTGTCGGTCGAGAATTTCTTCAGATAGATGATGTGCTGGAAGGCATTGGCATCCAGCGAGCCTTCTGCCAGTGCAAAGTTAGGTTGGATGTAATCATTGAATTCAACGACCTTGACCTTGTAACCCTGTTTTTCCAGTATGGGTTTGATACCCAGTTTGACCTGGTCTGCATAGGGGCCGGCACTGGTACCTATCACCAGTTCTTTCGGGTCTTTTGCAAATGCTGAGCCAGTCAAAGTAGTGGCGAGGGCAAGAGTGAGCGTAGCTAGCAGGAATGGGCGACGATGCATGAGAGGGGCCTTTTTAAAATATAGAATTAGCGTTTATCGATATGACGGGCAATGCGGTTGCCCGTGAACTGTATGATCTGCACCAGTGCAATGAGCAGGGCAACCGTGATGAACATGACGTCGGTCTGGAAGCGGTAATAGCCGTAGCGTATTGCCAGGTCACCTATGCCACCACCACCAACCACACCGGCAACAGCAGAGTAAGACAGGAAACTGATCGCCAAGACAGTCAGTGCCAACACCAGGCCGCTGCGCGCTTCCACCAGCAAGACGCGGAGAATGATTTGCAGTTCAGACGCACCCATGGCATGCGCGGCTTCAATCACGCCGCGCGGCACTTCACGAAAACTTTGTTCTACCAGGCGGGCGAAATAGGGGATGGCCGCAATCGACAAAGGCACCGCTGCCGCCAGCGGGCCTATCGAGGTGCCGACTATAAAACGTGTGAATGGCACCAGCGCCACCAGCAAAATAATGAAGGGGAAGGAGCGTATGGTATTCACCAGCCAGCCCAGGAAAACTGCCAGGGGACGGTTTTGCAGCGATTGTCCATCTCCCACAAGAAAAAGCAAAACACCCAGCGGGCCGCCGATTAGCACGGCCGCACTCAGGCCTATGGCCAGCATGGTAAAAGTCTGCAATGCGGCTGTACCCAACTCAGGTAATAATGAAATCAGATTTTCAAACATGGCTTAATTCCTTCCACTGTGGATTGCTGCCATTCTCCTGACCATGAAAAGCCAGCTCGCGACCGAGCGCAGTCTTGCGCAGGATGCCGGTATCAGCCAATGAAAAACTCTCGGCAATTTCTCCGTCTTCGATGACGGCTACCTTGTTGCAGATGGTACTGAGCACCGATAGCTCATGGCTGACAATGACGATAGTGACACCCAGGCGCTGATTGATATCACGCAGGGTATCCAGCACTTCACGTGTGGTTTCTGCATCCAGTGCCGAGGTGGGTTCATCGCACAAGACCACATTGGGTTTGCTGGCCAGCGCACGTGCAATTGCGACACGCTGTTTTTGTCCGCCAGACAATTGGGCCGGATAGCTGTCTGACTTATTGGAAAGACCGACGATGTCCAGGCATTCCGCAACACGTGCGGCGATTTCATGCCTGCTTTGCTTCGTGTGTATTCTCAACGGGAAAGCGACATTTTCAAATACGCTGGCGTTTTGCAGCAGATTGAATTGCTGGAAAATCATGCCTATGTTTTGCCTGGCGACGCGCAGTTCTTTTTTACCGAGCCTGGTCAGTTCCTGCCCGGCGACGGTGACAGCGCCGCTATCCGGACGTTCAAGCAAATTGATCAAACGCAGCAGCGTTGATTTACCAGCGCCACTCTTGCCTATCAGGCCAAAGATGTCGCCCTGTTCAATGTCGAGGCTGACAGATTTGACTGCATGAAAAGTCTTGCCATCCGGCAGGGCGAAAGCCTTGCTGACAGACTGTATTTGTATAATAGGAGTGCTCACGTTTATCACCGATCAAGAATATGCAGTAGGTTCAGGGAGACTGCCATTCAATACATAGCGACCCAGGTCACGCAATTTGTAATCGATGGGGTCATGCAGGGTATGTACCCTGACATTGCGCCAGAACCTGTCATAGCCATAGCGTGCCGAGGTGGAACGGGCTCCAGTCAGTTCAAACATTTGCGAGCTGACTTCTATGCCAGCGCGGTGCGCCAGGCATTTTGCTTCTGCCACGGCAATCGCGAGTTCACCGCGGGTTTCTGCCGTGACCAGCGGTCCCTGGCGGAAAGCTTTTTCCAGACTCGCTGCCGCCTGGTCTGCCAGGGCAACTGCCGGGCGCAATAGCAACCACAGTTCGCCATAACGATGCTGTATGAAAGGGTCGTCCGTAGCTTTATCCACGCCCGCAGCAAACCATGCTCTGGCCTGCTCTTGCGTATATTGGTGGGCAGCATCAAAGGCACCCAGGCCTATGCCCAGATACAGATTCGTCATGATGAGCTGGGCAACTTGCGAGCGCAGTGTTGCCTGCGCAGTGGGTATTGTTGCTGGCGCTTGCAACACCAGATCAGCAGGCAAGAAGACATTTTCAAAATGCACATTGCCACTATCTGTCTGTTTTTGACCAAAGGCATCCCAGTCAGCTTGTACCGAGATACCTTTTTGTGTTGTTGGCACTGCGGCGATCAGGGCACTTTGAGTCTGTTCATCCCAGGCCGAGATCGTCAGCCATTCCGCACCCACAGAGCCAGATGAAAAACTCTTGATACCATTCAGGATATAACCACCATCCGTCCTAGTTGCCGTGGTGCGCTTGTCCAGCGGATTAAGGGCATTACCCCAGAAAAATCTTTTTTCTACCGTCGCTGCCAGCAAACGGCGCTGTTGTTGTGCATTGCCATACAGCTGTATGCCAGCGAGTTGCAAATGATGAAAAGCGAACACATGGGCAAGTGCGCTGTCGGCCTTGGCCAGCAGGCGTATGACCTGGAATACGAGAGACCAGTCCGCACCCTGACCACCAAATTCTACCGGGATGGAGAGTGTCAACAAGCCAGAGGCACGTATCCATTCGCGCTCTTGTTGCGCATGCCCGCCTGCGCGGTCACGTTCAACGGCGGTACTGGCCAGTTGATCAGCCAAAGCAGTGGCGATAGCCAGAGCATCTTCTTGCTGATCTGACGAAGAAGTAGGTGTAACGCGGCTGTGGAGAGCAAAAGGCATGGCAACCTGATATATCAAAATAATTTGAAAAATCAGTATTACATTGCTCCTTATGCGCGTACACGAACAAATCCAGCTTATCTTATGCGTTATTGACCTATGCAGAAAACCAAGATTGGATAGTTGAAATGCGCATGACGCTTAGACTCATGAAACCGACGAGTTTTGTGCCTGTAGCAAATAATCGATGAAGACCCTGATCTTCAAGGCCAGATGTTTACCGGGTGTATATACCGCATAAATATTGCCCGTATAAGGTGCGCAAAATTCCCATTCAGGTAAAACAGCTTCCACCTGTTTCGTGGCAATGGCAGCTCGCGCAGTAAAGTCCGGGACCAGGCCTATGCCACCTCCAGCCAGGGTGGCAGCAAGTATCGCTGAACTATTGTTAATGGTCACTCGCGCCGGGATTTTTACATTGCATTGCTGCTTTCCCTTTTGCATGGTCCAGTGATCACCAAAGCTGCCATAGCCCAGATAAATACAGCGATGTGCAGTTAACTCATTTGGCTCAGTCGGGTAGCCAGACTGTTGCAGATAATCTGGCGTAGCCACCAGTACATACCGCATTTTGCCCAATTGCCGGGCTGCCAGACCGGGTGCCAGTTCGCGTGAAATGCGTATCGCCAGATCCACGCCTTCATCAATGAGGTCCAGGGTGTTGTCTATCAGCGAGAGGCGCACAGACACATCGGGATAGGCATCCAGAAAGGCCGGTAGCAAGGGCGCCAGCCAGACTTCGCCAAATACCACCGGCGCAGTCACACGTATCACGCCGCTGGGATGCTGGCTGTAAGTGCCTGCCAGCGCATGGGTTTCACGTGCTGCCTGCAAGATACGCATGCTGCCTTTCAACACTTCCTGCCCCAGCTCGGTCAGGGCAAAGGAGCGCGTGGTTCTTTGCAACAGTCTGCCACCCATATGCGCTTCCAGCCGGGTGATATGGCGGCTGATGGCAGAGGTATTCACTCCCAGCTGTCGGGCAGCCGCCGAAAAACTGCCACTTTCCACGACCTGGGCAAAGATCGCCATCTCATTGAGCATTTCCATCACGCATATCCTTTTACTTTTGCTCCATGAGCAATAATCCTTTGTATTTTATGCGTATTGTTGAAGAGTGTCAGCTTGTCGATAATGGAAGCTTCTTAAATCAGATGCAGGCGGATACGATGAATAGCAGCAACTCCGGCAACTCCGGAAAATGGCAAATGGTAGTGGCAATGAGCTTGTCGGGCACCATAGGTCTGTTCGTGCTGGCCAGCGGCCAGCCAGCAATGACTGTCGTTTTGTTACGCTGCCCGATTGGTGGCCTAAGCCTGCTGGCTTTGCTGTATTGGCAGGGCGGCTGGAAAAACTTGAATGTCGCACAAGTGAAGTGGCTATTGCTGGGGGCTGCAGCGCTCATCATCAACTGGCTATGCCTGTTTTCTGCCTTCAAGCTCAGTAGCATTTCTATCTCCACGGTGGTCTATCATGTACAACCCTTCTTTTTACTGATCTTGCTGGCTATTACGCAAAAGGATGGGCAAATCTGGCGCAAGCTACCTTTCCTGTTATTGGCTTTTGCTGGCGTGCTGCTCAGCTCGGGTCTGGATATCCAGCATGATTTCCTGCACAGTGCTGACGGACACATTAGTCAGGCACTGGCAGGTGCCGGGCTGGCCTTGCTGGCAGCATTGCTGTATGCATTTGCCACCCTGGCGACCCGGAAGCTGCAAGGCATAGCCCCGGCACAAATTGCAGGTTTGCAATTGCTGACGGGGGCCGTGGTACTGGCACCGATGGCAGATTTATCCGGCTGGAGCTGGCACTGGCAAAGCTGGGGCAGTTTATTGCTGCTGGGCTTTGTCCATACCGGGCTGATGTATAAACTCATGTACGATGCTTTTCAAAAGCTGCCAGCGGCGAGTATTGCTACACTGTCATTTATTTATCCGTTGGTGGCCTTGCTGGTTGATGTGTGTTTTTTTTCTACGGTCTTAAGTGCTGTGCAATTGCTGGGCATGGCGATGATATTGATCGCCGTGCTGGGAAATCAGCGCGAGTGGAATCTGGCTGTGTTGAAGCGTACCTTGAATTTTAAAATTGGAATCAAATGATAAAAATTCGTCAACTGGGACAACAAGGTTTGCTCGTCTCTGAGCTGGGACTGGGATGCATGGGCATGAGTACAGCCTATGGCGCTGCCGATGAAATTGAAAGCATAGCCACCATCCACAGGGCGCTGGAACTGGGTTTGAATTTTTTTGATACGGCAGAACAATATGGTCCTTATGCCAACGAAGCTTTGCTGGGCAAAGCCTTGCAGGGCAGGCGAAGTGAGGTCGTACTCGCCACGAAGTTTGGTTTCAAGATAGAAAACAATCAAACAACCGGCCTGGACAGCCACCCCAAACATATACGTCAGGCAGTGGAAAGCTCTTTACAAAGACTGGGTACGGATTACATTGATCTTTTGTATCAGCACAGGGTAGATCCCGCTATCCCGATCGAAGAAGTCGTAGGCTGTATGGCTGATTTGGTACATCAGGGAAAAGTGCGCTTCTTAGGCTTATCAGAAGCGGGTGTCGCTACCATACGCCGTGCGCATGCGGTTCACCCCATCAGTGCATTGCAGAGCGAATATTCTTTATGGGAGCGCAATCTGGAAGATGAGATTTTGCCGCTCTTGCGTGAACTGGGTATAGGCCTGGTGCCATTCAGTCCTCTGGGGCGCGGATTTCTCAGCGGTAGCGCACTACGTGCTGAAGCTTATCCTGCAACTGATTTTCGCCATCTTGATCCGCGTTTGCAGGGTGAGAATTTTGATCGCAATATGCAGGCAGCGGCGCAGGTCACGGCAATTGCCAGGAGAAAAAATATCAGCCCTGCTCAATTGGCGCTGGCCTGGGTAATGCATCAGGGAGAGGATATTGTGGCCATTCCAGGTACCAAGCGGGTGAAGTATCTGGAAGAAAATCTGCGTGCCAGCGAAGTGGTCCTGGACAATGCAGACATGCAGGCCCTGGGCCAGGCAATGCAAACTGTGGCAGGCGAGCGTTATAGCAAGGAGAGAATGGCCATGGTGGACAGATGATCTGAACCAGGGCGTGACATTTAAGTTCCAGACCTCCAGACGAAAGCCGTATGTGTGCCTGCGTCCTGCTAGTTTGAGGCAGGCGGCAAATGTTGGGATAGGGCAGGTAAAACAAATGTGAGTGTGTCTTAGCGGTATTTGTGGTGCTAATATCTACGTTTTCACTATAAAGCCCGAGTGCCATACATGAGATTTTCATGGGCAAGGGTCGCCGGGTGAAGCATAATTGTAGGCTTGCTCTGCTATCAATAATAAAAAAGGATAAACATGACACTCACCTGGATAAGACAGCCCCCCAACTCTTATCGCCTGCAACGCTTGTCAGGTATGTCCCTGTTTGCCACGCTGAGCCCGCGTGAATTGAAAATCATTGACGGTATGCTGCATAACAGGAATTACCTTGCCAATGAAATCATCTTTGATGAAGGCGAAGAAGGGCAAGCCCTGTATATCATCCTGTCCGGGATGGTGAGCATCAATCGCCGACGTGAGCATGGTGATGAAATGATCGCCGAACTGGCGGCGGGTAATTTTTTTGGCGATGTCGCCCTGCTGGATAATTCTCCCCGCAGTGCCCAGGTCAAGGCCATAGAAAATTGTGAGGTCGCAGTATTTTTTCGCGCAGACTTCAGTTCTCTGCTGGAAACCAATGCTGTGATTGGTTATAAGATATCATTGGAACTGGCACGCCTGAACAGCCGTCGCTTGCGCGATTCCCTGGATGCCAATTCGCGTAGTGAGGCCTTGTGAACGAGCGTCAATCCGGCCCTATAGTCTGGGCATGCGTACTGTTTTCCACTTGCCTGCTGCTGTTTTTATTACCCAAGGTATTGTGGTTGCTGGTGCCCTTCCTGTTTGCGATGATACTGTATTACATACTCGTGCCAGCCGTTGCACGCTTGAGCCTGCTGGGTTTGCCACGCGATCTGGCGGCGATGCTGGTGGGAGGTATTTTCTTTATTTTACTGGCGCTGGTGCTGACTTACGTCGTCAATAAAATTACGATGCGTGCAGGTTCCTTGCAAGATATGCTGGCGCATTATGTCGATGGCGGCATACGCTTTGTGCGCAATAGCATGCAGGCTCTGGAAGAAAACTTTCCCATCCTGCACAAGGCCCATGCCAGTGAATCGGTGGATGCCTGGATGACCAGTAATACTGACAACTTTGCCCAGCAATATGTGGCAAATATCCTGGTCTCCATGGCAGCGGTATTGCCTGCTGTATTTTTAACGCCTTTCCTGACTTTCTTTTTCTTGCGCGATGGCCGCAAGTTCAAGCAATTCCTGGCAAATGCGGTGCCGAATGCGTTTTTTGAAGAAACCCTGTTTCTCATGCATGAAGTGGACCAGACTGCTCGCCGCTATTTCCAGGGTTTGCTTAAGCTGACGTTGATAGACACCATCATACTGGCACTGGGTTTGTGGTCGATAGGTATCTCCGCACCCTTCACGCTGGCCCTGATATCCGCCATCCTGGCCTGGGTGCCTTTTGTCGGCTCAGTGCTGGGGTGCATGATGGTGGTGCTGGTTGCAGCTACTGATGCGCCGGATACGCCTTTGCTGGCCTACAGTGCCATCATGGTGTTTGTCACAGTGCGCTTGCTGGATGATTTTATCTTCATGCCCATGACGCTAGGACGCAGCCTGCACATGCATCCATTGATTTCTGTATTGATGATTTTTGTGGGCGGCGAGCTGGCTGGCGTGCCGGGCCTGATGCTGGTGCTGCCCATACTGGGCATAGCGATGGTAGTGGGTGAGACACTGGGGCGCGTGATCACCAATCCCCGTTTGCGGGCGAGACATCGCCATGCCAGAGCCTTGCGCGAACGACAGGTCAGCGTGGACTTGAAGGGTTAGAAAAGGAAATGGGGTAGCGATCAGGCTACCCCTTTTTTACATCTTCACACCTCAGGGTTTCAGGGTCTGCCTGTGCCGGGCATTGGCTTCTACCTTGTCAGGTGCAAACCACCAGGGGCGGCGTTCATCTTTTGCCCATAATTTGGCCATGTCATTTTGATGCGGCTGGAAATGTCTTTCACTGACACCACCAGCCATGGCTGCTTCGATCTTGTCATTATCGCCAAAGTCCATGATGACTTGCATGGAAGCGAAAAAATTCGTTTCATACGGCTTCTGGAAATCATAGACACCGCGGCTGACCGTCTCGCCACTGCCTGAACGCTCAACCGTAAAGCCTCCCAGCAATTCCTGTCCAGCGCCGTTGCGGCGCAATGGGCTGACAAAGCGCACGGTATGTGCCTTGCCCCAGCGCCATTGACTCGTGTCCTTGCCTTGCAGGGCTTCGATTTCTGTACGTGCGCGTGGTGCAGCCGCGCGTATCACATCGGCTAGGGTTTCACGTTTGTCTTTGGTGCGGACATCATCAAACCAGATAGCATCTGGCTTGCTCAACAAGGCATCAAAACGCTGCTGCCAGAAATACCAGGTAGACAGCATGTCTTTGGCTACGTCATTACCCAGCTCATCGCTGAAGATGCCTGTCACGACTTCACGATACAGTGCTTGATATACCAATGGCGCAGCCAAATTCACATCATCCCTGCCATCCCAGGTCTTAAGTATCGCGGCCAGGTCTTTGTTAGCAGCATCATTTTCCAGTGCAGCGATGAGGGCAGGGCGCAAGGCATCTGACTGCAGGTTACGGCTGTCGTGCATGAGTTTCCAGTGATCTTCCACCGTCATCTTCTGTGCTGTCCCCAGGACTTGTCCTATGCGGGTATAGCGATAATTGGGCGAGACATAATTGGTGTAATACCAGGGGAAGCCTTCAGGCCGGGTGTCATGGTTGGCCGTACCCACCCAGGCACGCTCCGGGTTAAGCATGCCGGGCATCTTGTCTTTTGGGATAAATCCTGTCCAGTCATCACTGCCATCTGCCGGTGGCAGACGAGGGAAGCCGCCATCTGCACCTGAGCGTATAGGTACTGCGCCAGTGGCCCTGTGGGCAATAGCACCCTGGTCATCACCAAAGACAAAATTGAACATCATCAAATCTATCTTTTGCACTTCCTTGTCAAAGTCTGCGGCATTTGCTGCTGTCAGCATACCTTCTATGCCTATTTGCGGTGTCAGCACTTCTGCATCAGTAGAACGCAAGACCAGCACTTTATCGCCCTTGGGGCCAAGGCCCGGGTGATCGGTAATTACTGGCCCGCGCTTGGTATAGCGTATGACGAGTGGCTGCTCTCTGTAGCCATTTGCGGCACTCTTGTCCTTGATGCGTATGCTCTCATTGATAACCGAAAACGGCAGGCTGCGGCCTGCATCCATGTAATGATCTTTATTGGCTGGGTCCAGGCTTTCCACATACAAATCCTGCACATCGCCATAGGCGTTGGTGACACCAAAAGCCACGTGCTTGTTACGTCCCACCATGATGCCAGGCATGCCGGGTATGGCCGCACCCACGGCTTGTATCTCGGGTGTGAACAAACCTACCGGGTGCCAGGTTCCCGGCAAGATGCGGTTATCAAGATGCGGGTCATTTGCCACCATCGCCTTGCCAGATTGTGAGCGTGATGGCCCAATGGCCCAGTTGTTTGAACCCAGTCCCTGATGATTCAGGGTTTCTGGCGCGATATTGAGATCACTCCATGCCAGATTCAATTGTGCAGATTGATTTTGCGTGGTCTGTGCCGCAGGCGCATTCTTCCAGTCAGGATTAATCGTCAGCGGGAAAATTTCACGTGCTTTCTCCATACCCAGATGATCAATCAGTTTTTGTGCGATGATTTCCGCCTTGAAATTGGTCGAGTGGGTATAGTGGATGTAATGCACCAGCGCCACCAGGTCAGCCACTGTCCAGGCCTGTGGCACCAGTCCTACAGCCTTGAGTTCTATAGGGTGTTCATCGGGATACGTTTTGATATAGGCATTGATGCCGTCAACATAATGCTGAAAGAAGGCCCGTGATTCAGGGCTGAGTTTTTCTGCATGTTTCATGCCGTTGCGGTGTATGCCCAGCACGCGCATGCGTATGTCACTTGGGAGAGTCTCAGCACCAAGGCTGGCAGATAATTCACCACGCCAGGTCGCGCGAAACAATTCCATCTGCATCAGCCGGTTTTGCGCAGTCACAAAGCCTTGCGCACGTAACAGGTCTGGCGTATTGCTGGCAAAAATATAGGGTATGCCCAGTTCATCGCGCAAGACTCTGACGGGCGCAGACAAACCTGCCAACTGCATCTCACCATCAATTTGCGGGTGACCGGAACTACGCAGCTTCATATACCCGGCAGTTACGCCCAGGGCAAGTACTACCGCCAGGCCTATGGCCGTGCGTTTCAATATTTTACTCATCTTGTCTCCATCTGGGTCAGGCTCTGGCCTGCCCATTGTTGTATTTGTTTGCCTTTTTAAGCAAGGTTCTCATCATTTCGCAAGCAGCTAACGCAGTCAAGCAATAATCACTGGCTAAGTTTCCTTGCTGCAAAGCGGGTATTTAGCCTTGTACACAGCCTAAAGCCTGGACTACACTCCATAGTCAAGAAGGATTTCAATCTGGAGCAGTCTATGAATATCAGCCAGTTTGCGGCTGTTTGTGAAGTATCAACCGATACCGTGCGCTATTACGAAAAGCAGGGCATCATCAAGCCTGCCCCGCGTCAGGGTAATGGCTATCGCAAATATGCTGATGCCGATGTGCAGACCCTGCGCTTTGTCCGTGGTGCGCAGGCGCTGGGATTTTCTCTGGCGGAGATACAAAATATCTTGCCGCGACTGGCAGAGGGCAAGTTTGCCCGTGCCGATATAGAACAACAATTATTGAACAAGATGGCGCAAATAGATGAACATATGCGCCAGCTAAAAACCCTTAAAAAAGAATTGCAGGCGACCTTTGCCTCTCTGACTTGCAAGCCAGAGTTGCCAGTGACAACCCCACAAAGCACCGCCACCGATAGCGGCAGCGGTGCTGGTGCGGCAATGGCAAAGAAGGCTTTCAAGAAACCTGCCGCAAAAAACGCTTAAACTTTTTGTTCCTTGAAATCCATGCCCACAAATATGCGCCTGGCATTTCCCCTTTCTGTATCGTGATGTTGCATGCGCCTTTCAGCCTTGCTGTCGCGTTCTTTGGCGGCATGTAATTCTTCCAGTTTGCCGCTCAACAGTTGCGCAGCCAGCCGTTTGTTGGCATGCTGGCTGCGCTCAGTCTGTACCTTGACTGAAATGCCGGTAGCAATATGTGTAGCGCGGATGGCACTGTCGGTCTTGTTGACATGCTGCCCACCTGGCCCGGATGCACGGGTAGCTTCATAACGTATTTCACTTTCAGGCATAGTGCTGCCAGCCTGAAATACTTTGCAACCCAAAAACCAGTTCTTGCGTTTATGGCCCAAGCGGTAAGGGCTATTGCATATCCATAGCAGGCTACCTTCCCATGCCTGCGCCAGATGTTGCACGGCATCTTCGCTTTTATCGATTGTCAATTCCAGCAAGGCAGAGCGCAAGCTGCCTGCATACGGGCCATCGACTTGCTCGACGATGCGTGCAATGACGCCTGCTTTTGCCGCTTCCTTATTGAAGAGTTGCACAGCCTTGGCAACAGCCAGACAGCATTCTGCCGGGCCGGTATTCGCGGTAATTTGCAGGTATAGCATCAGCAGCACTCCCCGCGTGTTTTGTAGGTCAGCAAGGGTTTGTTGCGGGCGATGACAGTAACCAGACCTGCGCCCAGCAAGCAATCAAGTACGCTATCGAGGTTTTTATAAGCTTGCGGCGCCTCCTCATAAATCAGGGCACGGTCTGCACAAATCACGCGGCTGCCAAATTCTGTGCGGCTCAGTTGATCCGGTGTCGCCAGTTTGAACAGCCTGTCCTTGCAGTCAGTGCGTTGCCATTTGCGGCCTGCACCATGCGCCAGCGAATACAAGCTGGCAGCACCATTTTCTGTTTTTGGTTGCAACAGATAACTGTAATCACCGCGAGAACCCGGTAACATTACCAAGCCCTGATCGCTGGGTGTGGCACCTTTGCGATGCAGCCACAAACTCTTGCCATCGGCATACACAGGTGTGACCAGATTGTGATGTACATCGAGAACCAGCTCCCCATTGCAGCGCAGACGGCGCAAGATGCGTGCGGCTATCATGGCACGATTCAGTGCTGCATACTCCAGGGCTGCATCATGCTTGCGCAGATAATCTCTCGCTGCTTCGCTATCACTTGCGAGACCAGCGTGACTATGTGCATCCACATGTTGACGCAAGATAAATTGCCCCAAACCACGCGAGCCACTATGCACCAGTAATTGCACACGTTTGTTCAACAAATTCGCTGCTTCATAACTGCTTGCGTCGTCGACTCTGTCAGTGATTTGCAGCTCTGCAAAATGATTGCCACCACCTATCGTGCCGAGTGAACGCATTTGCAGTAAATCCAGTCCTGCTGCCAGCAGACCCTCAGCGACTAGCTGTTTTCTTGCGGACAGATCAGGATAAATGTCCAGCAATTGCTGATATTCATCTTCATCAACTGGCTCATCAAGAATGCCGATTTGCTTGTCGAGTTTGTCCAGTTTGACTTTGTTGATTGCCAGGTCTGTTTGATACAGGCTCATGCCGCAACCTATGTCATTGCCAACCAGGGCAGGGTAGAAATGGTCTTGCGATAAAAATGCGGCACCCACAGGGTAGCCACGACCCGGGTGTAAGTCAGGCAGGCCTACTACGCTGCTCATATGTGTTAATTGTGCTGTGGTCTTGAGTTGCTGTATTGCGCTGTCTTCAAGCCACAAGCGGTCTGAGGCGATCACGGATACGCGCTCAGACAATTGCTGAATAAAATTGCCCATAAAGGAATTCCAAATATTATTTTTTTAAGGAATTGGGCACTGGTATGCTGATACAGACGCGTCACTTCACCGGCAATTGCCGACAAGATGAAGATCAGGATGAAATGCCTGCAGACGTGTACGCTGAATATTGTTCAGCAGCGCAAAATACGAATTAATGCAGGCAGCAGAAAACCAGACCCAATGAAGGAGAGAGGTTTTGTAGTAGTCGCATTTGTATCTCCTTTCAAAATAAGTTGGTTGATGTGAGGACTTGATATTAGCCCATGCTTTTTGGTTTTGGCAAGAATTTTTAAAAAATAAATCACGCGAGGCAGAGCAGCCTGACACAAGGAGAGTCTCGTCACTGTTTGCAACACTATGTAAGTCCTCTACGGTTTTTGCTGTGATTGACTACAATACTTAGTGGTCTGTTACCGTTATCGCAAGATGATTGAACCTGGGATTTAAGGAAAAGACATGAGCCAGCCTGAGACGAAACCAGTATTCAGCGACACTGTCATGCGTGAGCTGGAACTGGATAAAAAATTTGCCGAGCATATTAAAAAACTCAGCGAAACCGAGATCGTCAGTTATATCGATGAAGAAGGATATCTGGTCTCGCGTACACCTGATGGTGTCATCACCAGATTGCAAGATAAACCTTGCGTGCAGCCTTGAAGATGCAGCAGCCTGTTGCCTTGTTCTATGGTGGTACCAATGGTTCCGGTAAATCTACATTGCGGGAAATGGATGCCGATGGTGTGGATGGTTTGAATTGTGTGATCACAAGACATATAGATCCTGACGCCATCGCCCGCATGCTTAATCCGCTTGATCCGCGTGCCGTTGATGTGGCGGCAGGGCGCGAGGCAATACGCCAGTTTGCAGAAGTCATTGCCAGCAAGACGTCATTCACTCTGGAAAGTACGCTGACAGGAAGTGGCATACTCAGACGCATGGCAGAAGCCAGGTCGGCAGGTTTTCAGGTGCAACTGCGCTATGTTGGCCTGGAAAGTGTTGATTTGAATATCGCTCGTGTCGCCCACCGCGTAGCCAGAGGTGGCCATCATATAGATGAAGATGTTATCCGCAGGCGTTATCAGGAGAGCCTGCAAAATTTACTGAAAGCCATTCCCATTTGTGACCTGGTTTTCATACGGGACAATTCTGGCAGGCATGCAATTTGCCATCTGGCGCTCGAAGGCCAGCACATAAGCTATTCGACACAGTCTGCGTTGCCAACATGGATAGCTGAAATTCAGCAAAAGATATTGTCTTTGTGAAATTGATGGCGCCTGGTTTTGACCGGGCTTTAGTTGAACCTTAGCTGATCTTGTCATCCCTTTGCGCCGTGCTGCGTTATTAGATGATTGAGGCAAAGTTGGAGGTGTTTTTGCCTTTGCTGTTACACATGACCACGAGCGATATTTAGCTACTGGTCATCACGGGAGTAAATATGAAACCTGATTTAATGAGCTTGACAAACCTGGGCAAAGTCGCCAGCCTGGCTGTCTGCCTGGGCCTGAGTGCCTGTGGCGGCGGAGGTAGTTCTTCCAATACCAATACTACGCCCATAGTCACGCCGGAAGTGGCCAACCCGCCAGGCCCAGGGCACTTTGAAGCTGCCACTTTCATCAAGACCATCAGCGCCGCTGAAGTAACTGCTGCCCTGCCCAAGGAAGTGACAGCCATAGTCAGACCCCTGTACGCAGTAGACACTTATAAAATCACCTATACCACCACGGACGCCAGTGGCCGCAGTGTGACTGCATCCGGCCTTGCGGCCATCCCGCGCAAGACCAGCACTTTGCCCAGCCCCGTGCTGAGTTACCAGCATGCCACCATCAAGACCAATGCTGAAGCACCTAGCAATCATGCAACGGCAGATGAACCAGCAGTATTGTTTGCTTCCATGGGTTATCTCGTCAGTGCGGCAGATTATGTCGGCTATGGAACAACCAGAGGTACGCCGCACCCCTATTTACTGGCCGCACCCACCGCGCTTTCGGTGGCAGATTTCATGACGGCCAACACACGCTGGCGACAAATGAAGTCGTTTGCAGAAAATGGCCAGCTATTCCTGACTGGTTATTCTGAAGGCGCCTATGCCACCATGGCAACCTTGCGTCACCTGACTCTCAACAAAGTGGGCGTACTGCCTGTCAGTACCTTCATTGGTGCCGGGCCTTATGATGTGGTACTTACACTCAATGCCATGCTGGACGCGGTGCGCAAGGAAAACCCGCTCCTGGGCGCTTTGATCAGCCCCGGCTTCTTGAAAAAACTGGGTGCGAACGACAGGGCCAATGTGCGCAATCTGCTCTTGTCTTCTGCACTGGGCAATAATAGCGACATCAGTTTTGACCCTACCTTCCTCGACAATTTCCTTAACGATGATGACGCTGCCATCGTCGTACAAAGCAATGTCAATGACTGGACACCGCAATCGCCTATCTCCTTCTTCCATGGTCGCGATGATACGACCGTGCCTTATGGGAATACCGATTCAGCCTTCCAGGCCATGAGCAAGCGTGGCGCTGCAACACTATTGGATCGCATGGATTGTCCGGCAAAACCGGCAGAGCACATCCCCTGTGTACCGGCATTTTTGATCAATGACATTACCCGTCTGGGTACTTTGGCCAAAGGACTTTAAGCTGGAGATCAGACGTGAAGTACAACTACTTCACGTCTGCATGCAGACTTTGATCAAAAAAATCAGCGGCCAGTTTCTTTCAGATAATCTGCACGCGCAGCCAGTGCCGTGTCGGCAAAGTCCGAGAACATACCATCCACACCCAGACGGAAGAATTGCAGGTATTCTGCTTTTGGGTCGCCATTGTAGTTAGCCGCCAGCCTGCGCTTTTCATTACGGAAAGTGTAAGGATGGACCAGCAAGCCAGCCTTGTGCGCATCACTGATCAGGCTGGTAGGTGCCAGGGTGGTTGCATCGGTTTCATTGACCTTGCCGTCGTTATTCACGTCCACCAGTTTGCCATCAGCACCGACCGTACCCTTGACGCTGACGATGTAGCGTTTCCACGGGCCTATGCCATCAGCATAAGTCTTGATTTCTGCCAGACCGGCAGGCGTCACCATGTCACTGAACAGACGCTTGTCACCTGCCAGCGCCCAGTCAAACGGCCTGTCATACGGTGCCGCAAATGTCAGTGCACCAGTTTTCATGTCCACATCATCGGCATCAATCAATTGCACCAGTTTGACGTTCAAGCCTTTCTTGCGCATTTCTTTCAAGCTGCCAGGTTCAAAGGATTGCACATAGATCGGTGCACTCTTGTCATTCCAGCCGGCCTTGTTGATGATATCGATGAGCTTGTCTTCCAGTGGCAAGCCAAGATTGCGATGGTAGCTGGGGTTCTTGGTTTCTGGATAGACCGCGATGGTGCGGCCTGTCTCTTTGGACTTGGCTTTGACAAGGTCTATGATTTCCTGGAAGCTGACGATCTTGTACGCGCCATTGTATTGTTGCGGACGTTCTGCATCGGTGGAAATGCCACCCAGAGTCTTGATCTCGGCAAAGGTAAAATCACTGGCAAACCAGCCAGTTTGCGTTTCGCCATCGACACTGATTGTTTTCTTGCGTGCAGCAAATTCAGGATGCTTGTCTACGTCCGTGCTATAGGCCAGATTAGGATCATGACGTGCAATCAGGATGCCATCCTTGGTGGAAACCAAGTCAGGCTCAATCGCATCTGCACCGAGATCGATGGCTTTCACATAGGCTTCATAAGTCTCTTCAGGCAAATAACCGGAAGCACCACGGTGGGCAACCACTACAGGCTTTTCACCATTCAGGGTAGGCAGGGCTTGCAGGCTATTACCGCCGCAAGCGCTCAGCAAGATCAACAGGGAGGAGGCCAACAAGTATTCTGGAGTGCGTATAGCTGACATGATCGTCTCTCGGTGAAAAAAGAGCGACGATATAAGCTGTGTATGACGAGGTCATGACAAAAACACATATGCTTACAAACTGATAAGCTTGTCAAATTTGATGACTCATGCCTGACATGAAGATGGCTGCATGGCAGGGAGAGCCTTAATACTGTCTGTATTCGCCCTCGCGTATCCCTGACATTCAGGTAGGCCAGTCAGCGGTTTAAAACTGGTCCCACACCCCCCACCAGTTTTCCTCAGGATCTGGGCCGGGTTGTTTCTCGCCCGGCAGATAAGTTGTTTCTTCCAGATTGATATTGACTTCGGCAGGTAGATTCCCCTGCAGTAGCTGGTAGGCTGGTGTAGCCAGTACTTTTTGCAGCAAAGCTGGTAAATCTTGCGCAGACCAGCAGTGATAAGACCAAAAGTCTTCCGACATCAGCTCTGTAATGATCTCCATGTCAAACCTGTAGCACAGGCGTAGCCGCAAGCGCAGGGCTGCTTGTGGTTCCACGCCCGCACCTGCATCTGGCAGGCAAAACAGTCGTATGATGCCTATTTCAAAACGTGTGCCACGACCGCGGTTGGTAATGTCCTTGTACACGATCAGGGCATCATCATCAGGGCTGGAGACGTCGTATTGTGTATCCTGATAATACCCCGCCATCAGACCCAGGGCTTGCGGCAACAGCATGCCCTTGAGTGTTTGTTTATTCAGCCTCAGCAGGGCACGCAAGTCTTTTTCAGATGTTGCCGGATTTTTGTTCATGGTGATGAATCAGGAAGAGATGCGCGCATTGTGCCACGCAAGACTCAGATCTTGTATTCCTGTTTCAATTGCAGCTCAATATTTTTCAGATGTTCAGCGCCAAAGCGTGCCTGAATCGCATCAAACATGGTGCGGCCATAGCCGATGAAATAATCCTTGCTGTTGCGCGTATCACCCTCAGCGATTAGCTGGACTTCTATGCCATCCTTTTGCAGCAAGCTGGTCAGGCGTGCCAGTACATTTTCTGGCAAGCTGCCCTGATGGTAGCTGATGACGTATTTACCCTTGTTGATATCTTCCTTGGCCTGGGCTGTCCAGCGCAGGGTCTGTGCGGTGGCGACAAGTTGCTCCTTCACCTGACCCAGTTCTTTTTCTGTGGGGATGGAGGCAAGATCTGCCTGGTTGACCTTGCATTCGGGCTTGCTCAGGGATAATTTGATCCCTTTGCTACCAAGTTCATCGACGCGGTCTGCACCACCCCTGGCGCTATAACCCTGTTGTGAATTGCTGCCGCCATAAGTTGAGGTCAGGTAGCGTGGCTGTTTGCTGCTGGCATCATAGATACTGATCTTGACCCATTCTGGCTGAGCTTCCGGGCTGCGGGCAAAGTCACGCGCATAAATCTCCCTGGGGGCCTGTTCCACTTTCAAGCCCAGCACAAAGCCATTCGTCAGCGTGTAGCTGCGCATGCTGGCTGATGTACCAGTCCAGCTATCCAGTTGCTGGCCTTCAAAGCTGAGAGCAATTTGTTGCTCTCCTGGGCACACCGCCGCATATCCAGGCTGGGCCAGCGCCAGCACGCCCATGGACATGCACAGAGTCAATAGAGATTTTTTCGTATTCATGATGTTTGCCTTTACCTGATACTGGAGATTGTTGACGATGGACTGTAAGCACGGTGCTACTACTGACAGCGCAGATTAATATTTATATTTTAAGCAATATTGGTGGCAAGTAAATAGTAATTTGCAATCTCCATGCATATTTTTGAAATATTTTGAATCCGGCAAGGCACCGGGTGCGTATCTCAGATATTGGTCATAAAGACTGATACCTCTCATTCTAAAAGGAGCCATAAATGAAAGCCTTCACCCTGACTACCGCATCCTGTGCCGCTGCCTCCACTTTGCTGGTCCTGCTGACTGGTTGTACCTCCATGTCGCCCACGGCGGCCAGTTTTTCGCAAGACAGCCTGCCGGATGCCGTCAAGGTGCCTGCCGGACATAAGGTTGTCATGGAAACCGTAGGCGCTGGCTTGATCACCTATGAGTGCCGTGCCAAGAAAGACATGGCCGGCCAGTTTGAATGGGCCTTCGTCGGCCCGGACGCCAGCCTGAATGCCCGTAGCGGCAGCAAGGTCGGCAAATACTACGGCCCACCAGCAACATGGGAAAGCATGGACGGTTCCAAAGTCACCGCCACCCAGGTCGCAGTTGCCCCGGCTGGTGCAGGCAATATCCCCCATCAACTGGTCAAAGCCAATCCCGCCACTGGCAATGGCACGATGACAGGTGTCAGCTATATCCAGCGCACTGCCACCAAAGGCGGCGTCGCACCATCAAGTGTTTGTGATGCAGGTGCAGCGGGCAGCAAGCAAACTGTCAACTATCAGGCTGACTATATCTTCTGGAAAATGATGTAAGAGAGCATCTTGCCGGACAGGTAATCTCCGGTCCGGCAAGACCAGCAACACTAAATGTTGCCGCAGCAGGTGATTTTCAACTGGGCTATAATTTGCAGGCAGCGCTTCAACCGCCTTGTACAAAACCAAACGCAAAAGTAACGCAGAAGGAACGACCTTCCCCATTTTGGGAACGAATGTCCGGGACGGCCCGGCTCTTTGAAAGGAGAGCCATCATGGCTTGGATAATGTTGGTCGTAGCAGGACTCTTTGAAGTCGTCTGGGCTTTTTCAATGAAGCAATCTGCCGGTTTTACCAAACTGGTCCCCTCGTTAGTCACCATCGCTGGCATGATCGTCAGCTTTGTTTTGCTGGCATTTTCCATGCGCAGCCTTCCACTCGGCACGGCCTACACTATCTGGACAGGCATAGGCGCGGTCGGCAGCTTCATCGCAGGCATTATTTTTCTGGGTGAACACCTGAACTTCCCCCGCATTTGCGCTGCCTTGCTCATCGTTTCAGGCTTGATACTGATGAAGATGTCGTCGGAATAGATATTTCAGCCATGCGTTTTCCATGGTACGAGACGGCGCTCCAGGCGGCGCATGAACAGGTCGAACAGATAGGCCACGATAGCGATGAGTATGATGCCCATGACCACGATATCAGTGCGCAAGAAGCTGGATGCATTCAATACCAGCTGACCAACGCCAGCCGTGGCTGCCACCATTTCTGCCGCAACCAGGGTGGTCCAGCCAAAACCTATGGCTATCCTCAGACCGGTCAGAATATCAGGCAGCGCCGCTGGCAAGATCACATGCCGCAATAACTGCCACTGGCTTGCACCCATGGACAGTGCCGCATGCAATTGTTCCGACGCCACCTTGATGACACCAGCGCGGGTAGCTACTGCGATAGGTGCAAAACAGGCCAGGTAGATCAGCAATATCTTGGCTGTCTCATCAATACCAAACCAGATCACGATCAAGGGCAGATAGGCCAGTGGTGGCAACGGTCTATAGAATTCCAGGATGGGATCAAAGATGCCGCGCACGATACGGTTGGTGCCCATCAACAGCCCCAGTGGTACCGCGCTGATAGCCGCCAGCAAGAATGCACCAAACACGCGTATCAGGCTCCAGGCCAGATGCTGGAGTAAGGGCAGTCCGCCTTGTATATTGCCTGTCCAGGCCTGTTGAGCAGCCAGCCATACAGCAGCAGGCGAGGGCAGGAACAAGGGCTCCACCCAGGCCCTTGCGGTGATGAACCACCAGCCAGACAACAGCACGGCGATGGTGACGATAGTCACGCCCAGGGTCTTGCCACTGGCTGGTCGCGGGTACACCCTGGCCACAGGAATTTGCGGCGCAGCATCTTGCTTTGCAAGTTCTGTATAAACGGTGTCAGGGGCGATAGCTGAGGTGGATGATGGCGGCATAGTGATATATTCAGACAGGATTATGCACAAGCTGCAGCAGGCGTTCACGCCAGGCGATGAAATCGGGCGAAGACTTGACTGCGCGCGCATCGCCTGAGGCCAGATATTCGCCAGAAAACGGCAAGTCGAATTGTTGGGCAATGCGGCCAGGGCGTGGTGACATGACGATCACCCGCGTACCCAGAAAAAGCGCTTCCTCTACACTATGGGTAATGAAGAAAATAGTTTTGCCGCTGCCTTGCCAAACCTTGACCAGCAGCTCTTGTACGGCCTCGCGCGTGAGGGCATCAAGCGCACCCATGGGTTCATCCATCAACAACACACGCGGATTATTGGCCAGCGCACGGGCTATCCCTACCCGTTGCTGCATGCCACCAGACAATTGATAGACGGGGGACGCCGCAAATT
>Ga0207952_1000300_pt1 | contig 46817 bp, 39 predicted proteins | sample SubbioR12Aug_8Ca_FD_184831 | JGI IMG/M metagenome (GOLD analysis project Ga0207952, IMG submission 184831) | Serpentinite rock and fluid subsurface biosphere microbial communities from McLaughlin Reserve, California, USA - CR12Aug_8Ca (SPAdes) | ecosystem: Environmental > Terrestrial > Deep... | reverse complement strand
CTGCTTGCCCAAATGGCCGCCGATGCCTATCCAGTTTTCCGGCGATACTTCAAAAAAGTCGATGCTGTCCGGCGTGCCGTCTTGCAACGCGGGCAGCATTGAGCGGCGCAAACCCAAGCCGGCGCCAGACAAGCCGAAAGGATGGGATGGGTTCATCGGCGCGGGCTCCGGCGTTATTGGGCTGTTTTACCGCTGCAACCGCCTTCGGGCATTTTGCCGCTGCAGCCGGCTTCCGGCATTTTCGCGCTGCAACCGCCTTCCGCGCCTTTCATGTCCTTCATTTTGTTGGCGCCGCATTTACCTTCGCCGCATTTGCCCTCGCCCACTTTGCCGCTGCAACCCGCCTCGCCGGCTTTTTCATCGGCCGCCGCTAGTTGTTGGGATGGGTTGATGCTGGACATCGCGAATGGATTTTCGCCGGCTTGAATGGCAGGGGCCGCAGCCAATAAGCCGGATGCAATTGCGCCGCCCAAGGCCAGAGTCAGGTTTTTTTTGTTCATGGTGTTTCTCCAGGGAATAATAAGTAGTGGTCGGGAAGACGATAGCGCCTTCCCGACCACTCAGTCGGAGAACTGTAGGATTCCTTACAAACATTTAGTTGGGTATCCGCGCATTGTGCCGGGGCACGAATTTAACCGGGTTGGATTGCTAAGGAATGATCCAGTCGCCGACGGGATGGATTTGCCGTTGATCGTTGTTAACCAATTGCACGATATAAGCGCCCTTGGAGGCGAAGCGTTGGCCGGGGCCGAGGCTCAGCCTGGGAAAGGTACCGGGATTGAGCTGGTTTTCGGCCTCGTTTTCTATGTACTCCAGCAGGTAGTCGCGGGAGAAGTGGTCGACCACGTGCTCCAAGCCGAACTGCAATAAATTCAGCGCGTAATAGGTGTTGAATTGCAGACGCTGGTTTTCAATGGCCAAGTCGCGGGTGTTCATCCAGGCCCGAACCCGAAACGCGTGCGGATGATAGGCCGTGGGCAGTTCGTAAGGGTAGCTGAAATACAGTTTGCCGGCGATGTCCGCGGGAAACCGGGTTTGATTGGCTTCCAGCGCAGGGGACGGCAACAGCAGGCGCTCGGCGTACCGGGCCAGCAGCGGGAGTTCGGCGGCGATGGCTTTATCGAATGTCCCCGGCCAAATTACCGCCTGGATCGGCGCGGACTGTTGCCGAGCCAGTTTTTGCCATTGGTCGCGAAGCTGTTCGATGCTCTCGAATGTCAGGTCCACGACGAGGTACCGCTTGTCGCCATGCAGGCTTTGCGTCAGTGTTTTTGCCGGCTGGCTGCTCCGTGGTTCTCCGCTGTGTATGTTGACGACCGTGCGCGGTTCCGGGTCTTTTTGCGCGCGCAAAAAACGGCCCATGGCTTTGGCTTCCAGGATCAGGCCCTGGTTGAAATACATTGAATAGCGATTGGTATTGCCGGCCGGCGGCAGGTCGGTGAAGGGGAACAGGCAGGGGACGCGATTGGTTTCGCAAAAATCGTGTATCGGCGTCCAGTCGCCGTTCACCATGCCGCCGATGAAGGCGAATACGGGTTGCCGGCGGTAACGGCTTGCCAACTCGGTTGGCCACTGGCGCGGGTCTGCCGGCAACTCCCAGACTTCGTGCCGCCAAAGCCGAAATGCCTTGGCGAAATCCGAACGGTAACCGGGCGAAAAATTGGGATGGTCGAGATTGCCCTGGGTTTCCAGGTTTAACCACTCCACAAACTCGCGCATCGTCGCCAGCATGGCTGTTTTATCGGCGCTACCGACATTGGGGCCGACAACCGTGGCAAGATAAACGGTTTGCTCATCGACGCCGGGGTCGTTGCGGATGGACAATTGGTGCAAATAGGCCATCAGGGCCGCCATGTCGGTGTCGTTCAGGCGGTAACGCGGCATCAGCGGGCTTAATTGTCTACCGGAGGGATCGACGCCTTCGCGGATGGCGCGGGCCAGCGACTCGTCGGAATAAGCCGGCCGCTGGTAGGCGGAGCGCATCCTGGCCCGGAACACTTGCCCCTGGCTCTCCTTGAACAGTTTGTTGAACAGGTCGGCGCGCTCGAAAGTGCGAGGTTTGAATAAAATGGTACCGGTAACGGGTAATACGTAATTGCCGCCTTCGCTGGAGCCGAAGCCGCTGCGCCTATGGCATTGGGCGCAATTGAATTGGGCGTCGTCGAAGGCGATGTCGTTTTGGGTTACGCCTTGCAGCGCATGGCCGCCGCCGTCGACGCCTTGCTGGTAAAGTCGTTCGCCTAGTGCTATATCGGGCGTTAAAATTTCGCGGTAATACCCGTTGAACCAGTAACCGCCGGCCGCCAGCCCCAGTAGCATCAATAGCGGGCCGGTTTTTTTTATGATCGGCCGTAACAGTCCGGAAACCATGTCGTGTTTCTCTATTAGGTGTCGAATAGGGGAATGCCGGTATGCCGCCCGGTTAATCGGATAAACCCATCGTCCGCCGGTATTCGGCGATAAGGTCCTGTTTGCCCAGCAGGCCGTCGATACGCCGCCAGACGGCGTCCGGGGAGCGGCGCATGAACGTCAGCGGCTTGTGGTACATTTTGTTGCCGCTGCTGTAGTTGGCGTCGAAGGCTTGCAGGACAGCCTTTATATCATCGGGCGGGCCCGTCAGAAAATGCCAGTTGCCGCCGGCTTTAAAGCGCTTGGCATAGTCGCGCAATTGTTCCGGCGTGTCCTGTTCCGGGTCGATGGAGATGGAAATCAGCCGGTGTTTACCGCCGGACAAGGCGTTGAGTTCCGTTTGGGCGCTGGACAAGGAAGCGCTCAAGAGCGGACAAACCGTCGAGCAGGTCACGAACACGAATTGCAGCAACACCGGGCCTTCGGCTGCCAGAAACGGGCGCAAGGCGACACCGCCGCCGTCGGCATCGATCAGGCCGACATCGGGGGCTTGGTATTGAGCTTCGCCGAGCTGGTATTTGCGGGCGGAGGACGGGCCGGAAGCGGATGCCGCCGGCTCGGGCGCGCCGAGCGTCCAGGCTTGGTCGATGCCGCCCGATCTGGCGGGTAGGCAAAATCCCAGCCCCAGGCAGATTCCGGCCAGCCGTTTAGTCGATAAGTTCACCTGCGCACCCCGCCAAAAATCAAAATTTGCCGAACGTTAAATAAAAAGGTAAGCGGTATCGGATACCGCTTACCTTGGCCTTTAAACGCCGCTTGCGCGGGTTAATGGATGGACCACACGGCAACCTCATGGTGTAAAGGATCGAACTGGTACCACCGTATGCGCCGGGACGGTTCGAAGTTCATTTGCATGACAATGTTATGCTCGCCGACCACGTCCCGGTCGCCGTTTTTGGTCGCCGGCGGCGTCATGATCAGGCCGGGTCTACTGTCGGTCGGCATGCCGGCGTTGACCCACCAGTGCGCGCGGCCGAAGGTAAACCATTGCCCGGCGCCGCCTATGGCCTCCGTCGATTGGAAGGTGTTTTCCCAGCCGCGTCTGCCGCCGAAGTCGACATTGAAGTAGGCGTGATCGAAATAATCGCCGTTCAGCATTTTGATTTTGACGGTTTTGCCGCGGGTTTTCCAATCGGGGTAGGTCGCTTGGCTTTCGTCCAGGATGCCTTTCATCTCGCCGTAAATCGTGTTGTTGACGAAGAACAAGGTCCAGTCGCTGTTCGGATCGGGTTTGACGCCATCCGGCAGTTTGGTGCGGGTTTGCCACTGATCGAAGGCCCGGTTCAGCTCGGCAAGCTGTTTTTTATTGGCGTTGCCGCGGGCCTTGATGTCCCGTAGCGTATTCCACATCCGTTTGGCCGGCGCCAAGTCGCCGATTTTGGCAATCGCCGCCAGTTTGTTGGCTTCGCTGGCGGTGGGGTGTTCGCCGAAGACGGATGTTTCCCATTCGACCAAGGTCTTGGGGCCGACCCGTTTTAAGGCGTTTTCGATAACCTGCACTCTGGGCGGATGCTGGCGCCAGCCCCAATGGTACGACAGGTTGTAGTATTTGCCGGGCGCCATTTTCATCATGTATTCGGTACGGGTACCGTCTTCCATGGGGAAAAAGGTCTGGTCCATCAACACGTTCGGCATGGGCGGCATGCCGGGAGGGCTCAGGGCCGGATCGTCGAAATACATCACCATCGGCGCAAAGTCTTCGTGGCCGCGATTCAGGGTATCCACTTTGTAATGTATGGTCCAGGGCACATCCTGCACGTCGCTGGGGTCTATCATGTTGGTATCGCCCTCGATGTGGTTGTCGAACCAGATTTGATGAACTTCAACCATCCCGCCTATTTTGTTGCCCGCGTTATCGAAGATGGGTTGCACGCGCTTGACTTTATTGGGGCCGGTATAGTGCAGCAGCGGTATGCCGCTGTAATTGCGGTTCGGTACCGGGTTACCTTCCAGGATATCGATACCCAGCTTTACAGCCGCTTGCAAGGAAAGTTTGCTTTTATGGCGGTCATGGTCGTGGTCGTCGCCGTAACGGTCTTCATAAAATTTGCGGTCCGTTTTACTGATTTGCTTGATGACCATCATCAAATCATCGGTCGGCGAGGTTTTGTCGATGGGAGTAATGATGGGGTCGGGATGCAAATTGTAAGGATGCTCGGGCGTGGACGGCAAAGTGTTGACCACTTCAACGCCATTGCCGTCGCAGACATTCTTGTAAACCGTCGGCAAATGGTTGCTGCCGGGCGGCTCGGCAAAAGGATCCTGCGCGGCGAAGATAGTATTTTCAGGCGTAATAACGGTCGTGGTTTTACCGTCGGCGGAAACCGATTCCTGGGCTTGCGGCGGCCTTGGTTGCGGCATGACGCAGTCGGCGGCATTGGCTGTGCCCGCTCCGGTCAAGGCGACCGTCACGGCAAGGGCCAGACGGCTACGATTTAGTGTTTGTTTTAACATGATTCAACTCCATTCCTTAACTTGGCTCTTGAGCTTCGACTTGGCCGAAGTGGGATTAAACATCGCGGTTACTGTTGCTATCTTTGCCTGGATCGGCCAAGGGCGCGGGGCCGGCGCGCTTGCTATCCTCGCCCGCTATTTTGCCGTTTTGCATCCAGGCGACGCGGCTGACCGCCATTGCGGGGTCCGCATCGACGGCAAAGGCGCCCCAGATGCCCACGCCGCCGTTGCCGTAATGCACCATGCGGGTATTGATGCCGGCGTGGTGATGGTGTCTCGACAGATGCTTGGCAAAGCGATCGCCGAGCGCTTGAGAGCCGTCTTCCGTTGGACGGAGCAGCAGCCAACCGGCCGGTAAGGCGTTTTTCCGTGCATATTCGGCAAGCCGTTCGACGGTATCGGCCGCCGGCTCGGTGGTAATCGAATAGATATTTACTTCCCGGCCCAACTTATCGCCCAATTGCTCGGCCACTTTCGCCAAATGGGACATGGAGGGGAACTTCCGTTGCGCATCCAGCGACATAAATTGCACCATCGCTACCTTGTTACTGATCAGTTCGCTGTGAAAGCGGTAAATTTCGCCGTCGTGCGATACGACGGGGACGTCGGGGAAACGGTTGCCTCCGCGGCCTTGGGTCGGCGGCGGTAAAAAGGCTTGCAACAGCAGGTTTCTGAGTTCCTGTTTGGAAATGGAATCGGCTGCGTACCGGGATTTTTCAGTGTTCATAATGACCTCGGATAAATCAAATTCGGTTAGTGATAAAAGGCAACATCAATCGCCTTGACCAGGTTCGACAATATCCCAGCGGATCATCATGGCGTGGTCTTCATGAACGACGTTGTGGCAGTGCATCACGTGCTTGCCGAGAAAGTCCCGCCAACGCGAGAAGAATTTCACTTCTTCGTTGGGGCCTAGCATGATGACGTCTTTCCGGGCATGCTCGACATTATTGCGGTCTACGGGTTTGCCGTTGATTTCCAGGATCTGAAATTCCTCGAAATGGCTATGGATGGGGTGCATCCAGGAACTGCCCGCGTTTCTGAAGGTCCAGATTTCCGCGCTGCCTTGTTCGATTTTGGCGTCCGAACGGTTGGGGTCCATCAGCTTGCCGTTGACCGTCCACAAGCCATTGTCGTAGTCGAACACGAATAAACGCTCCCTTCTGACTTCGGACAGGTTGATCGGCGGCAATTCGCGCATTTTGTGCGGTATGCGGCTGCGATCGGGGCCGGTGGCCGGTATGACGTCGAAACGCATGATTAAGTCGGGGTTTTCCAGCTCCCGGCCCGTCCAGCCGGCGCCGTCCTCTCGGCTCTCCATGCGGTTGGAGAGGTACAGCGATTGGCCGGGGCGGTATTTGGAGAAGTCGATGATGATGTCGTGGCGCAGGGCCGGCCCGATACGCATGGTTTTGGATTCGATCGGTTTGGGCAGTAGGTTGCCGTCGGTCGAAATGATGTAAAAATCTTCGTCTTTGTCCAAATGGCCGTGCTTATTCAGGTATAACTGATAAATACGCGATGGGCCGCCGTTGAGGACCCGGAACCGGTATTTGCGCGCTTCCACTTTGAAATGGGGCTGAATGATCCGGTTGACGGTGAAACGGTCGCCCAGCATGCCATGGGTGGTGTAAAGCGCGCTGGGCAGGTCGTCGCCGGTGGGTTCCGGATTGAAGAAGTCCCAAAGCGGCTGGCCGTTTTGGTCGAACATGACGTCGTGCAGAATCAGCGGTACGTCGTATTTACCGCTAGGCAGACGGTAGGTGCCGGGTTTGGTTTCGTCGTTGGCGTCCATTTCGTCGAATAGCAGATAAAATCCGCTCAGGCCGGCATAGACGTTGGTGGCGGTAAAATCCAGCCTATGGTCGTGATACCACAGGGTAGACATGATTTCCCGCTTGTCGAAGCCGGCCGGAAAATTTGCGTAGTGATGATCCCAAAACTCGCCGGCGTTGAAATAATCCTGCGGAATGCCGTCGCTTTCCGATGCGGTATGCGCATTGTGTAAATGTATGGTGGGGCTGGGCATTGCGAAGCGGATATTGCCGGCGCCCAGCGGCGGCAGGTTGTTGATGCGGCGCAGAAAGATAGGATCGCCGTATTTGGCGTGTATCGTCATGCCGGGGGTGATGCCTTTGGGCATATGCGGGTCGCGGAAACCCCAGGCCCAGGAACCTTGGTTATACGGAAAGTCCGTATGATAGTTCCACAGAAATTCTTCGATATAGTGGACGTAATGCTTCCGGGGTTTAAACTCGTTAAATCGTTGGTGCCGCTGCGGATCCGGCGCGTGGCCGCCGCCTGCCGGAGTGTTGAGAAAGGCTTCGGGTACGCTTTTGGAAATAGGCATTACATTAAGCGGCACCTTGAACGGTGTCACCGGAGGGCTGGGGGAGTCCACGATGCTGGGAATGAAGCCATCGGGAAACACCAGATCGGCTTTGGCCGTTTTAGGTGCCAGTAAGCCATAACTGGTCCCAGCTGCGCCGTATTTCAAAATATCGCGTCGAGTTGCCATTACTTCATCCTCTTGAAAGTTAACACACCAAGCTTTGCCGGAAGCGGAAAGCGTTTTTGCAAGTTGTTTCGGCGGCATTGTCGGCTGAAATTTTTAGCCGTATTTTTATAAGCCGAATTAAGATTAAATTAAGAGGGCGGCCTTGTATTGAGGAAGTAGTACAGTATTTGCTAGAAAAAAACTGGGCTATTTGACCTAAATAACTGCGTTAAATAACACAGATTACCCATGGTGCTTGTCTTTTTGCGGTCAATGGCGGCGTTGGCGGACTAGTCTGGAAACCGGCGTTATATGGCGAAATTTTTGGTAATTGTTTGATATGAAACGAATTTTTCTGGCGGGCGAGGGTGTTTTTGCGCGCCCGTTTTAACGGCGGCGGTTGTCCTTGTTTTTGCTAGCCCTTTTGGGATGCGTATCTCGCCAACTCCAGGCGGTCGCTGACTTCCAGCTTGCCGTAAATCGAGTAAATGTGATTGCGTACCGTTTTTTCGCTAATAGCCAGGGTTTTTGCGATGGAATTGGTATTTAGCCCCTGAACAACCAGTTCTACAATCTGTAGTTCGCGTTTGGATAAGCCGTCAAGTTTGTTGTTAATGCTGTCAGCGGTGTCGGTGTGCGACTGAGGGGGGATTTTATCCGCCGTGTCGACAATGGATTTCAGTAGCGCGCGCTCAAACCACAATTCCCCGGCCAATACTCTATCGATCGCTTTCAGCAATATCTCAAAACTCCGGGCTTTCAAAAAAATGCCTGAAATGCCCGAACAAATAAAGCGTACTAAATCTTCCGTGCCGCATGTCGAGGCGATCAACAAAATGCAGGTATCTTGAGGTTGAGACAACAGTTTTTCTATGAATAAAAGATTGGCTTCCGGATTTTGGCACGGAGCCGCCAAAACGATATCGGGTTTGAGATTGAGCACCATTGACATGGCTTGATCGGAAAAGTCCGTTTGGCCAATGACTTCAAGGTGCGCTTGCATATCCAATAGCCTGACCAGGATGTCGCGGTAGAGAATGTGGTCATCCAACACCATGACAGTTCGGGCGGGGGAGGGTGGAGTGATCGGGTTTTGCATAATGGTTGATCAAAAAAATCAGCGGATATCGTTTATCGAAAAAAACCTAACCTTGGTCGGGATGGAGGGCGATTCCTTACGCCGGCATGAAAAATAATTTCGGTGCCGGAAGTTGGATCATGCCGACATTCCTGGCGGTGGGTGTCGGATTCCTCAAAATTCGGTTGACCGGGATAGAAAATCGGTTAAATCATAAACAAATTGTGGGAATTTTTTGGGATCTATGGTCATTAATTTAATGGCTATTTGATCGCGGAAAGTAAGCGTACGGCGAACCGGGTTAAGAGGGCGACGAGCCCGTAGGCCGGTTAAGCATGATCGGCATGCCGAAGTAGGGCGTTAGAAATTGGCGGGTTTATGCGTAGGCTTTACTGATAGGCCCAGTTTATCTTGCGGTTGCTCCGTTATGCCGGCAAATGATTAATTGCCGACTTGTTCACTGTTATTGGCTTTGGTTCTGTTAAATTGATCGCCGACGTTTTATCTGCTCGGCAAGTTGGATCGGTTGGTGTGCTTGCTGAGTCTTTCATTTTAAGGTGACCGATATGAATCCTAACAAAAACATAAAAATTGCAACCGTTGCGGCTACGCTATTGTTTGCCTCCAATGTAATGGCAAATACCGGGGCGGCTCTTATCAAAGAGCAGCCCCGCAACGTATACCATGTAATTAAAAATAAAACCCTGCTGGAAGCGACCAATCAGTTGGCCAATCGTAGCGGCATTGTTTTTAAAATCAGCGCGGATATCGAACGCGATGCGGTCAATAAAAAGCTGGCGGCCGACGATTGGGGCGCCGCGATAGGACAATTGTTACAAGACTATAATTTCACGGTAGAAACCGAAAATAACAACATAAAAACCGTTTTGGTCACCGGCAGGCATGGTAGCGGAAATGGGCTGAAAAACATATCTGTAAAGGAAGACGAACTGATCGTGGTGGCGCCGGATTATGCCGGCAAAATACCCGGGAAATATAAACATTTCAATGCCGGTTCCGTATTTAATGTGGCACTGCCCATGGAGCAGCTGAATAATATTGCGGTTGGCGGCGAGTTAACGCTCGATCTTCCGATTGGACAATATAAAGTCAAGCATGACAATCGGGTTGAGCATGGCGACGGCAGTTCAACCTGGGTAGGTTATTTGGGCGATGAAGGCCAGGGATATAGAATCTATCTTTCGCAAGGCGAGGCCGGTGTGATCGGCAATGTGTATACGCCCGATGGCGCGTATAACATAGAAACAGTCGATGGACAGACGGTTATTGTGGATATCGACAAATCGGGCCTCGATTCCGCGGGCTATGATCACGATGAAGCCGAGGCCGCGCCGGAAACCTTGGCGTTGATGGAAAATGGTTTGCAGATGGGCGGCATTCTTTCCGACTTGCAGCAAGCGGCCGAAAAAGCCAGGGCAATCGCCGACGCCTTGGCCAAGGAAGCCCAAACGCTTTACACGCAGTATCAACAAGATTTGGCAAGGGCCGAAGCCGCCCGAGCGCAAGCCGGCGAATTGGCGGCCCGCTCGAAAAACACAGGTGTCCAACTTAACGCGGCATTATCCGCGCTTAGAAAATCCCCCAGGAATGCGCAACTGATAAGTGCCGTTACCCAATTGCGCGCAGATCAGAGTCAACTTGCGCAGCAGACAAAATTGGCGAATGCGGCTTATAAAGCGGCCAATAAAGCCATGGCTGCTTCTAAATCCGCCTATAACAAGAAAGTCAAGCAGGCCAATGCGGCCGAGGCTAATGCGAAAAAAGCCGAAGCCGTCTATGCGGCGAAAAACACAAACTCGACAACCGCCGTCACCAGTTCTACGGCTGCTCCCGTGAATACGGTGGTTGACTTGATGGTTTTGTATACCACCGTCAATCAAACCGCGAGTTATGCCAAACAACGCATCCAATATTTGGTGGACGTTTCCAATCAGGCCTATAAAGACTCCGGCATTAATATGAGTTTACGCTTAGTCCACGCCAGGTCCACCCACTATGTGGAAAATAACGCTAATTCCCAAGCATTGACGGATTTGGCTAGCGATGCGGGAGCTTTTGCCGGCACCGCCGCGCTTCGCAATCAATACGGCGCGGACTTAGTGGTGCTTTTCAGGCCATTATATGCCCAAACCGCCGGTAGCTGCGGTACGGCCTATGTGGGTTTTGCCAACGGCGGCAACGCTAACGCCAATTTGGGATTCGGCACTATCGGCGATGGCTATTCAAAAGACGCCAAGTCCAATTACTATTGCGGGACCAATACCTTTACCCATGAAATCGGCCATAACCTTGGTAACGTTCATGATCGCGAATACAGTAATTTTACGGGGAAATTCAATTACTCATATGCGTGGGGCATCAGCGGAAAATTCGGTACCATCATGAGTTATTACGGCCCCTCCGTGATGCTGTTTTCAACTCCCGCTTTGTCGACGCAATGCGCGGGCTCGCCTTGCGGGTTTGCGGAAGGCGATGCCAAAGCTTCGGACCAAACCAAAACCATTAACTACACGGCGCCCTTGGTTGCCGGGTACCGTCCGAATATGGTTAGCGTTCCGGTGATTCAATAAGCAAAGAGTTCGCTACCGCGCGGAAGGGAGATGACTTATTGAGGCTAAACAGTGTTGAATGGCGGCCGAGAGTGCCGAGGTTTTAAAGCCGATAAAAAGCCGGGCAATGCCCGGCTTTTTTGTTTATAGCGGTTGCCGAATTCAAGTCTCAATAAAATCCGTTGCCCAGCCAAGCGCCAGCGGCCGCGCCTATGCCCGCTGCTACAGGGTCGCCGCGCCCCATTTCGTAACCCATTGCGCTTCCGACCATGCCGCCCACCAGGCCTTGCGGCGAGCGCTGATCGTAGCGGTAATAGCTCACCGGAGGCGGCGGTGGCGCATAGTAACGCGGCCGGGCCGGAACATATTCGATCACCCGTTCGGGCATATAGATAATTTCTTGCCGGTAACGCGGGTAATGGCCGTGTCTATGGTGATGGCCGTGATGGTGGCCGTGTCCATGGCCGCGCCAATGCGGATCGGCCGGAGCGGGTAGGGAATACAGTAAGCCAAGTACTGCAATAATCGCTAATCTGATCATAAATACTCCTATACGGTAACTGATTCAGTTGCGATTAATTCTGGAGGGCTCCACTTAAAAAAAGCTTAATAAATTTTTTGATTATTCGGTGTTCAATCAACGGGAGTAACGCGGTTGTTATCCCCTCTTATCGTTGTGGTAAGCATTCTTGATTGCCTGGGCCAGTTCGTGAACGGCCATGGCGTAGTGGGTACTTTGATTGTAGCGGGTGATGACGTAAAAGTTCGGGTAGCCAACGCGGTACTCATCGTTATTATTGTGCCGCAGCCACAACAGCCGCAAAGGGGCGTCGCAGCCGCAGTCCGTGCCGACCGACAGGCCGGATTCGGTTAAGGATTTTAACGAATATAAATGGTCCAGGCCGGGCTCCAGGTTGCTTGCCGCCGGACTGCCGTTAACCGAAGAAACCACTGGCTGCCCGGATTGCCAGCCGTGTTGAGCAAAATAGTTGGCGACGCTGCCGATACTGTCTTCCGGATCCCACAAGTCGCGACGGCCGTCGCCGTTAAAATCCACCGCCCATTCCATGAAGCTGCTGGGCATGAATTGGCCGAGGCCCATGGCGCCGGCAAAGGAGCCGACCGGTCTGGCGGGGTCGATACGCTCGCTGCGCGCCATGACCAGAAAGTTTTCCAATTCTCCGCGAAAGTATTCTCCGCGGCGCCGGTAGTCGAACGCTAAAGTGGTCAAGGCGTCGATGACGCGGTGGTTGCCGACATAGCTGCCAAAGGTGGTTTCGATCGCCATGATGCCCAGAATATATTCGGCGGGCACTCCATATTGCCGGCTAGCGCGCTGCAATGCGTTTTGGTGCCGATGCCAAAAAACGACACCGCTATTGATGTGCCGGTCATCCAGAAATTTTGCCCGGTAACGCGACCAGCTGCCTTTGCCGGGCTGCGCTTTCAAGCTTTGGTCCGATTTGGCCAAGTAATCCAAAGTCCATTGTTTGCGCTTGGCCTGCGAAAACAGGCCGTTCAGATAGTAACGGTCAAAGCCGTGCTTTTGCGCCATGAAATCGATGAACTGATTTAGGGCTTGATAGCCGGCGTAATCCCCCGAAACAGACTCGGCCCGGTAGCCGCCGGTAGCGGTAAGCGGGCGCAAGTCGGGGGTTGCCGATCTGGACCGGTTGGGCGGAATCTGTTGCGTGGGCGTTCCGGCGCGCTGATTGACAGTCTGCGGTTTTTCAGAGTGATGGGCGCAACCGCTGAATATCAGCAGGCTCAGGCCGAAACAAACACGGGTTGAAAAAGTGACTACATGTTTCATGGTTTTCGGGTATTTAGCGGTAAAGACTGCCGCTCTCTTCGTCGGTCTCCGACAGTTTCATGTCGTCGTTATCGAAATCGGCATTTTCCGCGCCGAGTTTGATCATCAGGCGAACTTCGTTACGGGAGTCGGCCGCATTCAAGGCATCTTCGTAGCTGATTTTGCCGGCGGTATACAGGTCGTATAGCGCTTGGTCGAAGGTCTGCATGCCGTGTTCGCGGGAGTTTTTCATCAGTTCCTTTAGCTTATGCACTTCGCCTTTACGAATCAAGTCCGAAACCAGCGGCGTATTCAGTAGGATTTCAATGGCCGGGTAACGGCCCTTGCCGTCGGCGCGCTTGACCAATTGTTGGGCGACGATGCCGCGTAAATTCAGCGATAAGTCCATGAATATTTGCCCGTGCATTTCTTCCGGAAAGAAATGCAGGATTCGGTCCAATGCTTGGTTGGCGTTATTCGCGTGCAGCGTGCATAGGCATAAATGGCCGGTTTCGGCAAAGGTGATGGCATGCTGCATGGTTTCCTTGGTCCTGACCTCGCCGATCAGAATCACGTCCGGGGCCTGCCGCAAGGTGTTTTTCAGCGCCACTTCATAGGATTCGGTATCCAGCCCGACTTCGCGTTGGGTGATGATGCAGCCCTTATGGGGATGCACGAATTCGATCGGGTCTTCGATGGTGATGATATGGCCGTTGCTGTTTTCGTTGCGGTGGCGGATCAAGGCCGCCAGCGAAGTGGATTTACCGGTACCGGTGGCACCCACAAACAAAACCAGGCCGCGTTTGTACATGATCAACTCTTTCAGAACCGGCGGCAAGTGCAGGTCTTCGGAGGACGGGATATGCGTTTCGATACGGCGCAGCACCATGCCGGCGGCATCGCGCTGGGTGAAGGCGCTGACCCGGAATCGTCCCAAACCCTCGACGCCCATGGCGAACTGACATTCCTTGGTGTGTTCGAACTCGTCTTTCTGACGTTGCTCCATGATGCTGAGCACCACTTTCAAGGCTTGGTCGGCGGTTAGAAAGTTTTTGGAAACGTCCACCACTTTGCCGTCGACTTTCATACAGGGCGGTTTGCCGGCGGTGATGAATAAATCCGATGCCTTTTTTTCCACCATCAAGGCCAATAATGCTTTGAAGTCCATAATACCTCCTGATATTAACGGAACAGGTCTTTGTTGACGGCTTTCACCATGGCGGCCTTGGCGGTGATCAGGCCCTTGTCGACCAGTTCCTTCAGATTCTGGTCCAGCGTCTGCATGCCGTCCTTACGGCCGGTTTGAATCGCCGAATACATTTGCGCTACTTTGGCCTCGCGAATCAGGTTGCGAATCGCCGCCGTGCCGACCATGATTTCGTGGGCGGCAATCCGGCCGCCGCCGACTTTTTTCAATAGCGTTTGCGAGATAACTGCCTGCAAGGATTCCGACAGCATGGAACGTATCATGTCTTTTTCCGCAGCCGGGAACACGTCGATAATACGGTCTATGGTTTTGGCGGCCGAGGTGGTGTGCAAGGTACCGAATACCAAGTGGCCGGTTTCTGCTGCGGTCAGCGCCAATCTAATGGTTTCCAAATCCCGCATCTCGCCGACCAGGATGATGTCGGGGTCTTCCCGCAGCGCGGAGCGCAGAGCTTCGTTAAAACCGAGGGTATCCCGATGCACCTCGCGTTGGTTGATCAGCGATTTTTGGCTTTCGTGCACAAACTCGATCGGGTCTTCCACGGTGAGGATGTGCGAATAATCGTTGTTGTTGATATGGTTGATCATGGCGGCCAGCGTGGTGGATTTGCCCGAGCCGGTAGGGCCCGTCACCAAAATCAAGCCGCGCGGTTTGGTACAGACTTCCTCGAAAAATTTCGGGGCGCCCAGCTCTTCCAGGGTTAATACCTTGGACGGAATGGTCCGGAACACCGCGCCGGCGCCCCGGTCCTGGTTGAAAGCGTTGACTCGGAACCGCGCCACGCCGGGCAGCGCAAAGGAAAAGTCGGTTTCCAGAAACTCCTCGTAATCGCGGCGCTGTTTGTCGTTCATGATGTCGTAAATCAGCGCGTGCACTTCTTTATGGTCCAAGGCCGGAATATTGATGCGGCGGATATCGCCATCGACCCGAATCATCGGCGGCAAGCCGGCGGACAAGTGTAAATCCGAGGCTTTATTTTTAACGGAAAAAGTCAATAATTCGGCGATGTCCATGATGGTTGTCTCAGCAATAGTGAAAGTGTACGGGCAAGGATAGTACAGATTGTTAAGCGAATCGTGCCGGGGCGTTTTCGGTATGCGGTTCGATATCTATTTGGATGGATAGCCGTTAATGATGTTCGCTGCGTTCGGCGCAATGAATACAACGGTTGGCATAGGGTAGCGCCAACAGACGCTCTTTTCTGATCGGTTCTCCGCAGGTCAGACAAATGCCGTAGGTGCCGTCATCGATACGGGAAATGGCCTGTTTGATTTTTTCCACTTCACTCCGGGCAGCATTGCCGAGGGCGTCCAAAACTTCGTCATTTTCCACTTCGGTCGCCTGTTCGGAAAAATCCTGTTCCGGCGGTTTGTCGATATGTTTTACATCATCGGTGATTTTACCCAGGCGGTCATCCAACTCTTCCAGCATACTGAGCAGATGATTGCGCACTTCTTGATATTCTTTCATTTTGGAGTCTCCGCAGGCTAGCTGCTTTGGATGGCGGCCGGCCCAAAGGCAGGCCCAAGTGTCGGGTTCTTATACAATGAACCGGCACGCTGTGCAATAACGCGGTTCAATGGCGGTAATAAAGCTTAAAGCACTTAACACTTTGGCAGGCTATACTGAATCGATTAGTTAATTTGCGGAGTAGGGGATGAAAAAAATACACGTCGAAAATCCGGTCGTTGAAATCGATGGCGATGAGATGACCCGCATCATCTGGCATTTCATCAGGGATAGGTTGATCTTGCCTTACTTGGAATTAAATATAGATTATTACGATTTGAGTATCCAACAGCGTGATGCCACGGATGATCAAGTCACCATAGATGCCGCAAATGCGATCAAACGGCATGGTGTCGGCATCAAATGCGCTACGATTACACCGGACGAGGCCAGGGTGGAAGAGTTTGGCCTGAAAAAAATGTACAAGTCACCCAACGGCACCATTCGAAATATCCTGGACGGGACGGTGTTTCGGGAACCGATTATTTGCCGAAACGTGCCAAGGCTGGTGCCCAACTGGACCCAACCCATCTGTATCGGGCGTCACGCGTTCGGCGACCAATATCGGGCTACTGACTTTGTCACCCAAGGTAAAGGAACGCTACGTATCAGTTTTACGCCGGATGATGGCGGAGAAGAGCAGGCGTTTGAGGTATACCATTTCGAAGGGGACGGCGTTGCATTGGCCATGTATAACACGGACGAATCCATCGCCGGGTTTGCCCACAGTTGCTTCAACGTGGCGCTGGATAGGGGCTGGCCGCTGTATTTGTCCACTAAAAATACCATCTTGAAAAAGTACGACGGCCGGTTTAAGGATATTTTCGAAGCCATTTATCAGGCGGAATACAAACATAAATTTGTGGCCAAAGGCATCGTTTACGAGCACAAGCTGATCGACGACATGGTGGCCTCGGCCCTAAAATGGAATGGCGCGTTCGTCTGGGCGTGTAAGAATTACGACGGCGACGTGCAATCGGATACCGTGGCGCAGGGCTTCGGTTCGCTGGGCTTAATGACATCGACCCTGGTGACCCCGGACGGCAAGATTATGGAGGCGGAAGCGGCGCACGGCACCGTCACCCGCCATTACCGGATGCACCAGCAAGGCGGAACAACCTCTACCAATCCGATCGCTTCGATTTTTGCCTGGACCCGCGGGCTGGCATTTCGCGGCAAACTGGATGGCAATCTCGAGTTAATAAGATTTTGCGAAACGCTGGAAAAAGTCTGTGTCGACACGGTGGAGGCCGGCAAAATGACCAAGGATCTGGCGCTGTGCATCCACGGCGACGCTTTGAACGCGTCGCATTATTTGAATACCGAGGCGTTTTTGGAAACCTTGCGGGCCAATCTCGAGGCATGCCGGCCGGGATAACGCCTTGAAATAATTTGGTAACTAACGGATTTAAAATAAAATGGTGTAGGATTCGAGATTGAACAGGCGAGTGTTAACACCTTTCGAACTGCCGGCTTGGGCTACGGCGGCGTGGTTTATTTGGATGAATTGTTTAAAACTTTAGGAGTTGATATGGAAAAGCGGGTTGCTTTAATTACAGGGATCACCGGTCAGGATGGTTCGTATCTGGCGGAATTTTTGTTGGAAAAGGGCTATGAAGTGCATGGTATCAAGCGGCGGGCGTCGCTGTTCAATACCGAGAGGGTCGATCACATTTACCAAGATCCCCATGTCAAGGATCCCAAGTTTTATCTGCATTACGGCGATTTGACCGATAGCTCCAACTTGACTCGGATACTCAAGGAAACCCATCCCACCGAGGTGTATAACCTGGGTGCCATGAGCCACGTCGCCGTGTCGTTCGAGTCGCCGGAATATACCGCCGATGTGGATGCGGTCGGTACCTTGCGGATTCTCGAAGCCATGCGCTTTTTAGACATGGAGAAAACCGCGCGCTTCTATCAGGCCTCCACCTCCGAGCTGTATGGTTTGGTGCAGGAAATTCCGCAAAAGGAGACTACGCCGTTTTATCCGCGCTCGCCTTATGCGGTGGCCAAGCTGTATGCCTACTGGATTACCGTGAATTACCGCGAAGCCTACGGTATGTACGCCTGTAACGGTATTTTGTTCAACCACGAGTCGCCGCGCCGGGGCGAAACCTTTGTGACCCGCAAAATCACCCGCGGCTTAAGCAATATCGCCATGGGCCTGGAGCAGTGTCTCTACATGGGGAATATGGACTCGCTGCGCGATTGGGGGCATGCCAAGGATTATGTGCGCATGCAATGGATGATGTTGCAGCAGGAGCAGCCGGAGGATTTTGTGATTGCAACCGGGGTGCAATATTCGGTGCGGCAGTTTATAGAGATGTCGGCCCGTGAGCTGGGTATCGCGCTGCGCTGGGAAGGCAAGGGCGTCGACGAAAAAGGCTATATCGCGGCCATAACCGGCGATAAAGCGCCAAAAGCCGAAGTGGGTCAACAAATAGTGGCCATAGACCCGCGCTATTTCCGTCCGGCCGAAGTGGAAACCTTGTTGGGCGACCCCTCCAAGGCCAAGGAAAAATTGGGCTGGGTACCGCAAATTACCTTGCAGGAAATGGTCGGCGAAATGGTGGCTTACGATTTGGAACAAGCGCAAAAACATGCGCTGTTGCAAAACCAAGGTTACAGCGTTGCGGTCAGTAAGGAATAAGCGCATGGCGGACAAGAAAATTTATCTGGCCGGACATCGCGGCATGGTGGGTTCGGCCATTCTGCGGCAGCTGCAGGCGGCGGGGTGCGAAAATGTTGTGGTGCGCACGCACGCCGAGTTGGATTTGACCGATCAATCCGCCGTGCGCGAGTTTATGCAAACCCAAAAGCCGGATCGGGTGATTCTGGCGGCGGCCAGGGTGGGCGGGATTCATGCCAATAATGTCTATCCCGCCGAATTCATTTATCAAAATCTGCTGATGGAAGCCAATATCATTCATCAGGCTTGGTCGGCGGGTTGCCGGGAGTTGCTGTTTCTGGGCAGTTCCTGCATTTACCCCAAATTTGCCGCGCAACCCATGCAGGAGTCGGCGTTGTTGACCGGGATATTGGAGCCTACCAACGAGCCGTATGCTATCGCCAAAATCGCCGGTATAAAATTATGCGAATCCTATAACCGTCAATACGGCACCGATTACCGTTCGGTGATGCCGACCAATCTGTACGGCGAAAACGATAATTTTCATTTGGAAAACAGTCATGTGATACCGGCCATGATACGCAAGTTTCATGATGCCAAAATGGCGCATGCGCCTGCCGTCACCCTATGGGGAACCGGGACGGCGAGACGCGAGTTTTTGCATGTGGACGATATGGCGGCGGCCTGTTTGCATGTTTTAAATCTGGACGCGCCGGCCTACCAAGCGGCGACCGAGCCGATGTTGTCGCATTTGAATGTAGGCACCGGCGAGGACGTTACCATACGCGAATTGGCTGAAACCATCCGAAAAGTGGTGGGCTTTGCCGGCGATATCGTTTGGGATAGTTCCAAGCCGGACGGTGCGCCGCGTAAGTTGATGGATAACGGTAAATTGCGTTCCTTGGGTTGGCGGCCCGCTATCGGTTTGGAAGCGGGGCTGAAATCCGCCTATCTATGGTTCATGCAGCATCAGGCGGAATTCAAAAGTCAGTGATCGCCTTAAGCGGATTGTCGCCGGGTCGCTTGGGTTCGGGCGCTTTTATGCGGACAAGTAAAGCTTGTGGCGGGTTTCGGCTGGATTTATGGCCGAATTCATCTAAACTTTGCCTCCACACAGACTCTTCTTTATGGCTGGCAGGAATAACTATATGGCTTTACGTATATTGCTGGGAGCGTTGATTCCCTTGCTTTTTAGCGCTTTTGTCTGGGCGGATTCGCTACGGATCAACCCCAATCATCCCGATCGATATACAGTGGTCAAGGGCGATACTTTATGGGATATTTCCGGCAAATTTCTCGAGCATCCCTGGCAATGGCCACAGTTGTGGCATAACAATCCGCAGATCAAAAATCCGCACTGGATTTACCCTGGGGACACGCTGTATTTTTCGTATGTAAACGGTGAGCCGCGCCTGAGCCTGAGTCCGACGGAATATTCCGGATATGGCGAAGCGCCGGATTTGACGCCGCATATCCGGGAGTCGCGGATCGAGCAAGCCATTCCCATGATACCCAGCGATGCGATTGCCCAGTTTTTGAGCACGCCGAAAGTGGTTTCCGCCGATGAACTGGCCCAGGCGCCTTACGTGCTTGAAATTGCCGATGAACATTTGGTGGCCGGCAGCGGCGACCGGGTTTACGTGCGGGCGATTGAAAATCCGGAAGGGCTGGAATACACGATTTATCGCCAGGGCAAGCCATATATCAGTCCGGATACTCAGGAGATCCTCGGCTACGAAGCGGAATATATCGCCGACACGTTGGTGGAAACCCCCGGCGATCCGGCAACCTTGCGCATCACTAAATCCGATAGCGAAGTGCGGCGCGGTGACCGGCTGATGTTGAGTTCCGCGGGAGAAATGGCCCTAAATTATTTTCCTAGACCGCCGGAGCAGCGCGTGGCGGGCAGTATCATTCGGGTCATGGGCGGCGTTACCCAGATTGGTCAGCGCGACATCGTGGTGATCGATAAAGGGACCGCGGATGGTCTGGAAGTCGGTCATACGCTGGATATTTACAGAAAAGGCCGTATTGTCGTCGACCGGATGCAATCGGACGAAGCGGAACCGGTTAAGTTGCCGGATGAGCTGGCCGGGGTTTTGATGGTGTTTCGTCCGTTCGAGCGGGTGAGTTATGCCCTGGTGATGAAAGCCACTTCGGCCATACATACTTTGGACAGGGTGCAAACGCCTTAACATAAAAACGCCCGCCAAGAATCGGCGGGCGTTTAATCTTGGCCGTAACCTTTATTGTCAAAAAAACTGAATCCTCATATCAAGTTTTGGCTGGCCCTGGCCCGTGTCCCCGGTGTCGGGCCTGTTGCCGTTCAGCGCCTGCTGGCGCACTTGCCCATTGAGCATGTCTTTAATGCTTCCCGAGCAGCTTTACAGGGGGCAGGTATTAGCGAAAAGCTCGTCGCGGCACTGCAAACGCCGCCCTGGGAGTTGGTCGGGCAAGATTTACGCTGGCTCGAACAGCCGGAGAATACGGCCATAACGATTCAAGATCCCGAATATCCGGAGCAATTAAAGGAAATTTCCGATCCGCCGCCGGTGTTGTTTGTAAAGGGGCGGCTGGAAATTCTGCATAGGCCGCAAATTGCCATGGTCGGTAGCCGCAATCCATCCAATATAGGCGTAAAAATTGCCATCGAGTTTGCCCAGGCGCTGGCCGAGGCGGGTTTTGTGGTTACCAGCGGCATGGCGTTGGGTATCGACGCCGCCAGCCACCAAGGGGCATTGAATGTGGGGGGGCTTACTATCGCGGTGGCCGGTACCGGTTTGGACAGAGTGTATCCGGCTTGCCATAAGTCATTGGCCACGGACATTGTGGCTAATGGCGCATTGGTCTCCGAGTTTCCGCCGGGTACCAAGGCCAAAACCGGCCACTTCCCCAGGCGCAATCGAATCATCAGCGGTTTATGCCAGGGCTTGCTGGTCGTGGAGGCCGCCCAACAAAGCGGGTCATTAATTACCGCTCGGATGGCTTTGGAGCAAAACCGGGAAGTGTTTGCCATTCCCGGTTCGATTCATAATCCGTTGGCGCGGGGTTGTAACGCTTTAATCAGGCAGGGGGCCAAATTAGTCGAAACGGCCGAGGATATTTTTGAAGAATTAGGCCAATACAATCAAGGATATAAGTCGATTGGCGCACAAATGCATCAGACGGCGCTTGACCTGGAGCAACAAAATCTATTGAAATTGATTCCGTACAGCCCAATAACGGTTGACAATCTGGTCCAGGACAGCGGTTATTCGGTGGAAACGGTTTCATCAATGCTGCTGGTTCTGGAACTGCAAGGCTACATTGCCGCGGCCGCCGGCGGTAGCTATTACCGAATCCAATAAAGGCTCTAATGAAAGAAGATATTTTTGATGTGCTGATCTATCTGTTTGAAAACTATCTGGATGGCGACAGCGACAATTATCCCGACACCGATGTGATCGCCAGCGAGTTACTGGATGCCGGTTTTCAACAGCCTGATGTGAGCAAAGCCTTCGATTGGCTGGAATCCTTGGCGGAAATCGAAAGTATTACGCCGGCCGTGACCCCTTCGTTCCGGATCTTTAGCAGTCAGGAAGAGGCGGTATTCGATCTGGAGTGCCGCGATTTCCTGATGTTTCTCGAGCATGCAGGCATTTTGACCGCCGCCAACCGGGAAATCGCCATAGACCGGGCCATGGCTTTGAAAGACGAAGATATTACATTGGACAAGCTGAAGTGGATCGTATTGATGGTGTTGCTGAGCCAACCCGGGGATAGTGCGGCTTTTTCCCGCATGGAAGATATCGTTTACGATTTGATTCCCACTTCTTTACATTGATTTGTTACGGACAGCATGAGCAAAAGTTTAGTCATTGTAGAGTCTCCCGCCAAATGCAAAACCATAGAAAAATATTTGGGTAAGGATTTTCAGGTACTGGCCTCTTACGGGCATGTGCGCGATCTGATTCCCAAGGAGGGCGCGGTCGACCCGGAAAACGGCTTTGCCATGAAATATCAGGTCATCGACCGCAATCAGCGCCATTTGCAGGAAATCGGTAAAGCCCTGAAAAATGCCGACACCTTATATCTGGCCACCGACCCGGATAGGGAAGGCGAGGCGATTTCCTGGCATGTATTCGAACATCTGAAAGAAAAAAAGCTGTTAAAAGATAAGCAGGTGCGGCGGGTGGTGTTTCACGAAATCACCAAAAAAGCCGTTACCGAGGCCATTGCGCATCCGACCGAATTGTCTACCACCATGGTGAATGCCCAGCAAGCACGGCGGGCCTTGGATTATTTGGTGGGTTTTAATTTGTCGCCGTTGTTGTGGAAAAAAATCCGCCGCGGTTTGTCGGCCGGCCGCGTGCAAAGCCCTGCTTTGCGCATGATCGTCGAACGGGAACTGGAAATCGAGGCCTTCAAAACCCGCGAATACTGGTCGCATACGGCCGAAGCCAGCGCGCAAGGTCAGCCGTTTAAAGCCAAGCTGACCCATTTTGACGGCGAAAAACTGACGCAATTCAGCATCACCGATGAAACGCGGGCCAATCAAGTCAAACAAGCCTTGTTGGACGCGGGCGACGGCCAACTGATTGTCGCCAAGCTGGAGAAAAAACAGCGCAGCAAAAATCCGGCGCCGCCTTTTATTACATCCACTTTACAACAAGAAGCCGCGCGCAAGCTGGGCTTCACCACCAAGCGCACCATGATGGTGGCGCAGCAGCTGTATGAAGGTATCGATTTGGGCGGCGAGACCGTCGGTTTGATTTCCTATATGCGTACCGATTCGGTGAATCTGGCGGACGAGGCCTTGGCCGATATACGGGCTTTGATTGCCGAGAAATACGGCGTCGACAATGTCCCGAAAGAGCCGCGCCAATTTAAAACCAAATCCAAAAATGCCCAGGAAGCCCACGAGGCGATTCGTCCGACTTCGGTGCAAAGACTGCCCGAGCAAGTTAAAGACCGCCTGACCGTCGAGCAATTTAAGCTTTACGATTTGATCTGGAAGCGTACCGTAGCATGCCAGATGATACACGCGACTTTAAATCTGATTGCCGTGGACCTTCATTGCGGCAGCGATAAAAATGTGTTCCGCGCCACCGGTTCCACTGTCACCAATCCGGGGTTTATGATGGTGTATCTGGAGGGGGTGGACGACAGCAAGGAAGCCGCGGACGACCAAGACCGGTTGTTGCCGCCGATGGAAGAAGGCCGTCCGGTGGTTCTGAATGACGTGACCGCGAATCAGCATTTTACCGAGCCGCCGCCGCGCTACAGCGAGGCGAGTCTGGTTAAGGCCTTGGAAGAGCACGGCATCGGCCGGCCGTCGACCTACGCCACCATTATCTCGACTTTGCAGAACCGGGAATATGTCACCATCGACAGCAAGCGCTTTTATCCGACCGACGTGGGGCGTATCGTCAATAAATTTCTGACCGAACATTTCACTAAATATGTCGATTACGATTTTACCGCCAACTTAGAAGACGATCTGGATGCGGTGGCGCGGGGCGAAAAGGACTGGATTCCGCTGATGAACGATTTTTGGCGGCCCTTCTCCCGGCTGATCAGCGAAAAAGAGGAATCCGTGCAGCGCAAGGATGTGACGCAGGAAAGTATTGATGAGAAATGCCCGGAGTGCGGTAGTCCCTTGTCGATAAGACTCGGGCGTAACGGCCGCTTTGTCGGCTGTACCAATTATCCGACGTGTTCCTATACCCGTAACTTGGGCGAGGATAATGCCGCGGCAGCGGCCGAGCCGGAAGTGGTTGAAGGCCGGGTTTGTCCGAAATGTGCCTCGCCCCTGGTGATTAAAACCGGGCGTTACGGCAAGTTTGTCGGCTGCAGCGCATATCCGACCTGTAAGCATATCGAACCTTTGGAAAAACCGCAGGATACCGGCGTTGAGTGCCCGCAATGCAAGAAAGGTTCGATACTCAAACGTAAGGCGCGTAGCGGCAAGATCTTTTATTCGTGCTCCGAATATCCCAAATGCGATTACGCCTTGTGGGATGCGCCCATCAAGGAGAGTTGCCCCGATTGCCAGTGGCCGATTTTAACCTTGAAAACCACCAAGCGGCGCGGAACCGAAAAAGTCTGCCCGCAAAAAGAGTGTAAGTATGCCACGCCCTATGAGGGCGATCCCGAGGATGCCAACGGGCCCCTCTAAAATAATGTCCCGGTATCCGCGGGAGCGTTGCGGCGGTAATCCAGCATAAGCGTCTGGCCGATTGCGAGTCCGTGCTTGTCGATAAAGCCCGAGTTGACTTCCAGCATATATTGCGCGGGAACCCCGGACGTATAGATGGGGCAAGGGTCTTGTCGGCAGGGTAATAAATTGCGCAGCATGGAAAGGATCGTGCCGTCCGCCGAGAGAAACAGTATGTCCAGGGCGAGCAAGGTGTTTTTCATCCACACTCCGCGCAATGCTTGGTCGGGGTACACAAACAGCATGCCTTGGTTTTCTTGCAAATGCTCTCTATGCATCAGGCCGTATTCCCTTAATGGCGCGGTGTCGGCGATTTCGACATCAAGCCGATAGTCTTTGGCAAGGCTCACGGCACCCTGCGCCATTTGCTCCGAGCGCCCGGGTAGTGCGGCTAGAAGGAGGAGAAAACCGCTGATAAGCCGTATTTGTCTTATAGTCATAGCCGGGTTAGTGAAATGGAGTTGTTTTTGCATAATCGGCTGATTATAATGCTGCGTTCTTTTGTTTGCGAGCGTGGCGAAATTGGTAGACGCGCTGGATTTAGGTTCCAGTGGTAACCCCGTGAGAGTTCGAGTCTCTCCGCTCGCACCATTTCTTTCTGTTATTCACAGCGATACAGCGCCTTATTTCGATATATTCATGGATTCCGCTGATCGATTCCCCTATTCAATTCCTTCTTTTTTAACTTTTTTGAGGTAATGCAATGCAAGTTTCTGTCGAGAAGACATCAGAATTAAGCCGAAAAATGATTGTTAGCGTGCCTGATGCGGTACTTCAGGAAAAAATGGAAACTCGCTTTAAAAAACTGGCCCGGGAAGTTAAGGTCGACGGCTTCCGTCCCGGCAAAGTACCGGCCAGTATGGTTAAAAAACTGTACGGCGAACGCGTCAAGCAAGAAGTGGCCGGCGATTTGATTCAATCGACTTATTTTGAAGCCCTGCAGCAACAGGAGTTGGTTCCGGCCGGCCATCCCAGCATCACGCCAGCCGATAAAAGCGAAGGTTTCGAGTATGTCGCGGAGTTCGAAGTCTATCCGGAAGTGTCGTTGGAAGCGGTTAATGGCCTGGAAATCAACCGCCCGACCGCCAGTGTAACGGATGCCGATGTCGAGAACATGATCGATAAGCTGAAACAGCAAAAGAAAACCTGGGCCGTGGCCGAGCGGGCTTCCGAGGAAGGGGATAAGGTCACGATCCATTTTTCGGGCGTCTCGGAAGGCGAGAATTTTACCGACGGCAAGGTTGAAAATTACGCGGTCGAGATTGGCGGTAAGCAAATGATTCCCGGTTTTGAGGATGAGTTGAAAGGCTTGGCGGCCGGCGACAGCAAAACGTTCAGCATTACCTTCCCGGAAAAATACAACAGCGAAAAACTGGCAGGAAAAGTTGCCGAGTTCGAAATCGAGATGGTCAAAGTCGAAGCGCCCGTGCTGCCGGAACTCGATGCCGAGTTCATCAAGGCCTACGGCGTGGAAGACGGCGATGTCGAGAGCTTCCGTACCGACGTTAAAGACAACATGGAAAGAGAGCTGGCGCAAGGCTTGAAAAACAAGCTGAAAACAGCCGTTATGGATGCCTTGTTCGAGCATGTGCAAATTACCCTGCCTAACGCCTTGGTCGACCAGGAAATTCAAGCCCTGATGAAGCCTTACGCGGAGCGCGCGAACAGAGCGCGATTGAAGTTGGACGATCTGAACTTGCCGCGGGACATGTTTGAAAATCAAGCCAAACGCCGGGTGGCTTTGGGCTTGATTTTGGGCGAAATCATTCAAAAGAACGATATCAAGGTCGACGCCGATAAAGTACGCGCCACGATCGAGGATATGGCGAAGAGTTATGAGAAGCCGGAAGACGTAATTAACTGGTATTATGCGGACAATAGCCGCTTAAATGACGTCCAGCAGATGGTGTTGGAAGACCAAGCCGTGGCCTGGGTTATTGAGCGTGCTAGAGTCGTCGACCAAAGTGTCGCTTTCGAAGACGTCATGGATAGACAACAAGCATAGGAACCTTAATGATCGATCTAAATGGCATGAGTAGTATGGCTCCCCAAGCCGCGGGCGGTTTGGTGCCCATTGTAGTAGAGCAAACCGCGCGCGGTGAGCGTTCGTTTGACATTTATTCCCGTTTGTTGAAAGAGCGGGTAATTTTTCTGGTAGGCCAGGTGGAAGATTACTCGGCCAATCTGGTGGTGGCTCAATTGCTGTTTCTGGAGTCGGAAAATCCGGATAAGGATATTCATTTGTATATCAATTCTCCCGGCGGGTCCGTAACGGCGGGTATGTCGATTTACGACACCATGCAATTTATCAAACCCGATGTCAGCACCATGTGTATCGGTCAGGCCGCCAGCATGGGGGCTTTGTTGCTGGCGGGCGGCGCGGCGGGCAAACGCTATTGCTTGCCGCACTCGCGGGTCATGATTCATCAGCCTTTGGGCGGTTTTCAGGGCCAAGCGTCGGATTTCGATATTCATGCCCGGGAAATTCTAGCCATTCGCGAACGCTTGAATAAAATCCTGGCGCATCATACCGGGCAGCCACTGGAAAAAATCCAGCAGGATACGGACAGGGATAATTTTCTGAGTTCGCAGCAAGCGGTTGATTACGGTTTGATCGATAAGGTTCTGACCAGTCGTAACGGCTAATCCGAATTCGCCGCTTTGCGGCGAATTTATTGGAAAAGTTGATTAATTTGAAATATTCTTCAGTCACTGAAGCAATGAATTACCTCGGGGTTTGTCCATGAGTAAAGACAAAAAAGGCAAGGACGAAGATAAACTTCTGTACTGTTCTTTTTGCGGCAAAAGCCAAAACGAAGTGAGAAAGCTGATTGCCGGTCCGTCAGTCTATGTCTGTGACGAGTGTGTCGAGCTTTGTAATGACATTATTCGTGACGAATTGCTGGAGGATGAGAAAACGGTCGGCAATGGCGCACTGCCCAAGCCGAAAGAAATCAAGCTGGAGTTGGACAGCTATGTGATTGGCCAGGAAAACGCCAAAAAGATTCTGGCGGTGGCCGTTTACAATCATTACAAGCGCCTGCGCAGCAATAGCAAAAAAAGCGATGTCGAGTTGGCCAAAAGCAATATCCTGCTGATAGGCCCGACCGGTTCGGGTAAGACGCTGTTGGCCGAAACCTTGGCGCGTTTACTGGATGTGCCTTTTACCATTGCCGACGCCACCACGCTGACCGAAGCGGGTTATGTGGGCGAGGATGTGGAAAATATCATTCAGAAAATCCTGCAAAAATGCGATTACGATGTCGAAAAGGCGGAATCCGGCATCGTTTATATCGATGAAATCGACAAAATATCGCGTAAATCGGACAATCCGTCCATTACCCGCGACGTGTCGGGGGAGGGCGTGCAGCAGGCGTTATTGAAATTGATAGAAGGCACCGTCGCTTCCGTGCCGCCGCAAGGGGGGCGTAAGCATCCGCAGCAGGAGTTTTTGCAGGTTAACACCGCAAATATTTTATTTATCGTCGGCGGCGCGTTTGCCGGATTGGACCGGGTGATCAGGAGCCGTACCGAAAAGGGCGGCATCGGTTTTTCGGCCGAAGTGAAGGCCAAGGACGACAATCAAAACGTCGGTGAAATTTTCGCCGATGTGCGGGCAGAGGATTTGATCAAATACGGCTTGATTCCCGAATTCGTTGGGCGTTTGCCGGTAGTGGCCACTTTGGACGAACTGGATGAGGCGGCGTTGATACAAATTCTGACACAGCCTAAAAACGCTCTGATCAAGCAATATAAGCATTTGTTCGAAATGGAGGGTGCTGAATTGGAGTTTAGGGAAGACTCGCTGGCGGCTATTGCGCGCAAATCCATGGAAAGAAAAACCGGTGCCCGCGGACTGCGTACCATAGTGGAAAACGTATTGCTGGATACCATGTATGAGCTGCCTTCCAGCGAGAATATCCGTAAGGTGGTGATCGATGAAAGTGTCATTAACGGACAGTCCGAGCCATTGCTGGTTTACGAGTCCGAGTTAAAAAGAGCGGCGGCGGATTCGTAATTCCGTAATTGCTTGTGTGCCGGTAAAAAAGGGGGCTTGATTGCAAAGCCCCTTTTTTTTGCTTTTTGCAAAGATACTTGTTTTCTATCCGAGCGTCCTCATATAGGATGAAGGTAAATTTGCTTTCCGGCCACAGGATACAACTGATATGACTCACGTAAAAAATAAAGACGAACTGATACCCGTGCTCCCGCTACGAGACGTGGTGGTCTATCCGCATATGGTAATCCCGCTGTTTGTGGGGCGGGGGATGTCCATCGACGCGCTAGATGCAGCCATAAAACAGGACAAGCAAGTGCTGTTGATTGCCCAAAAGCAGGCGGATGTCGATGAGCCCGAGTTCGATGACTTGTACAAAGTGGGTACCTTGGCCAATATCCTGCAGCTGCTTAAATTGCCGGACGGTACCGTCAAAGTCTTGGTCGAAGGCACCCAGCGTTGTTCGGTGATTCAATATCAGGAGTTTGAGGGTTACTGCGCGGCGGGCGTGCTGGAGCTGGAAGATGAATTGAACATCGATGAGCAGGAGCTGGATGTTTTGCAGCGCACCGCCATCAGTTCGTTCGATCAGTATGTGAAGCTGAATAACAAGATTCCGCCCGAAGTATTGAATTCCTTGGCCGGCATAGACGATCCGAGCCGCTTGGCCGATACCATGGCCGCGCACATGGCGCTGAAAGTGGAAGAAAAGCAAAATATGCTGGAAATGGTGGATGTGGCCAAACGTCTGGAAAGCTTGATGACGCTGATGGAAGGCGAAGTGGATATTCTGGAAATGGAAAAGAAAATCCGCGGCCGGGTCAAAAAACAGATGGAAAAAAATCAGCGCGAATACTATTTGAATGAGCAAATGAAGGCGATTCAGAAAGAGCTGGGCGAAATGGACGAAGCCAGCAATGAAGTCGAAGAGCTGGAAAAGAAAATAGAAGCGGCCGGCATGTCGGCGGAAGCCAAAACCAAGGCCATGGCGGAGCTGAACAAGCTGAAAATGATGTCGCCCATGTCGGCCGAAGCGACCGTGGTACGCAATTACATCGACTGGATGGTCAGCGTGCCTTGGAAAAAGAAAACCAAAGTCCGCCACGACTTGAAAGTGGCCGAGCAGGTATTGGAATCCGAACATTACGGCTTGGAAAAAGTGAAGGAACGGATTCTGGAATACTTGGCCGTACAGCAACGGGTAAAACAGTTGAAAGGGCCGATTTTGTGCTTGGTCGGGCCTCCGGGCGTGGGCAAAACTTCGTTGGGTCAATCGATAGCGCGCGCGACCAACCGCAAGTACGTGCGGATGGCTCTGGGCGGCGTCAGGGACGAGGCGGAAATTCGCGGCCATCGGCGAACCTATATCGGCTCGATGCCGGGCAAGATTCTGCAGAATCTGTCGAAAATTAAAACCCGTAATCCGATGTTTCTGTTGGACGAAATCGACAAGATGGCGGCGGATTTTCGAGGTGATCCGGCTTCCGCGCTGTTGGAGGTGCTGGATCCCGAGCAAAACCACACCTTTTCCGATCATTATCTGGAAGTGGATTTCGATTTGTCCGACGTAATGTTTGTGGCGACGGCGAATACCATGAATATCCCGGCTCCGCTGATGGACAGGATGGAAGTGATTCGTCTGGCCGGCTATACCGAGGACGAAAAAATCAACATCGCCTTGCGCTTTTTGATTCCCAAACAGGTGAAAAATAACGGCTTGGCGGAATCGGAAATCGAAATTTCGGAGGCCGCGGTCAAGGATATTATCCGCTACTACACGCGCGAAGCCGGTGTGCGCAGTCTGGAGCGGGAAATATCCAAGATCTGCCGGAAAGTGGTTAAGGATTTGTTGTTGCGGAAGGATAAGGACAAAATCTGTGTCGGCAAGGAAAATTTGGATAAATATTTGGGTGTGCGGCGCTTCAGCTACGGCATGGCCGAAGACAGCGATCAGGTCGGCCAAGTGACCGGTCTGGCCTGGACCGAGGTGGGCGGCGAACTGCTGACCATAGAAACCGCGGTGATGCCGGGCAAAGGCAAGCAACAGGCGACCGGCAAGCTGGGCGATGTGATGAAGGAATCCATCGATGCGGCGGTGACGGTGGTCAGAAGCCGTTCGCATGTTTTGGGAATCGATAACGAAGTTTTCCAAAAAAGCGATATTCATATCCATGTGCCGGAAGGCGCCACGCCCAAAGACGGGCCGAGCGCGGGTATCGGCATGTGTACGGCGATTATTTCCGCATTGACCAAAATTCCCGTCAGGGCCGATGTGGCGATGACAGGAGAGATTACCTTGCGCGGCGAAGTGCTGCCTATCGGCGGCCTTAAGGAAAAGCTATTGGCGGCGCATCGCGGCGGAATCCGAACGGTGGTGATTCCTTTCGAAAATGAAAAAGATCTGACCGAGATTCCCGACAACGTCAAAAGCAATTTGACCATCAAATGCGTGCGTTGGATCGATGAGGTGCTGGAGATTGCGCTTCAGAGAATGCCGGTACCGATTGTCATTGAGGCGGGAGAAAGGGCCGATGCCGCAAACGGCAAAAGCGAAGTCAAGTCGCAAGCGGTAGTGGCGCACTAGAACGGGTTGCCCTTTGGGCTCCAAACCGTGAAATCCGTGGGATGCGGCTATTTCAGTGCTTGACAGGGCTCGCCGCCCATTGATATAAAGTCCCACCTTCTCGCGGGAAGGCGGCTATTACATGGGAGGGGTGAGCCTGTTGGTGCCGAATAAAACTGTTTGTATGAGTAATAATTAATAAAACCAAATCCTAAGGGGAAATAAATGAATAAATCGGATCTGATTGATGCTATTGCAGCAGCATCTCAATTGACCAAGGCCGATGCCGGCCGCGCTTTAGATGGTTTTATCAAGTCTGTTGAAGAAGCGCTAAAAAAAGGCGAGTCAGTAGCCTTGGTAGGTTTTGGAACATTCGAAGTAAAAGAAAGAGCAGAGCGCAAAGGCCGCAATCCGCAAACCGGCGAAGAAATTACTATTAAGGCAGCTAAAATTCCGTCATTTAAAGCTGGTAAATCTTTAAAAGATGCTGTAAACTAGCGCTTCTTTAGTCGGGTGCTTAGCTCAGCTGGGAGAGCATCGCCCTTACAAGGCGAGGGTCGGGGGTTCGAACCCCTCAGCACCCACCAGACTTAGGAGCGGTAGTTCAGTTGGTTAGAATACCGGCCTGTCACGCCGGGGGTCGCGGGTTCGAGCCCCGTCCGCTCCGCCAAAACAGAAACCTCGGGCCGAATGGTTCGAGGTTTTTTTTTGCGTGTTAATTTTAAGGCCTGAAATGTCGGGCTAAATGCTGTTTAAGGACAGAGCTTATGCTATTAGAGATTAGAGAAAAGGTGCAAGGCGTATTTGCCTCGATCATTTTAGTGCTGATTTGCGTGCTTTTTGGCTTGTGGGGAATCCAGAATTATTTGGGCGGCGGTAAGGAGACGCCCGAAGTTACCGTGGGCGACAAAGAGTTTTTTCAACGCGATCTGAGTCAGGCCTATCAGCAGTTTGCTCAAAATCTGGCCGGGATGAAATTCGACGAAGATACGCTGAAAAAACAGGCTTTACAAAAACTGATTCGGGATGAGGTCTTGTTGCAGTATGCGCAGGAGCAAAAGCTGGTTGTGACGGATGAAGCCGCCAGGGATTTCATTCAATCGCTGGAGTATTTTCAAAAAGACGGCAAATTCGATAAAACCCAATATCAAACTTTATTGGGCTCGCAAGGCATGTCTTCCGACGAGTTTGTCGGCCGGATCAAAAAAGCCTTGATGATGGAGCAGGTGCAGCGCGCTATTGTGGATAGCGGCTTTGTAACGCCAGCCGAGGTGGCGGCGTTTTACAAGATTCAAAATCAAAAACGGGACGTGGAATATATTCCGGTTCCGTTATCGGTTTCAAGCCAGATGCCATCCGAAGACGACGTTACAGCGTATTACCAGCAGCATCAAGAGGCCTATCAAACCGCGGAACAGGTCTCCATTCAGTATGTGGAATTGGCTTTGGATGCGCTGGCCGATGACGTCGAGGTGACGGAAGAACAGTTAAAAGCCTATTACGAAGAGCAAAAAGCCCAATTCAGCAACCCGGAAAGGCGCAAAATCAGCCATATCCTGTTTGCCTTCGGTAAAGATGCCGCCGGCGAGGAACAGGCTTTGCAAAAGGCCTTAAAAGCCAAGCAGGAGTTAAGCAATAAAGACTTTGCCGTTTTGGCCAAGGAAATCTCCGACGACAAGCTTTCCGCTAAAAACGGCGGCGATTTAGGATTGTTCAATGTGGGCGTGATGGAAAAGGCTTTCGAAGATGTCGCCAGCCGGTTACAGTTGGGCGAGGTATCCGAGCCGGTAAAATCGGCATTCGGCTATCACCTGATTAAAGTGACCGAATTGGTGCCGGGCGAGGTTAAAACCTACGAAGCGGTTAAGCCTGAACTGACCAAAACCTATAAAAAGGCCCAAGCGGAAGGTAAATTGGGTGAGTTGGGCGAAAAACTCGGCGAAGTCAGCTACGAAAATCCGGATAACCTGGATGCCGCCGCCGCTTTGCTGGGAGTTGGCATTAAGGAAACGCCGTTGTTTACCCGTGACGCCGGCGAGGGTGTAGCGGCGGAAGAAAAAGTCCGTCTGGTCGCTTTTTCCGAAGATGTCTTGAAAGGCGTCAATAGCGAACCGGTTGAAGTGGGCAGCGATAAAGTGGTGGTACTGCGGATGAAAACGCATGTGCCGGCGGCAAGCAAGGAACTGAAGGATGTCAAGGCCGAGGTGATTGCCGCGTTGCAGAAGGAGCGCATGCAACAGCAAACGATCGAGGCGGCGAATAAGCTCAAAGACGAATTATTGGCCGGCAAGGCGATTGTCGAAGTGGCGCGGAATGCGCAATTGCCTGTAAAAAAACTGGCCGGTTTGGCGCGTACAAGCACCGATGTCGAGCCGGCGGTCAATCAGGCTATTTTTCGCGCCGCCAAGCCGCAAGCCAAGCCCAGTATCGTTATCATCGATGAGCCGAAGGGCGGCAAGATCGTAGCGAGTGTCAACCAAGTCGTCGAGGGCGAAATGACGGCAGCCGACAAAGCCAAGCAGGCGCCGATTGTGAAAAACATGGCGACTGCGTTTGGCCGGGCACAATTCGAAGCGGTATTGAATCAATTGCAAGCCAATGCCGATATTCGCATGCGTGCCGCCGAATAATCAACGCGATCCGTATTAAAGCCGCAACGGCTTTTGGTGAGCGTCAATAGGCCCGGTTCACTATCGAACGATAGAGACCGGGCGATTTTCGGCTCATTCGCAGGTAGCCTACGCTTAAGCGGAAGGCTATAAATTTCGCGGGAATCTCCTCGATTAATGTTAGGCTTTTGTTTTAATGGGAGTCTGAGGCGTGCTATGAAAAAATTCAATATGCCCTTTCGCGGTTTTCTAATAGGTCTGTTCGCTTTATCGATGGCGGTTGTTAGGCCGGCTATGGCCGAAAAGCCTGCTCACGCGGGTGGCGGCGCGCATAAGTATCAGCCAAAGCAACATGAAAAGCACGAGGATCATGGGCGCGAGCGAGAGGAGCGCCATTTCCGCCAACAAGACTTCCCTGAGCAATATCGGCGGCAAGGCGGCTTTCAAGAGCATCAGCGCGCCGCTATTCATGAATATTATGCCAATGAATTTCGCGCCGGCCATTGTCCGCCCGGTTTGGCCAAGAAACGCAATGGTTGTTTGCCGCCGGGGCAGGCAAGGCGCTGGGTGATGGGGCGGCCTTTACCGCGTGGCTTGATATTTTATGATTTGCCTGACAGGGTAATTAGCCAAATAGGCTATCCGCCAGCGGGCTATCGCTATGTCCGTGTCGCCTCGGATATTTTGATGATTTCAATTGGAACCGGCATGGTAGTGGACGCGATTATTGATTTGATCGGAACGCCGTAGCCAGTTTCCGCAGTTGACTAATTTTTGTCAGGGGCTGCAACGATCATTTTGCGGCGGGACGGATGTTTGTCATAAAAGGGTAATATGGCATTGTTAAATTCCCAGGTTAATTAGGCTAAAACGTAAAATGATTATGTCGAATTTAAATATCCTGGTTGTGGAAGATGAAGACGCCATTAGGGAAATGTTGGTGATGGTATTGGAGCAAGCCGATCTGAATGTGACGGCGGCCGCCAGCGCCGAAGAGGCCTTGCAATCGCTGGCGGAAAATCGGGTCGATTTATTGGTGTTGGACTGGATGCTGCCCGGCATTAGCGGGGTTGAATTGGCCAGGCGCTTGAAACGGGAGCCGGGCTTTAAGGATATGCCCATCATATTACTCACTGCCCGGGGCGAAGAAGAGGATAAAATTCGCGGACTGGAAATCGGCGCCGACGATTATGTCACTAAACCGTTTTCTCCCAAGGAGTTGATTGCCCGGATTAAAGCCGTGATGCGGCGTAGCGGCAAGTTGAGCGAAACCGGGCAGTTGAGCGTCGGCGACCTGATCCTGGACGCGGAGCAGCATAGGCTTACTATCAACGGTAAAACTTTGGACGTTAGCCCCACCGAATTCAGATTAATGCAGTTTTTTATGACCCACCCGGACAAGGTGTATAGCCGGACCCATTTGCTGGACCAGGTTTGGGGGCGTAGCGTGTATATCGAAGAACGCACCGTGGATGTGCATATCCGCCGGCTGCGTAAATTGCTGGCCGAATTCGAGCGGGAAGATTTGATTCAAACCGTGCGCGGTTTCGGCTACCGCTTTTCCATGGCGGGATGATAACGATGGACCGTTGGCAAAGAGAAATCAAGATTGTTATTGCCCTCGTATTGCCGGCGTTAGCGCTAAGTTATTTCATCGGGCATCTGAGCCAGATCCTATTGTGCATCAGCGTGCTGCTATTGATAAAGCAAACATTGGCCATCAATGAGTTGGAAAGCTGGTTGAGCAGGGGCGCTTTCAGAGATTACCGGGACCGTAAAGGCATTTGGGCCGATATTTACTACCACCTGTGGAAAATCAAAAAAACCGAGAAAAAGCGCAAGAAAAAACTCAGCCGGATGATAGACCAATTCCGCACCTCGACCAATGCGCTGCCCGATGCCGCGGTGGTGTTGGGCGAATACGCCGAGATCGAATGGACTAACAAGGCGGCCCGGGAAGTGTTGGGATTGAAACGATCGGACAAGGGCCAGCGCATCCCGAATCTGATCCGGGCACCCCAGTTCGTACAATTTCTGAAGGCCCAGGACTACCAGCAAAAAATCTGCATCGCGTCGCCGGTTAACGACAGCATTATCCTGCAAATAAGCATCGTGCCCTATGGGGCCGGATTGCGTTTGCTGTTGGCGCAGGATGTCACGCAAATCAAGAACATGGAGAGGATGCGGACGGATTTTGTGGCCAATGTGTCGCATGAATTGCGTACGCCGCTGACGGTTTTAAGGGGCTACCTCGAAACCTTATTGGAAATGGACGACGTGCCCAACGGATTGGAGCGGTCGTTCGAAAGCATGGCCGCCCAAACCGAACGCATGCAGCATTTGATCGACGACCTGTTGATGCTGGCCAAGCTGGAAACCAAGGCCAGGAAATTCGAATGCGTGTCCATGCGCGGCTTATTGGAACAAATCTGCCAGGAAAGCGATTTGCTGGAAAAAGACGAGCGGCGGATAGAATTGACCGTTGCCACCGACAGTAATCTGCAGGGGGACAGCCAGGAGTTGCAAAGTGCGTTCACTAATTTATTGGTTAACGCCTTGAAATATTCGCCGGCCACCTCGCCGGTCAAAGTCGGCTGGCATCGAAGGCCCGACGGAGCGCTTTATCTGGAAGTCGAAGATTTCGGCGAAGGCATTGCCCCGGCGGACATTCCCCGCATCACCGAGCGTTTTTATCGCGCGGAGGTCAAACGCAATCATAAGGTAGCAGGAACCGGGCTGGGCCTGGCCATCGTCAAGCACGTGCTGGTCAGGCACGACGCCAAGCTGGAAGTGGAAAGCCAGCAAGGTAAAGGCAGCCGCTTCCGTTGTCTGTTTCCCGCCCAGCGCGCCTGCTAAATCGCCTTCGTAAACGCCGGCCGTAAAAAATCGCCGATAAGCAAACCGATGTCTCTATAATTGCCGCCACTTGTAATAGCGACCAAGAGGCAGGCATGATTTCGGAAACCGTTGTCGAATTATCGCGTTGGCAGTTTGCGATAACTGCGATGCTGCATTTTTTATTCATTCCGTTGACGTTGGGGCTGGCTTTATTCCTGGCTTTGCTGGAATCGGCTTATGTGGCCACAGGGCAGCCGGTCTACAAAAGCATGGCGCGGTTCTGGGGCGGAATCTTCACGATCAATTTCGTGCTGGCGCTGGCTACCAGAATCGTCGTGGTATTCCAATTCGGCATGAACGGCTCGTATTTTGCGCATTATGTCGGCGATATTTTTGCACTGCCCTTGGCCATCGAAGCCGCGAGCGGCTTTTTTCTGGCTGCCTTATTGTGCGGCCCGTATTGGTTGGGCTGGGAGAAAATGGGCCCAAAACAGCATCTGCTGCTGACCTGGCTGCTGGCATTGGCCGTCAATGTGTCCGCATTCTGGGTTTTGCTGGCTAACGGTTGGATGCAAAACCCCGTGGCGGCGAGTTTTAATTACCAGTCTTACCGGATGGAGTTGACGGATTTCAACCTGTTTGCCGCCAATCCCGCCGCGCTGGCTAAATATCTGCACACAGTGGCCGCCGCTTATGCAACCGCCATGGCCACCGTAATGGGTATCAGCGCTTATTGGTTGCGCAAGCAGCCGCGGGACCCAATGGCGCTGCGGAGTTTTAACTGGGCGGCCATTGTGGGGGTGGCGATGATGGGTATTACCGCCGGCTTGGGCGATACCACGCCCAATTTGGACCACCCCGTGCAGCAAGCCAAGCTGGCGGCGATACATGCGCTGCCCGAGGCTAGCCTGCTGCCCGACATCGAAACGCGTATCCGTAGCGGCCTCAAGGCCTATGCGCTGTTGCAGGAATTGCGCGACGATAATAAAGACCCGCAATTGTTGGCGGAATTCGAGCGGCATAAAGCCAATCTGGGTTATGCCCTGTTGTTGACGCCTTTTCATAAAGCGATATTGGCCGCCAATGACAAGCAAATCGGCTTGGCCGCCCAATCGGCATTACCGGCCTATCCGGATTTGTTGCGTTGGGTCTATCGTTTCATGGTCGCGGGCGGTTTGTTGAGCATGGCTTGGTTGGTTCTGGCGGGATTTTATAGTCTGGTTGCGAAAGCCTTGCCGGGCTGGCTGGTTAGCTTGAGCGTGTATTTGGCTCCCTTGCCCTGGCTGGCCTGCATAGCCGGCTGGTTTGTCGCCGAGGCCGGCAAACAACCCTGGGCCGTTGCCGGTATCCTGCCCACATTTATCGGCGTGTCTTCTTTATCGGCGACGGAGTTGGCAGTCAGCGCGCTGGCCTACGCCTTGGCGTACAGCGTTTTGTTGGCGGCGGGGTTTTATCTGCTACGGCAGGCCCTGCTCAACCGTCACATCAGCCAGCCGGGAGTTTGAACCATGCCGACGGATTTAGAGAGTTTACGTTTGATCGGCTGGGCTTTGCTCGGCGTGGTAATGGTGGCGTTGGCCCTATGCGAAGGCCTGACGCTGGGCGTGGCCCTGTTGCTGCCCCTGTTGGGGGTGGACGAGCGGGACAGCCGGCGTTTGATCGCTAGTATTGCGCCGGCCGGCATGGGCAATCTGGCCTGGCTGGTCGTGATGGTGGCGGTGCTGTTCGCCGCCTGGCCCACCGTTTATGCGGTAGCCATGGCGAGTTTGTACGGGCTGTTGCTGCCGATATTGTTGAGCTTGCTGTTGCGGCCGTTGGCCCTGTATTTTTGGGATGCCAGCGAGGATGCCCGGTGGCAACGCCATGCCAAAAAAATATTGGCTGGCGGCGGTTTGGTGTCGGCGGGGTTGTTGGGAGTATTGGCCGGCAATCTGTTAAAAGGCATCCCGTTTCATCTGGACAGCGATATGCGTATCCTGTTTTTGGGCGATTTCGCCGGACTGTTCAATCCGTTTTCGTTGCTAGCGGCGGCAGTCTGCCTGACGTTGTTGGTGATGCACGGCGCGGTATTTCTGCAGCTGAAAGCCGGCGACGAACTGTTGCCGCAAACCAAGGCCGTTGCGCTGCGGGCGGGCGGGGCCTATTTACTGTCGTTTGCGGCGGCCGGATTGTGGATCACCCACTTGGAAGGTTATCACATCAGCTCCGACATTTTGCCTAATGGTGCCTCCAATCCCCTGGCTAAATTCGTCAAACGCGGCGAAGGTTTGTGGCTGGACAATTACGAACACGAACCCTTGCTGTGGAGCGTTCCGGTGCTGGCTTTTGTGGCCGCGATTGCCGCGCTGCTGCTGTCTAAGTGGGATAAGGCTTATTTTGCCATGATCGCCAGTTCGCTGTGCGTGGTCATGACCGTGCTGACATTCGGCGTCTCGATGTTTCCGTTTCTGTTGCCGTCGAACATTTCCCTTAACAGTTCGCTGACGATTTGGGACAGCAGCGCCAGCCCTATAACCTTGCAAAGTTTAGTATGGACCCTGGCTTTCGCGTTGCCGTTAATGCTGCTCTGTAGCCGCTGGGCGTTTAGCGCGGCAACTTGCGCCAAGCGCAATGCGACGGCGGCTGACGAATAATGGCGGGCGGCGCTTGGTTTTATTTGAGCGAGAGGCTCGATGGTCATCAAAATGACAAACGGATAAACTACAGTGACGGCATAAGCCTTTTACTGTAGCCTAGCTGTTAGCTAGTTGTTTATGTTTTACCGAACAGGATGCCCGCTATGTCGAACGACCCCCTTTCCATGCAAGAAATCGAAGCCCTGAATGCCTACTGGCGAGCCTGCAACTATCTGGCCGCCGGGATGATTTATTTGCGGGATAACCCCTTGCTGAAACAGCCGTTAAAGCCGGAACATATCAAGCAGCGCCTGCTGGGGCATTGGGGCGCCAGCCCGGGCCTCAGCTTCAGCTATATCCATCTCAACCGCCTGATCAATAAATACGATCTGAACGCCATTTTTCTGGCCGGCCCCGGACACGGCGCGCCGGGCGTGTTGGCGCCGGTTTACCTGGAAGGCACCTATAGCGAGATTTATCCCAACAAAAGCGAAGACGAAGAAGGGCTGTTGAACTTCTTTAAGGAATTTTCCTTCCCGGGCGGTATCGGCAGCCATTGCACGCCGGAAACGCCGGGTTCGATACACGAAGGCGGCGAGTTGGGCTACAGCATAAGCCACGCGTTCGGCGCAGCCTACGACAACCCGGATTTGCTGGTGGCGGTCGTGGTCGGTGACGGCGAGTCGGAAACCGCGCCGTTGGCCACTTCCTGGCATTCCAATAAATTCCTCAATCCTATTCGCGACGGCGCGGTGTTGCCGATTCTGCATCTGAACGGCTACAAGATCAACAACCCCACGCTGCTGTCGCGCATCAGCCATGAGGAATTGGAGAATTTGTTCAAAGGCTACGGCTGGCAGCCGTTTTTTGTGGAAGGCAGCGACCCCATCGAGATGCACGCCAAAATGGCGGCCGCCATGGAAGCCTGCGTGCTGGAGATACGCCGCATACAAGACGAAGCGCGCGACAGCGGCAAAGCAGTGCGGCCGCGCTGGCCGATGATAGTATTGCGTTCGCCCAAGGGCTGGACCGGCCCTAAGGAAGTCGACGGCCACAAAGTCGAAGGTTTCTGGCGTTCTCATCAAGTGCCGCTAAGCAGTGTGCGGGAAAATCCGGCCCATCTGGCCCAACTGGAAGCTTGGCTGCGCAGTTATAAGGCCGAGGAACTGTTCGATGCGGAGGGGCGTTTACGCCCGGAACTGAAAGCCTTGGCCCCCAAGGGCCAGCGGCGGATGAGCGCCAATCTGCACGCCAATGGCGGCCGTTTGCGCAAAGCTCTGCGGATGCCGGATTTTCGGGATTACCGCATTGAGGTGGCCAAACCCGGCACTGCCAGCGCCGAAAACACCCGGCCATTGGGCAAGTTTTTGTGCGACATCATGCAGCAAAACATGCGGAACTTTCGGGTATTCGGCCCGGATGAGAATACCTCCAACAAACTGGACGATATTTACCAAGCCAGCAAAAAAACCTGGTTGGCCGATTATCTGCCGGAAGACGCCGACGGCGGCGAGTTGGCGGCCGACGGCCGGGTCATGGAAATGCTGTCCGAACATACGCTGGAAGGCTGGCTGGAAGGCTATCTGCTGACAGGCCGGCACGGGTTTTTCTCCACCTACGAAGCCTTTGTGCATGTGATAGATTCCATGTTCAATCAGCACGCCAAATGGCTGGCCATGTCCAAAGCCGTGCCGTGGCGGGCGCCGATTTCATCGTTGAACTTGTTGATCACCTCCACGGTTTGGCGGCAGGATCATAACGGTTTCACCCATCAGGATCCGGGTTTTCTGGATCTGGTGGTGAATAAAAGCCCGGCCGTGACCCGCATCTATCTGCCGCCGGATGTGAATACTCTGTTGGCGGTCAGCGACCATTGCCTGCAAAGTACCAATTACATCAACGTCATCGTCTGCGACAAGCAGAAACATTTGCAATTTCTGGACATGGATGCGGCGATCAAGCATTGCACCAAGGGCATAGGCATTTGGGAGTGGGCCAGCAACGACAACGCTGCCGAGCCGGATCTGGTGATGGCCAGCGCCGGCGATATTCCCACCAAGGAAGCCCTGGCGGCAACGGTGATGCTGCGGGAGTATTTTCCGGATTTGAAAGTGCGCTTCGTGAACGTCGTGGATTTATATAAATTGACTCCGGCGGCGGAACATCCGCACGGCCTGTCCGACAAGGATTTCGACAGTTTATTCACGCTGGACAAGCCGATACTGTTCAATTTCCACGGCTATCCCTGGCTGATCCACCGCCTGGCTTATCGGCGCAACAACCACAAAAACCTGCACGTGCGCGGCTACAAGGAAAAGGGCAGCATCAACACGCCGCTGGAATTGGCGATTCAAAACGAAATCGACCGTTTCAGCCTGGTGATAGACGCCATCGACCGGGTGCCGGCGCTAAAAGTGGCCGGCGCGCATGTGAAGGAAAAAATGCGCGACATGCAGATCGAATGCCGCAATTATGCCTACGAATACGGCGCCGATTTGCCGGCGGCGGATCATTGGGTGTGGCCGTATTAAGCGGCGGCAGGCGAGGTTGGTTCCGTAAATCGTTATTTCGGCGGGGATTGCCGAAATCCGGATTGCATGGATAGCTCGAAGCCATGCCATCCATGGCGCCGGATGCCCGCATGCCCCCGTTCAAGATGGTGCGCACTGCGTTACCTTGTTGGGCTTGGCTTACGGGTTAACGTAACGGAAATTGCCCCGGTAAGCATAAGTCACGCCCCACAGCGGATGATTCAGGGTAAAGTCTAAATAAAAGCAGTCCTCGGACACCGCCTGTTCGCTGATGGTTGCCGTGCCTAACAGCAGCCAATCCGGAATATTTATTTGGAGGTTGCCGCATTGCCAGAAATGGCCGTTGCCGCGGTAGAGCAAATCGCCGTTGCTGACGCCCACAGTCAATCGCAGCCCAAAACCGAAGCCTATGGTTTCGATCAATTCATGCTCGGCCGCATAGTGCATTTGCGAGCGGAAGCAATCGATCCTGCCGTCCGGATAAGTCATGGTGCGCCGCCAGTGTAATATCCCGCCGTCGGCGCTCTTGTCGACTTCCGCCCGTACCGCCGAACCGCGCCAAAGTATCAGGCCGCCGAACAGGTGTATCAGCCAGACCAGCGGATACAGATAGCCCGGATAAGTAATCGCCATCGTGCCTTGCAGCCGGCTTTGCCGTCCGCCGCCGATTCGATAATGCTTTTGAATGACGGCCGGCAGTTTATGCCAGTCGTCGCCCAATACCCGTTCCATTAGCGAAATAGACATGATTAGCTCCAGAGCGAATTGTGGAAAATCATCAGCGTGGTGATGCCTATCATGCCGAAAAAGGCCGGCACGCCCAGCCACAGCCAAATCCTGGAATAATAGCCGTACAAAGACGGCAAGGGCCGGCCTTGGGCCAGGGAATCGGCGGCGATGTCGCGCATGCGGATTTGTAGTATCACCACCGGCAGCCAGCATAAGCCGGTGAGCAGATACAGCACCACCGTCCACCACAGCCAGCCGTCGCCGAACGAGGCCGACAATTGATCGGCCAGCAAAATGCCGGTCAACGGCTGAATGATGACGGTCGGGGTGGTGAACCACCAATCGGCCAGCACCACGTGCTTGCTGGTGACGGCAATTGCCGCATGGTCGCCGGTTTTATCGGCCATGACTTTGTAAAACACCGTGCCGGAACCCAGGCCGAACAAGACGATGGCGCTGAGGATGTGGATCAATTTCAGAGTTAAATACATCATGGCTTTTCTCCTTCCAGCTGTCTATAAATCAAAAGACACATTAAAAACGGGATATTTTTCAGCAGCGGCCCGAACGGGTGGTACACGAACTCCGGCAGGCAAAAGGCCACCACCAGGCTGTAGCCCAGCACGATGCAGAACTGCCAAAGCAACAAGTCGCGCGGCCGGAAACGCGCCAAGGTTGCCAGACCCAGCGCTATATCCAGCGCCGCCAAACCGTACAATGTCAGCGGCGCGCCGAGTCCGCTGACGCCGGTATCGGCCAGCAGCCGATAACTGAGTTCGTGCGGGTAAAAAAACAGCGAGGTGATGCCGCTCCACAGCCAGACCAGGGCGATGGAAAATCGCAGCAAGGGCTTTAGAAAATACAAGGCCGCGTGCCAGCGTTCGGCCTGGCTGGCCGGTTTTTCGAACAGTTGCGAAGCCATACTCAACTGCGGCCGGTCCAATAGCGCCGCTAGCGCGGCGGGATCGGCGCTATTGCCTCGGCGCAGCATGGCGATGTTGTCCCGGCTCAAAATCGGCTCGCCCAGGCATTTGCCCAAACCGGCCAACAGCAAGGCATAGCGGTAAGGCACGGAGCAGGTTGCCGCCGGCGGCTTGCCCAATCTGCGCCTAAGGCTTTGCAACCAGTCGGCGTAAGCAATCGGTTCCGGGCCCACCAAGGCCACGGTTTTTTGCCCGGCAACCGCCGGATCGAGGCAGCGGCACACGGCGGCAGCGACATCGTCGACATGAATGGGCTGCAATAACTGCCGGCCGCCATCCGGCAACGGATGCAGCGGCAGCGCCGCCAAGGCATGAAACAAGCCGCCGCTTTGCGCGCCGTCGCCGTAAACTATCGACGGTTGCAACACGAACCAATCCAGCGGCAAGGCGCGCAACGCATCGTCGGCGGCTTTTTTACTCAAATGGTAGGCGGATTCGGCGCGCCCGTCGGCGCCCAGCGCCGAGAGTTGCACGATTTTTTTAACGCCGGCTTGGGCGCCGGCCCGGAACAAGGCGGCAGGCGCCCGTGCGTGCAATTGGGCAAATGAAGCGTCCCTGCTTTCCGCGATGATCCCCACGCAATTGACGATAGCGTCTACGCCGTTCAAATGCGGCAGCCAATATTCCACGCCGGCGGCGGCATTAAAATCGACCGATAGCGGTTTTATGCTGGGGCCGGCTATCGGTAAATCTGCCGGATGCCGGCAGCAGGCGGTTATCCGGTGGCCTTGCCGCGGCAGGGTACGCAATACCGCGTTGCCGATGAAACCGGTCGCCCCGGTTAGCAGAATATGCATGGCCGCCCCCATTCACGGAGTTGAATGCGGATGGAAAGCCGGACCGCTTCGAGCGCTCGCCGCGGCTGTATCGATAGCATGATCATGGTGTTGCTCCTTTGAATTGATGACAGGCGGGAGCATATTGGCCGGCGCGGGCGGCGAACGCCTCCGGAATGGTAAGACAGGAACAGAAATTTTTAAGGCGAACGAAAAAGTATTTTTATCAAAGGGTTACGCGCTTGCAAAATGATAAAAAAGGAAGGCGGGAGGCCGATTAACGGCGTATTCCCATCAAAAGCGCCGCCGATTTAGATGCAAACCCAGACGAATTTTGAACGTTGGAGAATTTTGAGGGTTATCGGCTGCCTGTCGTCCAACGTATGGCGATCTTCACGGCAACACTTGCGACTACGGCTTCGCCGCAGCCGTGAAAATTTGAACGTCTGCTATGGATATGGGCTAGATCGCAGTTTCGGCTGTTTTGCGACATTCAAAATGCTCTTTTGAATGGCTACTTGTTAATTGCAAACCAGTTATGTGGGGTAAAAACTCTGGTTATACCCGAAAGCTAAAACTTGCCTTTGTCTTGCTGATACTCAGGATGGTAAGGTCCTGCAGGTAGGCCTTTAGGGGGTAAAAAGGCCATAAAATTGGCTTGTCTCGCCAAGGGAAGGTAGTCGGTCATTAATGCATTAATGGCTGCGGAAACGGTCATTGTTATCAGATCGCTGCCGCCCGAGTTGTGCACGTACCCTTGATCGTTTTTCCATAACACTTGCCCTGTTCTAGTGTCTTTCAAGACATATTCCATCGATACAACCACCGAGGAAGCCAATACCAGATACTTGGTACTCCAATCCTTAATCGTGATGAATAACACGGCATCGGCGCCAAACAATTCATAAAACCGCTCGGCCGGCAATTGATGAATATGGCCGGCTTCAACCAGTCCGAAATCGTGCAAGATCATATCCGTCAGATAAACCGGAAAGACGTAGTAACCGCGTTCCGCCAAGGGCTGGGTGATACTGGTAATAAATACCGAACTGGCAGTGACTTCCGGCGACTCGTTGACCACCGGCACCACCACAATCGATCGCGGTTGATGTGCGTAAAAGGCATCCAGGTTTGCATGTTGCGGTGCGACGCAACCTTGCATCAGGCCGGCCAGCAAAATGATGACGAATGTTTTCACTTTTGCTCTCCCGTGACGGGTTGTTCAACCGATGGAGAACTGATGACATCGGCCGCTTTCTGTTTCCGTTGAATCCGATCGATCAGTTTATTCATTAACGCCAGCGATTCGGGATACAAAGCGCGCTCCTTTTGGAAATTTTCGATGGCCCCGGCTTTATCGCCTCGGGTGTACAGCAAAAATCCGTAATCGGCATAAACGCCCGGCGGCACTTTTCTGTGTTGCCTTTCCGCCTCAAGCAGGGTTTGGGTCAGATAAGCATCGGTATGCTGGGGATTGTTTTCAACATAGCGCTCGAAAAGGCTGGTTTCATAGTCCCCCCAGTAATAGAGTCCGGGCGGGACGCAACCCGACAGCATCACGACCGCCATCAAGCCCATAAAACGCGTCGTTGTTCGACGGCGAAATTGTATTAATAGCATGCTCGGATTCCTTTCAGTCGACCGATTAGGGTTGTGCCTTGCCGCGCGCATCCAGTGTCGACACCACATTGTTGATCATATTCACAATCGCGGCATCGATCGCTTTTCCCTCAAGCGTGGAATCGAACCCTGCAGTACCGCCAAAACCCAGGGTGCTTGATGATGAAAGGGAGGCTTCGCCGGAACCCTCCTGGCTATAAAACACCACGCCGGTTTTGGGATCGACAAGCCTCAACACCACCCGTGCGCGGGCGCGCTGCGTTTTTTCTTTACCGACCAGCCAAACGCCGCCGGTGGTATCGCGGCCTAACTCCACCACGGAGCCCATGATCAAGGCATCGACACCGGCCAGATTTTGCTTGAATTCGGTTTCGCTTTTGCCCATCAATTCGGCTTCCGATTTCAGCTTGTTGATGTCTTGACGCTCAACGACGTTGAAATGCTGCGTTGCCATGAGGTGACGCGACAATAGGTCGGCAGCTTGCTTACCGATTCTGTCACCCGACTCATCGGTAAACAGCCCGCTGCCGTAAACCGATTCGTTAGTGAAGCGCGAAATGGCAATCGTCATCCGGCTGGCGGCCGGTAAGGGCGAAAAAGCCACTTGCGGTCCGCGATCTTGCACATTCTCGTTGATCTCGCGGCTGACGCAACCGGATATGATCAAGCTTGACATGATTAAAACGAACAGCTTAGAAAATTTCATTTGGGTTTCCCTGTTTAATGATGGACGTATGTAAATCGATAAATACCAACGAGACGGAAGCGCGTACGCCTCAATCTATAAGTTCTCGGCGGTGGGTGTCATATTGTCGCCGTCTGGCATGCGGTTCATTGGCAAACGTAGGGCACCACAAACCGAATGATGGTGCCATCTTGACGAATCAAGTTTCTAAGGCCCAGCGCCTTGAATCTCGATTCTTTGTGTAGGCCCTTTTTATAGGTGTCTTCGATTCTCATCCCGTCATCATTGTCAGCGGAAAACGGGTGCGCGGATAAGGATTTGAGTTTATGCGCAAAATCCAATGTCAGGTTGAATACTTCGGTTTTATCTAACACAACACCAAAGCCGGTATCAAAAGCGCGCCGGGTAATTTTGGCCGGGATTTTATTTTGCACGCCCTGCAAATCCGCCAGATTGACGGAAAACGCAAACAACTCGTCGGCAAAAAATACCGTGTCGGGCCGGATCGACAACCGAAACAAACGATC
>Ga0207952_1000299_pt1 | contig 46833 bp, 45 predicted proteins | sample SubbioR12Aug_8Ca_FD_184831 | JGI IMG/M metagenome (GOLD analysis project Ga0207952, IMG submission 184831) | Serpentinite rock and fluid subsurface biosphere microbial communities from McLaughlin Reserve, California, USA - CR12Aug_8Ca (SPAdes) | ecosystem: Environmental > Terrestrial > Deep... | reverse complement strand
TATTGTTTATAAAAGGAGATTCCGTCAAGAAACAACCGCCTGCAGTTTCATAATGAAACATACCCGGAAACGCGCGATTTTTTGATACATGCATGAAACATTAGCGCCCTATCGCAAAGCCCCCCCCTTTAGCGCCGCGCTATTCCTTCAGCGGGCAATGCGCAGTAGAATCGCGGCATTCGTTATTAGCAGGAAAACCTTATGTCACTCGCAGAAAAATTCCCCCTCTCACCGGAAGACTACCTGCAAGGCGAAGCCAGCGCAGACTTTAAGCATGAATTTATGGCCGGCGAAGTCTGGGCCATGGTGGGCGCTTCCGACGCCCATGTCACTATTGCCGGTAATTTATTTTTTATACTCAAGCAGGCCTTCAAAAACAGCCCCTGCCGCGTGTATATCTCGGATATGAAAGTACGGGTTGAAAAAGCCGACGCTTTTTTCTACCCCGACGTCCTGGTCAGCTGCGACGGTAAAGACCGCGACAATAAGCTGTACAAACAACACCCGTCATTCATTGCCGAAGTATTATCGCCTTCAACGGAAGCCTTCGACCGCGGCGAAAAATTTAAGGCCTACCGGCAACTGGACAGCCTGCAACATTATTGGCTGATCGATAGCAAACGCATGCTGATCGACAGCTTTACCCGCCAGGACAATAACGACTGGCTACTGCACAGCTACTCGGATGCCGAAGAAATCATAACCCTGCCCGCATTGGCGCTGACGTGCTCATTGAGCGACATTTACGAAGACGTGCTGTTTGATATCACGGATGAATAGCGCACTCAACACACAGAGGACTCGACCATGGCTAATCCGGCCTATAAATTTCCCAGTTACGAAGACATACTGAACCTGCCGGAACATCTGGTGGGGGAAATCGTCAATGGCCGTCTGGAGGTTCACCCGCGACCCGCCCCCAAACATGCGCTAACCAGTTCGGCGCTGGGCGTAGAAATTGGTTCATTATTTCGTGGGCATTCCGATCGAGAAGATGGCTGGTGGATCATCGACGAACCCGAACTGCACCTGGGCGGCCATATTCTAGTCCCCGACTTGGCGGGATGGCGCAAGCAACGCATGCCCAAACTCCCCGAAACCGCCTGGTTTGAAACAGTGCCCGACTGGATTTGCGAAATCCTGTCGCCCTCCACGACAAAAATAGACCGCAGCGAAAAAATGCCTATTTACGCCCAACTGGGGTTGGCTTTTTTGTGGCTGATCGACCCCATCCTGCAAACCTTGGAGGTCTATCAGCTAATCGACGGACACTGGTCTTTACAGCAAACATTAAAAGATGACGATCCGGTCAGCTCGCCGCCGTTTGCATCGCATACGTTTCAATTAAGTAATTTGTGGGAATAACTCATCCTAACTTGTAACTAGAGGCTGTCGCCGTTTTACATGGGTAACCATATGAAAGCGCAAGCCAAAGCGATGACGCTTTCAAAATTGCGTTTTAATTTGTCATATCGAGTGGCAACAGCCCTGAAATGTTTGACGGAAATCCGCCCCCCATTCCACGAGATAATTGGGGGCAGGTTAACTTTAAATTCACCGATTCAATCTTCGCACCGTATGGCGAGATGGGGTGGGTGCTAAAAAGCGTGAAGCGCACCGTACTGAGGTAATCGTATGGAATCGATGGCTGATTTAAGATGGAATATGCCCATCAAACGCGACGCCTAGTCAGCCGATTTTCCCAGATAAAACATACCTAAATTCGACACGAAACGGTTGCGCCGTCGTCGAGCGCTTTAATACGCCAGTGTATCTTCTCCTCACCCTGAAACGTATTGGCGTAGAACAAATCAATCGAGACCCCATACTGCCAGTTACATAATGCAAAAGCGATAAGCGATCATAATGCCGGCCTGTTAAGAAAAAAACCGGCATGGAAAATCGATGCATATTGCCAATCGAACCATATTGGTGCAATACTCTCTCAAAACGCCTCATTTTGGGGCGCCATTCTTGCCGAGAGAAGAACCATGCCGAAACGCCGCATCAATACTACGACCATTGCCGCCTGTTTCATGTCGGCTGTATGGCCCGGATTCGCCGGCGCGGATCAGCTAAACGCCGCCGATACGGCCTGGATTTTGACCGCATCGGGTCTGGTGCTCTTCATGACAGTGCCCGGTCTGGCGTTGTTTTACGGCGGTTTGGTGCGCACCAAAAATGTGCTTTCGGTGTTGATGCAATGCTTTGCCATTACCTCGCTGGTGTCCGTTTTATGGCTGCTGGGCGGTTACAGTCTGGCCCTGAGCGATGGCGGCGGCTGGCAACAGTTGCTGGGCGGCTTTTCCGCATTTTCGCTGCTGAACATGAACGCCGACAGCATCAGGGACAATCTGCCGGAAACCGTGTTCTGCATGTATCACCTGACATTCGCGATTTTCGCGCCCGCCTTGATCGTCGGCGGCGTTGCCGAGCGCATGAAATTCTCGGCTTTGTTGTGGTTCGCGGCCTGCTGGGAATTGCTGATTTATGTACCTGTTTGCCATTGGCTATGGGGCGGCGGCTGGCTGGCGCAATTGGGCGTGATGGATTTTGCCGGCGGCATCGTCGTGCATGTCTCCGGCGGCGTGGCCGCCTTGGTTGCCGCCATGATGCTGGGCCCGCGCCGCGGTTTTCCCAGGGTGCCCATGCCGCCGCACAACCTGACCATGACGGCGACGGGCGCCGGCATCCTGTGGGTAGGCTGGCACGGCTTCAGCGCCGGCAGTGCCTTAATGGCCAACGGCGCCGCCGGCATCGCCATGCTGTCCACCCACATGAGCGCGGCGGCGGGCTCCCTGGCCTGGATGACCTTGGAATGGCTACGTTTCGGTAAGCCCAGCGGCCTGGGCCTGATCACCGGCATGGTGGCGGGCCTGGGCATGATCGCTCCTTCCGCGGGATTTGTATCCCCTTTGGGCGGACTATTTATCGGTTTGGTGGCCGGTAGCTTGTGTTTTTTTAGTCTGCACTGGATCAAGCGCCGCTTTGGCATCGACGATACTTTGGACGTATTCGCCATCCACGGCGTGGGCGGCATGGTCGGCTCGCTATTGACCGCTTTGTTCGCTTCCGAAGCGTTGGGCGGCATCGGCACCCTCGCGGAAAACGGTATCGGCGGCCAATTTATCGCGCAAGGCACCGGGGTTCTGGCAGTGCTGGTCTGGAGCGGCGGACTCAGTTTTGCCATTTTGAAAGTGCTCGACAAGACTCTGGGACTGCGCGTCGGTATCGGCGACGAAACGGAAGGCCTGGATATTTCGCAGCATAACGAACAAGGCTACAACCTGTGAGCCACTCAGCCTTTAAAACCATAACCCATTCCAGGAGTCAGCCATGCGCGGATTCGGTAGCCTCTTCCCTGTAAAAGCCATCGCACTATTTTGGGGCTTTATCTCGCTTGCAAGTTTTTCGAGCACCAGCCCGGCCGTCGATATCCATCAGGCATCCCAGCAGGTTAAAGCACGGTTTTGCAAGGATAATCTAACCATAGACCAAACGCTGGACAAATCGATAAAAAGCCATTCGCAACGGGACATCGGCTGGCGAGTCTTCGAAGAAGATGGCTATTACGATATTGAACGCGCCGTATTGATCAACAAAGCCATGGAGTTACGTTACCGTTGGCGGGTATTTGCGGACGGCAGCATGCAACCTCAAAACGAGCGCGCGGAAAACTTATGCCGGCAGGATGCGGGCTAAACGCACCAAATTAAGACGCCCTCGCCCGGCAACGCACCATCTTGGACAATTCGCTTTATTTTATGGTTAGCGATTGCCGCTCCCTCTCATTATCATGATTGGCGTGCAAATTGCTTTGGTTTTGGATAGCCGTTCTTAAACCTTATGTTGCTGTGTATAAAAAAATACTCGACCATCTTAATGAAGCGATCCTGCTGTTCGATCGGGATTTACGCTTAACCTACATCAATCCCGCCGGCGAAATACTGTTTGCCGACAGCGCCAAGCATTTGGTCGGCAACCTTGCGCAAAAGCTGTTTAAAACGGCCCACCACACCCTGTTCCGCGATTTATTGCTGCGTCTTAACCAAAACGAACCGCTGGTTGACAGAGAATTGATACTGGAATGTATGAACCAGTCCATCACGGTCAACATGAGCGCCACGCCGATTCTGGAAAACGGGATTCTGGCGGAAGTGTTGATCGAACTGCAACAAGTGGACCGGCATTTACGCATCACCAAGGAAGAACAGTTGCTGGCCCAGCAAAACACCAGCCGCATGCTGGTGCGCGGCCTGGCGCACGAAATCAAGAATCCGTTGGGCGGCTTGCGCGGCGCGGCCCAATTGTTGGATCTGGAACTGCAAGATCCGGAATTGAAGGAATACACCCAAATCATCATTGCGGAATCCGACCGGCTGCAGGAACTGATGGACAAAATGCTCGGCCCCAACAAACCGGCGCATAAACACCCGCTGAACATACACGAAGTGCTGGAACGCGTCAGACATTTGGTCGCCGTGGAAGCCGGCAGCAACATCAGCCTTAAAACCGATTACGACCCCAGCATTCCGGAGCTGTTTGCCGACAAGAACCAAATGATACAAGCCTTGTTGAACATCGTGCGCAATGCCATTCAAGCACTGCAATCCACGGGTCAAATTATTTTAAAAACCCGCATTCAGCGCCACATGACCATAGGCCGCAAACTCTACAAACTGGCGGTCAAAATCGACATTATCGATAACGGCCCCGGCATACAGCCCGGCCTGATGGGGCAAATTTTTTATCCGATGATTACCGGCCGCGCCGAAGGCACCGGCCTGGGGTTGTCCATCGCCCAATCCTTGATTAACCAGCACAATGGCTTGATCGAATGCGAAAGCGAACCCGGACACACGGTTTTTTCTATTTTTCTACCCATCATGGATCAGTCCGATAAAACAGCGCTCAGCCGTTGAAGGGCTTGTTTGGATAATGATGACCACCTTACGATATGGAGACGATCATGCCACTGCCAGATAAAGTCTGGATTGTCGATGACGACAAATCGATACGCTGGGTGCTTGAAAAAGCCCTGCAAAAAGCCAGCATCGAAACACGCTGTTTTTCCAATGCCGCCGATTTATTGAAAGAATTGGGGCGCGATCTGCCGCACGTCCTGATTACCGACATCCGCATGCCCGGCATGGACGGCTTTGAGCTGTTAAAGAAAATCCAGCAGGAGCATCCGTCCTTGCCGGTGATCATCATGACCGCGCATTCCGATCTGGAAAGCGCGGTATCGGCATTTCACGGCGGCGCCTTCGAATATTTGCCCAAACCGTTCGACGTCAATGAAGTCGTGGAAACCGTGCACCGCGCCTGCCTGCACAGCAGGCAGCAAAACAACGTACAATCGCCGCCGGAGGGCATGGGCGATACGCCGGAAATCATCGGCGAAGCGCCCGCCATGCAGGAGGTGTTCCGCGCCATCGGCCGGCTGGCCCGTTCGCATATCACCGTGCTGATCAACGGCGAATCCGGCACCGGCAAGGAATTGGTGGCCAAGGCCCTGCACCGCCACAGCCCGCGCGCGCAACAGCCTTTCGTGGCGTTGAACATGGCCGCCATTCCCAAGGATTTAATGGAATCGGAACTATTCGGCCACGAAAAAGGCGCGTTTACCGGCGCCCAGGCCCGCCGCATCGGCCGCTTCGAACAATCCAACAACGGCACCCTGTTTCTGGACGAAATCGGCGACATGCCGGCCGAATTGCAAACCCGCCTGCTGCGGGTATTGGCGGACAACGAGTTTTATCCCGTGGGCGCGCACGCACCGATCAAAGTGAACGTGCGCATCATCGCCGCAACCCACCAAAACCTGGAAGCGCTGGTTGCGCAGGGCCGATTCCGCGAAGACCTGTTCCATCGCCTGAACGTGATCCGCATTCATATCCCCCCTTTGCGCGAACGCCGGCAGGATATCGGCTTGCTGATGCGGCACTTTCTCTATCAAAGCGCCAAGGAATTAGGCACGGAAGTGAAATCCCTGAAACCGGAGGCCGAGGCCTTTTTGAGCAACTTGCGCTGGCCGGGCAATGTCCGCCAATTGGAAAACACCTGCCGCTGGCTGACGGTGATGGCATCGGGCCGGGAAATTCATATCGAGGACCTGCCGCCCGAATTAAGCCAAAGCCCCGCCGAACCTCACGGCGAAACCGGACCGAACGCATGGGAAGATTTGCTGCAGGGCTGGATTAAGCAACAATTGGCCACCGGCAAGCATGACATCGCCAAACAGGCCATCGCCAGCGTGGAAACCCTGTTGATCCAAACCGCCCTGCAACATACCCACGGCCGCAAACACGAGGCCGCGTTGTTACTGGGTTACGGCAGGAATACCCTGACGCGCAAACTGAAAGAGCTGGACATAGAGGACTAACCGCGCCGCCATTTAGAATTTTTATCTGTTTAAAACATCGGTGTATACTCCCGTCACTTGAATCAACCATTTTCAACACGGCAGGGTTTAAATCTCATGGCAGATAAAACGGTAAGCAAACATCTGGTCAATCTTGAAAAACAATTTGCCACGACAGACCCTGTGTTGCAAAAAGCGGTGAAAGTGTTCCAGGAGCTGGACGAACTGGAATTCGAAATGGCGCTGATAGACCCCGAGGAAACCACCGCCCGCAGAAGCTCCTGGTGGCCTCTGATCAGCACCCTGGGCGGTTACTCGCCCGCCAAATCGGAATTTTTAAACCGCTTTCTCGGGGTAACATTACATACCACCCGGCACAAATTCACGGTCTTGCAATACACTCCGCAGACCGCCAGCGCCACCCTGCCCGGCACCGCGCTGGACGCCGACCACCGCCTGCCTTTTTATCAGATCAGCCGCGACATGGAACAAACCAGCCCCGGCGAAGGCGGCAAGGTTAATAGTTACCTGGAATTGGTCACGGTCAACAGCGGCAAATTAAAAAACAAACTGATCGTCGACACCCCGGTTTTGAACCCGGCCGCCGAAAACGCCGTTAACGGCTTATTGCGGCAGCACGTGATCGCCATATCCGATCTGGTGCTGGTGTTTACCGATTTGTTCGAAGCCGATCCGGAATTCAACAAAGACGTCGTCGCCGGCATCGTCAAATATCAGGACACCAACAAATTTTTGTTCGTCATCGATCATTCCGAGCTCAGCCTGGACCCGAACAAATCGCAGGAAATTATCGCCGCCTGGCAGCGGCGTCTGGCCGAATTCGGCATTTTTACCGGCCATTACGTGGTGCTGTCGCAAAACGGCGACAATTCGCAAATCGAACAACGCATCAACAATCTGAATAACGACCGTTCCTACCGGATTTTAGAGTCGCTGGAAAACAGCATCCGCGCGGTCGACGATGTCGTGATGGACGAAGTGGAATCGGCATTGACCCTTTGGAAAGAGCGTTGCAATGCCACCACCCTGATCGTCCTCAGCTTTATCATCATGCTGATCTTGTTTGCCGAAATCGCCGTCGGCATCCTGGACCTGTTTTTCGACCCCATCATCGGCCCGCTTATCGTGTTGGCCCTGGCGGCGATTCTGACCCCCATCCACATCATCGTCAGCCGGGTGCACGCCAAATTTATTATCAACCAACTGCATAAGCGCCAAAAGCAATTGAACCTCAGCGAGGATTTATCGGGCCTATTCGAAAAAAGCCTGAGCTTCTGGCGCGTGTTATTACCCATCACCCAACCGGTGGGTAAAACCAAGAAAAACCGCAAAAAATTGAACCACCTACTGGAACAAACCAAGGATTTGGTGCAGGCCTTGAACGACCAATTCAGCCGCAGCCAGTTTCAGGACTACCCATCCTCTTACGAGGTACAATCAGGCGAAGACTATTGATTATTTAATGCGTGGCCTTTATGGACATTATCAAACAGTATCTTGCTCTGTGTTGGTTCGATGTCTCACCGCTAGAGCTGCCCAGATCGGCATCATTTTTTAAAAAGAATTTAATTTTTAATTTTTTGATGTTCATGTTCATCCATTTCAATATGACGGATGATTTTGAGTCGATATCGGAAGTCTTTATCGAAACCCTGTTAAACCTGGGCTTCATCGCCCTGACGCTCTGGCTTAACCGCTCGATGCACACCTTTATTCAAGTGGCGTCGGCGATTTTGTTCTGCGAAAACTTCACCTCGCTGCTTATATTGCCCATCATGTTCTGGGCAACGGTGGCGGAAGACTGGTTGAGCTACGGCACGCTGCTGATCATCATATTGTGGAACTGGGCTTTGATCGGCGCCATTTTCAAAAAGATATTGGACATTAACGTGTTTGCGGGCTTGGTCATGTCGCTGTTTTACCTGTTGTTCAGCTTCGGCGGCGGCTTTGCCGTCAACAGCTTTTTGACCGGCTAAGCCCACCGTCCGCCCAGTAAAATCCGATCTCGATCGACCGCCTAAATCTTTCTCATTGGACGCGAGCGGGCATGCTTGATTATCGATCCTGTCCGGGGGCGCCATGAATACAGGATTAACGAAATCAATGGAGGAGACCTCCATTGATTTCGAAACCATTATTATTCCTTTTGCTCGTCAACCGGCGCGGCGATCTCACTGGGATCTTTTACCTCGACAGGTGCTTGTGCCGCTGCCGCGGCAGCCTTTTTCGCCTCTCTCTCGGCAGCCTTTTTTGCCAGCGCAGCCTTTTGTTCCGCGGCCTGCCTCGCGGCTACCGATCCGGTTTCCGCTTCGGCCAACACCATTTCGGTGCCAGCCTGGGCCAGTGCCGGCGTTAACAGCAGCGCTAATACGCAAACACATACCGCCGATCTAATTTCTTTTGCTTTGATATGCAACATAAACACCCCTTTGGTCAAAATAGTTATTTTCAGATTGGTACAGCTCGGGAAGCCCCGACAAACGATAGAGTAGGACTGGATCGACCCAGCCCTACTCTCCCCCATCCTTATTGTAATTTCCCCACTTCTTACTCTTACACCATTAATTCGATCATTCATTGCCGAATTCGGTCAAAATCGATTCTGCCCACCCTACGTTGGTTTTGAAAGTCCACGGTTCAAACCGGGAGTTTTGTATTTTTTACTACCTTATCACTCTGTTTCGGTTTGAGTACGATGCCGCCCAGCGGCGGCAATCGCAAACAAATGGAGTGCGACAGATTCATCCAGGGGATGGGATCGGCAGCGATTGATGTATTGAACACATTGCTGCCGTCGTAGATATCGGCATCGGAATTGAAAATTTCTTGATAGTCGCCCTCGAGCGGCACGCCGATGCGATATTGCTCTCTGACCACCGGAGTAAAGTTGAGTACCACGACCAATTCGTCCGGACCGTCCTTGCGCCGGTAGCTGATCACGGATTGCTCGGCGTCGTGGCAATCTATCCAGTCGAAGCCTTGATGATCGAAATCGTGCTTATACAAAGCAGGATGGGCCTGGTAGACGGCATTTAAGTCTTTCACCAGCATTTGCAGGCCTTTGTGGTGCGGGTAATCGAGCACATACCAGTCCAGTTGGCGGCTGAAATCCCACTGGCTACCCTGGCCGAACTCGCAGCCCATGAACAACAGTTTTTTGCCCGGATAGGTGAACATCATGGTGTACAGCAGCCGCAGATTGGCGAAACGCTGCCATTCGTCGCCCGGCATTTTGTTCACCATGGCGCCTTTGCCGTGCACCACTTCGTCGTGCGAAAAGGGCAAGGTGAAATTTTCGGTAAAGGCGTACAGCATGCCGAAGGTTAATTTGTCGTGATGGTAGCGCCTGTGGATGGGGTCTTCCTGCATGTACTCGAGGATGTCGTTCATCCAGCCCATGTTCCATTTCATCGAAAAGCCCAAACCGCCCACCCAGGTGGGTCGGGTCACGCCTGGCCAGGCGGTGGATTCTTCCGCCATCATCACCGTGCCCGGATGCTGCTGGTGAGTGACCGAATTCAATTCCCTGAAAAAATCGATGGCCTCCAGATTTTCATTGCCGCCGTATTGATTCGGTATCCATTCGCCATCTTCGCGGGAATAATCCAGGTACAGCATGGACGCCACCGCGTCGACTCGCAAGCCGTCCAGATGAAATTCCTCCAGCCAGAAAATCGCGCTGGAGAGCAGAAAGTTTTTTACCTCGTTGCGGCCGTAGTTGTAGATAAGGGTACCCCAGTCGCGGTGTTCGCCCTTGCGCGGATCTTCGTGCTCATACAACGGCGTACCGTCGAAACGGGCCAGAGCAAATTCGTCTTTAGGAAAATGGGCCGGCACCCAGTCCAGTATCACGCCGATGTGGTTTTGATGGCAGGTATCGATAAAAAAACGGAAATCGTCCGGCGCGCCGAAGCGGCTGGTGGGGGCAAAATAACCGGTGGTCTGGTAACCCCAGGATGCGTCCAAGGGATGCTCGGTGACGGGCATTAATTCGATATGGCTAAAGCCAAGGCCTTTGACATAATCGACCAGTTGGACGGCTTGCTCGCGATAGCTTAAAAAATTGCCTTCCGCATCCTGTTTCCATGAACCCAAATGCACTTCGTAGATCGACATCGGCTCATGCAGCCAGTCATGCCCGCCCCGGCCGTCCATCCAGGCTTGATCATTCCACCGGTAGCTTGCTTCCCGCACTACTATCGACGAGGTTTTGGGCCGCAATTCGAATTGCTGGCCGTAGGGGTCGGTTTTGGTCAGCACTTGGCCGCTATCGCGGTTCAATATCTCGAACTTGTACAGACAACCCGCATCCAGGCCGGGATAAAACAACTCCCAAATACCGCTACCGCCCAAGCTGCGCATCGGATGGCAGCGGCCGTCCCAGCGGTTGAAGTCGCCGACGACGCTGACGCGGCCGGCGTTGGGCGCCCACACGGTAAACAAGACGCCGGGAATATTATCGACACTGTGCAGGTGCGCGCCCATCTTCCGGTAAGCATGCCAGTGTTTGCCTTCGGCGAATAACTGTCTATCGAAATCCGGCAGCTGTACGCCGAAATCGTACGGGTCATAACCACCATGTTTGCCGCCGTCCTTATCGACCCAGTCCAGTTGGTAATGGCCGAATAAATCGCCGGGCTTGGCCAGGTATTCGAAAAAGTCGGTGCCGGGCAAGCGCGGAATTTCCGGTCCGCCGTTTGCAAAACCGACCGTTTCCGCGTAGGGCAAATAGAGTTTGATTTTTACGAATTGACCTTGCGGGTGGCGACCCAAAACCGAGAAGGGATCATGATGCCGGGCTTCCTGGATTTTAATCGCATCGGCATCGAGCGTGACGGTTGATATATTTCCCATTTTAGCGCCTCAAGGTCAAAGGATAATGAGCCTTGATGTTACCAAATATACTTGCGGTTGATAGATTATTCTTCTATTGAAAACAATCTTGAAAGCGAGCGGCGGATAAATGCTAATGGATTGCAGCCATTTCATGCAGTTGAATATTGATAAGCTTGATTGCTGCCTGTATCCCGGCAAACACCTGGTTGACATGCACGCCGCGGGTTTTGCGCAACTCGTTGCCGCAATCCCAGGTAATCACGCATTCGGTCAACGCGCTGGCGTGACCGCCCTTGGGAATGCGAATTTCATAATCGGCCAGAGCGGGCAAAGTGTAATCGTAATGGGAAAGAACCTTACCGATAGCGTCGATAAACGCATCGAAGCCGCCGCTACCGGCCCCGGTGGCCTGATGTTTCTCGCCTTTCACATCGACGCGCAGGCTGACGGTGGATTGCAAATCCATGCCGCTGTTGATGGCGCAAGCCAACAATTTAATGTGTTGGTAACTTTTGCTTTCCAATACGTCGGCGATGATAAACGGCAGATCGTCGGTAGTAATGGTCTGTTTGGCGTCGCCGATACTGACGATGCGCGCCAACACTTTTTTTTGATCCTCTTCGGAAAGATCCAACTCCAATTGTTCCAAGTTTTTTTTCAGCGAAGCCTTGCCGCTCATTTTGCCCAGCGCATAACTGCGGGTACGCGAAAAGCGTTCCGGCCCCAACTTGGTTTTATATAAACCGCCTTTTTGATCGCCATCGGCATGGATACCGGCGGTCTGGGTAAACACGTCGGCGCCGACTATCGGCGCGTTGGCGGCAATGCGTTTGCCGGAAAAATTTTCCACCATGTCGCTGATGCGCACCAAATGGCTTTCGTCTATAGCCAGCTCCATGCCCATTTTATCCCGCAATACCACCGCCACTTCGGCCAAGGAGGCATTGCCGGCCCGCTCGCCCAGGCAGTTGATGGTGCAATGCACCGCGCTGACGCCCGCGCGCACCGCCGCCATAACGTTGGCGGTGGCCAGGCCGTAATCGTTATGCGGATGGAAATCGAAATGCAGATCCGGATAACGCCGGCACATGTCGCCGAGGCTACCGAACACCTCATCCGGCGCCATCACCCCCAAGGTATCCGGTAGCATGAAATGACTCACCGGGCTGTGTTGCACCTTATTCATAAAGCCGTACACATACTCCGGACTGTCCTTATAGCCGTTCGACCAGTCTTCCAGATACAGATTGATTTTCAGGCCCTGTTCGTGGGCATAGCCTATGGTTTGCAGCACATCGGCGCAGTGTTGCTCCAGGGTTTTCCCCAACTGTTCCCGGCAGTGTTTCTCGCTTCCCTTGGCCAACAGGTTGATCACCCTGCCGCCGGTGGATTTGATCCAATCCACGCTACGGGTATGGTCGACAAAACCCAGCACTTCGACACGCTCGGCAAACCCCTCTTCGGCCGCCCATCGATTAATCTGGCTGACGGCTTCTTTTTCGCCCTCCGAAACCCGCGCCGAGGCCACTTCGATGCGGTCGACCCGCAAAAACTGCAGCAAGGCCTTGGCGATGCTGACCTTTTCCATCGGCGTAAACGCCACGCCCTGGGTCTGCTCGCCGTCTCGCAGGGTAGTGTCCATCAGCTCTATCTTTCTGCTAGCCGCGGCGGCGGATAAATGTGGAGTATTCATGATTGACCAATCTTTAAGCTAAGCTGGACATTTTCGCTTAAATGACGGGCGCTTGGCAACGCAAGGCCTTTTTCGTTCCGGGGGCGTAAAAGGTCGCGGGTTTGTTTTCCGGCAACGCAGGAGGTTCAAAGTAAAGTAAAATGACAGGTTTAAAATGTCCAATCCATTAAAGAATCAAGCATACAAATGAAGCATTATAAAATCGCAATATTGGCCGGCGACGGCATCGGCCCTGAAATCACGCAAGAAGCCGTTAAGGTGTTAAAAGTCATCGAAGAACGTAACGACGTCACATTCGAATTGCTGCCCGCCGCATTCGGCGCTTGCGCGTATTTCGAATCCGGCTCGGCTTTTCCGCATCAAACCAAAGCCATTTGCGACGAAGCCGATGCCATTTTGAAAGGCCCGATCGGTTTGAGCCACGAAGACTCCAAACGCATTCCCATCGACGAACAACCCGAACGCGGCGCGCTGTTGCCGTTGCGCCGCCGTTACAACACCTATGCCAACTTTCGTCCGGTGTCGCTGCCAAAATCCCTGGCGCATTTTTCGCCATTAAAAGCGGAAGTCATCGGCGAAGGCATTGATTTAGTCATCGTCCGCGAACTGGTCGGAGGCCTGTATTTCGGCGAGAAAGAAATGGGCGTCAACGATGCCGGTTTGCGCTATGTGCGCGAAACCCTGGAATACGACGAAGCGCAAATTTATCAAATCATGCAGCAAGCCTTTAAACTGGCCAGTAAACGCCGGAAATTGCTGCACAATATTCATAAAAGCAACGTCCTGAAATCCAGCGTGCTGTGGAATGAAGTGATGGAAGAAGTGGCGAAAGAATATCCCGACGTGCAAGTCGTCAACATGTTGGTCGATGCCGCCGCCACCGCGCTGTGCCTGAAACCGACCCAGTTCGACGTGATGGTGATGGAAAACATGTTCGGCGACATCCTCAGCGACCAGGGCGGCGGTATCTTGGGCTCGTTGGGCTTGATGCCTTCGGCTTGTATCGGTCCCGATAAAGCCTATTACGAGCCCTCGCACGGTTCGGCGCCGGACATCGCCGGCAAAAACATCGCCAATCCGTATTCGATGATAGGTTCGGTAGCAATGATGCTGGAAAACAGTTTTGATATGGAAGCGGAAGCTAAAAACGTCTGGGCGGCGATGCAAGGCGTGTTTGCCGACGGTTATTCCACCGCCGACCTATCCAAACCCGGCAGCGGCGTGACCATGATCAGCACTGTCGAATTCGGCGACAAAGTGGTGGAAAAACTGCGGCAAATGCCTAAGGTTTGAGGATAGTCCGGAAAGGCCGCTTTGCTGCCGGCCTTTCCCCCCAACCGCCCGCCGGACCGCCTTATCTCGCTACTCCAGCCGATTACTCCGGCTTGGGCTTAACCCCGTAATAACCGGATAACACGTTATAAGCCCCGCGCATGCCTTCCTGCATGGCCGCTTTTAAAGGTAGGCAGTCGCTACTCCATTGCTTGATTTTATTGTCGAAATAAAAAGCCCAGTCGCCCTGCCAGCATTGGCCTTTTCCGGTGACCCTACCGGCCATGACCGCCGGCACTTCGTAGCGCGCGGACACAGCCAGCAAATTTCTGGAATCCGCCCCCAATACCTCGCTGACTGAAATCCGTTGCTGTTCCTCCAAGTCGAGCATCGGAAAGATCACCGGCACCCCCTTAATTTTGGCAGCCAGTGCCAGCGCGCTTGCAAAATCCGGCATGGCGTCCGGATTATAGAACTGCCGTTTGCCGTCTTCATCCACCACCAGCCAAACCAGGGTTTCCGGCCGGATTTCGCTCCAAATCCCGACCTGGCTTTTGCGCATCACTTCCAATAACTGGTCTTCATCGAACTCCACCCGGATTAAGCGGGCGTCGCCGGCGGAATATTCGTCGGCGGCAATTAAAGAATATTGAAATTGTTTGACGTAATGTTGGGCGCCGTTGAGAACTTCTTGCACCGCAGGGATTTTGGCAATGTCATCCGCCACCAACACCCTGTTCAATACCCCGTATAAAGCCTGTTTGATCGCTTGTTCCCTATCGGCGGCCGACTGGCTGTTGGCAATCAATTCAATTTCATACAAGCCTTTGACTTCTACAGCCCGCACCGGCGCCACGGCCAGGCAAGCTAGTAAAAATACCGGCAAACACGCTTGTTTTCCCTTTGTAAAAATCATCGTTTACAGCCTACCCTGACGGTGTATGAATTGGAACTATAGTACAATATCGGTTGATTCAACCTTAACTTTAGTAAGAGGCCCACATTGAGCGCAGAACAGCACGATAGCCTAAATTATAAGAGCGCGGGCGTCGACATTGCAGCCGGCAATGCGTTAGTCGACCGCATCAAACCTATCGCGGCCAAAACCCGCAACGCCGGTGTGATGGCCGGACTCGGGGGCTTCGGTTCGCTATTCGAACTCCCCCTGGACCGTTACAAAAACCCGGTTTTGGTTTCCGGCACCGATGGCGTCGGCACCAAATTGAAACTGGCGCTGGACCTGGACCTGCACAACACGGTAGGCATAGACCTGGTCGCCATGTGCGTCAACGACATCATCGTACAAGGCGCCGAACCGCTGTTTTTTCTGGACTATTTCGCCACCGGCAAACTGGATGTCGATACTGCCGCAGCCGTCATAGAAGGCATAGGCCAAGGTTGCGAGCAAGCGGGAGCAGCGCTGGTGGGCGGCGAAACCGCGGAAATGCCCGGCATGTATAGCAATGGCGATTACGATTTGGCCGGCTTTTGTGTCGGTATCGTGGAAAAAGACCGCATCATCGACGGCAGCAAAGTCAAAGCCGGCGATAAATTGATCGGCATTGCCTCTTCCGGCCCGCATTCCAACGGCTATTCCTTGATTCGTAAAATTATCGAACGTAGCGGACTGGCCTTGACCGATTCCGTCAACGGCAAACCGCTGGGCCAAACTCTGCTGACACCTACCAGGATTTATGTAAAACCATTGTTGGAACTACTCAAAACTGTCGATGTACATGCCATGGCCCATATTACCGGCGGCGGCATCACCGAAAACCTGCCCCGCGTTTTACCGGACAATCTGAGTGCCGAGATCAAACTGGCAACGTGGCAATTGCCGGACATATTCGCTTGGCTGCAACAACAAGGCAACGTGACCTTAGCCGACATGCTGCTTACCTTTAACTGCGGCGTGGGCATGATTGTTTGCGTCGACGCCGCCGATGAAGCCGCCGCCCTGGCCTGTCTGGCGCAACAAGGCGAAACGGTCTTTAGTCTGGGTGAAATAGTGCCTATCAATGGTTCCGAGCGGGTTATTTATAGCTAAAGCACCGCCAGACACAACAAAAAAGGCCTTCAATTATGAAGGCCTCCAGTCTGCATTGAAGGGTTAACCGGCTCCGTTTGCAGGCTAAATTGACTCGAGCCCCTGGCCCGATCTCCGTATAACCGACACATCCACAACTACCTGCATGGCCATCTTAAACCGTTTTTTTCCGGGAAATGCCGATTAAGCCTAGCAACGCTGATCCCATCAAAAGATAAGCGGCGGGTAGTGGCACAGAGGTGACGGTTGCGCGCCGCGTTCCGTCCAGCAGCAATCTAAATTGCCCGTCCCACGCCAATGGCCCGCTGAAATTCAGACGTAAACTGCTGACGCTGGAAAATACATCGCTATTGGAAAAATCATCGAAATGGACCAGAAAATCGTCTACGCCGGTAAACGTTTTAGCGCCCGAACCGGCAACGCCGTTAACAATAATCTCGGCGCTAACATTCAAGTCAATTCTGGAAACTTCCAGCAGAAGTCCCGTACCGAATTTCGTTAAATCAACCGGATCGAAGTTCCACAGGATAGAGGCCTGCCCTGCCGATGCGGGACCATTGTCGATTTTCAACAGCCCGTTTTGCGACTTGATAGTAATTTTCGACCCCGAATCGCTGGTAGTGGCTTCGCCAATAAAAGTGCGGGAAACATTCGATAAGCCGGTACCGGTAAGCACCGATACAGTGTCGTTGGTTGCGCCCGGCTCGTCTCCTTCGTCATTGAGACGCTGATATTGGGAAAAATCATCTAGGGTCAAGACACCGGCAAAAACCGCTTGACCGGTAAAGCCGTAGACCAATACCCAGCATATAGCCAGAGTTTGCAACATTCGATTACGCATTTTTCGTCCTGTGAGATTGTTTATATCGTTAATCCGCCAGCTTCGCGGCGTTCATTACAACACGGCAGAACCTCGATCGACCTAAAGCCGCCAAGCCCAACGTCAGCAGGAAAAGCGTTGAAGGCTCGGGCACGCTGTTGCTAGCCGCCGTCAACGGACCGAAGCGGGCATCCCAGCTTTGAGCGCCGCGAACATTAAGCCGCAAACTGGTCAGATTGTTAAAGGCATCGGGACTTGAGAATTGGGCAAATCCGATTTCATATAGACTGTGGCCGCCCAAATTGGCGAAACCGAATACTGACGTTCCATTGGCAATCAACTCAATTTCCGAACTCAAATCGATAAAGTCGATATTGAACAAAAAACCATCGGCCATGGACGTCAAATTTATGGCATCGAAGCTGTAGAAAATACTGGCGGTTCCGGTGGAATCGCTATCGTTCAAGATATTCAAAAAACCGTTCTTTATACGTACCTCGGTTTCAGCGTCATCCGGGGATGCGTTGGCGGTTATGGTACGGGTCAAATTATTCAACTGAGTTCCCGTAACAGCCACCGGACCCGTAGTACCGTTCAGGACAGATTGCGCCATTGTAAAATCGTCGATCAATACCGCTGCCTGGGCATCGCCCATAACAACCGCCAATGCTAACAATGGCACTAATAAGGGGTTCCGTTTCAACCAGTTCAATGTCTTGCTCCGTATGAATAGTCTAAGATTTCCGGCAACCAGAAAATGCCGGACACCTCAACCATTAAGCACGTAACAAGCCATAAAGTTAATTTTTATTTTCAATCAAAATCTTACATATTTTTCGCCTGTTTTATAACTCCGCTCAATGCCATTTTTGTCAGCCGGCCTGCCAGCGGAGGCATCAGTATTTGACAGTGTTCGGCGCCCCTCCCTAACGGAACGAGAAGGGGCTGCCTTTATGGAACAGGGCGACGCAAGGCTTCGCGCGCGTTAGAAAAAACGGCTTGTTCTCCGCAGGCTCCGCCGGACGCCTATCCCGTCCTTGGGCAAGCTCCAATTATGCCGGCAGTTGTGCGGTGACAACCAAACCAAGCACCGGCTCAATAAATTCGTTTCGTAACACGGCGGTATCGATGCGATCGATACGGTAACCGGCATCCTGTAGAGTACGCCGAACATAGGTTTCGGAATGGGCGTACCGGCCTTGTACATTTAAGCGAAAATCCGTCTCCGCCCCGGCCGGCTCCAGCTTTTCCACCGTAAAAATAAACCAACCGTTAGGCTGCAATGCCGATACCGAGGCAATCACCGCCGGCGCTAGATCGCCGAAATAGCAAAACGTATCCACGCAGGTAATCGCATCGAATAACATCGAAGTTTGTAAGAAATGCGCGGTCAATTCCGCTTCATATAATTCATCGTATACTTTTCTAGCCTGCGCCTTAACCAGCATTTTGGCGGACAAATCGACACCGGCCAATAGCTTAACCAACGGCCTGACCAGCACCCCGCATAGCCCGGTACCGCAACCCGCGTCCAACAGTGCCCAAGAAGCCGGCTCCGGTTTAATCTGTTGCAATGCCTTATGCACCAGTGCGGGCGCTTGATAATCGAGCGTTTTTAAGATGTTATCGAAACTGGCGGCAAAACGGTCGAAGGTTTCCCGCACATATTCGTCGCTGGCCCGGACCGGCATTTCATTACGGGTATAGGCCGCCAGCAGGTGCTGCGCCGTGGGGTTGTCCGGGTCGAAATCCAGCCATTGTTTCAAAACTTCGACACAACAATCCAACTTCCCCATCAGATAAAAGGTGCGGGTCAAGCGCTGATAGGCCATGGCGTCGGCCGGATGCATGCGTATCGCTTTTTCATACATCGCCACCGCTTCGTCGTAGCGGCTTAAATTGCGATAGACATTACCCAAATTCTGGTAATGGTGGGCAACATCCGGCTCATAACCAATAGCCTTCAACAAAAAGTCTTCCGCTTCTTGGGCTCGCCCCATTTCTTTCAAGGCAATACCGAGATTGGCGCAAGCGGCGGCAAACCGCGGATTAAGTTCTATCGTGCGGCGGAAACACCGCTCGGCCTGTTCGGGCTGTCCGATCTGCAAATAAATGTTGCCCAGGCTATTTTCGGCATCGATATAGTCCGGCGCCGCCTGCAAAGCCTTTCTTATCCACTCGGCTCCTTCCTCGGCAAACCCCAGTTGATTTCTCAGCATACCGAAGAAATGCAATAAATCCGCATCGTTGGGCAAAATATCCAGCAATTGCCGGTAAATTATTTCCGCACTCTGCAACTGATTGGCTTGGTGCAAATGCACGGCAAACCGGAATGCTTCGTCCAGGCTCATTTCCTGTTTAACCGGTTGAATATTATTCAAGTTTTTATTTGGCTGACCCATGCTTCAATTCATATACCGTATGGCAATATCTATTTATTTTTGCTCTATACTGCGCGCATCAGGATCAATTATAAAGTTTCGGCCCTTCTCATCCTTGATATGGAGCTTGCCGCTAAAGAACCCTTTTGACATCGACACAATAAAAACATCCTGAACATCGCCTTCCAAATCGGGATTATAGGCAATGTCGTAGACTTTCAATATCCATAATTCATTGTTATTAGCGGTATCGAATGCCGCGATATATCCACCATTTTGTTTTAAGCCGCGCTCCTTCCCCCAGTGGATCACCTCATACCGAACTTTGCCGATCACAACCGGGTCAACTTGCGGAGGACCGAGGCGTTTAGCCTTTAATTCACCACTCGCCATCTCATTGCTTTGATTAGTCAAAACCTGTTCGGCAGATGAGCTAGGCATCCCAACCACTATCGCAAACCACACCCAAAACACATTTTTAAACATACCATTCCGCACTATCATCCTTGTCAAACCGAAGCGACTGTGCGCGCATCCGTATTAACGACATATTTCCGCCCACGCTCGTCAGTGATTTTTAAATTGTTACCAAACAAACTCTTTTTCATGGACTTGATGAACAAATCCTGCACATCGGATTCAAGATCGGAGTCATAGACAATATCGTAAATCTTAAGCGTCCATAACTCCTCTCCGCTGGTTTTATCGAATGCCGCGATATACCCTCCATTTTGAGCAAGCCCTCTATCCTTCCCCCAATGTATCGCTTCAAAACGCAGGTCTTTGATTGTCACGGCCGGCACATCCTTAGGCCCCACCCTTTTTGCCATTAATATATCTTGATTGGTCATTCTTATTGCCCTCGCTGATATTCGATTGGCTACACTTGCTTGGTGCAGAATTATTTCCAGGTATTTGCCAGGTCGGAAGCCGATAAATAGCCAGCCAAGTCCAGCATGAAATATCCCCAACTATCCGCGTTGTCTATTGTTTTGGCGAAGGGTAGCTTGGCTTTATCCGGCTTCAGCCCAGAACTGTCATACCGGTGGTCTTGCGTACTCACCTCGTGATGAGACAATTCATGCAGAATGGTTTCCGCGCAAAGCCAAAGTTTACCGCTGTTGCCTTTCAGCCGGGTAAAAGCGCCTTCCAAATAAATCACCGGAAATCCGCCGCCTTCTCCACCTCGAAACGCGCCGCCAAAATAATCGTTCCGCTGCTTGCGCCAATCCAAATAATCGGTAAAAACCAGACTTGTTGAATTACATGCGGCGCAGATTTTTTTGATGCCGGCGGAGAGCTTGCTAATCGCGTCGTTCATTTCAGTATCGCCGCAAGTTTCGTCTAAAAACCAGCGCTTGATGATCTTTTTGGTATCGTCGCCTTTAGCATCAACCTTTATCTGCGCATCCATGGCTATTTTGAGCGACAAACCCAACGCATCGCACATTAACCCGCGCTCTTCGTCGCTAAATATCTCTGTTTCGTCGCCCAACTTGGAAGTTGCCGTTTTTTCGTTGCATCCCGCTAATTCGGTAAACACATCCTTGTTGTGTTTCTTAGGAGGCGAATAAACCCAAACATCCTGCCCACCTTTTTTATGCGCGTGGTAAACATGCTTAACCATCTTCAAAGCCGCCGCCCGTTCAGTCCAATTACCAGGCGAAAGCTTATTCTGTGCCGCGTTACAAATAACTTCGCCCGGCCCTCCCCCTAAAAAGAACACCGCAACAGCGTTCGTATGCTTGGCATCGTCGTGAATTTTTTTACGCAATTTTGCCGGTAAATCGGCGCGTCCGGCATCAAACCCGGAATCGCCGAACATCAAGGCTATTGGGCAAGTTTGGGTCAGATATTTGTCCCAATCCGGTTCGGCGAACTTTTGTTTAGTCAATACATCCTTAGCCTTGGCATAAACGGGTGTAAACTTACTCATTATCAAACTCCAAATTAACCAGTTAAATCATTAACATAAGCGAAAAAACGAATAACGTGGCCGGTCCATTTTTATTCCCCAACAATGAATTCAATATTCCCCAACTCAAGGCACTTCGCGAATGAGGACAGCCCAGATTTCGCCTTGTTTAACTCGGTTACTTGCTAGGCTACGTGTTGGCATTTAGTGGTTTAACCTTGTCCTACAAGACTTTTAACGGCTTTTTTAATCTGCTGCCAATGTTCGCTGCTTAAAAACTTCTGAGACCCTTTTAAATTCTCCCCACATACCTTTGCTTCATGGTTGCTATCATTTATTTTAAATTTCGTACCGCCATGCACGTGTAGCTCGTATTTCAAGTTATCTTCTTCATACCCAAATCGAACTATAAAATAAGTCGTGCCGGCCAAGGTAACCCTCCAGTCATCATATTGCCGGGTATCTTTATTAAATTTCCCCCATACGACCAATTGTCCGTTAGCGGCTGCCAATAACAATGCCTGTGTTGCCCGCTCTAATTTTTCTGCATTTGTGCCAGGCATATAGCCCCCAATTTAATAAATTAAAACAATAAGATGAATAAGTTATCCACTAACCTTTTACCAAGGTTGCGTTTTGTTATCGCAAAAACCTCTTACGACTTTTGTTTAATTCCATGCCTAGATTCCCTATCGCACCATTCTTTTCAAGAGGAATCCGGAGCAAAAAATCTTTGATTTAACTTCACTCTACTCAGAGTTATTACCCCAGTTATACGAGTTTCGTTCGTGGTTTATTGCTTTGCCAATCCACCTCACTGGTTAATCTAAATTGCAGTAGCTGTATTTAGAGTCGGCACTCCTTATAATTAATTGGCTAGGCTTTTTTTCTTTGCATCAGCGCGTATTTCCATTGCTGCCTTACTGTATGCAGCTGCCCAATAGACATCTTCGAGTTTGGTGCTTTTTCCGGATCATGGTAAAAAATATCGCTGCCGTCCACACCGATGATGACTGACGCATGTCCGTATGTTTGGCCGCCATGAGTCTTCATCCAATATAAAAAAATCGGCCCCCGCTCACGAAGCAAGGTTTCAATCTCAGCCGTGGTATACACATGCGCTGTTGCGCAATTCGCAACAGGCTCCAGTTGCTCCCGAGCAGCCAACAGATCGTGATGATTCGCACAGAGCGTATTGGCTTCAGCAGAGCCTGTCGCATAGTGCCCGGCCAATCCGTCCGCCAAAGCTTTCTTGAAAAGCTCGGGTAGACCTTGGCGCGGACCGGCCTCAAAATAGAATCCGACCATACAGGCGCTGGCATACCAGCAACCGGTGGGATCGTCGCGTCCAGTCCCGCCGATATCCAATTGCGTTACGAATGGAACATTAAGAGTTATGGCCATTTACAACCTCCTTCATAAAAGAAATATCGCTTGGTTCGAAACCATGCTGCGTTTTGTTGCTCTAGCACTGGACAGGGCAAATGTGTTGTTATTCAAACCCATATCCGAACTCCCCGTCCTGCACGGTGACATGCACTCGTTCGATCGGCTTGCCTTCCACCATGCGGACCAAAAACTCCTCGCTGATTTTCGGCAATACGGTATTGGTCAAAATCGCGTCTATCATCCGTCCGCCGCTTTCCAGTTCGGTACAACGGCTGGCGATCAATTTGATGACTTCGTCGTCGTAGGTGAACGGCACTTTGTGGCTTTCGGCGATGCGTTTTTTGATACGGCCAAGTTGCAGGCGGGCGATGGCGCCAATCATTTCGTCGTTGAGCGGATAGTACGGAATCACCACCAAGCGGCCCAGCAAGGCGGGCGGGAACACTTTTAACAAGGGTTCGCGCAAGGCCTTGGATATCCCTTCCGGATCGGGCATCAATTCCGGATCGCTGCAAAGGCCGGCAATCAAATCGGTACCGGCGTTAGTGGTCAGCAAAATCAGGGTATTTTTAAAATCGATGACCCGACCTTCGCCGTCTTCCATCCAGCCTTTATCGAACACCTGGAAGAAGATTTCATGCACATCGGGATGGGCTTTTTCCACTTCGTCCAGCAACACTACGCTGTAGGGCCGGCGGCGCACCGCTTCGGTCAAAACCCCGCCTTCTCCATAGCCGACATAGCCCGGAGGCGCGCCCTTCAAGGTGGAAACGGTATGTGCTTCCTGGTATTCGCTCATGTTGATGGTGATGACGTTTTGTTCGCCGCCGTACAAGGCTTCGGCCAACGCCAACGCAGTTTCGGTTTTACCCACCCCGGAGGTACCGGCCAGCATGAACACGCCGATCGGTTTGTTGGGGTTGTCGAGCCCGGCCCGCGAGGTTTGAATCCGCCGGGCGATCATTTCCAATGCATGACGTTGGCCGATGATGCGCTGTTCCAGATTGTCCGCCAGCTTCAGCACGGTTTCGATTTCGTTTTTCACCATCCGGCCGACCGGAATGCCGGTCCAATCCTGCACCACCGCCGCCACGGCCTGATGATCCACGGTCGGCAAAATCAACGGCGACTCGCCCTGGAACGCATGCAGCTCGGCTTGCAACGCCCTCAACTCCTGAAGCAAGGCTTCCTTGTCCTCCGTCGACTCACCGGCAGGTTGCGCCGCGGCGTCGGTGTTTGTCTCCGCGGGTTTGGCGGCAGCATCGACTGCATGCCCGGCGGCTCTAAGTTTGGCGCGCAAGCCGAGAATTTTCTCGACCAAGCCCTTTTCGGTTTCCCAACGGCTTTCCAATTCCGCCAGACGGGATTTTTCGGCTTCGAGCTTTTCGGTCGCCTCCTGTTCGCGGCCGGCTACTTCGATACCCACGGTTTTCTCGCGGCCGATAATGGCCAACTCGGTATCCAGGGCATCGATGCGTTTGCGGCAATCGTCGACCGCCGGCGGCACCGCATGCTGGCTGATGCCCACCCGGGCGCAAGCCGTATCCAGCAAGCTGACGGCCTTATCCGGCAATTGTCTGGCGGGAATATAGCGATGCGACAGTTTTACGGCCGCTTCCAGAGCTTCGTCCAGTATCAAGACTTGGTGGTGCTTCTCCTGTACCGATACCACGCCGCGCATCATGCGTATGGCTTTTTCTTCGCTGGGCTCCAACACCTGCACCACCTGGAAACGGCGGGTCAGGGCCGGGTCTTTTTCGATATGTTTCTTGTATTCCGCCCAGGTGGTTGCCGCAACGGTTCTGAGGGTGCCGCGCGCCAAGGCCGGTTTCAACAGATTGGCGGCATCGCCGGTACCGGCCGCGCCGCCGGCGCCGACCAGGGTATGGGCCTCGTCGATAAACAGAATGATCGGTTTCGGCGACGATTGCACTTCTTCTATGACTTGCCGCAAGCGGTTCTCGAACTCGCCTTTCATGCTGGCGCCGGCTTGCAGCAAACCGACGTCCAGGGTACGCAAGCTGACATCGCGTAAAGACGGCGGCACGTCGCCGGCGACGATTTTTAAGGCAAAGCCCTCCACGACAGCGGTTTTACCGACCCCGGCCTCCCCGGTGAGTATCGGATTGTTCTGCCGGCGGCGCATCAGAATATCGATCAGTTGCCGTATCTCCTCATCGCGGCCGACGATAGGGTCGATTTTGCCGGTGCGGGCTTGTTCGGTCAGGTCTACGGTAAATTGTTTCAGAGCTTCCTGTTTGCCCATCGCGGCCGGCGCCATGGCGCCGCTGGCTTCGCCGGGCGTGGCGCCGGATTGAAATCCGTCGGTCGCCGCCAAGCCGTCTTCGGGCGAACCCGCAACAATCCGCGCTAATTCGTCCGACAACGAGTCGGGCTTGATCTTTTCGAATTCCTTGGAAATGCCCACTAATTCATTGCGTAGCGATTTGGTTTTCACCAAACCCACCAATAAATAACCTGTGCGCACCTGGCTTTCGCCGAACATCAGGGTGCCGTATACCCAGCCCCGTTCGACCGATTCCTCGATATGCGGCGAGAAATCGGAAATAGCGGTGGAACCGCGCGGCAAGCGTTCCAGCGCATCGGTGACATCCTTGGCCAGACGGGAGCCGTCCAGGCTGTATTGTTTGATGATGCGGTGCAAATCCGAGTCCGGCAATTGCAGCAATTGATTTAACCAGTGCACCAGCTCAACATAAGGATTGCCCCTGAGTTTGCAAAACACGGTCGCGCCCTCGATAGCCTTGTAGCAGACCCGGTTTAATTTTCCAAACAGTTTGACTCGGCTAATTTCTGCCATCGCTTTTATCCTATTGGTGGTTGTATTGAATGAATAAAATTATGTTTTACCGGCGGCAAAGAACGGATTGAGGGTTAAATCGTCGGCATCGCACGGACTCGGCCGCGGTCCCAGCCACATACTCCACCCCAATCTTGCTTCACCGTTCATACTGGATCGAACAGCCTTGGCGGGCACGCCCAAACTCAATTCCGCCGGCACTTCATGTTTGTGAAGAATCAGCTGAGCATCCCAAACCAATTCGTCGCCCAGAAAATTGCGCACCGTGGCGGCCAATTTGGCCAAGCCCGCCGCTCCCGGCAACAAGGCCAGATACTGGACCAATTTCAACGGCCCCAGTACGATTCTGAATTTATGCTGGCAGCCCCAGACAAAAGCCCCCAATAATGCCGACTGCCCCAAGGTGGCCAATTCCGGCGCATAGCCCAGACGGCTGTGATCGCTAGGCTGAATCTCCATCCATTCGCCAATAAATTCTTCTATGCGGACCTGGATCGATAAAATGTCGGCAATAATCGCCTGCAAACTGTCCGGTGATTTGGTCTGGTTGGAAAAATGTCCGGCGTAATAAAATTTGGCCCTGTCATCCAGCGCATCGCGGCGCCGAAAAGCCTCGCCCCCCAAACCCAGCAGCGAACCGACATAAAAGCCGAACCTGTCCGCTTGCGGCCTGTCGTAGCTGACTGTCGGCCGGGTATTGGCCCAAGCCCGGTAAAATAAACCGATCATCCGGTGGTGAAAAATGTCGGCGAACCGCGCCAAGGTCGGATCGTGATGGTTCCTTAAGCGCTCTCTGGCATATTCGGTCAAATGCAAGGGCAAGGGGCCGTTGGGACCGAATAACCCCAAAAAGTTGACGGCCAGTCTGGGTACTCCGGAGCCCCCCACATGGCAAGCCGCTAATGCCGAGGCCGGAAATTGCAATTCGGGCTCTTGAGACAAACGGACTGGATCCTCGCTCAGCTTAACGGCCGTTCCCAGCCGGGGTTTGTCGGCGTTTAACGCTTCAAGCCAGCGTAACGTTTCAAAAAAATCGAAACGGTACGCGGCCTGTTCCAACTCGCCGATCAAAACGTGTGTCGGCGTCCGATTCGGGTCGGCCATCGTGCCACCTCTCCGCGATCCGTGGTGCGGATGACTGTTTCGATAAATGAATTAATGGATACGTAGCGGGTAAAAAACTGGTCCAAAACCGTACCCATCAGGAAATAGCCGCCGCCTTCAAAGGCGGATTCGTCCAGCAAAACCGTAATCTCCAAGCCGCGTCCGAACACCATGGGTCCTTTGGAATCGATGCGCCTGACCACATTCTTGGCATTGACCGAGATAACCCCTTCGATTTGCTTTTTGATGGTGGGCTCGCGATTATCGGCATACAGACTTAATAATTCGCGTAAGGCTGCGGCCCCCTGCTTAGGATCGCTATCGATCAACGATAAATAATTCAAAGACAGGTGATTAATTAACCGCCAAACGCTTTCGCCGGCATAGGCTGCGGGTAAAGGCCGGGTAGGGCCGGCAATACAGCGGATCGACTTTACCGGTGCGCTGATTTGCAGGCTAAAATCGGTATCGCCCAAACCTACCGGCATCACCATCGGCAAATCGCGGTTGGTGCAAAGCGTTTCCAGGCCCAATTGGTTGATTCGCGGCGAATAGGGGGCTTGCTCGGTATCGACTATGGAAATAAAACATTCGCTGCCGATATAGCTGGAACGCATACCCTTGCGGCGTTGTTTGGACGACAAAATACGTTTTTGCCGCCTCAGCATGTAATAGGCGGTTTCGGATTGATTCTGATAGACGCTTTTCGAGCCGTAAAACGGCAAAAAGGTTTGTTCATTACGGTCTTCGCCGAAGCCCGCCACATGCTCGACGCTGAAAACTTCGTAATCCATCGGCCGGGTGCGGTCTACCAGCACATGATATTCCGACTGGCGGTGATCCACGTGCAAGCGGTCGGTGCGCTTAGGGAATAAATTAATGGCCGGCACGCAGAACAAGGCCAGATTGGCTTTATCCAACGCGTTAATCAGTTGCGCATCGCTGCGGTCCAACAAGACGAACAACTCTAGCTCATCGGTTTGACAATCGGCAATTAAAGACGACAGCCCGGATAATTCGGCGAACAAAAAACGCTCGGGGAAGGCAAAATATTCCTGCAAAATTCGATAGCCATCGAAGGAACGCGGGGTTTGCCGGAGCATGGCTTCGTCTTTTTCGAAGCCCAAGCCACGCACATGTTTGCCGCCGGCAAATTTAACCTGGACTTGCGTACCGTTATTGAATTTGCAAGCCAGGGCTTTGGAGTTGGCCAATAACTGCTCATACACGCGGTAAGGCGTCGCCCCGGTGCCGCGTAAAAACAGCGGCAAGGTCTCCAGCGCCAGTTGGTTAAAACGCACGCCGGCCGTGCAACGCAAAACGATGCGGATAGCGCCTTTAACATTGTGCAAGTGCTTGGGATCGGCTAGGCCGCAACTGGAAACAGCCGCTAAAGACGGCAAATATTCCACCTGACCGATTTCCAACGGCCACAGTTGCAAGGGGTATGCGGTTTGATATTCGCATGCCGTTTGTTCGCCCTTGGCGATTTGGCTGCGTAACGTGCTGCCTTTGCCTATCAAAAAACCTTCCGCCAGACTTTCTTCCGTCAAATCCGGCTTAAATTCGACCACGGTCATCGACGGCGTAGCGGCCAAATAATGCGGGTAGATGATTTCCAACAGATGTTGGGTAAAGTTGGGAAACTCGGCGTCGACTTTTAACTGAACCCGGGCCGCCATAAAGGCAAAGCCTTCGAATAAGCGTTCGACGTAAGGATCGGAACATTCGAAGGCATCCAGACCTAAGCGGGCGGCAATTTTGGGAAATTCGCTGGCAAACTCGGCACCGACTTCGCGAACATGCTGCAGTTCGCGGTTATAGTAATGAAGCAGACGAGGATCCATGGCTAACCGCCTACTTCCTTAACCGTAACTTCGCCGGTCTCCAGATCCAAATCGCTACGGATAAACAGGTGTACCGGCAAGGGTTGAGCCCATAAATCGCCCTCGATTTTGAAAGACAGCGAGTTCTGGCTCATTTGTTCGCTGGCAACGATGATTTCGACCCTAAGCGAATCCGCTAAAATCCTGGGCTCGAAATCGACGATGGCTTGTTTTAATTTGCGCTCTAAATTACCGGCGTCGACGCTGCTGAAGTTGGTACCGGATAGTGCCGGTATGCCGTAGTTAATGACGGAGCGCGCCACGTAAGGCGCGGCGGACAAGTCTTCCAGGGCTTCAAAAGCCGTGGTGTTTAACAGCCAGCTGATATCTCTTAAAACGCTTTGCCGCAGTTGCCGGTAGGACATGACACGCTGCTCGCGCGATTCGGACTTTTCAGTCGGCGCATAGTCGGTCAACCGGTCCAACAAGGATGGCTGCAGACGCTCTTTAGCAACAAGCTCCGCCATTTTTATTCGAGAGTTGCGGAATTAAAAATTAATTCTCGAGTATCCAATAAAGCATGTTCGCCATTGTCGGTTATCAAAATACGCTGCCCCAAACCGAAGTAATGACCGGCCCCGGGCTCCCGCCATTCGGTTTTGCGCGCCAATCGCAACGCGGCGTCCTCGGCATTTTCGCTATCTGGGTAGCGGGAAGGAATTAAACCGAACGCAGCGCCGCCATTAGTCCAGGTAAATTGGGCCGGCAGCCAGACCAAATCCCGCAGATCGGCCGGGGCTTCTATCTCTATTTTGGCGATCCGATTAAAGGGAATCCAGTAATAACGGCCATTGACAATCGCTTCCGTAACCGGCCCAAGCCGGCTATCCGAGTCGGCAATCCATTCGAACGCCTCGCCATTAAAACTGCCGGACGAGGTCGGCGCCTGCTCGAAAGCCTGATCGCGCAACTCTCCCGCTTGGGTAAAGCTGGATTGCGCCGACAACTTGCACGCCTCGATCAATAGCGCAATCCATTGTTCGGGCTCGCCGAATACCAAAGGCGAAGTTTCACCCTTAAAAACTTTCTCGCGAAGTAATTCGCAACGAATGGCTTCCCGATAGGTTTGCACCATCGCCAAATTCGCATTGTCCAAATTACCGCAGACATTGAGCTGATTAAGCGCCCGATCCCACTGCCCGTTAAGCGCCAGTAGCTGAAACAAAAACACCCGGTGCTTTGCCACATCCGGACTTTTACGCACCTGATCCTGTAATTGCGCCAGCGCGTCGTCCAGGCGTCCGTCTTTTAAGCTAATTTCCGCAGCACTTGAAATCATAAGCGTCCAAACTCTTTATAAATGAAACGCCTGCCCAAATGGGCAGGCGTTTAAGACATGCAAAAAAGCTTAAAGCGCTTTATTTGCCGCAATATCCCAACCCATATCAGGTTTTGCGCCTTCACCGCCTTTCGCGGTTTGTTCGATGTATTTAACCTTGACCGCGCCGAAATTCAGCGTGACATTCTCGGTCAAACGGTCTTCGCCGCCGGAACCGCCGGTGGAAACGGAGGTTACGATCAAGTCCGTCATTGTGATGGTTAAATATTCGACCGGTTTCTCGCCAGCCTTACGGACGATTAAATCCGCCGTTTCAAAGTGCTTGCCGTTGCAGCATGCCTTCATCAGATCGGGACTGCTCTTATCGATATATTTAGTGACGCTGATATCCTGCACATTCACTTTTCCGGAGCCGGAACCGCCGCCCATATGGGTCGAGCCGCTATTCGACATACCCCAACTCCACGCCAGCACGTCGATGGTATCTTTGTGCTTGTCGTCCTGGGCTTCACCTTTTACATCTTTGATTTTCAAAAACATATCAACTGCCATGACCTTCTCCTTTCTTTTACAGAATTAAATTTAAACTTACGGTTAGATAAAAAAACGCTTATTTGACATGCTCATACCATACTCAAGCCTCCTGAATATTCAAAACCCTCCTTGACAAATCCTAGCCACCTTTTCCGGAAGGCAATTTGGAAACCAAGCGCAAGGACACCGTGAGTCCTTCCAATTGATAATGCGGCCTCAAGAAAAACTTGGACGAATAATAGCCCGGGTTACCCTCGACTTCCTCCACCACCACTTCCGCGGCCGCTAAAGGCTTGCGCGACTTGGTCAGTTCGTCCGACATCGCCGGGTTAGGATCGACATAATTGTTTATCCAACTGGTCAACCATTTTTCCATGTCGTCGCGTTCCTTGAAAGAACCCACTTTATCCCGCACCATGCACTTCAGGTAATGCGCAAAGCGGCAGGTTGCAAATAGATAAGGCAGCCGTGCGGCCAAATTGGCATTGGCTGTCGCATCCGGATCGTCGTATTCGGCCGGTTTTTGCAGCGATTGCGCGCCGATAAAGGCGGCAAAGTCTGTATTCTTTTTGTGAATCAACGGCATGAAACCGCTTTTAGCCAGCTCGGCTTCGCGCCTGTCGGTAATGGCGATTTCGGTTGGGCATTTCATATCAACCCCGCCATCGTCGGTGGGGAAGGTGTGCACGGGCAAGCCTTCCACAGCGCCGCCCGACTCGATACCGCGTATGCGGGAACACCAACCGTACAGTTTGAAAGACCGGTTGATATTGACCGCCATCGCATAAGCCGCATTCGACCAAGTGTATTTAGTGCTATCGGCACCGGAGGTGTCCTCTTCAAAATCGAACTCGTCTACCGGATCGGTTTTGGCGCCATAAGGCAGCCGGCTCAGAAAACGCGGCATGGCCATGCCCAGATAACGGGCATCGTCGGATTCGCGTAATGAACGCCAGGCCGCGTATTCCGGTGTCTGGAAGATTTTGGTCAAATCACGCGGATTGGCCAATTCGGACCAACTTTCCATTTGCAACACGCTAGGGGCAACCCCAGACAGGAACGGCGTATGCGAAGCCGCCGCGATTTTTGCCATTTCGCCCAGCAACTCGACATCCGGCGGGCTATGGTCGAAATGATAATCGCCGACCAAACAGCCGAACGGTTCGCCACCAAAGGTGCCGTATTCCTCTTCGTACAATTTTTTGAACAGCGGGCTTTGGTCCCAAGCCGTACCTTTGAATTTTTTTAGGGTTTTACCCAGTTCTTTTTTGGAAACGTTAAAAACCTTGATTTTCAGCATTTCATCGGTTTCGGTGTTATTCACCAAGTAATGCAAACCACGCCATGCGCCTTCCAACTGTTGAAAATCGGGATGATGCAATACCAGATTCAACTGCTCGGAAATTTTTTCGTCCAAGCTGGCGATGATGGCCTGTATGCTTTTTATCGCATCGTCGGAAATTTTCGAAACGTCCTGCAAGGCAAATTGGGCCAAGGTCGACACCGCTGTGTTGACCTGATTGGCCGCTTCCGTGCCGGGCTTGAACTCTTTCGACAACAGCGCCGAAAAATCGTCGAATTCCAGGGTTTCCGTGGCGCCTTGCTGGGCTTGTGTATCTAATTCGGCCATAAATTACTCCCCACTGCCTTCAGCGGCATCGGCTGGTTTTTCGGACTCCGCCGGCTTGGCCTTCTCGGCCAGCGTTTTCAACAAGGCGGGGTCGTTAATCAATTTGGCGATCAATTCTTCGGCGCCGGTCTTACCGTCCATATACGTAATCAGATTGGACAATTGGGTTCTGGCTTCCACGATTTTATCCAGACCGGCCACTTTTTTGGCCACAGCCGCGGGCGAAAAATCGTCCATGTTTTCGAAAGTGATATCCACACTCAAGTTGCCTTCACCGGTAAGGGTATTGGCCACTTGAAATGCCGCTCTGGGCTTCATGGATTTCAAACGTTCGTTGAAGTTATCGACATCGATTTCCAATAACTTGCGGTCGGCAATGGGAGGCAAGGGTTCGGAAGGTTTACCCGACAGATCGGAAAGCACACCCATTACGAAGGGAAGCTGTACTTTTTTCTCAGAGCCATAAACTTCCACATCGTATTCGATTTGAACGCGCGGCGCCCGGTTTCGTTGAATGAACTTCTGACTACTTTCGGCCATTTCCTACTCCATTGATTGGTTGATTATTAATATTGATCCGCATCCGGATCGGGACCTTTTATCTGCTCTAATTGGGACATGCCATCCGGCAACAAATTTTGCACAATTTGCATAAAATCCGCATTGACTAATTTTTTTGCCCGCTCAAGCAAAATGGGCACCGGGCTGGAGGGTTCGTTTTCCCGATAATATTTGCAAATTAAATCCAGCGTTTTCAGTACATCTTGGCGGGAGTTCACCCCACCGACAGCCGCGGCCTTGCGGGACGAACTTCCAGGGCCCGGCTCACCCGCGGCGCCTTCTCCGTCGCCGGATAGCTCGTCCTCTTCGCCCGCGCCGGTTTCCGCATATTGGTCGAATACGTAGCGCATTTCTTTCAGCAGGGAAGATAACGCGGATAAATCGGGGCCATTTTCAATGCCGACTTTCTCGCCGACAAAGCTATCCAGCTGTTGCACCAGACTAATGCTGTCGTTAATCGCCTGATAGCTGGCCGCAACCGATTCTTCCGCCGCATCCATGAATGCCGCCCGGATACTATTAACGTCCGGTTTGGCGACGCCTTCGGGCGCCTCTACTTTATCGGAGGCAAGATGGTAATCGCGCAAACTATAGCGGCCGACCGCCTTTGAATCCACCAATGCCGCCAACGTTAACGGCCACAGCACCGATTCGAAATTACTGAGTTCTTCCAGGATATTGACGCGGGTAGTGGGGTCGAGATCATCGTCCGGATCCAAAACGGGATGCAGCTCATCCCAATATTTTTCCAACAAACCGTACAAAAGCTTTAAACCGTCCCGAAATCCTAACACCCCTTCAAGATTGATTAACGCCCGCAACAAATAAACGACAACCTGCATGTCCTTGCTCTGTTGCAGAATGGCCAGGGATTGCTTATGAATATCCCGCCAATTGGGCGGCTGGGCTTTTTCGCCGGTGATAGGGTCCTCGGGTTTTCCCAGGATGTTCTTGCCCAGTTCAAGATAGGCGGGATCATATTCCAGATAATCGCCGCAAGGGTTATCGGGGGAAACGTCCTCTAACAATGTTAACAAATCAGCCATGAAATGCCTTTTTGGACTTATTTAAATTTACGCTGCACCTAGCCTAGTCCAGTTTGCCGAAAAATTAAAGGCCTTTCGTTCCGGCTCGCCGTAAATCAGTAATTCAGAATTTTATAACCCTCACCCATCCATACAGGTCAGTACCTCCGTCTGCATTCCCAATAATGCCTCGCACTTTACCAGCAATTGCCGAAAGTATTGCCAAGCTTCGGGCATTTCACCCGCTATCAACGCGTCTTCCAGCCGGCCGGCAATGCCCCGAAAATCGTGAAACCCATAAAAACAAAAACTGCCGTGCAGCTTATGGGCAACATCCAGGGCCAGTTCCGCCGATTGGCCCTGCAAGGCCTGCTCCAGCCGTACCAGTTGCAAGGGCAATTCCTGAAATAATTTTTGCAAAAACTGCCGGCCCAATTCGCGGTTACTATCGACTTTTTCCAGAACGGAATTTGCATAATATTGGCTGTCCGCATCGCTGACGGGCGCGCGCCACACAGCGATGATGCGCTGCAGATCGGCCAGCACAATGGGCTTAATCAGGCAATCGTTAAAACCGTCCGCAATCAATAAGTGTTTTTGATGGCTTTGCACATGCGCGGTAATGGCAATAACCTGCGACGACTGGTTGGCGGAGCCGGCCCTGACTTTTTTCACCAATTCGAAACCCGTCAACCCCGGCATATTGACATCCAAAAACACCAGCGCATATTTTTGCTGTTGCAAAAAGTGCCAAGCCTCCCGGCCATCGATCGCCAGCGTAATATCATCGCTCCAACATCCCAACTGTTCAGCTAATAACCAACGGTTCATTTCGTTGTCATCGGCAATCAAAATAGATAAATCGGTTAAGATCATAAAAATCAAATCCTGTTTAAATCGCCCGAATTAGGGTATTTAGCGGTAGCGAAACCGATCATCACATTAAAATGTCACAAAATTATCACGAAAGTTTGCGGTAACTGTGATTGGATTTACGACGATGGCTACATCATAATGTACCGGTTTAGAATCTCTTACAAGCCCCGATGACACTAACGGCAAAACGCAGCATTCTTGTAATCGAGGACGGCCCCGACATTGCCGCCATGGCGGCCGCCAATCTGCGCGGAGCAGGCTATGCGGCGGAAACGGCCGCCGACGGCGAAACCGAAATGGCTGCAATAGCGGAAAATACTTACGATGCCGTGATACTCGATCTGCTGTTACCCGGCACGACGGTCTGGAAATCTGCCGCGGATTGCGCGCCGGGCCCACTATACCCCGATTATCGCCGGAAGTTCAAATCGTCGCGACAACTGCGAAAGCTCGTCAACGCAAGAAGGTTTAGGCTGAATGCAGTAATTACAAATCTGAACCATGCCTTACCGTTGGTATATTTTCAGCGGGGACCGATGGCGGGATTGAAATACGCAATTTCCAGCCGGTTACGGCCATTTTGTTTGGCGAGGTATAAGGCATCGTCCGCCACCCGTATAATCGTGGGTAATGAGTCGATAGCCGTCACTCGCCGGGTGCAAACGCCGATCGATATCGTGGTGGGTATCGTTTGGCCTTGATAACTAAAAGGGTGCAGCATCACCGATTGCCTAATCCTTTCCGCCCAGCCCACGGCCGCATCTCCGGGCGTTTCCCGCAATAACATGATAAACTCCTCGCCGCCATAACGCGCCAGCAAATCCTCTTTTCTCATTTGTTCGGCCAGAATAGCGGATAAATCCTTTAACACTTGGTCGCCAGCCGGGTGGCCGTAAGTATCGTTTTTACATTTAAAATGATCCACATCGCACATGACGATGCTCAATAAGGCGTTATTGCGTTTGCAAAAGGAAAACTCCTCGTGCGCGCGCTGCATAAAAGCGCCCCGATTGAGGATACCGGTCAATGCATCGGTGTAAGCCGCTCTATACAAAGCCTGTTCCGACTCGGCTTCGTTGAAGCATTTATAATCGACACGCATAATAGTGTCGCCGGCCTGAATCCGGTCATGCGTATTCAGCCAGTGCTTTTCGATGCGTTGCCCCGCCAGAAAACTGCCGTTAGTGGACTGCAAATCCTCGAACAAGATCCGGTCCTTAAAAACGGTGAATGCACCGTGCCTTCTGGAAATTTTCGGATCGCCGATGACAATATCCGCTTCGTCGCTACGGCCTATCACATAGGCTTGCTGTTCTAATTTGAATTGCCTGCCCCGATCGCAGCCCGACAAAATGACCAGATAGGGTTCGAGCACATGTTTCGTCTGAGCATGGTTAACCGCCCCACCGACCATAGTGGTAGAAGGCAGCAACGAACCAATTTTGCGTGAAGAGCTCATGATGAAATACGAAGCAATGATTTAACCCGAAAGGCCGGCCGGCGGCGAATCTCCCCACAATCGATAAACATCCATATCTCTATCCGTCTTTTTAATGCAAGTATTTTGCAGTGTCTCAAAGAGAGGCTTAAGCTTCAAGTTTTTAAGCTCCGTTTTAGCCGACATCAAGGCCTCATGATAACACGCATAAAAAAGCCCCGGCACCCAAAGGTACCGGGGCTTTAGGGCTTAAAGCGCCTTAAACGGCAATTACATCATGCCGCCCATGCCGCCCATGCCGCCCATATCAGGCATTGCAGGCGCTTTGCTATCGGCCGGCGCATCGGCCACCATGACTTCGGTGGTGATCATCAAACCGGCCACGGAGGCTGCGTTTTGCAGCGCATAACGGGTGACTTTGGCTGGATCCAGAATACCCATCGCAATCATGTCGCCGTATTCGCCGGTTGCCGCGTTGTAACCGAAGTTGCCGCTGCCTTTTCTGACTTCGTTCAGCACCACGGAGGCTTCATCGCCGGCGTTGGTGACGATTTGACGCAAAGGCTCTTCCATAGCGCGACGCAGGATGTTGATACCGACGGTTTGATCGTGGTTGTTGCCTTGCAGGCCTTCCAAAGCGGACAGCGCGCGAATCAGGGCAGTACCGCCACCGGCAACCACACCTTCTTCAACCGCGGCGCGAGTAGAATGCAGCGCGTCTTCCACGCGAGCTTTCTTCTCTTTCATTTCCATCTCGGTAGCCGCGCCGACTTTGATTACCGCTACACCGCCAGCCAGTTTGGCCAGACGCTCTTGCAGTTTCTCGCGATCGTAATCTGAAGTCGCTTCTTCAGCTTGGGCACGGATTTGCGCCACGCGGCCCTTGATTTGGCCTTCGTCGCCTGCACCATCGATGATGGTGGTATTTTCTTTGTTGATTTGCACGCGTTTTGCGGTACCCAGTTGGTCCAGCTCGGCTTTTTCCAGCGACAAACCGACTTCTTCGGAAATAACCGTACCGCCGGTAAGCACTGCGATGTCTTCCAGCATGGCTTTGCGGCGATCGCCGAAACCAGGTGCTTTAACCGCCGCCACTTTAACGATGCCGCGTATGTTGTTGACAACCAGAGTCGCCAGCGCTTCGCCTTCCACGTCTTCGGCGATGATCAGCAAGGAACGGCCTGATTTGGCCACGCCTTCCAAAATCGGCAACATTTCGCGGATGTTGGAGATTTTTTTGTCATACAACAATACAAAAGGATCGTCCAGTTCGACGCTCATGCTTTCTTGTTTGTTGATGAAATAAGGAGACAAATAGCCGCGGTCGAATTGCATACCTTCGACAACGTCCAGTTCGTTGTTGAGGCCGGTACCTTCCTCAACGGTGATAACGCCTTCCTTACCGACTTTTTCCATCGCTTCGGCGATGATTTGACCGACCGATTCGTCGGAGTTCGCCGAAATGGTGCCTACTTGAGCAATCGCTTTGCTGTCGCTGCAAGGTGTTGCGGCTTTTTCGATCGCGCCGACCGCGGCGTTTACCGCCATGTCGATACCGCGCTTCAAATCCATTGGGTTCATGCCGGCGGCGACGGACTTCAAACCTTCGTTAACGATGGATTGCGCCAGAACGGTAGCAGTGGTGGTACCGTCGCCGGCCACGTCGGACGTTTTGGACGCCACTTCCTTAACCATTTGCGCGCCCATGTTTTCGAATTTGTCTTGCAATTCGATTTCTTTAGCTACGGATACACCGTCTTTGGTGATGGTTGGAGCGCCGAAGCTTTTGTCCAATACGGCATTACGGCCTTTAGGACCCAGGGTAACTTTTACCGCGTTTGCCAAAATGTTTACGCCTTGCGCCATTAAGGCACGGGCTTCGCCGCCGAATTTTACGTCTTTTGCTGCCATTTCTTGATTTCCTGAAATTTTAGTTATTGATAAACAATCGCTCTTGAAGATTAACCCAAGATGCCCATAATGTCTTCTTCACGCATGACGATATATTGCTCGCCATCGACTTTGACTTCAGTACCGGAATATTTGCCGAACAATACTTTGTCGCCCACTTTAACTTCCAATGCGCGCACTTGACCATTGTCCAGAACTTTACCGGAACCCACTGCCAATACTTCGCCTTCGCTCGGTTTTTCCGCTGCGGAACCCGGCAATACGATACCGCCGGCGGTTTTGGTTTCTTCTTCAACACGTTTTACGACAACGCGGTCATGTAACGGACGAATTTTCATCAATGTCTCCTTAATGGGTTAAAAGTTAAAGATTAAACTAAACTATTAGCACTCTCTTGCAACGAGTGCTAATAATATCGAGCTTTTGCACTCTGTCAAGCTCTTTGGCATTATCCGCACCCTATTCATCACCCGTATTCATCATGAACGACCAACAACTACTCCGTTACAGCCGCCAGATCATGCTCCCGCAAGTCGATATTGCCGGACAGCAAAAACTGCTAGCCGCCAAAATATTGATCGTCGGCGCCGGCGGCCTAGGCTCGCCCGCCGCGATGTATCTTGCCGCTGCCGGGGTTGGACAAATCACAATCTACGATGATGACCAAGTCGACTTAACCAATTTGCAACGCCAGATTGCCCATGGCACCACCGATATAGGGTTGGATAAAGTCATTTCAACCCTCAACACGCTGAAAAATATCAATCCGGATATCCGGGTTCTACCCCACAAAGCCCGCTTACAGAATGAATTGCTGGCTCGGGAGGTAGCCGCCGCCGATGTAGTCTTGGATTGCAGCGACAATTTCAGCACGCGTTTCGCCATTAACCGCGCCTGCGTGACCCGCAGCACCCCGCTGGTTTCCGGCGCGGCCATTCGGTTTGAGGGACAAATCAGCGTATTTACTCCCGGCACGCATAACAGCCCGTGTTATAACTGCCTGTATCAAAGCGATGGCGAAGAATTACAGAACTGCGCCCGTAACGGCGTGATTGCCCCCATCACCGGCATCGTCGGCAGCATTCAGGCCTTGGAAGCGTTGAAGGTGATCATGGGGATAGGCGAGACTTTGACCGGCCGCCTGCTGATCCTGGATGGCTTGAGCATGGAATGGCAAACATTACGTTTAAAGAAAAATCCGGCCTGCCCGACCTGCGGAATCGATTGATTTCCGCTTGCAGAATAAAGCCGGGAATCCCCGGCTTTATTTTTTTCGGCGGCGTCGATACGCTTATTTTTTGCCAATAAGCGCTTTAACTTTATCGATCAATTTTGCTGTCATATTCAAAACCGCCGACTCGCTATCGCCATGCGGTTCGATATCCCCAAAAGGTTCGCCGTTTTTCATTGTATACATGTATATAAAATACCCTAACGGTGCAAATGCAAAGCAGGCTATCACCAGCATAAATACCCCAAGTTCGATTACAGTACCCATAGTCCCCTCCAGTTTGTTATTTTTGTTTTTAAAATAAGGCCTTGGCCTTAAAGCGAAATATAACCCCATCTTATTTGGGGAACAAGCGCAAAATAATCGATTCAAAAATACACAAAAATCTTAGCTCCAATCATTTAACTGATGACCATGCAACCCGTGAACGGTAAAACCTGATTATTATGAGCAAATCAAAACAAACCCCGTGGCATAGCCTACCCATTAACAAAGTATTAACCGAGCTAAATTCCGACTCGACCCTTGGAATTAGCGAAGCGGAAGCTCAATCTCGGCTCAAGCATTTTGGCCCTAATTTGCTGACACCTCGCCGCGGCAAAGGCCCAATCAAATTATTCCTATCGCAGTTTCACCAACCGCTGGTCTACATCCTGCTGTTGTCTGCCGCCACCACGGCTTTACTGCAGGAATGGGTGGATAGCGGTGTCATATTTGGCGTGGTACTGGTCAATGCCGTCATAGGTTTCATCCAGGAAGCCAATGCGCTAAGAGCCATCGACGCTTTGTCGCGGGTGCTCAGTATCAACAGCACAGTGATACGCGCCGGTCAAAAACGCAGCCTGCCCGCCGTTGATTTGGTGCCGGGCGACTTGGTGGTTTTGCAATCCGGCGATAAAATCCCGGCGGACTTGCGTTTATTGCAATGCCGCGAACTGCAAATCGATGAGTCCGCCCTAACCGGCGAATCGATACCGGTCGGCAAGCGGCCCGCCGAATTGGAAATCAGCACATTGCTGGCCGACCGCTACAATATGGCCTATTCCTCCACGCTGGTTACGTTTGGCAACGGCTTGGGCGTGGTGGTCGAAACCGGCGACCATACCGAAATCGGCTTGATAAACAGCATGATTGCCAGTGCAACCGATCTGGACACGCCGCTGACTAAAAAAATGGCTCAATTCAGCCATTTCCTGCTGTGGCTGATTGTCGATTTTGCCGTGCTGACCTTTGCGGTTGGCGTTTGGCGCGGCGAGTCGATGCTGAACATGTTCATGGCATCGGTCGCTTTAGCGGTTGGCGCCATTCCCGAGGGCCTGCCGGCCGCAATCACCATTACGCTGGCGATCGGCGTCTCTCGCATGGCCAAGCGCAATGCCATCATCCGCAAACTGCCCGCGGTAGAGACCTTGGGCGGTACGACGGTGATTTGCTCGGATAAAACCGGTACGCTGACGCAGAATCAAATGACCGTACAAGCCATTTATGCGGGCGGCGAATACTTTACCGTTAGCGGCGGCGGCTATATTCCCAAGGGAGATTTCCATTTAAACGGCAAAACCATCCAAACGGAACTGTACCCTGCTCTCATGGAAATCCTCAAGGCCGGCCTGCTTTGTAACGACGCCCGGCTGATACGGGAGGCCGAGCAATGGCGCATTGAAGGCGACCCCACGGAAGCGGCATTATTGGTTGCCGCGCGCAAAGCAGGTTTACATCATGACAGCGTTTGCGACGGCCATCCGCGTTTGGACGTCATTCCGTTCGAATCCCAGCATCAATTCATGGCGACACTGCATCAAAATATCGCGCAGGATCAACGCCATGTTTATTTAAAAGGCTCCTTGGAAAGCCTGCTGGTGCGTTGCGACCATGCCTTCGATGCACAAATGAACCGCATTCCGTTGCATGCCGATGCGCTGCACGAACAATTACACCTGATGGCCGAGCAAGGTTTGCGCGTTCTGGCATTTGCCCGCTGCGATCATTGCGATAACGACGTACAACACGAGGAAGTGCGCACCGGCCTGACCCTGCTCGGCCTGCAAGCCATGATAGATCCGCCTCGCCCTGAAGCCGCTGCCTCCATCGCCGCCTGTTATAGCGCGGGTATCCAGGTCAAAATGATTACGGGCGACCATCCTGTCACCGCGCGGGCAATAGCCGGGCAGTTGGGAATGAAAAACGCGGATCGAGTCATCAGCGGCGCCGAATTACAGGATATGGATGACAGCCGGTACGCGCAGGCAGCAAGCGATTGTTCGATATTCGCCCGCATTACGCCCGAGCAAAAACTATTACTGGTAAAAACGCTGCAAACCGGCGGACACGTAGTCGCCATGACGGGCGACGGCGTCAACGATGCGCCGGCCTTGCGGCAGGCCGACATCGGCGTAGCCATGGGCTTGGGAGGCACAGAGGTCGCCAAGGAAGCCGCCGCTATGGTGCTCACCGACGATCAATTTGCCACCATCGAAGCCGCCGTGGAAGAAGGCCGCGGCGTATTCGACAATCTGGTGAAATTTATTGCCTGGACGTTGCCGACCAATCTGGGGGAAGGGCTAGTGATTATGGCCGCCGTTTTTGCCGACGTTGCCTTACCGATCACGCCGGTGCAAATTCTGTGGATCAACATGACGACGGCGGTTTTGCTGGGCCTGATGTTGGCGTTTGAACCGAAGGAGCCCGGCCTGATGAGACGAACACCGCGCAACCCGGAACAACCCATTTTGACCCGGCATTTAGTGTTTCGGGTATGCCTAGTCGGTTTATTGCTGCTGGTGGCTGCTTTCGGTTTATTTGAATGGGAACTATCCCAAGGCGAATCACTGGCCAAAGCTCGCACCGTGGCAGTCAATGTTTTCGTTAGTTGCGAACTGTTTTATTTATTTAACTGCCGCTCCCTATACTTTTCCATGTTTAAAATCGGCCTGTTCTCCAATTTATGGGTCATTTTCGGCGTGCTTGGCATGCTGCTGCTGCAAGTTTTATTTACCTACTGGCCGCCGATGCAGCGCTTATTCGGCAGCGAAGCCATCGGCAGGGACGAATGGCTGTTGGTAGTTGCCGCCGGCATAACCGTTTACTGCACTATCGGCTGCGAAAAATGGTTACTCCGGCGGATAAGATGACTTAACCCGCAAAAGCGGCTTGATTCAGCCCAGCCAAAATCAGCTCAAACCCGGCTAATGCGGTTTTTGCATCCGGCATCTGCGTCTCAAGTTGCGCCCTGACAATGGCGCCATCGACCGCAACCGCCGCCGCGTTCGCCAACGACATCCGAATTTCGCTGTCAGGCAACAGCTTGGCGATGATACCGACCATATCCTGTTTATGGCATCTGCACGCTTCCAGCGCCTCCGGAAAATTATCGCCAAATTCCGCGACGGTGTTAATAAACGCGCAGCCCCGAAACAGCGGATTGCTAAACCACTCATCCAAGACCGGAACCAAACACATTAAGCCTTGCGGGTTACGGCCCGCTTGACGCTGCAGAGCATCTGCAAACCAACTGATCCAGCGCGCGTGCCGGTAATCCAGAAACGCCAGAATCAATGCATGCTTGCTGGGAAAATGCCGATAAAACGTTACTTTGCTGACACCGGCTTCCGCAATCACTTTATCAATACCGGTCGCGCGTATACCGTCGCGGTAAAACAGATCATGCGCCGTCAATAAAATGCGCTCTCGCGGTGGGTTATCTGAAATTTTTGTTGTTGAAGTCATGCTGACGATTGTAGACAGAACTGTCTACTATGCTACCATCAACCATGTAGACAAGTCTGTCTACATATATTTCGAGCTACCCGGAGAAAAACATGGAAACCAAACCACCCTTGCCCCCTTTTACCGAACAAACAGCCGCCCAAAAAGTGCGCATGGCGGAAGACGCCTGGAACAGCCGTGATCCCGACCGCGTAGTTCAGGTATATACCGAGGATACCATCTGGCGCAATCGCGCTGAATTTCCGGTCGGACGGAAACAGGTTCATGAGTTTTTGCAACGTAAATGGGTAAAAGAATTGGATTATCGTTTAATCAAGGAGTTATGGGCGACAACCGGCAATCGCATCGCGGTACGCTTTGCCTACGAATGGCGTGACGATGCCGGCAACTGGTTCCGCAGTTACGGCAATGAGAATTGGGCGTTTAACGAATTCGGCTTGATGCAACGGCGATTTGCCAGTATCAATGATTTACCGATTAAACCAGACGAACGTTTGTTTCATTGGCCGCTGGGCCGACGCCCGGACGAGCACCCCGGCTTGAGCGAGCTTGGGCTCTGAACGACACGGGAATACCGATCAGCCGGGCAAACCCGGCTGATCGGTGTATGCCGATTAATGGCTTACTTCGACTTTAGCGCCCTTGTTCTGGCCGATTTCCGCCAGGATTTGGTTGAACCAGTCGGTATCGATATTGAAGGGTTTGCCGCCCTTGATGCGCGGAAACTCGATGGCGCGCAGCACATTGCCGTTATCTTCGTCATGGCCCATGACACCGGATTCGCGGCGGAACGCGCATTCCACGGCTAGGTCGGCGCAGGATTTGATCAAGCGCATGTCATCGACATTAGCCGCCGCAGCACGGGCGAAATAACCGGATTTTTGCACCAAGGTTTTTTCCGCGCCTATCATTTGCGCGAACTGTTCGCCAAACCATTTACCGGGATTAACGGCATCCAATTTGATATGTCCAAACGCATCGCGCGGCACTTCCTGGCCTTTGGCCTGCATTTCGGCCACGATTGCTTCTACGCCGGCGCCTTCGGAAACGAAAATATTGACACAGTCGACTTTGTCCATCACTTCGCGCAGACGCTTGGCTTCGGCTTCCAGATCAATAGCCATTTCTGGGATAAAAACCGCATGGACTTCATAGGATTCACGCGACAAGCCCAATTCAGGCAGCCACTCGGCGCGATCCAATAATTTACGATATTCCTGTGCGGTTGCGGCAGTCAACCAGCCGCAATTACGACCCATCACTTCATGCACGATCAGCATACGCGGGTTGGAATTGTTTTCGGCAACCACGTTCCAGAAGTAACGTGCCCCCTGTTCCGCCGCTGTCCAGGCTCCCAAGGATTGCTTTATAGGAAATACGTCATTATCGACGGTTTTGGGCAAGCCGATTACCGTCAGACCGTAATCGTTTCTAGCCAGAAACGCAGCCAAATCGGCCGCAGCGGTATTGGTATCGTCGCCACCTATAGTATGCAGAATATCAACACCGTCTTTAACCAGTTGATCGGCGGCTACTTTTTGTGGATCTTCACCTTCTTTCACCAAACCGCGTTTAACGCAATCTTTAACATTGGTTAACTTAACGCGGCTATTACCAATGACTGAACCACCAAAACGTTGCAACAAACCGGCATTTTCACGCACCTCTGCAGTCACCGGATAATAATCGCCCAATAACAGCCCTTTATAGCCGCCGCGATAGCAGATGATCTCAATACTTGGATCGATCTCGGTGTAGCGTTCAATCAAACTGCCGACTGCGGAGTTCAAACAAGGCGCTAATCCGCCTGCGGTAAGAATTGCAACTTTTTTAGGTTTATTCATGAGCATTTAAAATTTTAAAGTTAACAAAGTACCCGTGAGGCAACCGAACCACGGGACAGCCATGCCACGACATTATGCTTAGCCAAAGTAGCCAACAAAATTCGTTAATTGGCGATTTTAACACAGGCTTTTATTTTTTTAGGCTGGATATTCGTAGATGCTTTACCGAATTAAAAGACTATTGGGCAACAAACAGCAAGGAACCTATATCAATACTATCGTGCCCGGAAATGATGGCTTTATAGGTAACCGGCTGAGCATCGGCGGTCGTTAGTTGGATGCAAATAGATTGATCCTGCCGGGTAATTGACAACGAAAAATAGTCCCCAGCCGCATCGCACCGACCAATATGTAATAAATCCTGAAACGATAACACCGCGCTATTTGATAGACTGCTTGTTGACGCTTGCCTTGATTTTTCGTCCATCCACACCCATACATCAGGAAGAGTTTTTAAGGTTAATAAGCTTACTTGTTTAAATGATTTTTTCTAGTGTACCAAGGGACAAGAAGAGCGGGTTAATTTGTTCGATTATTCAACCAATTATCAACCACTTGGCAGAAGATATCGGGCGCTTCAACATACAGCCAATGTCCTGTATTTGCAATCTCAACAATTTCAGCACGTGGAAATAATTTTAAAACCGCATCCGGCTGAATATAGGCCGACCGCTCGCCGGCAATAAATAAAGCCTTATCTGCCAGCCTTTGTCTGGCGGGTTCAGGAAAACCTACAATGTTATGCGCGGTCTTGGCAATAAAGTCGAGGTTGATACGCCAAAAGTAATTACCATCCTTAAGCAGCAGGTTTTGTAATAAAAATTGCCGAAACCCCGCGTCGGGGATTGCGTCCGCTAAAAACTGTTCAGCCTCTTTGCGGTTCTTGATTCGATCCAATGGCAGACTTCTAAGCGCATGAATGACGGCGTCAAAACTATGTTCGTAACTAATCGGCGCAATATCGGCCACCACCAATTTTTGAACCCGCTCCGGATAATGCAGGGCAAACCACATGGCGATTTTCCCGCCCATGCTGTGACCAAGCAAATGCGCTTTAGCCAGCCCCAGTTTATCCATAAAATCGATTACATCATGCGCCATCAAAGGATAATCCATTTGTTCCGCATGCGGAGAAGCACCGTGGTTGCGCATATCCAACACATACACATAGTGATTTTCCGCCAGACGCTTAGCAACGGTACGCCAGTTTCGCGACGATGCCAAAAAACCGTGCAAAATAATCAACGGACAATTGTTTTCATTGCCAAAGGTTTCAAAAGCCAGATCAACAACCTTCATAGCAATTTTTAAACAAAACCAAACAATGCACCCAACAAACCGCCGAAAACACCACCCCAAACCACCAACCACCCTAGGTGGGTCTTTATAATATTTTGGATAATCTGCTTGACCATTTGCGGTGTTAATTCACTAAGCCGTTTGTCAATTACATCTTCGATCTTACCCGTTAAATTTTCGCCAATCTTATGAGCATTTAAACCTTGTTGAAGAGCATGTTTAAACCGGTCCGACTCCACCATATCTTGTAACGTGTGCTGCATCTTTTCGACAAAAGGCTGCTTTAAGGGTAATAGCGCCTCTTCGCCCCCCATCATCATTAACATTCCGCCAAATGAAGAGTTCATGATGGACGACACCAATCCTTCATATACTTTGTCATAATCAACCGCATCCAATAGCGGGCTAATATTTAAAACCTTCCCCCCTTCCTGTTCCTGCTTTTCAATAAAGTATTCGATATTTTCGACCGTAAAAAACTGCTCCATCATTAACGCTTTAATCGAAACCTTAAACTCTTCAAACCTTGCCGGAACAATTCCCGAACCATACAAAAAAGGTATTTTTTCGAACAGCATATGCACTGCCAGCCAATTGGTAATCGCACCCGAGAATGCAAAATAGCCGATGGCTTTCGTCATCTCTGGATGAAACGGGCATATATAGCCGGTAGCTATAATTAACAATGCTATGAAATTAGTGACAGTACTTTTGTTAATGAGTTTTTTCATAATCAAACCGTACAAAACAGCAGTGGACTTTATACCGCACGAAGCATAATACAAAAAAAAAGCCCATCTTATTAAGATGGGCTTTTTGTAATAAGAGCTTGGCGATGACCTACTTTCACATGGCAACCTGCCACACTATCATCGGCGCTAAGCGGTTTCACTTCCGAGTTCGGGATGGGATCGGGTGGTTCACGCTTGC